>Ga0134128_10007423_pt1 | contig 13252 bp, 8 predicted proteins | sample KB31754_FD_96462 | JGI IMG/M metagenome (GOLD analysis project Ga0134128, IMG submission 96462) | Terrestrial soil microbial communities with excess Nitrogen fertilizer from Kellogg Biological Station, Michigan, USA - KB3-175-4 | ecosystem: Environmental > Terrestrial > Soil > Unclassified ... | reverse complement strand
GTAGAGCAAGCCGTCCGCTTCGCCCGAGTCGAACAGGGGTAGGATGTGCGGGTGCTGTAACGCCGCCGTCGTCGTGATCTCCTGCACGAACCGCTCGGCGCCGAGCAGGGCCGCGAGCTCCGGCTTCAAGACCTTCACGGCGACACGGCGTTTGTGCTTGAGATCCTCCGCGAGATACACCGTCGCCATGCCACCCTGCCCCAGCTCGCGCTCGATCCGATAGCGAGGCGACAGCGGGCCGGCGACGTCGCCGATGGTGGATGTCACGAGGAACCCGGCGTGCGGGGAGAGAGCCAGCTGGTCTCGAAGGTACACCCTAGCGGCAGGCCATCAAGGTGCCGCAATGTCCCCCAGAACATCGCACCACACTCGCGCCTTGCACGGGCCAAGGGTTTCCGTAGCTTGCGCCATGATCTCGCACGCCGCTGTGCGTCTCTCATGACGAGTCTCGCCGATCGGTTGGACACCGCCTTGGCTGGCCGCTATTCCATCGCTCGGCAGATCGGCGAAGGGGCGATGGGCACGGTCTTCCTCGCGAGCGATCTGCGTCATGATCGGCGCGTCGCGATCAAGGTCCTTCGCTCCGAAGTGGCGGAAGTGGTGGGTGGCGAGCGCTTCCTTCAGGAAATCCGCATCGCCGCGAAGCTCGATCATCCCCACATCCTCATGCTGATCGACTCGGGCGAGTTGATCGACGGTCGTCCCGAGCGCGGCGAAGCACGCCGGCGGAACGGCGATGGACGCGGGCTGCTCTACTACGTCATGCCGTTCGTCGACGGCGAATCGCTCCGCGACCGCATGACGCGCGAGCAGCGCATGCCCGTGAGTGAGGCGCTGCGCATCGCGGCGCAGGTCGCCGACGCGCTCGATTACGCGCACAAGCACGGCGTCGTCCATCGAGACATCAAACCCGAGAACATCCTGCTGGCCAACGGCCATGCGAAGGTGGCGGACTTCGGCATCGCGCGCACCGCATCGGATGTCGGCGAAAGACTGACAATGACGGGCATGGCAATCGGGACGCCGGCGTATATGAGCCCCGAGCAGTTCATGGGCGACCCGAGCATCGATGGCCGAAGCGATGTGTACTCGCTGGGCTGCGTCCTGTTCGAGATGCTCTCCGGCGCGCCGCCGTTCAACGGTCCGTCGACGCAGTCGATCATGGCGAAGCGCATCATGCAGGACGCCGAACGTGTATCGACGGTCAGACCGAACGTACCGCCGATGGTCGACTTGGTATTGGCGCGGGCGCTATCGCGCGAACCGGGCGATCGCCACGCATCGGCCGGCGAACTTGCCGTGGCGCTGTTGGCCGAAATCTCGGGGACGTCGGCGGCGGCGATGCCGGCGGGCGACGGATCGATCGGTCCGGTGAAACGCACGCCGTTGGTCGGCCGCGAACGTGAGGTCGACGAAGCACGTGGCTTGCTCGCCCAGCTCGCGCATGGCCGCGGCGGCATGCTGATGATCGGCGGCGAGCCCGGCGTCGGCAAAACACGATTGAGTCAGACGATTCTCGATGAGGCGCGCGCGCGCGGCGCGTTGTGCCTGGTCGGCCGCTGCTACGAGATGGAAGGCATGCCGCCGTTCACGCCGTACGCCGAGCTGCTCGACGTCGTATCTCGTCTCGTTCCAGCGCGCACCTTCCGTGAAGTCCTTGGCGACGCGGCGCCGGAAATCGCGCGGATTCTGCCGTCGTTGCGGCAGACGTTTCCGGATATTCCCGAGCCTCTCGACCTGCCGCCCGATCGGCAACGACAACATCTCTACACCAAGTACCGGGAGTTTACGGAACGCTCGGCACGCATCGCGCCGATCGTCGTGTTGTTCGACGATCTGCATTGGGCCGACGAGGCATCGCTTGGATTGCTCGAGAACAGCGCTTCGTATCTCGCCGGACTGCCGATCATCGCGCTCGGCACCTATCGCGACGTGGACCTGGACGTCAATCGCGGGTTCGCGCGTCTGCTCGAGACGCTCACCCGCCAGCGGCTGGCGCAGCGGATCTCGCTGAAGCGACTGCCGGCCGAACGCGTCGCCGACCTGCTGGGCGCCCTCGGCGGCGCGTCGCCGCCGGCCGCGTTGGCTCGCGTCATTCATGAGGAGACGGACGGAAATCCGTTCTTCGTCGAGGAGGTGTTCGCTCACCTCAAGGAAGAAGGCCGGCTGTTCGACGCGAGCGGAAAATGGCGGACGGACCTTCGCGTCGAAGATCTCGACGTCCCGGAAGGAGTTCGCCTCGTCATCGGCCGGCGTCTCGAGCGTTTGTCGGAGACGTGCCGTGCCGTGCTGACCTCCGCCGCGGTGATCGGCCCGCGATTCAGCTTGCGAGTGCTCGAGGAAGTCGGAGACGCGAAGGATGAGGACTTGCTCGATGCGCTCGATGCGGCGCTGCAAGCCCACCTCATCGCCGAGCAGCGCGGCGGGAGGGATGTGAGCTATGCCTTCAGTCACGAGCTGATTCGACAGACATTGATCGCCGGTCTCTCACTGCCGCGGCGTCAACGTCGCCATCTCAAGATCGCCACGGCGATCGAGCATGTGTTTGGCGATCGCGTCGTGACGCGCGCCGCCGATCTCGCGTATCACCTGTATCAAGCCGGTGCGGCGGCCGATGCCGACAAGACGGTTCATTTTCTCATTCTCGCCGCCGAACAGGCCATTGACAGTGCCGCGTACACGGAAGCCCTCGCGCACTGCGAGCGTGCGGCGACGATCGAAGAGGTTGGAGACCGGCACGCGCTTGCCCGATTGGCCTACACGCGGGCGAACGCTTTGCTCGGCAACGCACGTTGGACCGATGCGCTACAGGCATACAACGCCGCGCTGGAAGCGGCGATCGACGCCGGCGACACCGAACTGGCCGCCAGAGCCGGCCTGAACGCGTCGTGGTACACCGGTTGGATGGGTGATTTCGCGAGCGGCGAGCGCACGGCGCGGCGTACATTCGAGAACTCAAATGGCGCCGATCCAGTGACGAGGGCGAGGATCATGGCGCAGATCGCCGGTCACGGAGCCATCGCGCGCCTCGACGACTCCGGCTTGGATCGCCAAATGGCCGAGGCGGTCGCGATTGGCCCGGCGGACAATGCCACGCACGGCGCGAACATGGATCTCGCCCGGTGTTGGATCGACGCCCAGTTTGCCCGCTGCGACGCGGCCATCGCGGCCGGGAGCCGCGCTCTGCCAATCTTTGCGTCGCCGCGGTCTCGACAGGCCTACCTCGAAGTCGCCGGCCACCGACACAACGCAATGCTCTATGCGGGTGCGTGGGAGATTCGGGACGCCGAGCAGGAGGAACTGTTCGCCATGGCGAGCGAGAGCGGCAATGTGGGGGCAATACTCAATATCGACGTCGGACGAATCGTGACCGAGTGCGCGCGCGCCGGCGATTGGGCGGCGCTCGAGTCGCGTTGCCGCGCGACGCTCGACACGTGGAAAGGGGTTGGCCCATGGGCGCAACTGATGCAGGGCGTCGCCGGCGTCGCGCAGCTGCAACGTGGCGACATCGGCGGTGGACGTGCGACCTGCGAGGCGGCACGCAAGGCATTTCCGCGGAATGCGTGGGCGGGCTTCATCGAGGGCGCCGAGCTGCTCTGCGCTGCCTACGATGATGGTCCGGCGTGGGAGGGTCGACTCGCCGAGTTCGCGTCGTTCGCCGCTCCGACATTGTCCACGATGACGATCGGCCGCGCGCTGTACGTGACGGTGCTGGCAAGGACGTACCATGTCCGTGGCCGACGCGCCGAGCTCGCAGGCTGGTATCCGGTGCTCAGTGAGCTGGTCGGCCGCGGCTTTCGCTGCATCGCGTTCGAGATGGTCGATTCCGTCGCCGGCCTCGCGGCGACGGCCGCCGGGAATTGGGCGGTGGCCGAACATCACTTCGAGCGCGCTATCGCGCTTGCGGAGCGCATCGGCCAACGCTTTGTGCTGCCCGTCGCGCGCCAGGCATACGCGGAGATGCTCATAGCGCGATCGACCGCCGGCGACGCCGATCGGGCGTCGGTTCTGCTGGGCCGCGCCATGGACGAATACAGATCCATGGGCATGACCCTGATGCTGGACCGCGTTCGTCGCTGACTTCACGCATCGCAGAGACACGGTGAGAGCGCCTCCGCGACCTTCGACGTCGCGCCCGATGGGACGCATTTCGTGATGTTGCAGCCCGTCGACAACACGTTCGTCATCGTTTAGGGGCCGACGTCCTCCACCTTGCGAATGGTCCAGAAGTCGCTACACAGGTCGTGATTGGTCACGTAGTCGTAGTCAATCTGGCCGAATCCGGCTTTCCCCCACGCGGACCCTTTCGAGTTCATGAACGTGAGTCGTCTGGTTTTATCATTGTATCCTACGGCCATGACCGCGTGTCTTCCTCCCGCGTTGAGCTCCTGCGTGGTGGGCAAGCGGACGAATCCCGTTGCCTCGGCGCCTTTCGGGTAATCGCTGCCGTAATTCATGGCGAATACAAACGGAAACCCGCGGCCGAGGCAGTCACGAAGCTCATCCATCGTGTCGCTCCGCAGTCGGTAATACTTTACCAGCTCGTGCAGCTGGGCCGCAGCGTAGCAGTCTGCGGCCGGCTTCTTATTGCGGTTTTCCCGGTGGTACGGCCAGAGGCTCTCGGCGCAGACCCCTTTTTTCGCGACGCCCTTGATCGCCGACCGCACGCTCGTACCCAAGTCAAGTAAGTCTCCATTGGGCTGGTCGGCGCGTCGCGCGTTGTAATAAACGAAATACCGACTGAATTGATCACACGGGCCTCCCGAGGCCTGGGTCTGCAAGAATTCGATCGCGCTCACAACCGCTTGGGCGACGCAACTCTGATCATTCCCCTGCGTCTGCACCGCCGAACACCCGGCGCGCAGATCGAATTCTGGCCTCAGTGCGATGGCAGGCAGCGTTCCGCAATAGTCAGCATAGGGCCAGTCCTCGCTCGGACTATCCGGCAAGCACACCCCATCCTGAGAATCGGGTACGTCGATCACATCAGTTCTCATGGTGCCTCCGATTGGAATCGCTGCGCTGCTCATCACGAACTACAGGCCGTCACTCAGTGTGCCCGCGCTCAATTGTAGTCGGGCGGCGGTGGTGGCGGCGGCGGATCACCGCCCGCGCGCTTGAGCCACCGTCGCGTGCTCTTCGCCCACCTGGTAAGCGCTTTGAGTTGCTTGTCCATCTTATCCAGCTTTTGAACCAGCGCGGCCAGCGCTCGGTTCGCGCCCACCCGTTTCTTCTTCTTTGTCTTCTTCGCCGCCATAGTCGCCTCCTCGTTGAGGGTTCACTACGACATCGTCACCGCCAGATCCTGCCAGCAGAAGGACACGCTACGGAATGGCCGTTCCCTGCGCGTTCCCTGAGCGTGTTGCTTTCACTTTGCAGGTTCACGGCGGCGTGGTCGCCGTCAAATCACGCCGGCCCAAGGACCGTAACCGCGTCGCGTACTGGTCCGCGTCGGCGGTTTCGCCAAGGGCCACCGCGGCCCGATAGCGCAACTGCAAGCTGCGAGGCAGACAGGCAACATAGAGAATCGGTTGCGGGTGGTCGAATTCGCTCGCGACGCGTATGGCGTCGCGAAACCGCCTTCGCGCGAACAGCAGCTCCGCCAGCAGCAAACGTTCGAAGGCTTGCGGCTGCCACAGCCCCCACGTGATGTCGGCCGCAGGTCCGAACGGGCGTAGTTGCTCGAGCCGCGCAATCGCTCCGCTCGAATCTCCTCGCGCGAGAAGAAGTCGAGCCTCGAAACCTGATGCGACGGATCGCGCGGCGACCGACGTGTCGGTCCCGCGCTGAAGCGCGTCGATCATGGCGCGAAGGCCGAGCGTGTCCTTGACCCGAATGGCCCAGAGACCCTGATGCCAAATACGCGCTACCGACATACCCGCGTAGGCTACTCCCCATTCTCGAGCGATGGAGGCCGCGAGAGAGTCCATCGGAATGCCAGCCGCGGTGCTGACGGCATACAGCACCCGAGCGGGGCGCATTCCTCGCGACGACGCGGAGTTCAGCACCTCCCCGGCGTCGCGCGTTCTTCCCTCCGCGATCAGCAAGTATTCCAGACCGAGCAGGGCACCCCAGCGCGTATTCAAGGCGGCGCCATCGGACGCATACGCTGCGCGAAACCCACCTTCAGCACACGGGAAATTCGCTCCGCCCGCTGAAAATGCCTTCGCGGCCTGGACCACGACATCGGGGTGCCGCCGCGCGGCTTCCGCCCAATCAACGGCACGTGCGCCGCGCTCCACGCAGTTGTTCATGAGGTCCAGCTTCTGCAGCATCGCGGAATCCGGCGCCGAGTGCTGGAATTCGGCCGTCAGCTGCCGAGCCATGCCGCCCTGACGCCGGCGCAGCGCGAACTCGGCAAGATGAAAGAGTGGTGGAGAGAATTCGGGATCGAGCCGCTGCGAAGTAACGAAGGCCACTTCGGCGGCGGAGTCGGGGCGGGACCGCGCCGGCACGAGGTGGTAATAGGCATCACCGAGCATCATCCAGCCTTCAGCCCAAATAGAGTCCTGCTCTACCGCCAGCTCGAGGTGGTGTACCGCCAAGTCAGCCGAGCCACTGAGGAACGCCTGCAGCCCACGCGCCATGTGCGCATACTTGGACGGCAGCCGGCTTTCACCGAGAGCCGCGATGTCGGCAAGTCGACGGGCCTCGGCATCCTGATTCGCCCACCACGCCGCTTCGGCGCCCTTCACCGCGGCGAGCGTCATCCCCGAATCCTCGGCCAGCGCTTTGCGGTAGTAATCCAGCGCCGTCGTGAAGTGCGATCGGCGGAACTCACGCTCGCCCTGAAGCCAAGCCGCGGCGGAGCCGGGACGAACGCCGGCGAGCATGTCGAGGTTCACCTTTCGACCCGGGTCAAGAATCCGCGGCAGCAGTTCGTTCACGGCATGCAATGCGACGAGCGCCGCGTGGTCCGAGGCCCCAGCCGCGGTTGCCTGCGCGATCACGGAGTCGCCTTCGCTGTCCACGAGCCGCAGGACGACCGACACCGAGTCATTGTGGTCGAGGACGGAGCCGTCCACGAAATACTTGGCGCCGCGCGCCCTGGCGAGCCGCCGCGCGAACCGCTGATCGAGCAGGCTAATGTCTGCGCGGCGGCTCGAGTCGAGCCACGTCCACCCGTAGATCCATTTCAGGGGCTCGGTGTGCTCCAGCGCACTCCCGATCATGAGAGCGATGGCTTCGCCCTCGGTCCGATCGCGAGTTGCTCCGAGCTGACGGAGCGGATAGACGACGACTTTTCGCGAGTCGAGCGCCTCGGATGGAATGACTTGCCATAGCCACGCCACGGCCGCGGCGAGTACTAGTGCACCGCCAACTACGGCCGCGCGCGCTCGGGCGCGTGGCCGCGGCATGGCGACGCTTGGATTTGCCAATGCGGCCGCAAATTCTTCCGCCGTCTGGTATCGGTCCGCCGGTGCCGTCGCGAGGGCGTGTTCGAGCACCTGCTCGAGGCCGGCAGGTACTTTCGGCCGGTACACATGAAGGGGACGCGGCATGTGACTCAGCCGCTGCGCCACCACCGACTGCGACGTCGCGCCGACGAACGCCGCGACGCCGGCGATCGCTTCATACAATACACATGCAAGACTATAGATGTCGCTCCGCCCGTCGTAGTCGCGCTCACCGCTCGCCTGCTCCGGGCTCATATACGCGGGCGTCCCACGCACGATGCCCGTCGACGTCGTGGAGTCCCCCGATGCTTTCACGAGCGCGCGCGCGATGCCGAAGTCGGCGAGGCAAGCTTGGCCGCTCGTAAAGAGAATGTTCTCCGGCTTTACGTCGCGATGCACCAGTCCCTTTGCGTGCGCCGCACCGAGTGCGCCGGCCATGGCTCGACCTATTGCGATCACATCGGCCAGCGGAAGTTGTTTGTCCCGTCTGAGGCGATCGCGCATCGTCCCACCGTCCATAAACGGCAGCACGCAATACAGCGTGCCGTTCGCCTCGCCGGAGTCGAGCACCGGCACGATGTGCGGATGCTGTAGGCCGGCCAGGAGGCGGATCTCCCGCAAGAAAAGCTCGGCGCCGACCGATGACACCAACTCGTGGCGCAGCATCTTGATCGCCACCATCCGTCCCTGTGCGAGATCGCGAGCGAGGTACACGATCGCTGTCGCGCCGCGACCGAGCTCGCGCTCGATCACATATCGGCTGGCAAAGGGGGATGACACTGTGCTCGGCGGGTGGCTCACGGCGAACGTGTCGGGCAGGAGTGGACTCGCGCTCCAACTTGCCGCCGGGCCCCGGCGCACCGCTAGGGCAGCGGGCGTCTCGTCGTATTGCCCACGCCACTCTTCACGGTGCGGCAGTTCGATCGCAGTAACCCAGCACCCCTAACCAGCCGTTTGTCGGCGGAGAGCGGGATGCGCCACCTGCAAGAGCCACGATCCATGGGAGCAGACCGGTCGCCACGCACATCACTCCGACGATGCCGACCGGAGTGTACAGCTTCTTCATCTCATACAGGCCAACGCTTCTTCGTTGTACCGCACTCGTCCCGCGCGAGCCGCCGCGATGAACGGCCCGATCGGACAAAGCGACTGCGTCGGCCCGCTGTACCCGCCGAACCCGCGACGCATCGAGTAAGGTCGAATGAAGACGCTCGCGGAATCGATCGGAATCGTCGCGACGTTTTCATAAAACGCTAACGCCTTGCCGTCCTGAAAGAGATACTGCTCGACGTTCGACACGTAAAACGCACGCAGCATCCCGTGATGCTGCGTCAGATACGCGCCGATCGCGCGCACGGCCTTCGGACCGCCGAAGTCGCCCGACACCGGTACGATGAGATTCCGTTCGTGAAGCGACTTGATGATCCGGAAGTTCTCCTCGGACGACAGAAAGCTGCGCGGCTGGTTGGTGCCATCGACGGAGAAACCGGTCAACTCGGCAAAGTCGCCGCCGCGGCCGTTCGCGTAGCCGCGCGTCGCGATCGACGGGCCGTAACTGTAAAACGCGTTGAAGACGTACTTGAGGGTCTGCTGTTCGTCCGGGGTGAACGTGAAACCGTGCGTCTTGAACAGGTGATCGGTCACTCGCGCGTAGTTCTTCCGGGCGAGCGCGGAATCGGTAGGGACGTTGCGATAGGCGTCCCACAGTGCCTGGATCGCCGTCGACGTGTCCAATCCCGGCGGCCGCGGCTTGGCGAAGGCGAGCGAGATGAAATCGGCGCGATCCTTCGCCAGCTCGAAGAACGCCTTGAACATCAAATGCTGCACGACCGCCTGCCGCCGAATATCGACGATGAACGCCATGCGCGGCCGGATCGAGGCGATGTAGGTGAAGTTCTGCTCCGGCCCCACGCCCATATACACGTCACCGGCGACGTTGGCTTGGCGAAGCATCGTGAACAGAGCGCCGACTTCCATCTCGTTGGACGTGAAATTGTCGGCGATCTGGAAGTAGCCGCCCGGCTCCGAGATGTCCGCCTGCAGCTTCCAGAACTCCGCGTCACTGAGCCGAGTGGGGAGGGCATCCGGTGGCGCGACCGGTGCGGCGACGGGGGCGCTACCACGAGGCGCCGCGACCGGCACTGGCGGGAGCGCAACCGGCGTTGAGTTGGCCGGCGCTCGCGTGCACGCCGCGAGACACAGGAGTGCGATCGAGACGAGGAGTCGAGCCGCGTTCATGGCCGCAGGGTAGATGATGAGGCTTGATCATACTGAGCGGCGCCGGAGTTGTCACCTCGACTCTACTTGGCGGGGGCGGCCGGGACGATGTTGTGGTTTCGCCGAAACCGATTCGCTGGGTCGTACTTCGTCTTTACCTGCGAGAGCCTTGCATAGTTGTCGCCGTAGGCCTCCCGGACTCGAGCCGCGTCGTCGTCCGCGAGCGCGTTGACGTAGACCATTCGTGCCGACCAGGCGTGCATCCGCCGGTCGAACTCGCGCGTCCAGGCAATATTCTCGACGTCGTCTGTCGCGTCGTTCCAGAGGCTGAGGACCACAAGGTCAAAGGCGTGGTCGCGTGCCGGGAACGCTGTGGCGTCAGACGCTATCCGGGTCGCCGCGCCGTGCGCATGCTCGAGCTTGATGATCGTTCGAGGCGAAGGGCAATCGGCGGCGCAGTGGACGAACGCGTCGATGGCGTCGTCCGGAAGGCCCCGGAGGTACGTCGATTTCCAGTAGCTGCGAACTCCGAAGGGCGTCGCCGCGTCGAACATCTGCTGCAGCGACACGTACGGCATCCGACTGACGAGATCCGCCACCGGCCGACCAAAGTTGCGGAGTGGGGCGAGCACTCGATCGCCTTCATCGAGGTTCGGACCGCCGTACGCGGGGATGACGGCGACCAGCCGAACACCGTCCGGACTCGTGATGGCGGTTGCGAATACCGTGAGCTCATCGGGCACACCGGCCATCACGAAGTCACGGTAATGGCGTAGCACGTCGTGGGCTCGCGCGAATGGGTAGAGAATCATGCCCGAGATGACGCGGGCCACGGGATGCAAACGGTAGGTAATCGACGTCACGACGCCAAAGTTGCCGCCACCGCCTTTGAGCGCCCAGAACAGGTCCGAGTGCTCTGCCGCACTCGCGGTCACGAGCTCGCCGTCGGCCGTGACGAGAGAGTAGGCAGTCGTATTATCGCAGGTGAGGCCGCAGCGTCCCATCAGCCATCCCACACCACCACCGAGGGTGAGACCGGCGATGCCTGTGGTCGAGTTGATTCCGCCCGTCGTCGCCAAGCCGTGAGCCTGCGTGGCGGCGTCGAATTCGCCCCACGTGAGTCCAGGCTCAGTGGTGACGGTTCGCGCGATCGGATCTACCGCGATCCGCTTCATCCGGGAGACATCGATGACAAGTCCTTCATCAACGGACGCGAGGCCGGCGACATTGTGCCCGCCGGCGCGGATCGCGGGGTGGAGCTCCTCGCGCGCCGCGAACCGGATGGCAGCCATGACATCGTCGGGCCCTGCGCAGCGCACGATTGCCGCCGGCCTTCGGTCGATCATCGCGTTCCACAGCCGTCTGGCGACGTCGTATTCCGGCGATGCCGGCGTGAGGATTTGGCCGCGAAATCTCTGACGCAGACCGCTAAGATTCATCGTGGTTCACAAATTGGACTTGCCCTGTATTGGGGGCGAATCCAAGTTCGCGCCATGGCCGACTACGGACAGTTCTGTCCCGTGGCGCTCGGCGCTGAGATTTTCGCCGAGCGTTGGACGCCACTCATCCTCCGCGAGCTGCTCATCGGCGGCCGACGATTCAGCGATATCCAGCGCGGCGTTCCGAGGATGTCCAGAAACCTTCTGACGCAGCGCCTGCAGTCGCTGCGAAGAAGCGGCGTCATCGAGCAGCGTCCCACGGAGGGTGGCCACGGTTATGAGTATCATTTGACCATCGCCGGTCGCGAGCTGAGTGTCGTGATCGACGCGCTCGGTACCTGGGGCTACCGGTGGGCGAGCAAGGATCTCGCCGACAAAGATCTCGATCCCGACTTCCTGATGTGGTCGCTGCGAAGGATGGTTCGGGTCGATGCACTCCCCGAGGAGCGCGTCGTCCTCCTGTTTCGATTCCGCCGACACAAGGACCGCGCATACTGGCTCCTGCTGCAGCGGCCTGAAGTCGATCTCTGCCTGTTCGATCCGGGCCACGACGTGAGTCTGGAAATCGACGCTACGGTCGAGGCGCTCGCGCGGGTCTGTCTCGGTCACATTCCGCTCGCCGAGGCAATACGCGACGGAGACGTCGAGGTGCACGGCGCGCCGCATCACCGCAAAGCATTATCCAGCTGGCTCGGGGTGACGCGCTTCGCCCGCCTGGCCACGGCTGGGATCGCCGTTACGCCGTGACAGATTGATGGTTCATTTTTAGGGCTGTTCACAATCGCTCATGCGAGTCTACTCTCGTCTCATCGCATATTCACGCGATCGTCGGCGAAGGGGGCAAACATGAAGGCAAGCCGCGAGACGTTTGTGCCGCCGATCATCATCAGGGAGGCACAAGATGCGGAAACAGCTCCAAATCTCGAGCGCCGTCGTCATCGGCCTGCTGGCCGCGGCGTGTTCGGATAGCCGGTCCCCGACGAGTGTTACCCCGCCGGCGCCCGCGGGGAACGCGGCGGACCTCGATCGTGCGGCGGGCGTCCACTCGATGGCCGCCGACTTCGACGCCGCTGTTCCGATTGCGTACTATCAGCTCTCGCTCGGCTTCACGAAGCAGACGGCCGGCTTCACGCCACCGGTGCAAGCGCGCGCCTATGGATACATGGGTATCGCGCTTTATGAAGCCATCGTGGGCGGCATGCCGGACAACCGTTCCGTCGCGCGGCAGCTGCACGGCATCGGGCCGTTGCCGGAGCCGAAGGGCATTCCCTACGACTGGGCGCTCGTCGCCAACGGCGCCCTCGCGGAAGTGATGCGTGGGCTGTGGGGTGACAAGACGAACAAGGCCGCCGACAACATCGCGGCGCTCAACGCGCTCGAAGCACAATTGGCCGCGCACTACTCTGCCGGCGTGCCTCCGGGGATCGCGAAGCTGTCGGGTGAGTTCGGCCGCGCGGTCGGGGCCGCGGTGTTCGCGACGTCGCGCGACGACGGCGGCGACCAAAGCTACCTGACGAACTTCCCGACAACGTACACGCCGCCGACAGGCCCAGGCCTGTGGGTGCCGACGGCGCTCGGGCAGATCGCGATGCAGCCGTTCTGGGGAACGACGGTCGCGACCCTTGCTCTATCCAATGCGATGGAGTGCAACCCCGGCGCTCCGCCCGCGTACTCCGAGCAGCCCGGCTCCGCGTTCTACGCCGAGGCGAATCTTGTTTACCAAATTTCCAAGACGCTCACGCCAGAGCAGATCACGATCGCCCAATACTGGGCGGACGGTCCCGGAACGATCTCGGGCCCGGGCCACTCGCTCGCCATCGTGAGCGAAATCGTCATGCAGCAGCACGCGAACCTGGCAATGGCCACCGAGGCATACGCCCGCGCCGGCATCGCCGACGCCGACGCGCTGACCGCGCTCTGGTGGGTGAAATACCATTTCAACTTGCTCCGGCCCGTGACATACATCGATCACGTGATCGATCCCACGTGGAAGCCGCTGTTGCCGACGCCGCCATTTCCGGAGTATGTGTCTGCCCACTCGGCCCAATCGGCCGCGGTGATCGTGACCCTCGAGAGTTTGTTCGGCAACAACGTTCCCTTCGTCGACCACGCGCACGACGCGGACGGTTTCACTCCGCGGTCGTTCGCCCGGATCTTCGACGCTGCCGTGGAAGCGGGGATTTCGCGACTGTACGCCGG
>Ga0134128_10007420_pt1 | contig 13255 bp, 23 predicted proteins | sample KB31754_FD_96462 | JGI IMG/M metagenome (GOLD analysis project Ga0134128, IMG submission 96462) | Terrestrial soil microbial communities with excess Nitrogen fertilizer from Kellogg Biological Station, Michigan, USA - KB3-175-4 | ecosystem: Environmental > Terrestrial > Soil > Unclassified ... | reverse complement strand
TCGCCGGCGATCATTTGTTCATCGATCGCCTGAGCTACAATTTCGTGACGCCGGGCCGCGGTGAGATTGTGGTGTTTCAAACGAGCGGCATCCCGGAGGAAAAACGTTATCAATTTCGAATTCCGCCGGATGAGTTTTATATCAAGCGCCTGGTGGGACTGGGCGGCGAGACGCTGTCGCTGCAACCGGATTACCTGGTCACGGGCGTGCTCGGCATGGGCGACGTGCCGGCGTGCCATTTGGTGGTCGATGGACATCCATTATCGGCGGCGACGCCGGGTTTTGCCAGGCTTTATGCGCCATCGAACCGTCCGTCCACTGGCGAAGTCAAATACCAGCCGGACCGTTATTATGGCCACGGCAGCATTCCGGATCGGCCGGATGCGGAACCTGAGTTGGCCATCGGAAAAGATTTTCACGTGCGCCCGGATCATTTGTTCGTCATGGGCGATAACACGATGAACAGTTTGGATTCGCGTTACTGGGGAGATTTCCCGGCGGAGAAAGTGATCGGGAAAGCGCTCTTCGTATACTGGCCACTGAGTTCGAGGTTTGGGCTGAAATCTCATTAAGCATCAGAATTTCTGCCGGCCATACGTAATTACATTTAATATCGCACAATGTTTGTTGTGCCCCTGCGCTTCGAGAAATGATCAGACGACTCTCTTGCGGCGCGCAGCTTGAGCCTTGAGCACATTTTTCCGCGCAGATGCTAGTTTTTTTGCGCTTCGAGCCTTGCCGCCCTTCGATCCGATACTTGCCATCACAGCAGATACCAGACTTTTATTAAGGGGCAACTGAACAGTTTTTGCTTCCATAGGAGCCGAGCCTAATTGCAAGCGGCTTGCAATGCAATAATTTTCTCTCGCTAAGAGGGGAGTGCGGAAAACGGACCTAAAACGCCAACTTTCTCTCTCTCAGTTGAAATGCCGCATTCTCAGTTAGACCCCCTCAAACACACTCTCTCTCACTTCCCCCGCCTATAGGGGGGGGGGCAAGTGAGAGTAGGGGTTTTCAGGATCAAAATTCCTGATAGAGAGGGAATCTGGGGCAGGGTAGTGAGAGTGGTGAGAGTACTCATTTTACTCTCTCTCCCCACCACTTGTGGTCTCGAAGGAAATTTTTGACTGAGAGAGAGAGACTGCCTACTCTCACCCCCGCCTATGAGAAAACTTCTTCTGTTGGTAATGGGCTTGGGCGTTGTTTCTTCTGCGTGCCAGGCGGACGTGCTCGTTTACAAAATCAAAAATACTTCGACGATCACGGGGAACGGAATTACCAGAAAAGATTCAATCGGAGGGTGGATCGTCTGGGATCCGCAAAACGCTCTGCTGACACTTTTGAATGTCACAACGAATCTGCGCCAATTCCAGGTTCAGAACAAAAGTGACAGCACTATTGCAACTTTGAACGGTGGAACGAAGCAATACACAGTGATCGTACTTCCAGGTGACGGGATCGGAAGCGTTCTTGCGAAAGGAGTAAACAGATCCTTAAATGCCGGCACGATTACCACTTGGAGCGCTCCTAAGACAATGACTCTGGACGGGAGCGATTTTATCTCGCCTCAGGTGGAGGAGGATAAAGGCACGCTTACGTTCGATCAGAAAACGACCATGACGCAAAATGGCATCGATGCTAATTTTACAAACTCCGTCTCCCGCCTGCGCCAAATTTTGCTCGATCAGGGATTAACTGAGGTCAATTAGATCGTTTTTTTAAATAAAAGGCCTCTGGCTGCCCGTTTAACGGGCTTTTGCCAGAGGCCGAGGGTGATCGGAAGGGGCAAATCAGAAAAGCATCCAGCCGGCGCTAACGCGCTCGCGGCGGAAGGCTTTGCATTTTCCCTTGGTGGAGAATTTGCCGCTCCTGCGGGAGCGGCAAACCGTCCGTTTGAACTTTCGAGTTTTCGTATTCACAGTCTTCCCAGGGCTGCACCCAATAGCGAACTGGTGGACGAGCTCGAAGCAAGTTGCTTCTGTGCGACCTGGTAGGCGACATACAGCGCGATCAGAGTACCGATCGCGACGCCGATGATGATCGCGGGGATGAACTTCATGGAGCTCATCGACGCCCCCTTCCACCACTGGCATTGCCGCCGCGGCCGCCGAACCTAGTGCTGATGCCAAGCTGGCCTTTGACATCCGAAAGCGGAAGCGTGGAGCCGGCCGTTTTGTTCGTGCCGTGGACGGCCGCGATCGGTTGCCGGTTAATCCCTCGCGTCGGACGCGAGGCCGGAAAAAAGAAATCGAACAAGGGCATAATTTTCTTTCTATTTCGGGTCGGGTTGATACGCTGCGTCTTTGCCGGAGGCTTGGAGCGCGGCGCGAAATTGGGTTTCGTTTTCATCCGTCCACTCGCCGGACTGTTGAGCGGCCGCGCGGACGCTCATCACCCAGGCCCAGAGGTGTTCGGCTCCGGTCTCGATGGTGGGGAGATATTGCAGGACGATCGGAAGTAGCATGGTCATAACTTCAGTGAGTTGAGGGTTGATTGGTGACAACGGTCATCCAGGCGCTTGCCTGGCTCTCCGCGCTCTGCACCGTGTAGAGCACGGCGTAAACTTCGTTGCTCGTTGCGCGGCCGGCTTTATAGGCGAGCTTCACGTCGTCGAGCGAGACCAGGAGCGCGGAAGCGCGGGGGAGCGAGTTAGTCTCTTCCACAGTTTGCCGAGCTCGGAGCCATTCGCAAAAGTTGTGGAAGCCTGGCGCGTTGGTGGCAAAAAAGGATCTCTTTGAATTGTCCACGTTGAGCACCAGGTCAAAGCTCGATTTTGCCACGGTCTCAGTCCGTTCGACGTTGACGACGATCGGATCGGCACCAGGCTGAAGGGGGGCGCAGCCGATCGCGCCCAGGAACACGGCCGCGAATGCCAGGAGGGGAACCACTTGTTTGATCGGAACTGTGATCGCTGAGGGGACTGCGGAAGGCGTGGCGTTCCAATGCCAGAATTTCCAGATGATGCCGCCGAGCAGGGAGAGCCCGCCGAGAATCTGATCCACGTCGGCGTTGCCGATGGTAACGCCGTGTTTGGCAAGGACCGGGCCGAGGCCGATCAACACGACTTGAGCAATGAGTTGGAGTTGGTCTTTCATAGTCCAGCGTCTTCGATACGCTGTGCGAGCACAGCGACTTTTACTTTCAGTTTTACGGTCTCGATGAGGTTCCACGCCTGAAGGCCGAGACCGGCCGACAGGAAACCAACGATAATTTCGATAGGGATGTTCATATCAGACTTTTGAAGGCGCTCGTCACGCCGTTGACGGTGGACGTGGTGTCGCTCGCAGTTTTCTTGAACCGCGAGTAGATGAACCACAACAGCAGAACGGCGGCGCCGGCGATGCCCCAAACCGCATATTTGCTCTTTTTGGTCAGGGTCTTTAAAAAGCCGGTGCCGCCAAATTTGAAAAATGCCCAAAGCGCCGTTCCGATCAGGCCGATCACGAACACGTCCAAGATCACGGAACCGATGCCAGGCTGATTGCCGTTCGGATCGTTCGGATCGTTTTGAAACGTGATGCTCTTCCAAAAGCTCGATGACGCGGCCGAGCCGGGATCTTCCAGCGGTCCGGAGTTTGCCAGGGCCTCGTTCGTTGCAAATTGTGACGGCGAGATCGTTCCGGCGGCCGCGCGCTCTGCATCCTGGGCAGCGAGTTGTCCCTGAAGGCGCGAATAATTCGCCTGAGCCTCAGCGGGTGTCTGAGTCTTGCTCGTGTCAGTAAAGAGCCAGTCGAAAATATTGCTCATGGTGATTGAACAGGCGACGCCCAATAGACCGATCCGCCGTTTGTTATGGCCACTCTCATCGGCGTCAGTTTCACCCACCAGAGGGAGCCTGCGCTCATCGCGTTGGTGAAATTGTTCGTGAGCAATCCCGTGCCGAAGGCCGTTTGCGAAAGAATGTTGGTGGCGTTGTATATCACGTTGGTCTTAAGCCCGAAAGGAACCAGGTTGAACAGGAAGTTGCTCGACGTGACGCCCTGATTCACCGCCAACACCGTGAAGCCGTCCGCGAGCTGGCGCAGCCAAAGCGTGTTTGTGTAGTCATTCAAAATCTGTTTCGGAAAGCCGCCCGTTGTATCCTGCCACGTGGATTGAAAATTGGCGTTCGTGGCGATAGGCGTCTGATTGGTGTTCCAGGAATTCGTGTACCAGCCAGTGAGCGCCACGCCGTTGAACTCGCCGACGATCGAATAAAAATTGGTGTAGTCTGCCATCGTGAAAGTTTTGTCATCCTGTCCAGCCAGGAAGAATCCGGGGAAGGTTCCAGGCACCCAATTTGAGAGGCTTTGATAATTATAGTTTTGGACGTACCCCATGGTTATGCCCAGCGCGCCGCCGCCTCCCACAGTTGGCGGGTTTTGGTCCGGGCTCAGGAAATTGGCGTAATAGGAAGTTTCGGGACCGAGATGATTTCCAAAATAGCCAAACCAAAGTTGATGGGGAATGTCGGGATTGTTTGTGTAGGTTCCGACCGCAATCGCTCCGCTTTGAGTCGGGTCCACCTTGTAGACGACGTTCCGCCAGTAAGCGCGACCGAAATTTTTTGTTCCTGGATAAACAATCGCGTCAGCGATGGAGGTCAGCTTTGCGTGCTCAAAAGCCTGGAACTCTGCGAAGTTCATGTCCTGCACAAAAATTCCGTCCACGCCGTTGGTGTAAAAAGTCCAGATGTCGAGCGGAACCGAGTCTGCGGTCATCACCGGAAACGTATAAGGCACCGTCGCGGTATTTGCTGCGGATGGATATGAGTTTTCGCTGAAGCCCGATATGTCCGCCCGGTAAGCCGTGTCGGCGACGGTTCCCGGAGATCCGGGAAATTGATTGGGCATTTTAGTGGTCTGATAAACTCCGAGCACTAATTTTGAGCCGTTCGTGTGCATGATGTAGCACACATTGGAAACGCCGCCCGGAAACAAATTCGGAGCGGTCAGTGCCCCAATGCTCCCACCCGTCAGCGCGGCGATCGTGCCGTCTGCGTTTCGATTAGTCGCTTCCCATCCATCATCGATGTAAACCACCGGCGCCGATCCGAAGGTGTTGCAAACGGAGGCAATGCCTGACGTGCGGAAGTAAATCGACATATTCGTCAGATAAAGAATATTGGTCCAATAAAGGCTTGGGTCTGCTTCGGTCACACCCGCAAAATCGGTAGTGACGCCGAGCCAGGGCCTCGGCATCCCAGTGTGCATGATGTCCGGACCTGGCAGAGGAAGGTCATACATGCTACTCGCCGAGCCGCCGACAAACGGCGCGAAAGTCGTTTGCTCCGCGCCTTTATTTCCCAGGGAAGGCGCCCCCGGGATGGTTGAAATAATGTTGTAAGTCCGCCACGTGTAGTCCCCCGAGAATCCCCGATAAAAAGTCACGAAGGGAAATCCGTTGCCCACGTTCCAGTAGTTGTTCCATCCGGAGGCGTTGAAGACTTCCTCCTCTTGGCCGGCGCTGCTGCCCGCATTGTAAAACCCGATTTGTGAAGAATTGCCGCCGATCGCGAAAGGTGAGGCCGTGCCGCTTAATGCCGCGTTCGAGCCTAGGAAGGTTCCTGAATTTGTTCCGACAGCTCCGATGCGTGCCGCGAGGGTGTCCGGAGCAACAAACTTAGTGTGAATCGTGCCTGCATTTACTTCCGATTGGCTGGCCGGAGGAAAAACACGCTCCTGCGCCAGTGCTGGCGCGACGAGAAACAGAGTGAGCAAAAATGCGCGGATTTTTTTCATGGCCAGTATTCGCAAAAGATCGAGTCGCCCAGAGTGCCTTTGATCAGAATGTCGTTAAGCAGCATCGACTCATCGTTGTTCTCCGGAAGGCTGAACTCGATCGGGAGATCGGCATTGTTGAGCGTGTTCGTTACCACCTTGGACCCGTTGCCTGCTTTTCCGATTTTCACGGCCGCGACATTGACACTGAGCTCGTTGTTTACGGTGGATGGAGCGCCGGGATAAATGAAAATTTTCCGGAAGGTCTCTTTAGGCTTGTCGAGCGCGATGTTCTCCACAGCGCCGGTAGCCTGGATCGTGTAAGTGTGCTGGCGTGGTTTAACGGTGCTCATTTCAGTATTGCTCGTAAGCCGTGCACTGGATCACGTTGGCGGAGATGTTCACGAACACGAGGTCTTTGCTGACATCGAAACGGCGCGAGGTCCTGGCGAACACGGAGCCGACGCATTGATCCAGCGGGTTGCCGTGATTGATAAAAACGTAGATGTCATCCGTAGCGCTGAAATTGGTGATCTCGATCCACTGGCGAGTTTTGCTGACGCCGTTGATCACTTGCGTGCCACCGATTGGAACTCCTTTGCCGTTTGGCAATGCCATGGTGCCGCCCAGGCTTCCCGGATTTCCAAACACGGGCACGTTGATGAAATTGTCGGACGGAGCCGGTGGAGTTGCGCCTTTGTACGCCGTGGTTCCGGAATCGAATGTCACGTCCACGGCAACCGCGCCGAAATTGAGAAACGTAATCGAGCCGATCGGAGGGCTCGCGGGATCTCCCAGCACCAGGCCAGCGAAGCAGCTTTGCGGAGGCTGATTGCCGATCTGCACCTGGCACGGACCGTTCGAGCTCACGCACGAAAAAACGGTATCGTTTCCCGTGCGCTCGAAATAAGAGCCGGGAGTGCCGTTGATCGCTGCTGGAATGGAAACGGTTTTCATCCTTTGCTGCGCTTGTGGAAGACGAGCCAGAGCGTGAGCGCGAGGACCGCGCCCGCGCCGATCTTCTGCCAGGTCGAAAAATTGGCCCAATAGCCTTTGAGCGTGTCCAGGAGCGAGGACGTGGACGCGGCCGGCGGCGTTGAACTGGTGTCAGTGCCAGGCGTGGGTGGAATTGCCGGCGGAGGATTTGGCGAAGGCGTTGAGCCAGGCACGGAGATCGGCTGGGGAGCCCCATTAAGTCCGGTCGCGGACGAGCCGGCCGCGGGAGCCTGGTTGATCGTCAACGCTGCTCCTTTGGCAACTTGGATTTTTTGCCCGCTGACATCGATGCCGCCGCTCTCGATGTATTTCCCTTTTTTGATCCCGATGGAACCGCTCTCGATGTATTGGTTGTTGTTACCGGCGACGCCGCGGGCATTGCCGCTCGTCGTCTGCGTGGTTTCATTGGCGTTCGTACCGCCGCCGCCCAGGGCTGAATCGAACAGCAAACAAATATTTCCCGGACCTCGTGAGTAAAAGTTCATTTGCGGAGTTTCAAATAGAGAACCATTCCGAACAGCGCCACGACGCCGACGACGACCCAAACGACCGGATTGCTCGCATACGTGTTGCCACCGATGCTGTAGGATCCGCTGCCCGATGCGGCCGCGGTGGATTTGCTGTCGCTCAGTGAAATATCGTAGCCGCCCATATCAGTCTTTCGTTGCGACCCAAAGGAGTCCGATCAGCGCGATCGCGCCGGCGAAGGCGACGGCGATCCAAACTACGTCTCGCGAATTGATGCCTACCGATGAAGCGCCCGAGCCGGCCGCCGCGGCGGAGCGAGCGGAAGAGGTTGCGGTCTGACCGCCGCCTCCACCACCCATTCCCCCACCTCCACCGAACGAACCAAGTAAAGAGGACCAATTCATTTTTGGATTCGCGAAATGACCCAGAGCGCCACGATCACAACGACGCCGCCGATAAACCAGGGCACCAGGTCAACGCGCTGTTGGGTCTGCGCGTTCTTGCTTAAGAGCAGTTGCGCAGTGTTCATTGCGCCTTACCCTTTTTTGCTGCTCTTGAGGAATGCGAACGCGAGGCCTACTGCCACCAAGCCGACGACGGCGATGATGACGATCTTCAGTGTGTTGCTCGATTGGGCCTGTTGCGCGACTCCGAGTTTTGCCGCGAGCTTCTGCTGTGCGGCCGTGGATTGGTTCTTCAAGGCCTGAGTCAGCACATTGCCGCTCGACGAGAAGAGTGAACTGAGAAAGGCGGAGCTTCCGCCGGTGCCGCTCGTAACGTTGTTCGAGGAACCGGAATCAATGGGGCTGCCGTCAGCGTTCCAGTAATCCGGATTTAATTCGTAGTCGGTGTCATCCATAACTTTTGGAGATGCCCGGCGCGAGATTGGGCACGCGCCAGGCTGGTTGGCTGTGGAAGACTGTTTACTCCGGAGGACCGATTTTTTCGACCAGGGCGATGATCGTGCCACTCATGGGGCCCGCCGCTTTGACGGTGAGCGCCAGGTCAGACGAGCCGTTCAAATTCAGCGCACCCGAAAGCAGGTTGCTGATCAGCGATTCATCGTGCTCGATCACCACGTCAGTCATGTTCGCGGTCCGGCCGGTGGCCGTCGGCGACATGTCGCGGTTGATCAACATCGCGGTCCGGACGGGCGTGGTTAGCTCGTCCAGGATTTGCGAGTTGAACCGCAAGTCCACTTCCGTCGTCTGCTGTGAGCTCCCGGAATCGGGATACAGCGAGATTTGCGTGAGGTAGTCGCGGCGGTCGAGCGTCGCGATGTCGAACGCGGTGCCAGAGGCGTTGAACTGCTGACGAAACACCTTCGCGATGAACGGAGCAGCCGAGGGAGCCGGGCTGGCATCGATGATCGCGAACGCGGTGAGCGTCGGAGTCGCGGCCGCGCCAAGATCAATTTCGATTTGGAACGAAGTCCAAGCCGAGGTTGGCCAGGCGAGCGCCTCGCGATCCGCGGGCGTGTCGCGCCACGGTTCGGCGAAATAGATCGGGATCGTCACACCAGGAGCGGTGTTCGGAAGGCCAGTGCAATCGAACGCCGTGCTTCCGGCCGGCTGATTGAGCGTGTTGAAATCGCGGAGCTCGATGCCGCCCTGGTTTGAACCAGTGGCCACACCTGAACCAAAAACACGTTGCTGCTTTCCGTTCACCTTGATGCGGATCGCCAGGATGTTGGCCATTGCGCCAGCGATCGTGTTTGTGCCGGCTGAATAGCCGTGCTGAAGCTGGATGTGCTGGTAACGCGGGCCGATCGGCAAATCGATCAGGACGGTCTTGCTCGCGGCAACGTTCGAGACGTTACGAAGTTGGATTTTTGATTTTACCATACGACGGGAGCGTTAGGCCGGGGTTTTGGGACTGGTGAGCGTGTTGAGTCCGAGAAAATTTCTCTTCACCAACGCGATGACAACGAGAGTCACGACGGCGACAAGGCCGACGGTTTTCCAAGGGATACTTTTGAGGGACATACTTCGAGGAAGCCGCGGGAGCGGCGGTTTGTTCTAGCGCCGGCCAGTGTGATTCCCCAGGGCATCGAAACCCCGCGCATGAATCAGCCTGGATCGGCTGTGTGCGTGTGTCTTAGCAGCCTCGAAAACTGCTGGGAACCTGACAGGAGTGGAGCGACACACTTGCCGATCCACTGGACAAGAGCGGACAGAAATCAGCCTCGATGCACACTTGTCATCTACCCGGACAAGTCAGGGAGGGTGTAAAAACGGCACAGTCGTTGCTCGTTTCACGACCGAGAATTGGCATGGACAGATGTGTTGGCATTAAAGACCTGGCGCAAGCCATGGGCTTCAATCCGCGGACGATCACTCGCTACGCGGAAAAGCTGAACATTCCACCTGATTACCCGGGGCACGCGGCACATCGCTACAGCCTCGCCAGGGCGAATCGGCTTCAGAGAGCCATCCAGCGGGAGATGAAACGACGCGCACGTCAACTCCATGCGAAATTTAAACATTCCCGATCCCGCTGAGGGCGGAGATCCCACACCTGCACCAGCTCCGGTTGCACCTCCCGCGGCCGCTGCCGTCGCCAACGGCAAGACTGAGCGAGAGCTGCAGCTTGAAAAGAAAATCGAAGAGGAGGCCACCGCCCGCAAAAAAGCCGAGACCGACGCAAGCTATTTGGCCGACGAAAACCGCCGGCTGAAGGAAGTGCCCACGCCCGCGAAGAAAAAAGCGAGCGGATGGGTTTTCCCAGATGAAGAGGAATAAAAACCATGAAATACAAAAACGGAAGGTCCGCCAGTCCGGGCCATTATGTAGTCGGCAAAATCGGCGACGTGCTTGTTGCCGGCATTGTCCATTCGCTCACTGAAAAAGCGAAGATCGTTTACCCTGAATTGGGACGTTCGGTTTTTGCCGACGTGAACCTTCAGGACTTCTACCATGCCGAGGACGCATTGTCCGCGGCTGAGTTGATCAATTCCGGAAAAGTGCAGCCGATCGTTGGCGCTACGCCCACGACGCCGGCCGCGCCTGCCACGTCCACTACGCCCGCTGCCTGATTGTGGCCGTTCCGACTAACACCGCAAAAGGCGCAGGAGCAAAAGCTCCTGCGCCAGTGGCGAGCGGACCGACGCCAGGTCCAGCTTCAAACGCTGCCGCTTCGCCTTCTGCTCTGGAAACTGCAACGCGACACGGAGGCCTCCCCGGAGGCAAACCCCGCGAAGACGGTCTCAAGCCTGGCTCGCCTGAAGCGCTGGCTGCGGATCGGAAGAAAGACGCCGATCGCAAACGAGCCGCTCGCGCCGTCGCCAACCAACTCAGGCCCGAACCGCCCGCGCTCCCTTCCGCCGTTCCTGGTGCAACTCAAGCGCTGGTTCCTGGTGCTGCTGCTGCGCCTGGGAGTCCGGTTGATCCGGCATTTGTTCCTTGGCAGGCCGACATCATCAAACCGCTCGTAGAAGATTTACTCGAAGCCGCGGAGCAGGGCCGCGTTGATCAATTCGCCGCGAAGTGCAAACAGCTTGGCGACATGCCCAAGCTGATTAAGGAAATCCAGGACGATGCGCATTTTCCGAAGGCCGCGAAGGTTTTGCTCGTTACCAGTCTCCCGCGCCTGGCTGCGAAGTGGCTCAACAAATCCGGCATCAGCGCCGAATACCAGGACGAGCTCGCCGTTGCCACGGCATTTTTGCTGATCATCAAACAGGATCGCGCGACGAACGCGAAGCTCGATAAGCTGATCGCTCAGACCAAAGCGCCCAAGGGTCCGGAGAAAAAAGAGGGGCAAACCATTTTCGAGACGCCGACGGCCGCGGCAAAGACAGAACCACCCAAAGAGGCCTCGCCGGACGCCGCGCTCGCCGCACCCCAACAAATAGCCACAGTGAGACAATGAAATTTGATCTATTCCACCTTAACGGAGTTTTGCGCGAGACGATCGCTTACGATCCAGGCCTCAGCGAACAGACCAAAGAGCTTTTCCTTTTGCTCGTCGAACGTGAGTGCGTGGACGTGGTGGACGGCGATGCGTTCCGAGCTTCCGAGACGATCAATCAATTCTGCACGCTGCTCCGAAAAAATTACGTGTGGATCGAAGGCTTCCCGCCGCCGCCCAGGGTGAACCGCACAAAGGGAGCGATCCGCCTGCGAGGACTGAAGGCTTTGCTGACAGGAAACGAACAAACCTAAACGAAAGAACCTATGAGTTACGAAGTCATCCGCGCCGATTCGATCGAGGCGCTAATGGAGAGAGTGAACCACGCGATCAACTTTCGCGACAGAATGCCCCTGGGCGGAGTTGTCACCGAACTTGTTACCACGCGCGAGAAAATCACGGAGACGCAAGTCGTTCATTCCGTAAAAACGGTGTTCTCGCAAGCTTTGATCAGCGTGGAAATGATGTCCCGCATGACCTTCGATCTGAACGATCGATTGAAGCGTCACCAGGAGCAGGTGAACTCAATAGCCGCCGCTCCGATGATGCCGCCTCCGCTCCCGCCGCGGCCGCGCCGTCGTCGCAAAACCAAAAAGCGTTAATCAATCTGGCCGGCGTTGGCCACATCAAGTCAAGGTATGGGTGACTACACCTTAGCCCCGGCAAGTACGCTGATCGTGGGAATGCACGGGAGCGGAAAAAGCACGTTCGCGTATCGGCACCTGATCAACACCCCGGCCGCCGCTCGTTTTATTTTCGATGATTTGGGCCGCGCTGCGGTCCGGCTGAACTTGCGGCCGTGTTATACGGCTGCGGAGCTCGAAGCCGCGGTGCCGACTCGATGGATCATTTTCAACCCGCACCGGATGTTCCCAGGAGATCCCAAGACTGCCTTTAAATTTTTCTGTCAGTGGGTCTATGACACGAGCCGCCGTGGTCCGGGAAAGAAGCTATTCCTGGTGGACGAGGTGTGGCAGTGGCAGGACGGCCGCGTAATGCCTCGCGAGCTCGCAATGGTGGTCCAGACCGGACGCGAAGAAAACATCGAGTTCGTTTGCGCGACTCAGTTGCCCCATGACGTAAACGACGCGATCACCGGACAAAGCACGGAGCTCGTCTGCTTTCGCCTGGATGAACCGAAGGCCCTGGCTCGCATCCGGGAATTGCGAGCGGACACTGAGACCGTCCGGAATTTGCCGCTCGGAAGTTATATCAGCTACGATCGATTGGACCCGAATTGCCAGTTGGCCGGAAAAGTTTTTTGATGGGGCTAGATTAAAGAAACACGCACTACCAGCGCAGTCCAAAGTCGCTAGGAACTGTGGCGGGGAACGGCGATTGTGCGCGAGGGTTAAAGTCCCTCAGCCCCAACCTAAGTGATCAACTGCACTGCCGGATGCTTAATGCCGGCGTCGAACGTCGCCAGTTTCACTCCATGCTTGTCCGCCAAGTCAGCCAGGTAATGATCCGTCACCTGATCCGATTTGTCGGGCTTCGACTCCAACGCTCGCAGATTGTCCGGGATCCAAGCCACCTGGTATTTGATCAGAAAATTGTCCAAAGCCGTCCGCGCATCGCCCATGGAGGCGTTGATCCCTTTCGGATTGCTGCTGATCCGGACAAAACCAAGCTCGGAGAGAGGACAGACGGTCAGTTCCTTGCCCCTGATCCAGGCGTTAGCTTGCGCGTGTTGCGGGTGATTCGTCCAGATCGCCGCCAGGAGGACATTCACGTCCAGCAAATGGCTCATGGAAATTCAGTCAGGAGCCCTTTGATGGCTTCCAGCGAGATGGGTTGATCGGTGGTCGCCACGCCCTCAGCTTTGTTGAACCGCACCTTGGCGCGTTTCGGCTCAATCGGAGCAACCGGCGTGAGGATAATGCTCCCGTCGGGCCCCTTGGCATGGGCAAAGACCTGCCGCGGCTTCACGTCCGGAAGTCGAACGCGGCTGTAATCATCGACCGTCAGAGTCTTCATGCCGGTAATTTACCGCGAAGAGTGCAGTAAAACAACCCCCAAAGGCGGACACTGGATGGATGGATAACTAAGCCGTTTTTCCTCTTCGCCTGGCTAACCGCTTCCGGGCTCTGTCCTTTTCAAGATCGGCGAGCCTGGCTTCTGGGGAACCAATGGGCAGGCCATCACGGCGAGGGCGGCCGCCGGACGAGCCCTGGACAGATTCT
>Ga0134128_10007418_pt1 | contig 13256 bp, 9 predicted proteins | sample KB31754_FD_96462 | JGI IMG/M metagenome (GOLD analysis project Ga0134128, IMG submission 96462) | Terrestrial soil microbial communities with excess Nitrogen fertilizer from Kellogg Biological Station, Michigan, USA - KB3-175-4 | ecosystem: Environmental > Terrestrial > Soil > Unclassified ... | reverse complement strand
GCGCCCCGGTTCGGCTCGCAATTGAGCCAGTACTCGGGCGCGATCAAGGTTATGGAAGTCCGTGGAATACCAAGTGTGGACTACGGTCGGAGGAAGAGGAATGTGAAGCAGTCGGGCTGCTGCTCGCACGGGCAGCAGCGCAAGACAGATCACCGGCACGGCACGAACCAGGAATCTGCCCGCAGGTCGTCCCTCCGGACGCCACAGCTGCATGGACCGCATCGCCTGCAGGGCTAAGGCAAAGACAGCTGCCGTCAGGGCTGCCGAATAGTGCGCCGGAGGTAGATAAATTGGCAGCCCCAGCCCGATAAAAGTTGTACCGCAAACCAGCAGCAGGAATCGCGACTTGCCGCTTATTGGGCAGCGGAGCCTACCCCGCGACTTGATGGTAAGCCATGCCCCAAAAGGAAGTGTCAGTACGGGGCCGAGGTAAAAAAGCCAGAAGGGCAGTGGCTTGAGCAGCAATGTGCCGAGGGGATGACGGTGTGCCAGGTTGTATTGACCGACGTTGGGAGCGCCCTGATAAAACTCGCGCATCACCTCATGGTGGTATTCCGCCGCAGGGCGCAACTTCTGCCAGGGAAAATACACCAGATGGTAGGTCGCCATATTCACTTGATAGGGGAGGCAAAAGGGGTTCCCGGTGACGCGCCAGAAGTAATAGCCCATGAGTCCGACGGTCATGGTTAGCACCAGGCTGAGAGGCAGTACGATACGTCGCAAGGAAAGTTGGAACGCTGGGCCGTTTTTGCCGTTCATCCACAGCAACAGAGACCCGGCGATGGGAACGCAGAAAAACAAGCTCTCATAAGCCCGAGTGTTGGCGAGTAGCGCGAGACCTACGGCCATCACGATCGCGTCACGCACCCGCTGTTTCCGCTTGATTCTGGGCAGCGCTCCCAGCACCAGCGCGCCGCCGATGGCCGCGACCGCTCCCCCGTAATAGGTATTGGCCCAGTAACTGAAAAGCGCAAGTCGCATGACGGTCAGGAAGCCTCCCAGCAGCGCCCAGCCCGGCGGCAACCAGCCTTGTAGCATCCAGCAGATCGCGCCGCACATGAGCCCAATACTCACCCATACCCCCCAAAAGGGATGCCCTCCGAACACCTGGCCGGCAGCCAGAAATAATCCCTGGCCGGGGTAATACATCGATGCGTATGCAGGCTTCTGATTGACATGAAAAGTCTCGAAATGAATCCACATGGGGTGAGTGGGATTGGCCATGCGGCCGTGAGCCAGGGTGTCCGCTAGCAGCAGGTGGCTGAACTCATCATGGATCGCAGGTTCAGGAACCGGCAGGATGGGCAATAACGCCGCGCGTAGAGCGAGCGCTAGAAGGCCAATGGAAAATACCGCAAGGGCACGACGGCGAGCCAGTTTCGCCAGTCGTCTCTCCCACTCCTCAAACCAATTCGTGCCGAGCTCGGGCGCGATGTAGGCCAGAGCGACTGCGATCGCAACCAGGCAAATCTCGATGGCTAGAAGCATGCAGCCATTCTCAATGGTTCTGTTTTCTGACTAGAGTTTGAACTGATTGGTGAATTGCTGCCAGTGCAGATCATGGTGAGTGGCAGTGCCGCCAGCAGTGGCTAGCTGCCCAGTCGTTCGAACAGATGGTGCACGGCTTCGCCACCGCTCTGAACCCATTCGCTGGTCCAATTGAAATTCCACTCGTATTGTTTCTGCCATGCGGTCGGCAGATACCAGATGCGTTGCGCTCTGCGCCAGTAACGTGCGCGAGTGGCTGCGTCTTCTGCCGCTGCGCCGGATGCCTGCAACGAGGTGAAATCAGCAGGCGGATCTGAGGGCAGCGTATGCCCGTATCCGTATTGCCATTGAATGTTATTGGCCAGACAGCTCCAGTAGGCGCTGGCGATTTTCGCCTCGGGACCAGGTTTCTGTGACGGGCCGGCCAGCGGTGTATCGACGAAATCCGCCGGCATTACCGCGTTCAGTCTGAATCTGGGCTGATAGGAACCGTACAGGAACAGCCCCAGTGCGAACAGGGCAACCAATATCCAATCGGATTTTTGCTTTTTGAACAGCATTGAGTGTCGCTAGCGAGACGCTGACTCATCTCAGGCGTCATTTCGCAGTAACGCCGGGCCGCGGGGGACATTCTTCGGCGCTGTCGACCCGTAACCCGTAAAAGGATCGCACGCCAAGGGCCTACCCGGTAGTTGCAACTGCGATGCCAACGGCGGAAAAACCGAATTCGCACCGATAATGGCAACTCAGGCTAGCCGGATCTCATTGCAAGGAAATGCCTTGAACACCCGAAAAGGACAACTGTTAACAACTGTTGCCAGAAACATGCTAGGCAAGTGGCCGGCGATGGGAACAAATTGTGTCAGGAACGCATAAGTTTTCACATCTGGATCCTCGAGAGGGTACTCAAGTTCCCCCGTTGACTCGATTTATCCATTGACCAGTTGGCCCTGCATTTGCGATAGTAAACACGCGTGTGGCGCCGTAGATCCTCCTCCTGTTAAGGCCACCGGTAAGGTTTTTCGCCCGGATCGGTTTCGCTGGACGCGTTGAGAATCGCATCATACTAGCTCCCCCTGACCGCCAAAACGTCGTCCATTTAAATGCGAACCTGCGTACCTTGTGAACGCAAGGCAGAGGTGACCCTGTTGTACGAACAGAACCGTAGCCGACAAATTCTCTTGATCGATTCTGACGAGGTGTTTTGTCAAGTGTTGCAGGATGTGTTAGGGACCGCTTACAAACTTCGCCGCGTCTCGACCGCGAAAGCTGGGATCAGCCAGCTCGACAGCGCTGAACTCGACGTCATTTTGTTGAATCTGGATGTACAAAATGGCGCGGCTTCGAATGAAGAAATTCTCACGATGGTGCGGCTCACTTCGGAGCAGAAATTTGCTCCACCCATGATCGTTTATGGCTGGGGTACCCGGCAGAAAAAGGCGGTTGAAGGCTTTCGCCCGGGCGTCGCCGATTTCCTCGAACAGCCGCTTGATGTGCAAGCTTTGAAATTTCGCCTGGAGGCCGCGTGCCGGCGCGCCGACCTGACCCGCGACCTGGGCGCGGCTCAGAGAATGCTCTCCTCCCATCGCGTTGCAGGACTGCTGGGAAACAGTAAATCGATGGCGCGGGTGAATGAACTCATCCATAAAGTTTCAGAGGTTCTCACTAGCGTACTCATCACGGGCGAGAGTGGGACGGGCAAAGGGGTCGTGGCGCGCGCCATCCATGATCTGGGCCCGCGCGCCAAGCAGCCCTTCGTGGCGTTCTCCGCGTGTGCTTTGCCTGAGTCGTTAATTGAAGACGAACTTTTTGGCCACGAGAAAGGTGCCTTTACCGGCGCCATCCAGTCGCGCCGGGGGCGCTTCGAAGAGGCCCGGGGCGGGACCATCTTTCTCGACGAAATCGGCGACCTTGCCCTGCCCTTGCAGGCCAAGCTACTGCGCGTACTGCAAGAACGCAGTCTGGAACGCCTAGGCTCGAACACATCCCATCCCATCGACGTCCGAATCCTTTGCGCCACCAGCCGCAATCTGGAAAAGATGGTGCAGGAAGGGAGCTTTCGGGAAGATCTGTATTTCCGTATTTCCGTCGTCCGCATCCACATGCCGGCCTTGCGGGAGAGAACGGAAGACATCCCGTTGCTCGCCGAGTACTTCCTGAAGACATTTGCGCAAACCCACAACAAACACGTTCATGGTTTCACTTTGGATTTCCAGCAGGCATTGGCTGAGCATCACTGGCCGGGCAACGTTCGTGAGCTGCAAAACGTAATCGAGCGCAGCCTGGTCTTAGCGGATGACGATGAACATCTTAGCCTGAAAGATCTGCCGCAGGAACTGCAGGGAACCGCCGTTCCAGAGGACCTGCCGGAGGAATTTTCGGGGGGGTCTTTCCACCAATCCGTACGAGCCTTCAAGCGAGAACTGGTGCGGTCGGCTCTGCGCATGGAGGCGGGGAACAAGCTGCAGGCGGCACGGAAGCTGGGAATCAGCCGGTGTTATCTCCATCGGCTGCTGAATCAACTCGAAATTGCTCCGGTTGTGCTGGAAGATTCGGAAGAGACGGAATCGCAGGGAGTTCAGGTTGCGCGGTCCAGATCCGGGAACTTGAGCATCGCTTCGCGTGTCGTTTAGGGTGATGAAGATGAGTATTCGAAAAAATGCCATAACTCATGTCCAAGCGGGACAGAGCATCCTGGAAACTGTACTGATGATGCCTGTCCTGCTGTTGTTTCTGCTCAACGCGATCAACTTCGGATATTTCTTTCTAACCATTACCAATCTTGCGGCAGCGCCGCGTATGGGCGTGGAGTATTCCATCATGGGAGGAGCCACGCCTTCGGCCCTCCAACTGCCGACCACCGGCCCCTCCACCAATGCGCTTTCGTCCAGCTTTCTGACCTATGAGGACATGAGGGGCGCACTGAACACACCCACTACCAACGCATCCGTCCAGGTTTGTTCGCCGGCCGCAGGAATGGTGAATCCCGGTACGGCAACAGCCAAAGCGGCTTGCAACACCTACGCGGGATCGGGCGTGACCTATACTTTTCCGGCGGCCCAAGTCGATCCCGAACTGAATGCCGGTAGCACGACGCCGGCTTTTGTACTACACCAGGTGGATGTGGCTTACAAGTTCACGCCTTTGATTTCGGGCACACCATTCAACATTCTTCTGCTGGCCTTCCCCACCTGCGATGCGAACGGGGTTTGCGTATTACACCGCCAGTCGGTCATGCGGGGAATGAACTGACAGGGAGTGAGAGATGAACACTTTTCCGAAGTCAATGAGTGGTTCGGCGCTGAAGAGATCGGCTATCCCGACCTCGTCGAAGAAGCGACAGGCAGGCCAGGCGGCGATAGAGTTTGCCTTTATCATCGTGTTTCTGGTGGTGTTCTTGCTGAGTTTTATTGAGATCACTGCGCTGCTCTATACCTACAGCGTGTTGGCCGATTCCGCCAAAGAAGGTGTGCGCTATGGAGTGGTGCATGGCAGCTCGAGTACCAGTTGCAATGGTCCGAGCACAGGTTGTGACAGTGGGGCCGCGGGTGTGAAAGGCGCCGTGACCACCTATGCTACCAGTTCGTTAAATAACACGGCAGGCATGACCGTCACTCCGAGTTACCCGGATGGAGCGAGCACACCCCCGAGCCGGGTTCGGGTGGTGGTGAGTTATCCCTATCAGCCTCTCTTTGGCTTGGGCTGGCCCACAGTTACGATAAATGCAGCCTCCGAGGGACGAATTGCGTTTTGATACGTAGAGAGATCAACGATTTCAGATTTGGCGGGAGCGCGAATATGAAGAACTATCATCTCCGAAAGATAGCCCGGCACCACCGCGAGTCCGGACAGGCCCTGGTGTTTATGGTACTCGCTCTCAGCGTGTTCCTGTTAGCCGCGGGAGCCCTTTGCGTGGACATGAGCAATCTCTGGTTCCACCGGCAGGCAGCGCAAAACGCCGCCGATTCTGCCTGCACAGCGGGCGCGATGGATCTGCTGGTCGACGCCCAGGGCGGCGCCACCGGGCACCAGGGCTTTGTGAACGGGACTGCCTTCAACTGCAGCGTCACTTCTACGGCCGCTCCATGCCAATATGCGGCCAAGAACGGTTATACCAGCAATAACACGTCGCCCGGAAGTCTCGTAAGTGTGAGCTTCCCCACTGCCATGATCGGAGTGCCCGCAGGTTCCGTGGCCCCCGCCACTCTCGCTCCGACGCAATTCATGCGGGTGGACGTTACCGACAATGTGCCCACCTTCTTTTCGGGTTTGCTGAGCGGCAACCAGACGCAGACGGTGCGCGCTTTTGCAGCATGCGGGGTAGTCCTGGCCAAGGCGCCGATTCCGATTCTGGTACTCGATCCGCTTAACCCGGTAACCACTCCTCCTTCCAAGGCTCTCGATATTCAGGGAACTCCCTCGATCAAAATTGTCGGTGGGCCAACCCAGAGCATTCAGGTGAATTCGGGCGCAGCGACCGCGGTGAATATCGGAGGGAGCGCTTCGATCAACCTCACGAAGGGCGGCCCGAATTTCGACGGGAGCAGTCTCGGGACGTATGGCGGCCCCGCCACTGCTCCGAGCGGGTTCGTTACCGCGGGCAGCGGCAAATGGATGACGTCCAGCCCGATCGCCGATCCTTTTGCCCAGATCGCCGCTCCGGCGGTGCCGGCGGATCCAGCCGCGTTGACCGGGGCCGTGGTGTGCAATTCTTCGACGATCCAAGGCGGCAATTGCAACGTTGCTTACACGGTACACGGCTGTCCTGACGCAACGAACGGGTGCACCCTGTTCAGGGCTGGGTACTATCCAAATGGCATCTGCATCGGAAGCGGGGGATGCGGAGGAGGCATAGCGCACGCGAGCAGAAATACGGCAATCTTCGATCCCGGCCTTTACTACGTCAACAACGGAATACAGTTGATGTCCCACGCCATGGTTCGTCCCGGAACCGATGCGGGGGATGGAAGTGGTGGAACAGTCTTTTATTTGACCGGTGCAGTGAACTCCTGTAGCGGCCAATCAGGATTGCTATGCGTAGGATCGAACTCCGGCAGCGAGGCGATTGACGCCTTCAACACTGCGGCGGTGCAATGCCCCGGTGGAGCGGCGCCTGATCCAAATCTGAATTTGCCAGCAACTCTTCCAGGCAACGTTTTGCTGGCTCCCTGCACCGGCACCTATGGCGACCCCTTGGGGAAATATCGCGGCATCCTTTTCTTTCAAGATCGGGCCAGCGGCGGTGGCGGTGGATGGGGTGGTGGAGGTGGTTTCCTCCTGGCAGGCTCCATGTATTTCCATCACTGCAACGCCTCGGGCACGGGGGTGAGCTGCGGCGCGAATCCGACGTACTACAATTCGATCTTCACGCTGCAAGGCAATTCCGGATCGGCGAGTTACGTTCTCGGCAACATCATTACCGACAACCTGTCCATGGGAGGAACGCCCACGATCAACATGGCGCTCAATCCCACTGCTGCATACAGCACGCTAAAAGCCACGTTGCTGCGGTGAGCGAACCCAATTTCGCAGGAGTACACTCCCCTGCGGTAACCCCGGGTATTACTAAGGATTTAAATGCCGCCGCCTCATACGACATTATTAAAGCTACACTTTTGAGGTGATGAAGTCTCAGTCGAAACCCGTCCGAGCGGAAATCGGTCAACTGTTCTATCACTTAATTGCGTGCATAGCTTCCCTCAGCCCAGGAATTGAAGGATGAAACCGTCGCCAGCAGACGTCGAAAACCCCATAGAGGTTTCACTCATCAAGTTGATGCGGGCGGAATCTGCGCCGCCTCCGCTTACTTTTCCCGAGGTTAGCCACGGGCTGCCCGTCCGCGGCTTGTTACTCTCGGCGGTTGCGCACCAATTGGCTGTCGTCGTCATCCTCCTGCTTTCCTTCACTCTAACCCGTACCTACCTGCCAGCGTCGCGTGCTTTTACCGGAACGATCAAGCTCAGCGACGCCAAGGGAGTCATCTATCTGCCTGTCCTGGGCGGCGGCAGCCAAGGTAGTGGCCGTGAGGGCGGAGCGCCCGGAGTTGCGGTCAAAGAGTCGTCTCCCGTGCGCTCACGCAGTAGTAAGGGGATGACCTTTCCCGGACCGCAGCCGATTCTCTCGACCCCCTCGAATCCCACCAACGAGCGGCAGACAATCATTCAGCCCGCCAAGGAAAAGCCAAAGATTCTGCAGGAGTTCGTGCCTTTGCCGAATATGGTAAAGGTGGCCAAACCCCGTCTGCCGCTGCCCGCCGACCTGTTAGGGGGTAAACCAGACTTGCCGGAATTTCATCCTGCGGCGCAGGCTCCCGTTCAAACGCCGCGCATCGCACTGCCCGTCACGCCTCCTCCGGCTCCGATCCGGCCGGCGGCCGAGGCCCCGAAACGCGCTTCGGGCGAGAAAGCAGTGGAACCGCCCAAGCTGAAGCCATCGCAGACCCTCGGAGCGGATGAGCAGGCCCTGGTGTCGCTGAGCCCAACTCCAACCTTGCCCCAAAAAGCTCCCCAGATTCCCGAAGGCGAGGCGCGCGGACAGTTCGCGGTTTCATCCACCGCAAGCCTGACGCCCGCTCCGGTGCCTGGATCGAAGATTGAAAGTTCGGCTCCGGTTCCAGCTATCGGACAAGCTGGAGCGGCAGCCGGCGATGTCGCAGGTCAGGTCGCAATCGGAAGCGGCGGCCTGGGCAGCGGCGCAGGCGCCGATACGGGTTCCGGCAAAGGTGGCAGTACTGCGGGCGCAGCCCATGGATCGGTTACAGGTCCGGGTATCGGCACCGGTGCCGGACCGACCTCAGCCAGCGGATCGGGCGCCGGAAGCGCCACTGGCACGGGAGGTCTTCCCGGACTGACGATCCAATCCAGAAGTTACGGCGGGGCGGGCATCAGTGTGAATAACGGGGGGGGCGGCGCTGGAGGCGGAATCAGTGTGAATGTAGAGCGTACCCCGATCAAGCTGCCTCCGCAGACTGCGTATGGCATGACCATCTCTTCCACCGCAGATAGCGGCGGTGGCCTGCCCGATCTGGGGGTGTTCGCCCACGAAAAGGTTTATACCGTGTTTCTGGATATGAGGAGCACGTCAAGCGACCGCAATCCTTCATGGACTCTGCAGTATGCCCGTTTGCGGTCGGCGGCGGAGAACGATGCAGGCTCTTACTCGGAAGGAATCACGCCACCATTTCCCCTGGCCAAGGAATTGCCCCGATTGAATTCGGAGTTGATTCGAACGTATCTCCGCAATGTAGTCGTGGTCTTTGCTGTCCTGGACACCGAAGGCAAGCTCCAACGTCTCTCCGTACTACAGACTCCGGACGGCCGGTTCAATCCTCCCATCCTGGCGGCCCTGACTCGCTGGAGATTTCAGCCGGCTCAACGCAATGGTCAACCGGTTGCTTTGAAAGTCCTGATTGGAATTCCCCTGCTGCCCTATGACTAGGTAATGGGGTTGCCGAAAAAGACTTGTATCATCGCGGCGTGTAACTACGTCGAGCTCGGAAACACGATCGGATTGAAGAGTCCCTTACGCACTCGACGGTAAGCCTGTGCGGGAACTTGAAACACAATCATGGCGTTGGTTGTGGAGGGGTGGATTTCAAACCACCGACCTTTGGGTGTTCAATGCAACCCGCTTCTATCTCGGAGCATCGACCCGTTCTGCGCGGACTTCGGTCCATAATTGGACACCATCCGATGCTGACGGCTGGTAGGTGAACCGATTGAGGTTGTCCACCCGCCTAAAGGGGCGCCAAAGGAATCAACCGATTTCCGTCTCTTTGATTTGGAAAAAATCTTGAAAAAGGCGAGCCTGAACGCCCGGATTACGCTCTGATGACCCATTGTCGGTGCGTCTCATGTGCCGGCATTTTGGTTGTCACTGGGATTTCCACTTGACCCCTGGCTATACTCGCAGTCCGTTGCCTGTGTTCCCTGTTTCGCTGGACATCGAATGTCCGCAGCGAGAGAATAACGGGCATGGCAACGGCAAATGTTTCGGAATGGGATGGCCACGGGCGATTTTCAGAGGTCGGCCCCCGAGATACCGATGACGGTCCCCGCCCGTCATGCGCCGCGCGTTTAAGCGGGCTCTTGCTGCTCGCAGTTCTGGCCTATTTCTTTTCTTATCCCGCACTTTGGGCGCAAACGTCCGTTTCTCAAACCGACGACGCGGACAAGTCCTGGACGGCTACAACCGAGTCGCAAAGCGATAACGTCAATCCCACGCGCACTACTGAAAGCCACACGCGGAACGGCAATCGCACCCTGGACAGCCAATCCATCCAGCGCCGCGGGACTGACGGACATTTCGAACCTTACCAGGACATCGAAAAGGAAAACGTAAAAGTGGACGCGACCACCATGCGAACCACAACCCGCGCGTTCGCACGCGGTGCCGATGGGGCAAAAATTCTGGTGCAGATAACAGAAGAGGAAAAACACACCTCGGCGGGAGGGGACTCGAGCGTTGTACGTTCCATCTCGAGTCCCGATGTTAACGGCAAGCTTCAGTTAGTTCAGCGCCAAGTCGAGGAGACAAGAAAAATAAGTAAGGACGTGGAAGACACGAAAACCACTGTGATGCTTCCCAGCGTCAATGGCGGTCTGGCTCCGGCTATGAAAGTGGAAGAGCGTCGCACACTGGGCGCGAACAACTTGGTTGAATCTCAGAAAACTACGCTGCGTCCCGACGGTGCTGGAAATTGGCAAGTGGACGAGATACGGCAAGCCACCACTCGGCAAGAAGGCAAGAACCGCAGCACCGAGGAGCGCGTGTCCCGTCCGGACTCTGACGGCAAGCTAGGCGAAATCTCTCGAACCGTGAGCAAGGAATCTGAAACCGCTTCCGGAGAAAAGCGCAATACCGTAGAGACCTATTCCCTTGATGTCCCAGGATCCGCCCGGGACGGCGGCCTTCACCTGCTTGAGCGCTCAACTACCTCCCAGCGCACGAATTCAACCGGTCAGCAGACCACGGAACAGCGAGTGGAGCAGCCTAACCCCGGCGATCCGGGTTCCGGTCTGCAAGTGATCACGCTGACCACCGACACGGTGCGCCCAAGTGTGTCCGGAGCGCAGGCCACCCGAACTATTCAAGCACGCGATGCGAGCGGCAGTCTTAGGGTAGTCTCCGTGGACACCACAAAGTCAGACAACATTCACGCCATTCAGGTTCAGATAGCGCCTTCAGAAAGCCCAAAATGAGCTGGCCGCGTGGCACGGAACCAGCCAACCACACTGTCTCCCGATAGTTGGCGCAACACTGCGCCGTGAAAGGTGCTGGACTTCAGCGGGTGTAACTCCCGCCCGGAAACTGGTTCGCTCCACCCGGTAGCCATCGAAGCGGCAGCGGAGGCAACGAAGCTGTCTTTGCGGAATAAAGAGTTGGTCTTTTAAACCGCTGCACGAACCATCTGCGAAGCGGAAAGGTAGGACCAACCAATCGGATGGTTGGACGCCACTGCCGAAATGCAGTGGCGTTCTCCGTGTCAACGCCACATGACCTGCCACATGGAGTCTGTTCCAGCTCTCCAGCGATATTTCCGGAAGCATTAACGCAATCTGAGCCGTTCTGGCTTATCTTCGCCGCACGATACATGAATCGCCTTGCCGCCGAGACACATCAAAATAGGCGATTGTGAACCGCGACTGGAGAGGCCTCGGCCATCCACAACACGACGGCATGGAGCAAAAGAATGAGAGTTGAACTCGTCCCTCCCGACTCTGACACAGAGCCGCGTCATTGGGTACGGCACGATCAGGCTTTCGCAATGATGTTGCGGCCCGGCTCAATCGAGTGGGGCTCGAAGCGTTCCGCACTGGAAAAGTTCGACTACACGGCGGGCGACTTAGCACTGTGCGATCGTCATGTGGGTGAGTGGGTTGGACTCATGAACGTATCGCATCTGCAGCTCGGTGTTTCCGACGCAGCACTGATGGCCTGTTCTGACGGAGCCTACGGCGAGGTAGAACTGCGCCCTTCACGCAAGTTTGCGGACGCGCGCCTGAGTGCGCTAGTTGCGGCTGCTCGTGCCGAGATGGTTGCTGGCTTTCCGAGCGGGCGGTTATTTCTGGATTCTGTCGAACAGGCGATGGCGGTAGCGCTGGTCAGTGGTCATGCGGTAAGGCACCGTCCTGTTCAGCTGTACCGAGGCGGACTAGGCTCAGGGCGTTTGCGAAGGATTAAGGAGTTGGTCCATGCGAAAATGGAAGACGACTTGAGTCTCGACGAGATGGCGGAATCGGTAGGATTGAGCACAGCTCATTTCGCGCGGATGTTTCGCAAGTCAACGGGCGAAACCCCGCATCAATTTGTTCTGCGCCAAAGGGTTGAGCGCGCTAAAGCCATGTTGCGTACTTCCGATGTGCGGATATTGGACGTGGCCGTGGCCTGTGGCTTCAGAACGCAGCAGCACTTTGCACAAGTTTTTCGTGATGTCTGTAGAGTTAGCCCGACAGAGTATCGCCAGGACTTTCTGGACTCCGAACTGATTAGCGCTTCGGAAACCCATTCCGAAGATACGCTACGCCTGTGATTTGCGGTCCCCAGCCATATTGTCGCTCTCGCCGGGCGCCTTTTAGTTCGTTGTTAAAATCCAGCTCGGTCCATTCGTAACCGATAGCTCCTCGCATCCGCCTCAGCACTGTGTCCTCCGTCAACATTTCTGACTGGGCGCGCCCGCAGCTGATTCGAACTCTCGTCGTTGAGACAAAGCTCAAGACTCGTTGGAGTTCTCTCGGGGAGTATGAATTTAGCAAGATTCCGACCATCCAAGCAGAAATCCGCACAAGTCCGCTTCCGATGTGCAGTTTACTCACAGTTGTGAGCAGAGCCACAGCGTCAACAAACCGGATACCAGATGAGGTGATTGTTGTTTTCCGGTCGAAGCCAATTCAGCACAGGAGGGAAAGTCAATGGAAGCAATTGGATTATTAGTCACACTCGAAGCACGCGCAGGTAAGGAAGCTGATGCCGAGGCGTTTCTAAAGTCAGCTCAGCCACTGGCTCTGGATGAAAAAGGGACATTGAAATGGTATGCGTTCAAGCTCGGGCCGCGGAAGTTTGGCATCTTCGACACCTTTGCAAATGAAGCGGGCCGCAATGTCCACTTGACTGGCGAGATCGCGAAGGCATTGGGAGCGCGGGCCAGCGAATTATTTGCGGTTTCTCCACATGTGGAAAAAGTGGAGATCCTTGCAAACACACCCTTGAAAGGGTGAGTGCGAGGTTCCAGGAGCCTATGAGCCGCATAGGTTCGCGAGGTTAAATCACGAGCAAGAAGAGAATCAGGTGTTTGACGAAAAAGACAGCGGTTATTGCTATTTCCGGCCCGCCGCAAGTAGACCGAGCCGAGCTGCAGGTGTTGGGAGTTCAAATGTTCAGGTATGTCGCCACCATCCTTGTCGCGATCTTGCTGTCAGCGCCCCTCGTGGCGGGAATCACGCCGTTTCCGGCCAGCTTTCACAAGCAAATAGTTCCGACGAACGGCACCAGCCTCTACGTCCGAGTCGGCGGCAAGGGTCCGGCCGTGGTGCTGTTGCATGGCTTCGGCGATACGGGTGATATGTGGGCCCCCCTGGCAATTGTTCTGGCCAAGGACCATACCGTGATCGTCCCCGACCTGCGCGGCATGGGTATGTCCGATCACCCGGATGTCGCCTCCACCAAGACGAATCAGGCGGTCGACATTGCCGGCGTCATGGATGCACTCAAGCTCCAGAAGGCAGACCTGATCACCCACGACATCGGCAATATGGTCGGCTATACGTTGG
>Ga0134128_10007417_pt1 | contig 13256 bp, 17 predicted proteins | sample KB31754_FD_96462 | JGI IMG/M metagenome (GOLD analysis project Ga0134128, IMG submission 96462) | Terrestrial soil microbial communities with excess Nitrogen fertilizer from Kellogg Biological Station, Michigan, USA - KB3-175-4 | ecosystem: Environmental > Terrestrial > Soil > Unclassified ... | reverse complement strand
TAGACGCAAAGGAGAGAGAAATGAGAAAGAACAAACACAATAGCCAGCCAACTGAACTCGTGTTGCCTCCTATCGTAATTGCCACTGAGGAAGCACGCCGTCTCAACACGCTGGCCAATTCCAGTATGGAGCTCTTCCCCCGAGTGGCATATTTCCTCGCGCGGGAGACGGAACGTGCGAAAGTGGTCACCGACGATTGCGATCTGCGCGGCATAGTCCGGATGGGTTCTCAGGTGCGTTATTGCGATGATGAAACCGGCGACGTTCGGGATGTGGTGCTGGTGTATCCGCACGAGGCCGATATTTCACTGAAACGCATCTCGGTTCTTACGCCGGTTGGAGCCGCGCTTATTGGCTTGTCGGTTGGTCAGGCCATTGAATTCCAGACGCCGGGCCCTCGAAAGCGCTCACTCAGGATTCTGGGCGTGTCGTATTGAAGATAGGGAGTGTTGATGTGCGCGACGTATCAATGAGAGAGGCTGCCCTCAGTGTGATTTACTCGATCATGGCCATAGTCGTCTTTTTGGGTGGCTTGGCTTACGTTACGAGTATCCTTTGATGCCGACGGCAAAGGCGGCTCCCTCGCGGCAGATCGAGAGGGGGCCGCGCCGGCCTTCCAACAGACCAAAGAAAAGAAGGATGTCATGCCGCGTGATTTTACGTTTGGAGAAGCAGCTATAGTCGTAATTTGCGTCACCATGGGACTGATCCTCGGTTTCGGCAGCCTGATTGCCCTTTTGAAGTAGGCGATGGCGGGGTGCCGGCTTTACCCGGACCGGGGGCGTGCTAGACGCAGCAATGACGACAGAGCCTTATGCGGCTTGATCAAATCCACAAGCGTATGGGCGTCCAAAACGGCGAGAAACGCGTCGGATGCATCCCGCAGGACGCCGCGCAGGACGCAGACGCGTTCGATCTGGCAAAAACCGGAATGATCGAGGCAGCCGATGACGCCGAGCTGGTCCTCGGTATCGCGCACCACCCGGCCGACATTGATGTCGCCCGGCTGGCGCATCAGGCGGATACCACCGTTGCGGCCGCGTACCGTGTCCAGATAACCTTTCTGGCTGAGATCGTTCACGACCTTCATGAGGTGATTCTTCGAGATATCGAAGCTCGTGGCGATGTTATCGATCGTCGTGAGCTCGCCTTCGTTGAGGCCGACCTGGATCAGGACGCGCAGCGCATAGTCGGTATGGAGTGTCAGGCGCATTTTTCTCTCCGGTCGGGGGCATTCCGGGTCACGATCTGATGACAGACTTTATGCGGCGCTCGTGCAATTGCCGACAAGGCTTCTGGCGATCTCACCGGGGGAATCATGATGCCGTTTTGCATCGCAGCCGAGTTTTTGTCGATTCTGCTTTCGGCCGCCACCATGGCAAAGATGGATGGCGAGGCCGTCAAGGCCGAGGCGGCGTCCCATGCGCGGCCCAGGAGGGCGCCGCCGGCGAGAGCTGTCGCCAGCCGACGAATGCGACGACGAATGACAGCGTGCACAGCACGACGGCGAGGACGATCAGCGTCCAGCCGGCGACGGCCTGCTGGTCGAGCCGATAATAAGCGCAAAGCCGGGTCGGTGCCGCCAGATAGAGGCCGCCTATGGCGCCAAGCTTGGGAATAAAATTGGCCCAGATGAAGGCGCGGCCGAGCGTCGGCATGCGGCGCCAACACAGGCCCAGGGGGAGCCCCACCAGCAGCGGCAGGCTCAGGAATTTGGCGGCGTCCATCCAGGGGTCGGCGATCGCACCATCGAGGGCGCGCGGCAGCATCCAGAAAGAAGTGCCCAACACCACCATCACGATGCCGGGGATACCGAGCCAGTCGGCATCGGCGAGCCAGTGCGGCTCATGCGGGCGGACCCCGCTCGCAAGCAGCAAGCCGGTGCCGATCAGCAGCGGCAGCTGTATTGTCATATGCACGGCCATGTCGCTTTCGAGCGCGATGCGCACCGGCCACAGCCACAACGTCAGCCATGATCCGATCGCGGCCACGCAAAGCCGGCGGGCGTTCACGGCGCTGGCACGCGCAACGCGTCCGCGAACAGCTGCGGAGGCGAATCGGGATCGAGGATGCGGGCCAGCCGCCCTTGAGCGTCGACGAGATAGACGGCGCTGTTGTGAATGAAGCCGCCGATGCCGTCCGGGATGATGACGACGCCGAAGCTTTGCTTCAGCGCCGCGAGGCCGCGATCGTCGGCGGGCGCGGCGATCCGCCAGCGGGGCGCCTTGGCGCCATAGCGGTCGCCGTAGAGCTGCAACGCCTGCCGATCGTCGTTTTGCGGATCGAAGCTGATGCTGAGCAGGTCGAGCGGCACGCCGGTTGCCGTGCCGCCCATGAGCTGCAGCACGCCGTGAAAGTCATCGCCGAGCTCGCCGCACAGCGTCGGGCAACGCGTGTAAATGAAGTCGACCAGGACGGGCCTGCCCTTGTACGAACTCAGCGGGAAGGCATGACCGTCCTGATCCACCAGTCGCACATCCGGGAGGAGGGGTGGCGCGCGTTCAATCGATAATTGGCGTGCGCCGGCGCCGGTGACGACGCGAAATCCCTCGGTCTCCCAGGCGAGTGCCGCGATTCCCGTCGCGGCGACGATCGTAAGCAGCGGAAGAAAGCCGCGACTCATCACGCGTCGGCTTCCTCGCACATCGCCGAGGGCAATCCGATGACGAAATTCAGCACCAGGATCAATACCCCCAACACTGCCAGCGTCGCGCCGACCGAAGCCACCCGGTCATACGGCAACCACTCCGGCAAATGCACCGCGTAGCGGCGCGGTACGCTGACGCTTCCAGCGGCGAGGAAGGAAAGCACGAATATCGAGCCGCCACCGACGTAGAGCCAGAAGCCGAATGGCAGCAAAGCACCCGTCGTCTTCGGGACGATGTAGGTCATGAAGCCGAAGAACATCGCCACCATGCCAAGCAGCAGATAGGTATGGAAGTGACCGGGCACCCATTGCGTGTTGTGCATGAAGCTGTTCACCTCGATGGTACCATCGGCGATCGCCGGGATGACACCGATCGCCCAACCGGCAACCCCGACGAAGACAAGGCCCGACGCGACGGTCCACTTGATCCCGGAACGATAGACATTGGTGAGCGCGCCGAAGGCGGTCACCAGCAGCACCGGCAGGCCGCTCAGCCAGGAGATCAGCTGGCCGGCGACCAGCGCCCAGGTCGGCATCGCAAAGTCCATCAGCAGGTGATGCGGGTAGACCGTCAGCACCATCACCGTCGACAGCACCCAGGCAAAATAGAAGGCGCGGTTGGTCTTCCACTTGCGATGGGTAAAGACCGGCAGGATCTCGTAGACCGCGATGACCGCCATGTAGATGGTGGCGTTGATAAAGACGTTACCGAAGAAATAGATCATGTTCTTCGCCAGCAGGGCGTTGAAGGTGAAGCTCGGCACGTACAAATTGACCAGCGAGACGACGAGCACCGCCGCGCCGAGCAGGATGCCGAGGATGTTGACGATCAGCACCATGGTCGAAGCGGTTACGGCGGGCGGCGGTCCTTCATCTTCCGGCGCCAGACCAAAGGCCTGTTTGACACCGAGCGCTGCGCCCAGCCCGCCATAGACGACAAGAATACCGCGCGCGATGTCGAGATGCAGCAGCAGGAAGCCGACGCCGATGAACAGCAGGCCCACCATGTAGCAGGCGGCTGCATTGACCGACCAAAGCTCGCCGGAATGCGCGGGCAGCGGGAACAGGAAGGTCCAGGCGGCGGCGAATCCGCCGATGAAACCGGAACCGAGAATGAGCGCGGCGCCGATCAGGAAGAACACCAGATTGGCGACGAACACCGCTGTCGACACCGGCACGTGGCGACGCACGAAGTACCACATGACAGCAGCACCGCTCAGGCCGGCGATGCCGACCATGCCGGCGCCATGCATGGTCATGATCATGTAGAAGAAATCGGGCTGGATATCGATCCATTGCGCCTGCGCCAGGCGCATCGTCAGCCCGAGTAGCATCATCAGCAACAGAACAAGCCCGGACACGACGATGTAGGCGAGAACAGCGGCGCGCGGGCTGATCCCGCTCCGGCTTTGTACGGCTTCGACGGTCATGGCATCCTCCCGGCTGCGTCGCTCAATGCGCCGCGACTTTGATTTCCGCCGTCATCTCGTGATGCCCGACGCCGCAATATTCGAGGCACAGAACCCGATAAACGCCGGGTTCATTGAAGGTGTAGCGCAGCACGTTGATGTATCCGGGCATCGCCTGGGTTTGAGCAACGATGCGCATGTCGGGATCGTAAAGCGCAAAGCCGTGGTTCACGTCGGTGCTGGTGACGTGAAATTCCACGGTTTGTCCAACCCGAAACGCGTCTGGTTTGATGTTCCACGACCACTGCTCGGCGACAGCCTCGACCGGCAGCGTCGCGGTGGCCGACGATGATGCAGACATACTCGACACGTAGGGAAGTTTGCCAAGGGTGTCATAATTGGCCGCGATCAGGACGATGACGGCGAGGCCGAACAGCCAAGTGCGCAGTCGGTATGCCGACGCAATGACGGGCCCGTAATCAGCGAGCGCGACATTGGCGCCTATCGCTACCCAGGCGAACACAGCGGCGAGCGTCCCCATGAGCACGATCGAGACGCCCCAGACGACTTCTTGAATCATAGCCCCCTCCGCAGCGTTTCCAGCCGGTAGGCGATTCACGTACCGCCTACGAAATTAGGTGCCACCTCTTTACAGCGCGGCCGGGTCGAGAAATCTCTACTGCCGCTTCAACGTCAAATAACATGTATAATTAATGCATGTTATTACATAAACTCCGCCGGGTCAACCTATTCATCGGTCGTCGTGCGCAAATTCATTGCCGGCATCTTCGTCGGCGTAGCCAGAGGCGCGGTCGCGGGGATTTGCGGACAACATTAGAGCGAGCGGTGAACACGAAGCAGCCGATCTGATTGCCGACTGCAGTTCGCAAAGTTCGCAAGTCCCGGCTTGGCGCTTGCGTCGTTTCCATCCAAGGCAACAAGCCTAAACAGTTAATGAGGAGATCGAGACTGGGGCCGCACGGTGAGAGGCGATATCCGGCGGCTTCATATAGTCCATGTCCTTGCACCGTTCGAAGAGGAAGCAGTCATCGACGATGCGGCGGTCAATTTCGACATTTACGCGATAGCCGCTTTCGAAATGGAGCGTAGTCCTGCCAAGGCGGGACCCAATATGGCTTCATCTGCGGTTGCAGAGTGAACCAGGTAGATAGGGTACGAAAACCGAGACATTCCTGGCACCAGGTAAAGCCGCTTCGCGGTTAGATGAGGTCGGACGGCGCGCATCCTGAAGTAACCCGCACCACCTGCCGAAAGTATGTAACTCAGTCCCAGTGGGCCAAGATTGACGAAAAGATTAGGTGTGACGCTGGCCATGCTCACGCCGTGCTGCAGGACGAAATCGGGTCCCCAATCCACGTAAACGTACTCTTTATCGCTCAACAGGCCGCCGGCGGGGTCGGTGGTTACCAGCACGAGCTCTTCTTCCATCAGCAGATCTATTTTCAGGCCCGGACGATGCTGGGGAGCGTACGTGATGGCAACGTCGACCAGGCCGGAAGCCACTTGGTTGATCAGATCTTGCGGCACGTCGACATGGACGCGAAGCGCTATATCTCGAAGCGAACGACGCATCCATAGAACCCAATCGAGCAAGAGCGGTTGCCAGAGGCTCACTTCGCTGCCGATGGTCAGCACCGCCCGGTGGCCGGGCGGTACCCCGACTTGATGTCGGGCGCGTTGCCACAGCTGCACGAACGTCGGCGCAAAACGCAGAAACTCTTCTCCAGCCCTCGTAAGCGACGCGCCGCCCTTATGTCGCACGAAAAGCGGTCTGCCGAGCTGCTGCTCAAGGATGCGAACTCTTGCGCTGACCGTCGTTTGACCGACGTTCAATCGGTCGGCGGCCTTGACGAAACTTCCCGTCGAGACGATCTCGAGAAAGGTCCTGGCAAGCTCGGTGTCCATGCTCACACATCCGCAAAAATGCATTTAAGTGTCAATAGAATTCGTTTGTCTAACGCCTCACCGAGGTAGATCGTAAGCCCTGAGGCGATGACATAAAGTCGCGCGCCTTTTAGTTACCATGGCTAGGGTACGTCGATGATCAGCCGATCGGACACCAGCGAAAAATGAGACTCCGGCGATCGGCGACGGGATGCTGAACCTACGGTTTAATCAACTTCAGATCGAACACATCATGACCGAGCAAGACGCGATCAGGAAACTTAAATATCTCCAAAATCAGGACGAGGGAGCCAACGTCCATGTAAGCGCAGACGCCATCCTTTGCGACTTCCTCGATGCGGCCGGCCATGTTGAGATCGCACGGGAGTTTCGGAAGATCCACGAGATTTATCCCACCGCGACTCCCAGATACTCGAAGCCGTCTTGGCGTCAGTCGGGATTGGAAGTCCGAATTCAAGAGGCATCCCGACATAGTCGAGATCTGCGTCCAGGTGCACCGCAATCATAGAGGGGAGGCAATTTCCGTGACCCAGCAAGAAGTTCCTGTTGATTGCGAGATGCCGACCCGGGTCAATATCTCCTCTAATACAGCCTGTCGCGATGACGGCGGTTTTCAAGTTAGTCCCAGAGAGAAGGAAGGGCTTGACATAGTGTCGGCCGCACAGCGAGAGCGCGCCACACAAAGGCTCGCGAGCCTTGGAGAAATGACCGGGGGAATAGTACATGACGTTAGAAATATACTCGCAGTCATTGAATCGGGGCTTAGGCTCGCGGAAAAATATTCAGAGGAGCCGGAGAAGGCCAGCGCGTGTTTTGCTGGCGTGCATGACGGAATTGACCGAGGGCTGAAATTGACGTCTCAGCTGCTAACCTTTGCCAGGCAGCGAAAATTGGAGGCGCGCGAGGGGGACGTGAATGAACTCTTGAGACAGCTTGAACTCTTTCTGAGGTACGGCGCCGGGCCCGGGATCCATATCGTGTTCGAGCTTGCGCCAGGCATCACGAATTGCCTCCTGGATCCATCACAGTTCAATGCCGCGATCCTCAATCTGGTCGTGAATGCGCGCGATGCGATGCCGAATGGCGGCGAGCTTCAGATAAGCACGGAACGATGGCAAGTCGGGACAAGCACCCAAGACTTGCCCGTGCCGGGCATTTACGTCCGAGTTCGTGTCAAGGACTGCGGCGAGGGGATGCCTCCTGAAACGCTGAGGCGGATCTTCGACCCGTTTTTCACGACGAAGGGTGAGCGGGGCACCGGCTTGGGATTGCCGCAGGTATGCGCATTCATGCGGCTGATCGGTGGCTACGTCAACGTAGTCAGCGAACGTGAAAAAGGAACTATAGTCGATCTCTTGTTTCCGACGGTCACAAGCCGCGGATAGGAACGGATTTACAGCCAGCCGGAATGCCGCCGCCGTACGATGGCGTAAACTCTTATTTCAAAACTACGGAGATGAATGATGAGCAAGGAGATGTATCCAAAGGCCACACGAGAAATCGCACAAAAGCGACGCGATCTGGCGCCCAAGCCTGAGGTCGCTTTTCAGGCGTTCAGCCAGGCTGTGTTTGCAGATGGCGCTCTTTCGGGCAAGACAAAGCAGTTGATCGCAGTGGCTGTGGCACACGTAACACAGTGCCCCTACTGCATCCAGGGCCACACGAAGATAGCGCTGCGGTCCGGAGCGACAGCGCAAGAACTGATGGAAGCGATCTGGGTCGCCGCGGAAATGAAAGCTGGCGCCGCCTTCGCCCATTCGACGTTGATGCTGGATGTCATCGGAACGTCGTCAGATTGACGGACTCGATCGCGAAAAGGCCGACACGACGGCGCGACCGGCCAAGCTGTCTTGACGGACAAAACCAGCGGCGCAAAGGGTACTCTCTAGGACAAAGATATCGTCTCAGCTGATTCCAGTTTGTTAGGGCGTCAGCATGGGCTTCTAGTTTCGACGGGCTCCAAATGCCGCGCCGTCGTTCATCTTCTCCGCACCGCAGCTCATTACTTGCTCAGCAGATGATTCCGAAATATGGAGTAACGATGCTCGCTTATATTTTTTGGCACGTACCTTTCGCCGAAATCGACGTACTTGAATACGAGACGGCACTGCTGCATTTTCATATCAACCTCGCAGCGGCTCCTCCTGAAGGACTGGAGGGATCCGCCGCTTATCAGATATCGGAAGTGCCTTGGCTAAATGGCCGTTCAGGCTACGAAGATTGGTGTTTCATCACATCTTCGGCGGGTTTGGATACTCTCAATGTGGCAGCGGTCAGACCAGAACGCTGGAACTTGCATGCTGCAATTTCGAGCAAGACAGATTTCGGGCACGGCGGTCTTTACTACCACTTGCACGGGGTCGAGCAACCAGTTTCCGGCTACGCGCGTAGTCTGGTTGAAGCGGCCTCGCGGCATCAGCTATGAGCAGGCTCTCAGAGGCATCATTGACGGGTCGAAAGGGTTCTTGAGTTGTTGGCGAAAGCAAATGGTCCTTGGTCCGAGCGACGAGTTTGCGATTATCGGAAATTCTTCGCTTGAGGTTTCGGTGCCACCCGGTTGGCAGGCCCGAACTGTGGAAAGACGATTGTTGGAACCGGTTTTGTAACGCAATGCTCCTTCACCAGGATGTGAGGGCGGGGTCTGACATTGAACGGGCACCCAGAAGAGATTATGAAATTCCCGACGGCTAGAAGCGCCTCGCTCCAAAAAAAGCTCGGATATAAGGTCGTGCGAAATTTGGGCTCTTGCACCGCTGCGGTCGTCCCATTACCCATCGGGTTTGCTTTGACAAAATCCGCCTGGGGCCCTCCCTCAACAGTCTGTCTTGTTCCGTGCCGCGCCCTTGTGCATCGCGATATGGTCAGGCTGGTTTGACCATCAACAGGGAATGTGCCCCCAGTCTGCGATCACAGACCAAAGACAACAATTCAAGTCGATGTAGAGCGGGGAGATCGAGCGCCAGTTCGGCCCAAAAGAACATCCCTCAAGACGATGGCATGGTTATGAACTTTATCATGGGCCGCAAAGATGAGCGTAATCCGGCCTGACCCGGCGCGCGCGCGCAGCTCGTCAAGTTGTTCTCGGTGTCTGTGAATCTCCTCCGCGTATCGCAGTCGAAATTCTTGCCAGCGGGCCGGATCATGGCCGAACCAATTGCGCAGCATAGTGCTAGGCGCGATGTCCTTATCCCACGCATCTATAACTGCGTTCGCTTTACTGATGCCGCGCGGCCACAAGCGGTCAACCAGTATCCGGGTGCCATCACTCGCCGCGGGGGGATCATAGGCTCGTTTCAACTTGACGTTTGCGGCCACGATTCTCTTGCCCATTAGATGCTCCACGTGCGTCTTTGCTTACTCTAAGCAGCGTCAATCGGTACTTGTCCCACGAGGCGGTTGCGATCCTGCCTCTTGCTGCACAACAATGTTGTTGTCGTGGGTCGCCTCTTGGTTACTTCTGGACGATTGCAGATGCCTGCTGCCGGATATTGCGATCGATCCCAACAGGATGCCGTAGACCAGCCACATCACGACTTTGCTATTGACGCTCTCGATTGGGATCGGGCTGCCCCGGGAGGCGTGGTGTGATGGTAAAAGCTCAACCAGACCAGCAGCGACGATGCCCGCGTCCGAAGGCGACCAACGCTCGCTATTTGTCTTCCAGATCGTCGACGCCAAACTATTTATGGCAGCTCCTTTCGGGAGCTGATTCAATCGAGCGGCCTCTTGCCAGGCGTCGACGTCCTGTCTGGCCAGCGCCGACAATACACTCAAGGGCGTTTCGCGATCTTGATAAAGCGAGGCGAACAGGAAGCGATCGAACTGAGAGTCGATGTGAGGCAATTGGGTCATTTCCCGGTGTCCTTCATGGAAGGAGAAAACTCGGCGCTCCGCTGCCCGCCATACCGATGGCAGGTTGGTATTTACTTGACCGCATCAAACGGAGCCACGCGGCCTTCAGTCCGACAATCTGGTCTTCCTGATGTATTTTGCAAGCGAGAAATATTCGTCGTTAGGTTCGATAAATCAGATAGTTCGATTAATCAAATTTCTCACGCAGGCTTATGGGGCGTCATCGGTCGCTTGCACGGCGAATGAACTTTCTCGCGCGACGTCAAACCGCGATATGGCGTTTTCGGTCGGCAAGGACCGTGAACCCAACAGAGATGCGCCTGGCACCCTTGGTCCGTGCCGGCGCCCGATGCTCTCATCCGATGGAAGCCAAAGATCCGATCGGCGCCATTTCTCCGCGCAGCTAGCGTTCACCTGGTGAGCGCGTCCGCGATGGCACGAAGCGCAATCCGGAGCGGCCGGAGCGGCGGCAAGTTCGCCATGTACGTCTCAGTGCCGGACATTGCGAGAAGAAGGGGACGGGCGGCTGGTGGCGTTGCTGCCCCTTGGTTCTGTTTCCGCACTACGCCTCTTGCGCGGGTAGCGAGTGATCGAAAGCGGATCGCTTGCCGGAAATGTGTCTTCCAATTCCCGGGTCAACTGCAGATCCATCTCTCTCCTGTCACGCTCGTGCAGCGATTCGTCTGTCATTACGCGTACTCCTTTCACTTCAGGCGCCTGCCGATGTTGCAGGGCATTCAGATAGACCTGGGACGAGCCGCGAAACTCTCGATCAATCGATACGCGGCAGGACCCCAAATTGATGAAATGGCGGTGGCGAAGATAGCGTCCATTCGAGCGTGGTCGCGCCGGGCCCCCACGGGTTGGCTGCGGCCTTCTCCTTGCGTACGAACGCATAGATCATGCCCACGAAAAACACGACCAGGCCGATTGCCGAAATATACGCTCCGATTGAGGAAATCCGGTTCAGGCCGGCAAATGCATCCGGATAATCGGCGATACGTCGCGGCATTCCCGCCATGCCGAGGAAATGCATCGGGAAGAACGCCAGATTGACGCCGACAAAGGTCAGCCAGAAGTGTAATTTTCCGAAGGTTTCCGAATACATGTACCCGGTAATTTTCGGAAACCAGTAGTACCAGCCGGCGAAGATTGCGAACACGGCGCCGAGAGACAGCACGTAGTGGAAATGGGCAACGACGTAATAAGTGTCCTGCAATACCCGGTCGACGCCAGGATTGGCGAGCACCACACCGGTGACGCCTCCGACCGTGAACACAAAGACAAAACCGATCGCCCACAACATCGGCGTCTTGAATTCTATCGATCCGCCCCACATGGTAGCGATCCATGAAAAGATTTTTATACCGGTCGGAACTGCGATCACCATGCTGGCGAAAGCGAAGTAAGCCTGGGCGCTGCTCGACATGCCGACAGTGTACATGTGGTGAGCCCAGACTACAAAGCCGATGAACCCTATCGCCACCATGGCATAGACCATCCCAAGATAGCCAAAGATCGGCTTGCGGCTGAACGTCGAAATCACATGGCTGACGATTCCGAAGCCAGGCAACACCATGATGTAAACCTCGGGATGACCGAAGAACCAGAACAAGTGCTGATACAGAACCGGATCTCCGCCGCCTTCCGCTGCGAAGAACGTCGTTCCAAAGTTGCGATCGGTAAGGAGCATGGTGATGGCGCCGGCGAGCACAGGCAGCGCCAGCAACAGCAGGAATGCCGTCACGAGAACCGCCCACGCGAACAGCGGCATCTTGTGCATGGTCATGCCCGGTGCGCGCATATTGAAAATGGTAGTGATGAAATTGATCGCGCCGAGGATGGAAGAAGCTCCCGCAAGATGCAGCGACAGGATTACGAAATCGACTGCTGGGCCCGGGTGCCCGGACGTCGACAGAGGTGCGTAGAGCGTCCAACCGGTACCGGCGCCGTTCGAACCGGGCTCGCCTCCGACAAAGATCGAGATGATGAACAGCGAAAACGACGCCGGCAGCAACCAAAACGAGATATTGTTCATGCGTGGAAACGCCATGTCCGGCGCGCCGATCATTAACGGCACCATCCAGTTGCCGAACCCGCCCATCATTGCCGGCATCAGCGTGAAAAAGATCATGATCAAGCCATGGCCGGTCACGAAGACGTTGTAAGTATGCGTGCTCGTGAAAATCTGCAGACCCGGCTGTTGCAATTCCATCCGGATCACGATCGAAAAGATTGCGCCAATCAGCCCCGCGCAGATCGCAAACACGAAATACATCGTGCCAATGTCTTTGTGGTTGGTCGAATACACGTAGCGCCGCCAGCCGGTGGGGTGGGCATGGGCGCCAGGATCATTCGTCGTATCTGGGGCGGATTGCATTGTGGGCTTTCCAGGGCTGTTACGGAACCAGTCGAATTTATTACGTCCTCCCACGTGTGACGGCATCGTTCAGCAGCGACGACCCATCTCGCGCATCTCCTCGGTCATCGACGTTTTGCGCGCATTTCGACGTCCAGGCAGAGTGGATGGGAAGACGAAGAACGCAGCAAGCCTTCTATGCGCGCGGAATCTCCAGTTGCGCTATTTGCTTCCGGTGAAGATGAATCATCATCACGAGCAGAGAGTTCAATTCCGAATCAAAAATATTCCGGATAGCGCCCTCGATCGTTTGGAGCAGATCGGCTTGATTGGATATTGCGGATGCGACTGCCTGTTCGAGGGTGAATCTAACGCGACGCTCGTGGATCGGGCGTTTGCGGCGGGCTGGAACAACTGCCCCCTTCTTCGCGATTTCGCTTTCGAGGAGGATGCAAATCGACCCTTGGTCCAGCTCAGACTCCAGAGTCAAATCTGCGACACGAAGGTTGGCCGCGTAACCGATGTCTGCGAACGCCTTGGTTCCGATCCGTTCCTGCTCCAGGAGCGATTTCAGAAAGGCAACCACTTCAGCTCTAGACCAATAGCCGAGATAGCTCGGATCGACTTCATGCATCGAGCAAGGAGACGATGAATACTCTCGAGGCGTATCGAGAATGCCAGTTCGTTCCCATGACTGTGCCTTGTTCATAGCTCCAATCCCTCGACTCAAGGAAAGTGAGAAAGCGAGCACCCTGTGTCGGACGTGGACGCGGGCCGCCACGCGTCACTCTCGACCGTTCCCGCCCTTTTACAAGCGAGAAATATTGCTCGTTAAAATCAAAAAAACAGATACTTGGAGGCGATCGAGCAGTGGCCAAATGCGGGGCAGGGAAGCTTGATCGGCACAGTGCCTTAAACCAAACGCGCAAGAACCTTCAATTCGAAACTCGGTAGAGCGACCACGCGCTCATATTGGTTGGGTCGGGCAGATGCAAGGCTCGACACGATCACCCGTTGCCGGCTGACTTCCATGTTATGGTGCCGGTGCCGGCCTAGAACGACT
>Ga0134128_10007415_pt1 | contig 13257 bp, 14 predicted proteins | sample KB31754_FD_96462 | JGI IMG/M metagenome (GOLD analysis project Ga0134128, IMG submission 96462) | Terrestrial soil microbial communities with excess Nitrogen fertilizer from Kellogg Biological Station, Michigan, USA - KB3-175-4 | ecosystem: Environmental > Terrestrial > Soil > Unclassified ... | reverse complement strand
GAGTTGGCTCGGCAAGCTGGGGCAAAACATCTCTCCTCTCAGCGCCTGGAGGCCGGCCGCGCCTCGTGGGTGCCCTGGGTCGTCAAGTCTGGCCCCCACAAGGGCCGAGCGGCCTGGAAGAACCCGGCCACCGGAGAGATTCGTTATACCCCCCCCACGGGGAAGAAAGCGAACCGTGTTCGCGCCGAGGTCGCCGACGGCAAAGCGCCGCGTCACGCGGGCATCGCCGGCGCGCCAACAGCCGCCCAGCAGGCGGCGGCGCGGCGCTGGGCGGACGCTTCGCCGGGCCTGTCTCCCGATGTGGCCGCCGAGTACGTGGAGCATCTTTCGCACGCCTTAAGTATGCTGCCGGCCGGGATCGCCCGCGACGCGGGCGCGGCGCTCGAAGCGGGCGGCGTGCGCTTCCACCCGGATTTGCAGACGCTCCGCGCCGAGGCCCAGCGTATCAACGGCAAGTCGGCCGCTGGCGTGGTCGGCTTTGCCCACGATCGCGGCATGGCCACGGACCTGCATCTCGACGGCGGCGACGACCCGCGCGGAACCTACGTCCATGAGTTGTGGCACGCGGCGGACAATGGCGGCTTCCACAGCGATGACAAGGGCTGGCAGGCGGCCTATAAAAAAGACATTTTAAAGGGCAAATATCTACTCAGCCGCTACGCCCTCACGAATGCGTCGGAAGGATTCGCGGAGTTTGGCCGGGCGCTGGCCGCGCAGGGTCTGCCCTCCATGACGCAGCGATTTCCCAACGCAATGAAGCATCTGAAAGCCAAGGGACTATTATGACGCTCCCCGACGACGACAAAGTAACCGAGGCGGATCTGGCCGAGGCCCGGCAGCGCTGGGCGGGCGCCGAACACGAGCCGGTGGTCGCGGAATTGTTCGCGCGTCCGGTCTACGGTCCCGGGTTTCGCGGCGACGTCCCCCTTGGAGCGGCCGGCGCTTCGGCCCGCAACGCAGCTAGGAAATCCCGGAGAAAGAAACCATGACCTTGGCCCGCCTGCGCGCGCGTCTGCGTGGCTCCCGCTACCGGCGTCTCGGACACGTTCGGCGGCTAGCCGAGGGAGTCTCGTCCTGGCAGCCCTACGTCGGCACGCGCGGGGCGAAGAAGGGCCAGCGCGGCTGGAAGAACGCGGTTAGCGGTCGCATCGTCTACCAGGACAAGCCGCCACAGGCGCGCGGCGGCCGCGGCGAGGTTGCCGCGGGGAAGACGGCGCGCGCCAAACTCCCTGCGGACGCCGTGGCCAGACGGCCCGGCGTCGAGGAGTTGCAGGCCCACATCGAGAGCTTGCGCGGCCAGCCCCGCCTTGAACCGCGACACCTCGAAACGCTGGCCGGCCAACTGGCCGGCTTGACCGTCAAGCAATTGACCCAGCTGAAAGGCAAGCTGGGCCTCAAGGCCAGCGGCACCAAGAATGTCCTGGCCCAGAAGATCGCCGCGCGGGCCCTGGCCCAGACCGCGAAGGAGCAACCCGATGGCAAAGTCCCCGCACAACAGCCGCCCCGACCACCACGAGAGCCCCGACCAGGTGGAGCAGGGACTCCGGCAGATGGCGGAGCAGTGGCGCCGGAAGCTCGCCGACCCGGTGCTGCGCCGCGAGATTCAGGCGGGCCGGCTGACCTTAAGCCCGCTCGTGCAAAAGCTGCTCCTCGCGTTCCCGCCCGCCAGGACGCAGTCCTGAAGCGCGTGGATCGCTACGAGAAGCTGTTCCGTCAACGCGGCCAGCACGAGGCCGCCGACTGGATGGGCCTCTTGCGCCAGCACGTCCAGGCCGTCGGCACCGACGCGGCGCTGGCCGCGCTGGGAGCGGAGGGCGGCCGCGGGGACGGCCAGCACACGCGCTACGAGGGGGAGGAAGCCGGCTGGGAGTCGATGTCGGACTTCGGCAAGGCCTACCTCGCTCGCTTCGGCATTACCTCGGTCTACGACGCCGGCGCCACCCAGCCGGCGGCGCGGACGGTGTCGTCGATCAGCCCGGCCTTTGGGGGCCAGGGCGGCGACTTCCAGCCGGCCGACCCCCAGCTCAAGGACAAGCTCGAAGAGGCCCAGCACCTGCCCGGTCTGGAAAAGAGCGAGGACCTCGGCAAGATCATGGGCCGCCCCGTGACGCATCTGACGCCGGATGTGCTCGACAAGATGGACGCGCGCTACGGCCAGGGGCAGTGGATCATCAAGACCTACGGCGACCACGCTTTTGCCGGCAACGGCATTTTCTTCCCGCAGCGCGCCGCGCAGATTCAGCGCGATGCCGCGGCCACGATCTGGACATCGGGAGAGCACCTGGCTCGTTATGGCTTTGCCCATCTCCGCGACCCGCACACGGGCCAGGTCGTCGGCATCCGGCACCGGGGCGGTGAGGACTACCGCTTCGGCACCCCGAAGTACGAGCAGACCATTCACGGCGATGCCCGGGACTGGGCCGACCGCGCCGCCGAGGCCGCCGAGAGCGAGCGCGGGGCGGCCCTGCCCTTCGACGGCAAGGATTTCATGGCCCAGCCCGCTTTCCCCGTGGTGGGCATCAGCAACGAGGAGCGCGCCCAGGGCATCACCTTCAAGCGCGGCCAGGAGGGCCGCACGCACATCGTCACCCGCGACGGCAAGGCCGAATTGATCCCCCACACGACCTGGCTCAAGATGGAGCCGCTGCCCGTCGTGTTCGAGGACGACGACACCCGCGCCATGGCGCAAGCGGCCGTGGACGCCATCAACGCCCTGCCGGAATCGGAAAGACAAGGGCAAGTGTACGCTCCGGACATCGTCCGCACCGCCGGCGGCTACAAGGTGGTCGAGGCCAACCCGTCCAACTACTCGGGACCGTCGGGATACCTGGGCGACAACCCGCTCATTATCGACAGCTACGTGAGCCACCTTACCGGCCGCCAACCGGCCCATGTGCGCTTTATCCGCCAGCTGCTGACCACGCGGGCGAAGGCTCCGGAGAAGGCCGTTCCGCCGCCGGCAGGAAAGCCTGCGGCCTTTCAGCCACACGCGCATGTGGCCAAACTCGTCGATCTGGTGCGCCAGCACGGCGGCCGGCACAACCTCGCCGATCTGGTCCACGTCCGTCAGGGACTGGCCGAGCACGGTGTCGCCGATCGCGCTCAGCAGGATGCCGTCATTCGGGAGGCGCGCAAGCAGGGGCGCGTGGGCGCTTCCAACTACGAAGGACGCGGCGGTATCACGCCCGAGCAGCAGCGCGCCGGCATCCCCGATCCGGACGCGCGGGGCCTGCTGGGCCACTTGCACCTGAAGGAGAAAAACCGCTAGTCGCCGGGTATAATACCGCACGGAAGAGGCAGAAGGAGGACGCGATGGCCTTACCCGACTGGCCCGGCTGGAATCTGATTGGCGCCTATCCCGACCACGAACCCGACGACGTGGGCAGCTGGCTTTTGCACCACGCGGGCGAGACGCTGCTGCTCGAAGTTCCGGAGGGGCTGACGGTCGCCGACGTGCAGGCGGCCCTCGATCGGCTGGGGTCGCCGCAGCTGCGCTACGTCACGGCATCGCACGATCACGAGGACCATCTCGACAGGTCCGTCTGGGACGACCTGACCCTGGCCTACCCGCAGGCGAAGTTCCTTCATCCGGCGACGGTGCGCGGCGACAGGCTCTTGCGTCTGGCGGGGGAGCCGCTCTGGCTGGTCAAGGCGCCCAAGCACTCCCGGACCGACGTTGTCACCGTCTTTCGCGGCGTGGCCATGACGGGCGACATCGAGCTGGGCCGGCTGGCCTCCGTCAACGACGAAGTCCAATCCTGGATCAAACGGCGCAGCCTGGCGCGGCTGGCCGACTTTTGCGCCCGCTGTCGCTATCACGTACATTCGATCGTCAGTGCCCACTTGAACGATGTGCGCACCGGCATCGACTGGCCGGCGCTGTTTCACTGCGAGGACGAGGACCCATGCCCGACCAACGCGCCGGCCTGATCGCGGACATCCTGGCCAGCCTGTTGCCCGCCGCCAGCAAGCACCTGGCGGCCGACCCGCCGGCCGCGCCGGCCGGCGCGGCGCCGGAGAGTCCGGGCCAGGCCATCCAGGATCCCCTCTGGGACGCCGCCGACGAGACGCGGCCGCCCTCGCCGCGGATTCGCGCCCGGCTCCGCCAGGCCCGCCGCGAGAACCCCAACCCCAGCGGCGGCGGCATGCTGCCCCTGCTCTCGCACGGCAGCAGGAAGGGCCAGCGCCTGTCCCAGAACGCGCCGGGCGCCGGCCGGCACGACCTCGAAGATCCCGCCGCCCGCGCCGCCCTCAGCGCGGGACTGAAGCAAGCCGAACGGCTGGCCGCCCGCGTCCGCCGCCAGGTGCTGGCCGCCGTAAAAAAAAAGTAGTCCCCGACGTGCGGCTGGCGCGTGTGCAGGCGCTGTTGCGCTCCTATCAGCAGGCGCTGGCCGGCATCCTCCACCGCACGGTCCTGCACGCCGGGCTGGCAGGCATGCGGGCGCTGGCGAACGCGCTGCCCGTGTTGCCGGAAGCCTCGGCCGTCCGCCACATCCTCCGCGCCTACGTGCCCAGGCTCACGAGACTAGAGCCGGCCGAGGTGAAGGCGTTCGCCGCCCTCTTTCCCGCCAGCTACCGGGACGAGCTGCGCCATCTGGCCCCCCGGCTGGCGCCGCACCTGCCGCCGGCCGAACCGGCCGCGCCGAAGGTTGAACCCAAGCTGGCACTCGTGGAAGCGGCGGCCGCCGCGCTGCGCCAGAAAGGCGTCCTCACCAAGCCGGAGTACGACCGGCTCGACGCTCAGGCGCGGCAGCAGGCGTTCACGGTGGCCGGACAGACGACGCGGGCAGCGGTGCAGAAGATTCACGACCTACTCGCGGAGCAAATCAGCCAAGGGCCGGAGCAACGCGGTTTCGTCAAGAAATGGACGGCGGCGCTGGGGGAGTCGCCGCTGGGCCAGGCGCACATGGAGACGGTCTTCCGCGACACCGTGCAAAAGCACTACGCGGAGGGCATGGACAAGATGGCGGCGCATCCGCTGGTGCAGGAGTTATTTCCCTTCGTCGCCAACGAGGCGATTTTCGACGCTCGCCTGTCGGAGCTGTGCCGTGTTATCAGCCGGAGCGGGCTGGACGGCAGCAACGTCTATCACCGCGACGATCCGGTCTGGAAGAAGTACCAGAATCCCAGGCACATTCGCTGCCGCTGCGGCCGACGCTATTTGACGATCGAGCAGGCGGCCGCGCTGGGGGTCAAGGCGGCCCAGCGCTGGCTGAAGACGGGGCGGCCGCCCGCCGTCCCGCCCTTTGTCCCTGAGCCGAAATTGCCCCCGGGCAGCGAACGGGCGCGGCAGGCCCTGGGGACGGTCTGACTTTGGCTTGGCCCGCCGGCGCCGGCATAATAGCCCGGCGTGAATCAATCCCCCGAAAGCGAGGAAAGCATGGCCGACACCGTCAAAAAGCCCCCCCTTCCCCCCAGCAAGTCCAGCAGCCCGCCCCTGGCGGCCGCCAACCCCTGCGCGGACGCGGGCGTGGAAGCCACGCCGCCAAGAGCCGACGCGAAGAACGCCGCTTCCCCTCTGGCGCCGGCCTTCGACCCGGAGTGCTTGCTCGTACCCGGCCCCTGCCCCGCCTGTGCCGGTCTGGGCCGCATCGCCAACGCCAAGTGGCAGGACTGGCGGCGGAAGTGCCAGGAGCACCCCGCCCGCGTCGCCGAGGCCCAGGCGCAGCGCCGGCTCGTGCCGCCCCAGCCCACGCCGCCCCTGGAACAGACGGATTTTCTCTGCCAGCACTGTCTCGGCGTCGGCCGCCAGTTGTCCGCGCTGGGCCACCAACTGGTGGCCTTTCTGCGCCCCTACCTGGGCGGGACTGCCGCGCCGACCAGCCCCGTCCTGCCGGCGCCGCTGCCGGGCGGCACCCCGCCCGATGGCAGCGGTCTGGACAAGATTTACCCCACCCTGCAGCCGGCCTGAGTAGGGCCGCGCCGATCCCGCGGCGAACCCGGAGGCGGAGGCGCCTCCGGGTTTTTTCGCGCGCCCAAGGCGGCCCGCCGTCCCGGCCCTGGACGGCGCCAGATTTTTTTCTGAAAAAAGATTGACAAAAACAAGATGAGTGTCTATACTACGACTAGAGCAATGCAAGGGGGCGGCGCGTGGTTCAGACGCCCGCCCCTGGGACCGACCAGCTTAGAGGAGATCGATCCATGACCGAGACTAGCACGTCCGCCGCCGCCGTCAACCCCTACCTCGCCCGTCTGGCGCAGGCCGCCCTCCAGACCGGACAGGAGCGCGTCGCCGACATCACCGAGGCCGTCCGCCGTGCTCGCCGGGACGGCTTGCTGGCGGGCGGCCGCCAGGCGGACGTTGTGGGCCGCGTCCGCGCGCTGGTCGCCGCGCAGCGCGAGCGCCGAGCGGAAAAAGATCGGCGCAACCTGGAGGCGAAATTTCGCCGGCCCGGCGTCACGCCGAACCGCCAGGCGCTGGCCCGTCCCGGCGTTGATCCGCTGGCCGCGCCGCTGGCCGACCGGGCCGCGCGGCGCTCCTTGGCGCTGGCCCAGCGCGTCTACGACGCGTGCCCTGTCGGCTACCGCAGGTGCCGGCAGGGGCACGCCACGCGCGTTCGCGTCGGCGCGCCGCAGGTTCACTCCGAGGTTGTCGCCGGCGAGTCCTACTCCTCGCGCTGCAGCTATCGGCGCCACGAATCGGTCCACACCCTGACAATCCCCGCCCTCTGGTGCGTCCGCGTCCACGCGCGCGGTCTGGCGGCTTGCGACGGCCTGTTCACGCTCGACGCCCGCCGCGTGCCGGGCGCCGGCACGGAGCTGTTCGAGGCGGTCTGGATCGAGCAGGGCCGCGGCACCAACCTGGATCGGGTCCACGGCTATATCGCCCGCATCGGCGCCACGACCTACCACGCCGCGACGGCGCGGGCGGCCCTCGACGGCGTGCGCCGCAAGGCCGGCCAGAAGCCGGCGCGCCGCCGGCCCGTCTGCGACCTCAACCGGCTGGCGCGCCGCCACGGTGGCGCCGTCGTCACGCTGGCCGACTCCGAGGCTGTCGGCAATTGCCCCAGCGGCACGCGCTCCTGGTGCCTTGCTGTCGGCATCGATCCGGACCAGCCGACGACCCTGGCCCACGTGATTCGCGGCTATCAGGCGCGGCCCCTGGCCGAGGCGCTGGCGGTCATTCGCCGTGTGTGGCGCCAGGTCCGGCAGCGGAAAACGCTGCCCGTGGATGAAATGCTGATCGGCCTGCAGGTGGCCGTGGCCACGGGAAGTACCGCCGCAGGCGTTCTGCGGGATTACCGGATCGAGCGCGGCCTGGTGGCGATGGAGTAGACCTATGCCGGAAGTTGACTGCCTCGTCTGCGGCCGGCGCTTTCTGGCGCGCGGCCGCGGCCGCATCTGCCCGGACCCGGACTGCCGCCGCGCGCGCCGCCGCAGCTACGACGCGGGCGTGTCCGCCGCGGTGGCCGGCTTGCCGCCGCCAGAGCGCGTCTGCGAAATCTGCGGCCGCGCCTACCCCGCGCAGCGCAGCCGCAAGACCTGCGGCGATCCGGCCTGCCAGCGCGAGCGAAAGCAGCGGCGCTGGCGCGCGAACTACCACGCCCTGCCGCCGGAGAAAAAAGCGGCAATGATCGAGCGCGCCAAACAGCGCCGCGTTCAGGATCCCGACGCGGCCCATGCTCAGGACGCCCGCAAGTGGCAGCGCGTCAAGAACGATCCGCAGCGCCTGGAGCAGAATCGCGCCAGGGCCAAAGAACACTACGCTCGCCACGCGGCGCGCATTCAGGCCCGGCGCCGGGCGCGGCTCGAACGGATGACGCCGGAAGAGCTGGGCGAGTTGGTCGAACGCCTGCGGGGCTATACGCGCGCCTGGCAGGCACGACAACGGAGCGATCCTCTGCGCGGCCCCCAGCGGCGCGCTTACGAACGGGAGTACCGCCGCCGCCGCCAGGCCGCGGAAATGGCCGGCGACGCCGCGACCCTGGCCGCGCTGCTGGCCGGGCGGCGGAACGCCGGCACGATCAAGCCCTGCGCGGTCTGCGGCCGGCCGGTGGTGGGGCGGCACCCGACCGCCAAGACGTGCTCGCAGGAATGCCAGCGCCAGCGCTGGCTCGACCGCCATCGCCCGCTGACCGAGAAAACCTGTGCCGGCTGCGGCCGGACCTTCACGCCGCGCACGGCCGCCAAGACGTGCTCGGAGGAGTGCCGCCGCGCCCGCCGTCTGGGCCTGCCCCTGGACCAGCTGCCGCCGCTCCAGCGTCTGGCCGAGGAAGCCGTCTGCGACGTGTGCGGCAAGACCTTCCACCCCTGGCGCGCCGGCCAAAAGGGCTGCTCGCCCGATTGCCGGCGCGTCGGCCGGCTGTGGCGAAAACGGGCAAGTCGGCGCCAGGGACCGTACCCGCCGCGGCCCTGCGCCGTGTGCGCGCGGCCGTTCAGCCCGGATCGCCACAACGGCAAAGTGTGTCCGAACGGGGAGTGCCGGGCGGAATACAAGCGGCGGCTCGAACGCGATCGCCAAAGGAGCAAACGCCATGACCAGCAAGAAGGGTAGTGACCTCGTTCCGCGCGCGGAGCCAACCGCCGCCGAGACGTTGGCCCGCGAGATTGTCGCTCTGCCCACGGAGCGCTTGCGGCAGGAGCTGGCCGAAGTGCTGCGCCTGACCGTCGCCAACCTGGTGCGACTGGCGCTCATCGTCAAGACCCTGGAAGAGCGCGGCGAGGACTTGTCCGATCTGCGGATCGGTCTGCTCAGCTTTGTCCGGCTCATTGCCTACGGACGGCTGGCGCCGGAGGCTGTGGTGGCCTTTGCCGGCCGCCCCCTCCTTCTACGCGCCCTGGCGGGCCTTCCGCTGGACCGCCAACTGGCCTTGGTGGTGGGGGAAGCCGTGGCGGTGATCGACCCGGCCGATCCGGCCCAGGTGCAGCGGATCGCCTTGATGAACCTGCCCAACGCCGCGATTCGCCTGGTTTTCGGCGAAGGGGAACTGCGCTCCCCGGAGGCGCAGCGCCTGGCACTGCGGCCGCGCCGCCCACGGCGCGAGGACGACAAGGCCGCCTATCGTTACCGGCCGCGCTACGATCCCGCGTCGGGAACCGTCAGCGTCGGCCGCATGACGGTCCGCCTCGCCGACGTGTTGACCGCGCTGGCCAGCAGCGCCGGTCCGGACCGGCCGCCGGCCAGCGACTGCCCCGACGATTACCTGACCGTGAAAGTGCGGCTGACGCGCGCGGAACACGATCACTTGCAGGCGCTGTGCCGGCGCCATGAACTGCCCGATTGGGAGATGATTCGCAAGGCGCTGCGCGCCTTCGGACTGATTGGAAATCACCCGGAATCCCGAGGAGAATAGTCGATGCCGAAGAAAATCACCGTTTACCCGGACCCGCGCGCCCTGGCCGTCCTGGGCGCGAGCGCCCCGGCGCTCAATCAGGCTCTGGAATGCTGGGCCAACATCGTCGCGCGCGCCTCCGCCGACAACAGCAAGGACTTTGCCGCGGCGGAATGGTGCTTGCTCGCCGACGTGTGCAACGGCACGCTCTGGGAGCCGGTCGTGGAAAATCCGGCGGCCTTGCTGGCGGCCAACGTCGCCGACGGCCACCAGCTCGAGGGCGCCGGCTACCGCTGGTTTGGCGGCGAGGAGGGGGACCGGGAAGTCTCCCTGGCGCGCCGGGACGCCGGCCAACCCCGCCAGACGGCCAGGGGCGCCGACGCCGCGGTCCAGGCGCTGAGCGAAAAACTGGCCGCGCTCGATTATGCCCACGCCTGGGCGGTCCTCGTCGCCGTGCAATGGTTCTGGGACCACGCCGAACACCATAGCGACCCGCGCCAAGATCCCTGGTGGACGCTGGCGTACCGTCGCCGCGCGTTCCAAAAAAGCCAAGAAAAGCGAAAACTATAGTTGACAAACATGTGGCGAGCGACATCCGCGAGCCGACAACACACGAAAGGGGAGGGAATTATGACAATAAAGGGCTTTAGCCCGCCGCATGCCCCTGGACTTTAGCCCAAGGGGTTAGGCGATTTTGGGCTTTAGCCTCTTCCTCCTAAGTGTTGATTTTGGTGTTGTCCACGCATATACTTTCAACATGGAATATCAACGCGACGAACACCGGGTTCATCTCATCGTCTATCATCTCATTTGGTGCCCAAAGCGCCGGAAGCCTGTCCTTGTTGATGAAGTGGCGAAGGACTGTCGCCGCGTTATCACTGGCAAGTGTGAGGACAAGGGCTGGACTATTCTGGAACTTGCCATCCAGCCGGATCACATTCATCTCTTCGTCCGCGTCTGGCCCGGCGACAGCGCCGCCGACGTTATCAAGGAGTGCAAGGGCGTCACGTCGTTCAGCCTCCGCAAGAAACACAAGCACTTGCTCAAGCTGCCGTCTCTGTGGACTCGCAGTTATTTCGCATCGACGGCTGGCAACGTCTCGGCGGAAACCATCAAGCGGTACATCGAAGCCCAGCGAGGTATCTGAGTGTTCAAGATTTTCCGCTACCGTCTGTACCCGACTATCGCTCAGCGCATCCGCCTGGACGCGACCCTGGAAACGGCACGCCGCTTTTACAACGATTGTCTTGGTGAGCGAAAGGCAGTGTACGAGACGGAAGGCCGCACCATCGGCAAGGTCGAGCAACTGCGCCGCGTCAAGGTCCACAAGGCCAACAATCCCTACGCCGCTGGTATTCACAGCCACATTCTGCAAGTGGTTGTCTCCGACCTCGACAAAGCCTTCCAAGCGTTCTTCCGCCGCGTCCGCGCTGGCGAGACGCCGGGCTATCCGCGATTCAAGGGTGCCAATCGCTTCCGCTCGTTCGGCTTCAAGGAACTCGGCAACGGCTTCAAAATCGACGGGCGGAGACTGAAACTGTCCGGCATCGGTCGTGTCGCCGTGCGCTGGCATCGACCGCTCGAAGGCGCGATCAAGACGGTGCGGATTGTCAAGAAGGCCGGCAAGTGGTACGCGGCCTTCTCGTGCGAGGTCCAGCCGCAACCGTTGCCGCTCGTGGACAAGGAAGTTGGCATTGATGCCGGACTCTCCAGTTTGTTCATGCTGTCCAGTGGCCAACACGTCGAGAACCCCCGCTGGTATCGCTGTTCGCAAAGGAAACTCCGCGTGCTGCAACGCGCGGTTGCTCGCAAGCGGAAGAGCGGCGCGAATCGCCGCAAGGCCGTAAGTACACTGGCACGTTTCACGGAACACGTCGCCAACCAGAGGAAGGACTTCCTCAACAAGATCGTCTGTACGCTGGTTTGCTGCTTCGGACGCATCGCCGTGGAAGATTTGTCGATCGACCGCATAGCGAAGGGGCATTTCGCCAAGAGCATCCTGGACGCGGGCTGGGGATACTTTCGTCAACGCTTGCTCGCCAAAGCTGAAAACGCTGGACGAACAGTCGCGTTGGTGGACCCTGCCTACACCACTCAGGATTGTTGTCAATGCGGTCATCGACACAAGCTCTCCCTCTCGGATCGCTGGTATTCGTGTTCGTGCGGCAATTCCCTCGATAGGGATGAGAACGCCGCACGGAATGTTCTTGCCGCTGGACGAGCGGTTTGGGCGTCAAGCTCCGCAGTGGCGGGGTTAGCCCAAGAAGCCGCCGCACTTTAGTGCGAGCGGAGCGTCACCCGCCAGTACCTCCACCTCCTCGAACGCGGCCAGCGCGAACCCTCCCTGCGCGTGGCGGCCGACCTGGCCGCCGCCCTGGGCCGCGATCTCACCTGCTGGAACTAAGCCGCCCGACTTTGCCCTGCGCGCCTCCTGCGGGGATACTCACTCGAGAGCGGAGAGCGGAGAGACGAGAGACGAGAGACGAGAGACGAGAGACGAGAGCCAGGCGGTCTGGCTCTGGCTCTCGACTCTGGACTCTCGGCTATTCGCTCTCGACTCTCGGCTCTCGGCTGCACTCGGAGGAGGCGCCGCCATGCCCCAGGTTGTCTTTCACGGCTCCCGCGCTCAACTGCGGGAGGTGCTGCGCGCGCTGCCCGCGCTCCTGAGCGGGAAAGCCGCCGACCCCACGGGGGCCGTCCGCGCCCTCTGGGGCGCCGTCGGCCTGCGCGCCCTGGGACTCATCCAGGAGGCGTTTTTGGTCAAGGCCAAGGGCGGCACCGACGCGACGGGGATTACTTGGGACAAATTAAGTCCCCGTTACGTCGCCTACGGGCGCACGCATCCGGGGCTGAACAGCAAGCGCCAGCAGGCCAAGGCCAAGGGCCGGCCCGGACGCCCCTTGCTCACCGACAAGCAGGACGCCCTGTGGCGGCGAACGTATGCCCAGGCGCTGGCCCGGCTGGCGCGGCAGGGGCACGCCGGCGCCAAAGGGCACGCGGCGGCCATCGCCTGGCGCGCCGTCAAGGCCGCCGGCGGCTAAACCATCCTGGCGCGCTACGGGAACGCGCCCTACGAAATCGGCCGGAATACGGGCGTTTTATTCAACAGCCTGTCGCCCGGCAGCACGCCGGCGCCGGCGAACAAGGACCAGGTTTTCGACGTGGGCCCGCGCGGCGTGACGGTGGGGACAAACGTGAGATATGCCGCCGCGTTCCACGCCAAGCGGCCCCTGTGGCCGGACAAGGGCCGCGTGCCGGAGAGCTGGCGGCAGGCGCTGGCGGGCACGCTCAGCGAAGGGATCAAACGACTGCTGGCTCTGGTCGTGAAGTGAGACGCGATTCGTTTGCGTGACGCCACGAAAACGTCGATACGAAAAGATATTCCCAGCGCGGGGTTCCGGGAGATGAAAGGTTAGTAACGCATGAAAAAGACGGTGTTGACGACGGTGCTTGTGGTGCTGACGGTGGGACTATGGGCGGGAGCGGGCTATTTGATCTTCTGGCCGGCGCGACCGGTAGCGCCAGCGCCTGAGGGCGGCTGCATCGTGGAACCGGAAGTAACCGAGGGAGCCGCGATAGCGGCGGTCTGTCTCAGTCAGGCACTTGCCGACATGGAGCGCTCCTATCAGGAATTGCTGGCCGAGTACGACGCCAGCCACGCGCGATGGTCGGCACCAGGGCGGAAGCCCTCCATCCCGTTTTATGAGAGGTATCACTGGGCGAACGCGGCGGAGAAATAATGCCCCCGACCACGGACAAACCGCCCGACGCTCAGGCCGCCTTGGAGTTGGCCGCTGTGTCCCTGCTGCGCCGCACACTGGGCTACGGCCAGGCCACATGCGAGCGCATGTTCGACGGCACCCCGCCGCCGCGGCAGGTGAACTTCTTCGCCGCCGTCTGGGGCGACAACAGCCGCGGCACCCTCGGCCAGCGCACCAACCTGTCGGAGATCTTCGGCCTGTACGTCACCCTGACCGTGCGCGTC
>Ga0134128_10007414_pt1 | contig 13258 bp, 11 predicted proteins | sample KB31754_FD_96462 | JGI IMG/M metagenome (GOLD analysis project Ga0134128, IMG submission 96462) | Terrestrial soil microbial communities with excess Nitrogen fertilizer from Kellogg Biological Station, Michigan, USA - KB3-175-4 | ecosystem: Environmental > Terrestrial > Soil > Unclassified ... | reverse complement strand
GTCCAGCGGCGATACTAGCGCGCTCACAAAATCAAATGCCTCGCTTGCGGCGACGGGCTTGTGGTGATCCACGGTAAATGGCCTCTTTAGCGAAGTGAGGAATAAATCTGCGACATGGCGCACTAGATATTCCAGGCCCAGATTTATCTTCGGCCCCGGACGTTCGCGAAAATGATTTGCCTGCTCCAAGGCGGATTTTTCGAGTAATTCCAATAGGCGCATTAATTCCAAGAAATACGGTTCGCCGCTATGCCGCTGATCGTGCGCGCTTAGATCGGGAAACACGGCGGCAGGCATCCCCTCGTCCAACCGGAGCGCCGTCATGTAGAGGCCGAATGTAATATCGTCGTGCGGGGCATTGCGCAGAATTTGCAGGTATTTATTGGTTTGCTTCGCCAGATACGCATTGTCCACGCGCAATTCTTTGCGCATTTTTCGGTTATCCTCGCTGCGGCGAGAGGTCAGGTAGCGCACTCCAATGTTTCTGAGTTCGCGGCGCGTCTCGGCATTTCCTGTTTCGAGGCGGAATCGCCGTTCAAGAACGGTGAAATATTGATCGGAATATGCCGCATCAATTAGAGCGTTGGGATTTTCCTCTCCCGTTTTGTCTATTCGCGCGCGCATGGCGTCATCTCACGATAAATCTGCCAGCTAGATAATCCGGTGCCTGCGTTTCCGCATGCTCGGGTTGGGGCCTTTTGGTACGGTGGGAGGCTTAACAGTTGGAGGCACGGGCGGACTCAGTTTATCACTTCTAGAATTGCGGCGTTTCGATATCGGCGGCTGATGTGCCGCCCCCTTAGATTTGTGAAAGGTGCGAAGGTCCGGGTCGTACACCGCATTTTGGTCGCTCGGAGCGTCGCTTTGATCGGTGTCGTCAGGTTCTGAGATTGTTTCGTCCTCGTCCTGCCCGTCGGTTTCGTCCCCAGCCCAGCTGCTGCCTTTGGAGACGCCAAGGTATCCAAGCATCACTTGGGTCAGGGCGTCTTTCATGCGCTTGGAGCCCGCTGCCATGGGGCCCGGGCGCGGCTGCAGAACCGCATCGGTGACGGTGGCTAGAACGATTTGCATGCCCAGCCGTATTGAGCCCGTCGAATTGCCCTTTAGGCGGGGCGCGAGGACCACAACAGCCAACCGGGTCACTTCCTTTCGATAATCCTCGAACAGTTCGATAGCGATTGGCTTGACGGTTGAGAGCTTGGCCGTTGCGCGTATAACCCCCGCCGCGCGCGCGTTCGTCATGGAGTCCACTACATGCTCAACAACGCGTCTCACCAGAGAGGGCAGGGACAGGTGACGAGACGGCATGGCCTGCAACTCCGTCTCAGCACGGTGCGCCATTGTCCGGTAGGCAGACGCTGCGAGATGGTAGAGATAGGAATTCTTCTCGGGGAACCGGGCGTAGAGTGCGCCGACCGAACAGCCCGCTTCACGGGCAATTCTTGCCATCGAAATCGCTTCGTAGTCTTTTCGCGCCAAGAGCCGAATACCGGCATCAATAATGCCGTGAACCTTCCCATCAGGTCCGCGCCGTCGGCGACTACCTTTTCGCACCAGCCTTTGGAAAATGGATGCCACTGCGTCATCATCCTTTGAAAGCCAATATAAGCACCGGTTTGTTGTATTGTGAATTAGAATTCGAAGTTCAACTTGGTGGACAAGGAAATGGGCAGGTTTGTCCAGTATCTCAAGAAGTCACAGCAGGATCAGTCTCGGCGGGTCCACTCAGAGACATCGGCCACCGAGTTGAAAATGGCCTCGACACCGTTGACAAGTGGGTCGTGCGATTGGAGATGAAGCTCCGCCCACGCGAACCACTCCCGCACGCCCGTACCACCGATCTGCAGATCGGGGTTGACCGGAGCATTCTTGAGGGCGGTAAAAAATCTTCGCGCCACTTTTGTGTCATGCCACTGGCGCGCTAAGTCAGTGAATCGAGCCCAACGGTTTTCATCCCGTCTTTGTCGTTGCTGCTCCTCGTAACGATTTTGTTCAGTGATTCGCCGTTGATGCTCGATCTCGTCACGCTGTCGCTTTTGCTCAGCGAGCAACGGTCCTGCCGTCACGAATGTTGCCACGATGTCGGGGAGCAAAGTCTCCATTTTCTTGCTATCGGATTCTAGCCACTCCATTTGCAAGCCCGGTACATGTGTTTTGATAGAAAGAACTAGCTTGCCGGTCGAACTGAGTTCTTGGCGCCAACCTTTATCGTTGCTCGACTGCCACCGTTTCTCTTCGTCAGTAAGCGGCCGACGAACTTGCTTCAACTTCTCTCTCAGCTGAAAATCAATTCGCTGCCCTTGGACGACAGCGAACAGCACGCGGTTCTCCCCTTGATTTGCGTGACCTCCCTCGCGTTCAATAGCCTTGAGCAAGGCATCGAGAATTCGGTGACGGCGTCTATCGGCCTCACTGAAGCTTACTGGGGCTATCAAATTCCTCCGCCAGGGATCGCGCTCTAGACGAGCATCAATCTTTCGACGTTCATGGTCCGCAAGCCAACTCGCGATGATTGGGTGGGGTCGGACCAATCTATTAGAAACGCCTATCGTTGCCGCAGCTGCACGCGCGGACGCGACGGTCGATTCGATTTCGGCCGATATTTCTGGTGGCTTTTCCGGTAGCGGCGTTGGACGAATGACAACACGCTTAGGTATGTTCGTATCGGCATCCGGCAGGCGATATGTGATGACCTTCTTACCGGCAGCTTTTTTCGCCCAATAACCCCGCGGAGGATACGGTACGTTTAGACGATCGCAAATCTTCGCCAATCCATTGCCGGTGATCCCATACTGGTGGGCCAATCGCATCATGGGTGTTTCCCAGACTTGGCGATAAAGCTCGTCCCTTGTTAGTTCGACAGATCGCGTTCCGACCGTCATCTCTTCCTCTATAGAAGTATACCTTCGTAGCGACGCTTTCAGCGACGGCGACTGGTTCTGTCCGTCCGCGTGGCGCTACCGACGACACGTCCTCCCATGTAAGTTCCTAACCTATCCCGAGCTTCCGACCGACATGGCCTATGATCGCATGACGATGGGGTTCAACTTCGATCCGAAAGTGAATGCGACCCTCGATAGGGCTAAAACGTGCATGATCACTGAAGGTGAGACTCTTGCCTTCGTCATTCTGAAAATCTACCAACCCCATGTTGATGCGAATTTCGCTCTCGGGACTAATACGACACGGCCAAGAAGGATGCTCAGCGCCAGAATTCCTCCACTCGCCGACGGCGTCGTTAATTTCGACTAGGCGCGCATAGGCGCTCCGAAATGATCTGTCGCCATGTTGAAAGTCGAGCAACTGTGCCCTGACACGAGGGATAAAACGCAAATGAGGTAGAAGTTCCTGTCGCCGATCCCACAGCTCTTGGCCGTCCTGTGCTCCCGTTCGTTCTTCTCCGAACTCAATCTCAAATTCTTGCGTCTGTTCGGCCGAATAACAATTTTGTACTGTCACTTCGGTGCTGATGATCTCGTTCGTTACGTCGTCGAGAACTTGTTGTTCCAACGCAATTAGCGACTGCTTCCAAAACTCGTCCAAGCTGAAGCTCAACCCGAGGCCGCTGTACAGATGAGCGAAGCCTAGTCCATTGGCGATCGCTCCAACCCACGGGCCATTGGCAGTGACGCGATATTCAAAAGGTTGACCAATTGGGAGTCCAAGATCATCGGCGATACGCGAGTAGGGGGATCTGCTTTGCAAAGTCTTCAGTAGGAGCCCTTCCTCAACGCAGCTGTTTAAGTTGCGAAGTCGGGCGACGTTGAATTTCGATCCAATCGAGATGTCATTTATCGAAATATCTGCGTTTAAGAACGCGCCATTTTTGAATTTCATGGCGGTTCGGACGGCGCCAACAAAGCATTTGAATAGTTCACACGCGCGGTTCAGCTCAAGTTCGTCGTTTGGAACGGACAGTTCGTTCAAAAACAATTCGACGGGCATGGCTTGCGACCTCTATTCGAGGAGCATGTCTAGGCCGCGTTCCCATTGATCGAAGAAACCGGTGGGCCACTCGGACAGGCGTCCGTCATCCGAGATTCTTGGTGTCATGAAATCGCTCGTGCCTTCGGGTCTCCTACTAAAGAAATGGATCACACCCGCAGATGCAGGCAAGTGCTTTTGCTTAATCGCAAGGCGAATTCCGTTGAGCACGTGGTCACTATGAGACTCGGCGACTACCTGCACTCCCGATGCCGCCGTCAGTGCAAGTAGGCGTCCCAGAGCGAACTGTCCCCTTGGATGCAACTGAGCCTCGGGGTTTTCAACTAATAGAAGTGTCCCACGTTCGGCGCCTAGGCACGCGGCGACTATCGGCAAGGCATGAGTGAGACCAAAGCCAACGTTTGTTGGCCGAATGGCGTCTCCATAGCTCGCCCCAGTTCCGCGATAAGAAAACTCGAGCCGCACCATATCTGTCATCTCTACTTGAAACGGCTCAACCCTGACGCCTGGACTGAGTTCCTGGAGCCAGGCGTTTACTTGCGAGAGTAAACTAGTCGACGTCTGCTCCGTTTCGTGGGTCAGCTCAGGCGCCCGCGTTTTGTCCGCCCCAAATTCGAGTAGATAGTGAGCTGTGAACTCACCCCGTGGTCCAAGAAACCGGTTGTGCCGAATTGCGTGAAGAGACTTCGGAAATGTTACCGATGGTGTGATGCGATCGGCGCGCAGGAATTGGAGGCCCGACTTGAAAAGGCTACTCTCGCTGTAGCTGTCTGTTGGGGCTCTAACTGTGCATGATAATACGTCCGATTTGACTTGATCTTGCGCTGGGGCATTCCATTTTAACGATGTATCGATCTCGTCCTTTCCGACTAGAAGCTCAATCTCAATCGTTGGCTCGTCAAAGTTGTGGTTGAGAACGTCGTCGACCGTGCCGAGCTCTACCAATTCACCATTCAGGGCCAAATCACCGTTCGCGAGGAATCCCGCATCAAAGGACTGACGCAGCAAGCCCATTGCCTGCAGAACAGTGCTCTTTCCACTCCCGTTCAGACCCGACAACAAAGTCAAGGCGCCCATTGGTATGTGAGCGGTTTTGAAGCCTTTAAAGTTGGTGAGTGAAAGAAGTTTTATCATCGGTTGGCGCCTTCGTGAAACAATTTCCTAATGCTGTCGAATCGCCGATTGACCTTTGCAATGTCGCCGGTGCCCTGGGAGATTGACGCTTCAAAACCCCGATCGTTGCAGAGTGCAATGAAGTCCTTTTGTACCGAGTGCTTATTCTTTATCAGCCTTTCGATTTGTTCCTGATTCATCTCTGATAGACTCACACTTATGGATTCAAAGAGTGCCTTGTTGATGGGCATCCTCGACGCGCCACTTTGGAAGCGCTTTCGAAACGCATTTTTTTCAAAAATCTCAAAGGCGGCGTTCATCGCGCCCGCGAAACTTTTCTCAGCGTCGCGAATCTCCCTCGGTGTGAGCCCATTTATCCGTTTCATGGCTGCAATAAGAAAGCCGTCTATGTCGGCGCTCTTGTACCGACGTTGGCCCCCATCGAGGAACGCCAAAAATCGAAGTACGAGTTCGCGATCATCCATGCGAGTAGATCGAACGCTGTTGTCTGTAGCTTTGAGGAATGTCGGCTTGGTCGCCCATTCTTCTAGGATATTTCTTGCCGGTCCTGGCGTGATGGCATGGCGCAGTTCCTGTGATGACAGAGCCACACCACCGGTATTGATGCGGGCGAAAATGTTAAACTTAACTTCGGCGGGCGTTCCTTTTCGGATCAAGTGAATCACGAGTTCGGTTTCGCGAAGCCTGAGCTTTAGTCGAGGGCTCAGCTGTGCGAATTTCTTGCCGTTGTAATCCTTCAAGTACTCCATTTCTGAAAGAACAAGCGGTTCCGACTCACCCAAAAGTTCCGGGTTGATAAACTTGGCAATGGTTGAAAGCCGCTGGATTCCGTCAACGATTTCCCAACTTTCGTTGTCGTCTTCCGCAGCGTAGAGGACGGGCAACGGAATTCGCAGCAATAGCGATTCAATCAACCGGCTCTTTCGACGCTGGTCCCAAATTCCCCAACGGCGCTGAAAATCTGGCTGAAGATCAATCATGTTTGATTGCACGCGCGAAAGCAGCAGATCAACGGTCATGGATCTCGTGACAACGTCGATGTCTTCCGGGTCGAAGGGTTCATCAATTCGTTCGGCGTCGTCGCTAGAAGTATCGTCTACTTCCACGCCCGTCTCATTGCCTTTTAGATCTACTTGCGATCTGACTTCTAACTTCTTCTGCGCCATATGAATGCTCCGGTACCCGCCCCGCTCGGCGAAACGTTCAATTCATCGCACCGGTTCGCGCGATCCTAGCGTTCCGGCGATTCCCAGCGCCATGACAAGGGAGCTAGAACATGCACCCCCATGACGCTCTAGTACTATCCTTATCGACCCTTCATCTAGGCTTTACCTCTAAATCCCGAAACTCCTCATTTTCCCAAAGGCCGCGACGCCACTCAGCGACCGTTCAATCGCAAGCCGTTGTAGAAATTACTTGCATCAACGAAATAGCTTCAATGGAATCTCGGCGTTGCGCCATCGGCCAGATCCGGCGTCGACGGGAATGTGCGGTCGAACTTCCTCGACCGATTTCTCATAGAGAAGTTCATTTGATCCCCTGAAATCCCAAAAGTGAAAAACGAATGATTTGCCGTAGCGGTTCGCCTGTTCCCATTCGTTACGACTAATCACGATGACTGGCGGATTTGCCGATGATGACTTCACTTCGATTAGCCGGGCGGGCGGCACTTCAGGACTCGCATTCCACGACCGGATGTCATACCCCGCTGTGTTATCGTCGATTGAAACCCACACTGGATCATCCACGATCCCCAACCCTTGTAGACGGCGTGCTTCGAAAGCAAGGGAGAGACGTTCGGCCCGGCGTCCCTGGACAAGAAGCTCAGCGTCGCGAAGAAGACGAAGCTTCAGGCAAATGTCATCCCACCAATCAACAGTATCACCTGTCGGCGGCTCGCCGAATAATCCAGCTGATCTGAATACCTGGCGCTCGTCGCCATTGAGCTGCGAAAAGACGCGGCGTCGCCCCAACACCATTTGTCGAGTCCACAAGGGTCGGTGGTATTCTGTGAGAAACGAGATCATTCCGCGCAGACCGACTAACGGGTCCGCGCAAGAGCAATCAATCGGAACCAAGGCGTGCAACTCAAGAGCCGTCCGGTAGTCGGAACTGGCAAAATCCGCATCGATTCGAACGAGCGAAGTTACTGCCTGCTCGGGCGCCACGCCTGCGTTCCCATCAATATACTGCCGCAGAGCGATGACACCGTTTAGAGCGCTCATGCGAAAATGACGTTCGGCCGACATCTGCTACTCTGCGTCGTCGATGTCGAACTGTATCCGGCCCTCAAGCTCATCGATTAGGTCGATGATATCTTGCTGATCGATTCCGTAGTCGATTGGCTCTTCGGCGGATTCCTCATCTAGCGCGATCTCATGCAGATCGGGATCGTTCAAAAGTACCTGGAGCGCGCGGACCTTGCGGGCCAGACGGCGGCTTACAGAATGATCGATGCATCCAAGGCCACTCGGTGCTTTGGTTTGGAAGATATGAATATTTGTTTCGATTCCTGGCGCAAGCCCGAGCCGATGAATGCGATCAATCGATTGAAGATAGTGCGTCGTGTTGTAAGTGCGGTCGAGATAGATGGCATCGTGACATGCTTGGTGCAAACTGATGCCTTCGCCTGCGGCTGCCGGGTTTGCGATCATGACGAAACAAGTCGGGTCTTCGTGTATCCGCTTGATCTTGCCTTCTCGCGTACCGGGATTGGTCGGGTCGCCTGTTGGGATACCGCCGTGCAACACTTCCGGATTGAGATCGGCCAACAGCAGCTGCATTTGCTCGATAGTGTCGGTGAAGATTGTCCAAATGACGGATTTGCGGTTCTGGCGGGCCAATTCACGCGCTAGGTCTGCGACGGCTAGCATTTTGGTTGACGGACCTTCGGCGAGAACCTGATCCACAACGCCCGAGTCCAACATCGCCGGATTATTGGTGATCGCGTTGAGCGCAAGGACTGGATTTGCTGACAATTGTAACAGGCGCATCACCGAACGCTTTGCGCCTACCAAATCAACGCCGCTGGAAGCTCGGAAATTCGTGAAGTCACGCAATGCCTCGCTGCGAACCAAACTGTAGAGCGCCATCTGCCCCTTAGCCATGTCAACCGCGTGGAATGCACGGATAGGTTTTTCAAGTCCAAGCTTATCCTTCGTCGTTCTGACATAGAGTTCGCCGAGCACATCGCGCGGCGTGTCGCCTCGTCCGATCCGTTCGCCTAGGCCAGTGCCTGGCCATAAGAAGTCGAGCTGCGACTGCAGATCCGCTGGCCCTTGCGGCATCGGAGTTCCAGTCAGGATGTCGCGTCGGATCGGCAGTGACGCAACAGCCAACAGGACAGCGCCGCGCTGAGAGCGCGAACCGGCTTTCATCCGATGGGCTTCGTCCAAAATTAGGTGAACGGGGTGGCTCGCCAAGTATGTAGCGATCACTTCTGGTACTTGAATAAGCATATCGTAATTGATCAGGAATCGTGTGGCACCACTCTCAAGAAGTGTGCGGATGTTTTCTGCTCCACCCGAAAGAAGAGTGAACTGCTCATCGTTGTGATTGGGTGCGTCAGGAGCGATGCAGTCGCCCACGACCTCATTCCATGCCATGAACGCAGACTTCGGCGAGATTACCAGGAGGTGATTACCCGCTCTCCTCACCAATATGTGGAGTGCGAGCGCCACAGTGGTTTTTCCGGCACCCGGAACAGAGAAATTTGCCCCGTTTTCTAAAGTGAGAAGTCGCTGCAGGTCATGGATTTGAAAGTCCTTGAGCTCGCGCCGCACAAAGCCGGACTGGCGCAGACGCGCGCCAATCTCATCGACGGAGATTTCATCTACGAGGCTGTTCCGAGCTTGCTGGACGCGCCGAAATTGCTTCGCGAACTCTTCGATCCGAGACTTTGCTTCTCCCTCCGGCCGAAACCGAAAGGCAAGCATTCGCTGTTGGCCGCTAAATTCCCTTATGATGGAAAGTACCGCGGGCCAGGGGAGCGTTATTTGTCCTTCGTTGAGGACAGCGCCAGCACCTAAACTTATTGCCGCCTGCCGCAAGCGATTCCAGATTGACGACTGCGAAGTAGTACCAGACAGCACAAAGCTGCCAGTGATGCGCTGAGGATCGTAAGTGATCCTGATATACAGCGGCCCAGTTTCGCTCAAGATGCTTCCTTGTCTCCTGCCGCGTCACGACTTTTTTCGGTGGCTGCCCTAATTCGCGAAAGCTTTCCGGTCAGCTCGGTCGCTCTGTGCAGCACGGCTTCTAATTGTTTATCTATCGCTGCGTATGTCGTGTTGGCGGCGTTCGTTAAGTCGACCTCTCCCAACAAGCGATTGGCCTGCTGGATCGTGTCCAAAGCCAACTTCCCTTCTTCGACGGTCCGGTCCCCAGCGATTAACGTCTCGCATACGTCCCGCAGTTCATCGAAAATCTCTATTCGGCGGCTCTTGTCGTCGATCGCCTTTACGAGCGGCTCGTATAGCTGAGCGGTTGCCGGTGTTTCGCCGAGATCAATCTCAAGGGCCTCTTCAGAACTATCGGCCGCAGCGCTTGTGCGCGATTCTCCCAAGTCCACATCTATTCTTTCGGCAAGCCTCGACAGAACCTCCTGTGCGCGATCACCAAACATGCGGTTATAAGCATAAACCCGTCGCCCTAGCTCCCGGCTTCGTTCAACTAACACCCAGCCTATGCGGCGGCTTGCCTCCAAAAGCAGGCCATCCTTGCCCTTCAGCCGTGTCGGCAGATCGTAAAAGAACTGTTCGTCATCTTTTACGCGGCGATAGTCACCAGGAGCATGCAGCCAGTCGCTGAGATATATATTCGCTTCATTTAGCGCCGCCAAAGCTGCCAGGATGTCCTTCGGCTTTTGCCGCATAAGCGGAGCGACCTGCTTCTCGTCTTTCCCCGAATTCAAAAGTCGCTGAACCATGAGGCACTCGTTGACCCAGCCATAACTCAGACGTGTCTCTGGGCGCATCTGGAGGCGCACCTCGATCTCCATAATCTGATTCGGAGTCAGGGGAGGCAGCACCGCACACGCAATGTTGGCGAATTGGGGGAACTTCGATGGGCTGTCTGCGGCAAACAATTCGCGCATTGCAGCCAATCGTCGATTTCCATTCACCACCATGCCGCTTGGTGTGATGAGAATCGGCTCTCGTTGGTGTTCAGCCTTGAGGACGTCGGTAATCGGTGTAACGCCACGCTCTTCATCTGCAAAGTTCCAGAGGATTTTGTGCTGTGCCTGCTGGGCCGATTCGTTCTCTTCACCCGCAGAGAAAAAATCCGCAGCCAGACCCTCCTTCTCCGTCAAATAAGCAATCTGCTCTGTTTGCGTGCGTCCGTTGTTCATCCTGTAAATCGGCACGTCAATCGGAAGCGTGATGAGCTCTAGATCCACCGGTTGACTCTCGTATACGTCGTAATTTTTTTGTCGATCGATTGAGTGCTCGCGAAGCGTCCTTATCAGGACCTCTCGCTCATGCTTCGGTCGAACTGCTACTTGGTATTTGCTTTGCATTGCGGTCTCTATTCAAAAGCCAACAGAAGGAGCGGGACTGTGATAATCCGATCAAACAGCTGAATCTCACCCCAAAGCCGATCGACATTGGCAATGTTGCTGCCAATAATGTCGGCAGCCGACTTAGTTGGGACAGCCAGGGCTGCCGCTTCTATTTTGTCTTTTCGATAGAGATATTCCAATTTCATCAAATCGTAGATCGCGCGACTGACATTTCCAGTTTGAATCTGGAAACCAAGGTCACGATAGGTGCCAGTGACGGTCAAATCGAACGTCGGTTCGATGCGGACACTGTGCGCCCATCCTGCTTGCTGCAACTCACTGCGAATGTGGTCTCGAATTTTGCCTGTGCTTCCTGGCTCCACGAGCAGTCCCGGAACGTTGAATAGATCTGACAACCACTCGAACAGCTCTCGCTTACGCCACTCGGCGTCGCCGTTGTGAAGCGAATAAGCAGCATCGAATTTCATCACTCATCCCACACCGGCGGCTGATAGATGGGTTTGTTCATAGGCCGTGTCTTAAGCTGGCCCGTTTGCAGCATATCGATGCGTGAAAGTGCTGTGTTCGTGTAGTTCTGCGAAATGTCGCAGCCGTAGGCTTTCCGCCGATGCAGGAGCGCCGCGATTGAAGACGAACCGACTCCAAGATAGGGATCTAAGACGCAATCACCTTTGTTGGTAAGCGCTAGGACCAACCGTTCGACAAGCTCAACTGGGAACTGACATGGATGGTCGGTTTTTTCAACGTGGTTCGCTTTGACGTTTGGAATCTCCCAAACATCCGAGGGGTTCTTACCGAGCGGGTTGCTGGAAATCTGTCCTTTGTTGGGCCCTTTGAAATGCTTCTTGTAGGGGTACTTTGATGGCACCCTTACCGGATCCAGATTGAACGTATAGTTGTCAGACTTGGTGAACCACAAAATTGTTTCATGTCTACCGGAGAATCGTCTTTGACAGTGCAGCCCGTGACCGAATGTCCAGACGATCCTGTTGCGCAGCTTGAGTTCGTGGTTTTTGAACAGCTGGTAAAGTATGATGTCGAGTGGGAAAACTTCTCCGTCCTCAACATAGTTTCCAACCTGCCAACATATTGAGCCCTTTGGGTGCAGCAAGCGGACAGCCTCACTAATGGTCGCCGCTTGTTCTGCAATGTACGATTCTAGGGAGCTACGCCGCTCGTAAGCTTTTCCCATGTTGTACGGCGGCGACGTTACAATCAGCTTCATCGATTCAGGATCGAGAGAGCGCATGAATTCGATATTATCTTCGCAACGGATGACAACGTCGGTCTCCGGCCGAAGCGGTACAACGTTCGTCTGCCGATGGCGACCGCTGGACATCTGCTGTAACGCAAGTGATCTCGACATAAGTACTTTCACGGCTGATTAGAGGTTTCGGGCAAGTTACGTCCGTTCCGACTTTTCACCAATACTGGACCATCCTTGACTCACACCGGCTTTATTCTCGTTTCAATTCATTGTGTTGTGCCTACATCGCTGAGTCCGATTCAACCGTGCGGGTGTGGCAGGTCCGGCTTCGTAAAAGGTGATTCGGTTGGGACGTGGCGTTTTCCGCTAGAGACCGTGCAGAAGTTGAGGGAGGGCCGCGCACACCCCGGTGCCAGTTTGCAGTTTTATCCAGCCGGGTGCGCGGCTAGTTTTTTTCCTGGTCTTGAACTTAGAGATACCTTGTCAGCAGTTGTCGCCGCCGCGGAAATGAATGTGAAGCACACCTACGTTTGCCGCGTGTGCTAAGACACTCCGGTCTCCAATGTCTGCGTGACCTTCTACAGTTGCACCCGTACCGCCGGCGGGGGGTCTACACTGTCGAATAAACGTCTCGAATCCAACCTGGCCAATCGCTGAGTTGGGAATATCCTTGTCGAAAAATTGCTGTGTCAAATCAATATCGTCGACCACTCCGCCGCGAATTCTACTTGGATCGATCCATTCTCTAGTCCATGTTTCGACCACGTCTGCTTTCCCGTTAAGCAAGCGGTGCTGATCGCCATTCGGACCGTTTGTTTCATTGAATTGCAAACAAACGCGGGACAGAGTGGCTACATCGCGTCCATCAATGCGCAGGTTTATGTCATAGCTGCCGCTTGAATCGGGGACCGTGCACCATTTGTTTGGTCGTTCGCGACTGCGATTGTTATCCCCGCCAGGTTCCTCGACGCGTATGAGCTTCACGTCCCTCGTTACGCCTTGCGATTGTTCGCTCGCCGCGAGGGCACCTGAGGCCCCGCAGCCGACCGACGAAATGACAACGAGTACCGCTAATCCCAAGCGCATCGTTTACTCCTGCTAGTCTAGGTACCTCTGGCTAAGTGCCAGGCTAAACATCACGCTCTGAGCACTGTGCGCCTATTGGAAGCCCAATACTACCAAGGTATTTGTGCTATACTGCCTATGTCGCAGTTTCCCCGGAAGCAGTCGGAGTGGTTATTTCGAGAATTTATGGCCCAATTGAGCGGTATGACGGACTCGCCAAGGAAGACCATTAGGACTTGGTTCTCTCGACGATCAGCGACCAGTTCGCAGTTTCATCCTGTCCGGTGCGCCAGCTCAGGCGGAGCGATCTATTGGCGACGGCCGATTCAGGCTGTCGAAACAATCCAAAAGGCAACTTGCTTTCTCAATGACCATAACCATGCCTT
>Ga0134128_10007413_pt1 | contig 13258 bp, 16 predicted proteins | sample KB31754_FD_96462 | JGI IMG/M metagenome (GOLD analysis project Ga0134128, IMG submission 96462) | Terrestrial soil microbial communities with excess Nitrogen fertilizer from Kellogg Biological Station, Michigan, USA - KB3-175-4 | ecosystem: Environmental > Terrestrial > Soil > Unclassified ... | reverse complement strand
CGGCGACCAGCGCGACGGCCAAGGGGCCAAACGCCCAAGCCACGGCACAGGCCAGCGGGACGGGCGTAGGCAGCGATGGCTCAAATTCCAGCGCCCAAAACGCAGCGGCCACCGGTGGACTTGGAAATTTGCTGTTTTATGGTGCGCTCGCTTTTGGCGGGTTTTTGTTGGTGAAACATTTTGGCAAGCAATGAGAATTTTGCTCGACCCATTAAGCTCGCTTCTTGGCGGGGGCGGCAGCAGTTCCAGCGCGACGACAAGCAACCAGCAAGTCGGGGCGGAGGGAAATTCCGGGCCGGTCTTTGGCGCGATCACACTGAAGGGTAATTCGGCAAAGTCGAATGCCTCGAATTCACGCGGCGGCGGCAAGGGCAGGGGACGCAAGGGAGCATCGGCCTCCGCGACTGCGAGCGCAGTTCCGATGACTGCGGGCACGGCCACAGCATCGCCACAGGCAGCCCCGGCTTCGTCTGGCTCCGGAAACTTGAACATTTCCGTCGTGAGCGGGGACAGTGTGGCGGAGCAGGATAACGCGAACATTTCCAGCACGTCCATCAGCAGCGCCAATCAATTGGCGACGGCCTCCATTGGCGCACAAAACGCGCTGGCGACGAACTCGATCATTGCGCAAAACAATTTAGCGGGGGCCGTGGTGGGTCTCGCGCAGGACGTGTCTCACCAGGCATTTCAGTTTGCGGGCCAGTCACAGCAGTTGGCGTCCGACAACGCGAACAATGTCCTGCAATCGGGGAATAATTTTGCGGGCCTCTATGACGGCGGGAACCCGAACGGCATCATTTCCCCGGTTTCAACTCCCCCGGCTCAAAACACCACAAACGTTTTGCTGCTCATTGGGGCAGTCATCGCCGGGATAGCACTTTTTGAAGCATGAACCTCAGCAAAGAAACTCAAATAATTTTGGCTGTCGGTGTGATTGGCGTCGGTTTGTATGGCGTTAATCAACTGGCGAAGGGAGCGAACCAAGCTGAAGCCAGCGCGGGAAGCGGAATTGAGTTCGCGGTAGTTATTACGGGTTTGGCTGGGGCGGCGCGGATTCTTTGGCCGCTTCTATTCGCCGCATAAGCCGAAAAATAGACCAGACCCCCAAACAGATGATTGCGAAATATAAGAACACATCGAAAGCAAGCCAAGAGTTGGCATGTTCAAGTGCTACGGGTTTATCTATCAGAACTCGATTGATAATTCCCTTACGCGCATTGTGGATGCGTTCTAGACGGCTCGAATTGTTCGCCCATGTTGCTAATAGCCATCCAAAGAAAACCAAGAAAAGTCCCGTTATAATTACGTTGCCCCATAGCTTTCTTTTTAAGTTTTTGAGGCGTTCGTTTTCCAGTTCAGAAACCCGGTTTTCGAGGGCTTGTGCGTTCATACGATTTTGGACGCTACCACCAAACCGCATATTCAGCCATCCGTAACATTATGGACAAGACAGCACGTAACATTCTCATTTTTGGCGGAATCGGCGTTTTTCTTTTCTATTTGGCCAGCAAAAAACCTACCGGGGGGGCACAAGTAGCCGCTGGCAATACCGGTAGCCCTGACAATCCCTACGGCGACGGCGGAAATCCGGGCATAGACCCATCGTGGTTTTAATTTTATGGAAGACGATCTGATAATCATCGGCCTGATCGCGGCTGGTTTATTGTTTTTGTCCAAAAGCCAAACGCAGCAACAACCGCATCAAAACAACAACGGCAGCGGCGGCAACGGCTTTTTCTCCGGACTAAGCAACGCGCTCGGTCTCGGTGGAAACAGCAGCGGCAGCGGAACCAGCGGAAACGGCAGCGGCGACGGCGGCGCGGGCATCAGCTTTTTTGTCTAATATGCGCCAGATTTCAACGGCCGTCGTCAAATTCGGCAAAACCCAACCCATCGTTGGCTCGGGAAAATTCCTGCGCATTTTTGCCTCGCGAGTTTCGAGTGGAGTTTTTTCGGCTGGCGTGCCGTTGGTGCAAATTGACGCGGACGGCCAGACTTATTTCGCGGTTCCGGGCGATGAAATCGAGTTCAAAAACCCGGCGAAAAACGCAACCATTTCCTGCCCAGGCATAACCTCCGGTGTGCTCGATGTCGAAGTCACCTATTACATTGGCGATTTTCCTTTTGTCGCCAAAGAGCAGACCGAACCGGGCCAGTCGATGCTTACCTTTGACTGGGTGTCCTTGCCCGTGGGCGCTTCGGTAAACATCCCCGGAACGCTGACGATCAATGGGACTACGTATCGCAGAACAAGCGCCAAGCTTACCAATGTCAATGGGCTAACCGGATTTCAAGCGGCGGTCTCCATTCTGAAATCATTGGCCGTGTCGGGTGTGGCCAAAACGTCTTTTTCAGTTTCAGGCGGCGCGAACGCTGGCGCTGGCCCGGGCTTCGAACCGATTTTGCCAGCGGGCGGGGCGTCAGGCCCGACTTACCCCGTCATTTACGACAGTGACGATATGCTGTCCGTCGTCTGCGACAATGCGCAGCCCGGCACCGTGGACTTGAGCATCGTGCAAACATGGGTGCCTTTGCCTATTTCGTAATGAAAAACAAAATCCAAAAATTTATCGTTCTGATTTACGTCGTGTCGGCTTCAGTCGGACTGGCGCAAATTCAGACCATCAATACCGGGGCATCGCCGAACATGGAGGACGGGGACAGTCCTCGCCAAGCCTGGGTGAAACAGAACGCGAACAATCAGGCGATGTATTCCGGCGCAAACATGGTTCTGCCCAATTTCACTGATAAACAAATTCAGGATGCTTTCAGCGCTGCCAACGCCGTAGGGGGCGTTGTGCGATTATTGCCGGGCGCGGATTACAGCCTGTCCACGCATCTTTTTTTCACGAACGGCACATTGGACGGACAAGGCGCTATCCTGCATTGGACGAACGCGGCGGCGCTCTTGCTCACCAATTACATGTTCGATGTCGGGACGAACCCGGGCGGCAGAATCGAAATCAAAAACGTCGGCTTCGATGGCGGCATTTATCCGGCTGCGGGCTGGAATTCAGTGACCTATTACGATTCAGCCCATTTGATCCCCAATGGATTTTTCGGCGACACGTTTTGGAGCAACCGCACGGGCATAAGAATCGAAGTCTCGAAAGGGGCGATGATTAAAAATTGCTTTTTTGAAGGATGGAGCGGAGAAGGCTTGCTCGCCATCAGCACGCAAGACCAGTTCACCTACAGGACGCAAAAGCTGCGCGTGGTGGACTGTTGCGGCCAATCGAATTTTTGCGAAATCTTTTTGCCGGGAGCAAACTTTGAAACTCCCGGCTATGCGGGCTCGGCTTCCGGTCTATGGGCGCTTTGGACGCCCCATTATTCGCTCATCACGGGATGCATTTTCGCGGACGATCAGCAAAGCATTGTGGCGAACGCGGCAAATTGCACAGTGTCGGGGAACCAAGCCAACAACGATTATTTCCCGCTCGTGATGAACGGACTGGCGGGCGATTGCCTCGTGATGGGGAACAACTTCAATCATGCGACTGGCGCGGGAGTTTTGTATTCGGGCGGAAACGGAGTCCCGGAAGTACTCGAAAACAGATTCCTTGCGTGCACGGTCGATGCAGCGGCGAACGGCGGCGCACACCTAGATTTTGAGTTGAACTATATCGGCGATGGCGCTCTGAATTTGACCAATAATTCGAGCGGGAAAGTAATGGATAACCGGCTGTTTTTCGGCGACGTGTGGGGCGTCAATATCACGACAAATTTGTCCTCTGGCTTCATCGTATCGGGCAATATCGCCGTGGACGGAACGAATACGGACGGGTCGGCTCTTTCTCTGATGGAACGAGCCAACCGCACTTTGTTTGCGCCCACGAATTCCCCGGGCACAACCTTCGTGCCTACGAATGCTTTTACGCTGTGGAATTCCAACGGCATTTGCTCAAGCAATTCGATGTTTCTTACGGTGAACTCCAACGGCGTGCCGATCACCTATCATTTGTCGCTTCAGCCGTGAAAAAGTTCTGGCTGCCAACACTTCAGCTAATCGTTTCCGGCCTCGTCACTTCAGCGGCCCTCGGCTGTTGGTCGTTGGTTCGAAACGAAGTCAAATTTCACGCACAAGTCAACGAGCGCTTGGCGCGAATCGAAAACAAGCTCGGGATTGAACCCCAAGACGGAAAGGAAACCCATGTTGCAGTTAATAACTAAATTCTCCGGGCAGAACGCCCTTAAATTCGTCGGCGCATGGCTGATTGCGCACGGCTACGCCACGCAGGACCAATGGACATCCATCGCGGGCGGTATCATCACCATGGCTGGCGTCGTGTGGCACTGGTATGAATTGCACGCGCACGCACAGGCAACGGGGCAGGTGAAAGCCCCGGCGCTCCCGGCCTCGGTGGTCAAAGTGGCATCGGCGCTCGCGCTGGCCTTTGGCCTGTTGTGGGTGTCTGGTTGTGGAACCGTTCAAAGCGCGTCCTACAAAGCGGCGGGAACCACGGCTGTAACCGTGGACACGGCCATGCAAGCTTGGGGCGCATACGTAGCCACGGCACACCCATCGACGAATCAAGAGCAGCTTGTCAAAACTGCCTATGAACGTTATCAGGCGGGCATGGCGGCGGTCTGTGATGCCGGGGCGATTTATGCCTCCGCCTCGCAAACGAACGCCCCAGCGGCCTCGGCTGCGCTACAGACGGCCATCGGCAACGCCAACAATGAAATCTCTGACTTGGAAACCCTGATTACCAGTTTTGGTGTCAAGCTGAGTCAATAACCCAAAAAAAGATCGTTTTTTCAACCTAAAAAAAATATGACTCCTGCAATGTTAGCCTTAGTTGTGAGCCTGATTGAGGAAGCCGTTAAAGTGGCTCCCGAAGTCGCGGCGGAATTGAAAAACATTTTTTCGGTCAGCAACCCGTCGCCAGCCGACTGGGAAGCCCTCCGTCAAAAAGTCCTCTCGAAAAATTACGCGAATTACGTCCCGGCCTCGGCCTTGCCGAATTCATAGGCAAGTCCCGCAAGGACTTTGGGGGCGGGTTTCGGGGTTCCTCCTACCGGCTGCGAGTTTTTTTCATGGGCTCGCAGCCGGTTTTTTGTGGCCATGGCAGAAGGAAATAGCTACGGGGCCCGGTAGCGGACCTCGCAGACGTGAATAGCTACGAGATCTCGTAGTTGTGAATGACTGCCATCGAGGGAAGCCGTTTTTGACTGCGTGTACATGCAGACGCGGGCGACTGCGCGGGATCCTGTAGATAAAGACGGCTACGCGGACCGAATAGCCGGAAATGACCGCGGGGCCGGCGGCGCAGTCAGAAGCGAATTCAAAATAAACTGCCGCTCGGACTCAGGCACGGCCATGAATTTGCGCAGCCATCGTCCAGCCTTGCGCTTTATCCTCTGGCGTTCCGTCCGATTTGACCCCGCAAATTGCACGTCAAAGGGCAGGGCAGGGACGGGAAAATTGAACCATAGGAATTCTTGCACTCGCTTTCCGGCCCGGTTCACCGTCCAAAACGTCGAAGTATTCCAGCCTTGCAATCGGTCTTTGTAAAGCTCTGACCAATAACCGGAGATCATCACTTGCGCCGGCAGCGTAGTGAGAATTGACAACAACCGATCGTGCTCGGCCTCCGTCATCAGTTCATTTTTATAATAGCGTCGTTTGCAACTGCGCGAGCTCGCAAGGTAAGGCGGGTCTGCGTAAATCAGCCAATCGCTTTCGACTTTGAGCAGTGGCAAAATTTCCAGCGAATTCCCGTGGACTGTAGTCAGACCCGGCCACGACTGCCGGCAAGCGAAGTCAGAAATAGTTTCATGGTCGTAGTCAATTCCGACTGTCCCGGCCGACCGCCGTTTGGCCAGCATCACCGCTCCTTTGCCCAAAAAGGGTTCTACGTAAATGCGATGCGCGGGCATTAAGTTAATTATCCATTGCTTAACGCCCGCCCCATTCTTTGAGCCTACAAAATGTTTGTTCATTCCAAAAATTTGTGACTTGCCGCGGTTCGCCGTGACTGGACCCGTCACGTGACGGGCCGGCCCGACACGCACGCGGCAAGTCACAGTGACGCAGCTCGTGTGACTGGACCAGGTTCTGTCACGGCGGCCGCGTCACGTCTGCGCTGCATGATTTTCCGGCAAGAAGCTGTGGCATGATGCCCTTTACCTGATACCAGCCTGCCACAACCGCAAATGCAAACCCGGCAATCAGTGACGCATCGATCGCGGATGGCCCGCGCGATGACACGGGCCAAGGGCACATAAACGCCATTGCCAACGGCTTTATATTTCGCCGCAACTGTCAGGCCGGGAAGCTCCAAAGGTTCGTCCAGCCCTTGCAGGGAGCAAAATTCAGCCCATCCACGGCGGCTTTTTTTTTTGCCCTCGGATGCGAGCGCGGCGGCTTCGGTGGCAACCGGATTTGTGACGCATCGAGGTAGCACAATCGGAGCTGCGTCACGGCTTCCAAACTGAAAGGATCGCAAGCGATGTTGTTTTCCCCCGAATTCCGAAGCTCGGACGTTGAACCTTTGTACAAAGTAGCCGTCAATTTTCAAATCGGGCACGCGGGGCACGTTTTCCAATATCCACCATTCTGGCCCGGCCTCAGTGACGACACGCGCGAACTCGGAAAGCATTTCGACACCGTAGCCCGTAGGTGCATCGCGCCGGATGCTGGAAAAATCCTGACAGGGTGAACCTCCGAGAATTCCCATAAAGACGCCACGTGGCACGTGGAAAGCGCGAATGTCACCGCCCCAGATAATATCCGGGCCTCGCACCACGCAAAAGCCCTCGGCCTCAAATCCGCGTCCGAATAAATCTATCCCGGGAAAGATGGAGAGTAGGGGAGTGGGCGCAATCTGTGACTGACCAGGCTGTGACGCAGCCGGCCACGTCACAGCCTGGCGTGACACACCAGGGAGATTGTCAGCCTGGCACGTCACGAGCGGCGGGAATTTTCGATTTCCTTGGCGCGTTCAACCGCAATCCACGCGAAGGACATATTTAGCAGTTGCGCCATAACGGGCAGATCGTCGTGGTTCAACGAGTCCGAGTATTTCCACTCCTCGCCGTCTTTATAGGCCCGGCTCGGCGTGACGCTGTAGAACGTGTCCTCGCCGTTCTCGCGCTTCCAGATTGCAGCGGAGAGGGCACCACAGCGGAATTGTTTGGCTGGTTTGTCTTTGTCTTTAGCCATTCGTTTCTTCTTTCGTTATTGTCCAGCGCGTTCTCCCTTTGCTGCTCGTTTTGACGAAACGCGCTGGGAATTTTTGTTTTAGTCGTGACAGATACCACCCGGCAGCATTGGGAAATTTTAGCAACTCATACACCGTGCTCGCGTGCTTTCCGGACTGCAATTCAAGCTTCAAATCCTCGGCGGTTCCGAACCATGCGGCTTGATCGTCCAGCTTAAGATCGTCGTCGATGATGTTGAGCAGTTGAATTTCCGGCGCGGACTCCTCGACGGTCGCGATCAATTCGGGATGCTGATACGCTTTGACCCCGAAACGGTCATCCTGCATCGCCCGGCAGATATTGAACCCGCGCAGGTAAGCGGCGATGGCCGGGAGTTCGTCAAAAAATCGTTTCTGGTTTTTGTCCCGGTTCCGGTCCAGCACTTTGGCCGGACTGCATTTGAGCAGCATGATTTTCGGCTTGATGTCCGAGTCGAACGGCGGAAAAAACAACATGTGTTCCGGCTCGTCATTGACGCTGGCGGTCAAGCGGCGAAAGGTTTCAGCGGTGAAGGCCAGTTTACCCTTGCCGTGCACACGCATCGCGGGTTCAACGCAAAGCTGCTTAATCATCGCCCCGAATTTTTTCCGGGCGCGGATGTCGTAGGACATTTCCTCATCGCCCATGATATGGTGCTCGGCCATCGCCAAGTCCTCGTTGAACGGCGTTTTGCCAACCATGTATTGATAGGGACGCGCGTAGCGCCCCCCAAGCACTCCAGTAATGCACCACTGCATAAACGTCTTTCCGCAGCCTCCGGGGCCGATAAGGCCAAGCAACTGGCCCGGCATCATCGTTCCGTCGTAAAGGGCTTCATAGCCAATTTTCAGCCATGCGAAAAAAAAAGCCATTTGCTCGGCAGTGGTGAAAATCTGCGACACGAAATCTTCGAACCATGGGATTGATTTTTTTTTGCCCGGCTCGGGGACGTTGACTGATTTCGTCACGAGCAAGCGTTCTCCGCTCCGGGTTTCCATCAGACCCGCCTTGTAGCCAGCCAGTGGCCCGGCATAGTCCACGTAACTGTGCACTTGCGCCTTGGCCAAGATTTCGTTCCCAAAGCTTAGGCCGTGGTCGTTTTTCATGTCCGTATGGTGTCCACGCATTTGCAGGTGCGCTTTCACGTCGGATGATGACAACGGAGTGAAACGGCCCGGGTTCAACTCCATCAGGTAGTTGTTGCTTTTGAGATCGAAATAGATCGGCGGAAGCTCAGGCGATTTTTTGTTCATGGCACAGCGTTTCTTCCACGAATTGAAGTGTGAGCAGGGAGCCGTGGGCGGCGATCACGGCGTTTTGGAGGGCCTGAAGGTTTGCCGGGCTGGGGCGCTGCACAGCTTCGCGGGTAAGCCCGGCGATGGCGTCACAGGCTTTGTCCAGATCAGAACGGTGCGGTGCCGCTTTTGGGCGGGGAAGGTTGCGCGGAGGACGGATGGCGAGAATCAGATTCAGTTGTAATTGCATGGTTCAAATGGTTAATGGCTTCGGTTAAGTAGTCGGTGGCGAATTGCACTCGCAGACCGACAAAGAGTTTATCGGGGCCGGAAAGGCGCGTCTGAACATCGGCCAAGCACGAGCGCAAAGCCCAAAGCTCGGTCATTAGTTCAGCGCGGGTGGCGGAGGTCATTTTAAGAAAAGTCCCGGGTTCGTTTTAATCAGTGCTCCGGGTGGTATCACAACCGGGAAAAATTTCTTTGGAAAAAACTTTTCCAGATCAATGCCGCTTCAATGGACGACAAATCCTACAATCGCGGCGGCGCTAAGAAGGATGAACTGTCGCTTTTCGTCGTCGTTCATCGGGCACCGCCTTTCACGATTTTCAAAATGAATTTCCGCTCGTTTAAGGAGGAATAATTATCCAGAGACACTATTGCCTCGTCCCCTCTGACGAGAGTCACATGCTGCGCACGGATTGTTAAATTCCTTTTTCCCAGTCTTTCACGCAGTAAATACAAACCCAAAAACGATTTGCCATTGTGCAGATTCGGATAAGCGCCAAAAGAAGTGCATTGAACGGTTTTCATCGTCCTGCCTCCATTCCGTTGGCGGCAATGCGCGTGAGAACCGCGACCTGCTTTTTTAAGGCGTCAATCGTGCGCTGCAAATCGCCCTCAGACGGGCAATGCAACATTTCGAGGCCGATCACTCGGAACCGCTCGCCGATGGCTGCCACGCCCGGTAAAGGAGCAATGCCGGGCAAGGGCTGAGTCCAGTGGTATTGATCGAGAACCGGGCCGATAAACAGAAAGCACTTGCCAACTCCAAGCGCCACGTGCCCGATGGCATTGCGGCCATGGATTTTTATCAGATCGGGAAGCCCCTCGCAGTGAATTACGATTTCGCGGCGGATTTGCGCCAGCCTTTGTGCATCTTCGAATTTTGGTTGTCCCATTTGCGCGTCCGCTGCGGAGGAATCCGGGCCTCCGGTTATCGGAGGCCCGGGCAGACCCGCTAAGGCCATGCATCGCAACGGACGCGCCGCTTATAGCACGGGTTTTACTACAGAAAGACTTACGCTAAACGAACCCCAATAAAGACGGGCGAATTGAATATAACAAACATTGTGCAACGTAAATTATTACGTCGCCAATTATGTTGGCTTCGCCTTTTGGTGTGAGTCTCGGCCGCGGACGCTTTCACAGCCAAAGGCAAGCTGGTTTCCGTCCAAGTCGACGACCATGAATTCGCGCGTGCCATATGGCCAGTCTTTTGGCTCGTACTTGAGCATGGCGCCTTTTTGCTTGATGACGGTGCAATAGCCTGTCGATTTCGTCGCAGAAAAAATACGCGGTGCTGCCGCCGGCGACGCGATCTGTGGTTTCCGTGAGGTGAAGTCCGACATCGCCGAACTTAACGCCAGCGTAGTTGCCGAAGCGAAAATCGCTCGTGAAGCCCCGCACGTTTTCGTAGTGCCGCAGGGACGCCTCAAGATTGGAGACCGCGAAAACTGGCGCTGTGCGTTTTGGTACCATAACCGCTTTAATGGTTGCTCAGGCCGAATCGGGCGTTGATGGGCCAGTAGACGAAGAAGGCTTTGCCGATGACTTTGTTGGCCGGGAAATCGCCCCAGTAGCGTGAGTCGAGGCTGTTGAGCGTGTCGTCGCCCATCACGAATAAATAGCCGGGGCGCACATGGAATTCGTTGCCTGGGGACAGTTGCTCCTGCATGGCGTGGCCGTAATAATGGTCCCAGCCGTCAAACTTAATCGTTTTCGCGCCGACGGGGACGCCAGAATACGCGTAGAGGTTTTCAAAATGCGGCGTGGAGGCGGTCAAGGGATGGCCGTTCACGACGACGTGGCCGACTGGGACATCGCCCAGGCCGCCGCGACCAGGCACGCCGGTGACGGTGTAATCTTGTTTGATGGACAAGGTGTCGCCGCCGAGGCCGATGAGGCGTTTGATGTAAAATTCGTCGGCCGGTATGTGCCAATAGGTGCGCTGGTCTTCAGGGATGCCTTTGGTTTGGAAGACAACGATGTCGCCGCGGCTGGGCGGGACAAAATTGTAGCTGAGGCGATCGATGAACAAATGGTCGCCGGCGACGACTTTCATTTTCAATACGTCGTCGCCGCGATGAAACATGGTGCCACGCGGGATTCCCATGTGAATTTCCAGGTCGGACGGCATCTGGTCCTGCGGCGTGGCGGGCAGGTTCATGAAGGCGGCTTGAATGGTCTGGATGACGTTGAATTGGTATGGCATGCCGCCGCCGGTGTCCGGGACGAACCAGAAATTGTGCGGTTTGCCATTGAACCAGAGGGTTTGTTTGATGTTGAAGATGAGCAGGCGCAACGGGCGGCTGACGCCTTCGAAGGCGCCGTCTTCGGGGGCTTTATACTCAAGGTAGGAGGTGCCGCCGAACCATTCCTTGACGCGGCCCCAGCCGGTGGGCCGCTGGTAATCGGGCTTCTCGCGCAGGTTGGTCAGTTCAATGCCGTAAAGGGTCGGCTCCATCGAGGCGGTCGGAATTTTGAAGGGCTGGAGGAAAAAGGTGCGGATGGCCATGGCGACGGCGAGCGCGACGAGGAGGACTTCGACGTTTTCGCGCCAGGCGGCGTTCGGGTAGGGCTTGATCCATTGGGTGGCGGCTTCTTCCAAGGCCTCCATTTTTTTGTCGAGCGTGGCATTGTCGGCTTGGGCATCGACGGCTTCCTTGACGCCGGCCATGGCGGCTTCGACTTCGCTGACGGCTTTGGGCGAAAGGATGTCGCGTTGTTGTTGGAGGAGTTTGCGCACATGCTTGCGCATGGCGGTGGCCTCACGAACTTTTTTCGAAGCGAACCAATTCAAGGTCATAATTTATTTCGGCTGAACCTGCGCGCGGATATTACGCGACGGCCAGTGGGAACGCCACTTTTCTAAGCGACGTTCGCGCCGGGTCGGGAGACCGGCGCTCCAATGAATGGCGGCGCTCTGCCGAGGCGCCGCTACGAGGGAGATGGCGGCGGTCATAGACCGCCCTACATTCTCCTTGCCGGCGGGACGCCGCTCCCAGGCTAAGTCTTTAAGACTTCGATGAAGGCCTCTTGCGGGATGTTGACGTTACCGATGGATTTCATGCGCTTTTTGCCTTCTTTTTGTTTCTCGAGCAGTTTGCGTTTGCGCGAGACGTCGCCGCCGTAGCATTTCGCGGTGACGTCTTTGCGGAACGCGCTCACGGTTTCGGAGGCGATGATTTTGCCGCCGATGGCCGCCTGAATTTTCACGGCGAATTGCTGTCTGGGAATCACTTCCTTGAGCTTCTCAGCCAGGGCACGTCCCCTGCCCTCCGCTTTGCTGCGATGCACGATGCACGAGAACGCGTCCATGGGTTCGGTGTTGACGAGCATGTCGAGCTTGACCATTTCGCTTTCCGCGTAGCCGGCTTGTTCGTAATCCATGGAGCCGTAGCCGCGCGTGAGGCTTTTGATGCGGTCGTGGAAATCGATCAGGATTTCGTTGAGCGGAATGTGCGCGGTGAGCATGACGCGTTTGGTGTCGAGCGTTTCGGTGTGCTCGACGTTGCCGCGCTTTTCAGAAATCAACGCCATCATGTCGCCGATGTTTTCATTCGGGGAAATGACGAACGCCTTGACCATGGGTTCCTCGATTTTTTCGATGAAGGTGACGTCGGGCAAAAACGCGGGATTGTCCACTTCCTTCATGGTGCGGTCGGTCAGGGTGACTTTGTAGACGACGCTGGGATACGTGGCGATGATGTCCATGTTGTATTCGCGGCGCAGGCGTTCCTGGACGATTTCGAGGTGCAACAGGCCGAGGAAGCCGCAGCGGAAGCCGAAGCCGAGCGCGACGGAGGTTTCCGTGGAATACACGAATGCGGAATCGTTCAGCTTCAGTTTCGCCATCGAGGCTTTCAACTGCTCGTAATCGGCGGTGTTGATGGGATAAATGCCGCTGAACACCATCGGGTGAATTTCCTTGAAGCCGGGCAGCGGCGGCGCGGGATTGCGCGCGTCGACGAGCGTATCGCCCATTTTCACGTCAGCGGGCGATTTGATATTGGCGGTGATGTAGCCGGTTTCGCCGCAGGTGAGTTTGTCGCGGGTGTAGGGCTTGGGATTGAAGCTGCCGACTTCCTTGACTTCGTAGCTTTTGCCGGAGTGCAGGAGCTTGATCGTCATACCAGGCTTCACTTCGCCATCGAAAACGCGCAGGTGCGTGACGACGCCTTTGTAGGTGTCGAAATAAGAATCGAAGGCCAGCGCCTGGAGACTCCCCTGCCCTGTCGGTTTCGGCGGCGGGATGCGGGCCACGATGGCTTCGAGAATTTCCTCGATGCCGATGCCTTCTTTCGCGCTCGCGGGAATGGCCAGAGAGGATTCGATGGTGAGGATATCCTCCAATTGCTGCTTGGTCTGGGCGACGTTGGCGTGAGGCAAATCGATTTTGTTGATGACGGGGATGATTTCGAGGTTTTGCTTCATCGCCAGGTGCATGTTGGCGACGGTCTGGGCCTCGACGCCTTGGGCGGCATCAATGATGAGGAGCGCGCCTTCGCAGGCGCTCAGGCTGCGCGAGACTTCGTAGGCGAAATCGACGTGGCCGGGGG
>Ga0134128_10007408_pt1 | contig 13263 bp, 10 predicted proteins | sample KB31754_FD_96462 | JGI IMG/M metagenome (GOLD analysis project Ga0134128, IMG submission 96462) | Terrestrial soil microbial communities with excess Nitrogen fertilizer from Kellogg Biological Station, Michigan, USA - KB3-175-4 | ecosystem: Environmental > Terrestrial > Soil > Unclassified ... | reverse complement strand
GAAATCCTTGTTCATCTGCGACGGGTGGGCCGCGGAATAGATATGCGCGGTGACGGTGCCGAGTGCCGCATCGCCCATGCCGTTGAGCAGATCGTCATCCATGACGTCGCCCGGCCCGATCACCTTGATGCCGGCCTTGTCGAGACCGCGCTCGGCGAACTGCTTCATGAAGTTGCCGCCCTGGCCGGCCGGCACGAACACGAACATCGCGTCGGGCTTGGAATCCTTCATGCGCTGCAGGAACGGCGCGAAGTCGGGGTTGGCCAGGGGTACCTTGACCTCTTCGACGATCTGGCCGCCGCCGGCGACAAAGTGCTCCTTGAAGAAGTTCAGCGCGTCGTTGCCGGGCGCATAGTCCGAGGTCAGCGTCGCCACCTTCTTGATGCCGTTCTTGACCGCCCAGTCGCCGATGATGGTGGAGGACTGCGCGAGCGTAAAGCTGGTGCGCACGATATAGGGCGAGCGCTCGGTGATGATCGAGGTGCCGGCGGCCATCACCACTTCCGGGATCTTGGCTTGCGTGGCCAGCGGAGCGGCGGCGAGCGCCGCCGGCGTGACGCCGAAGCCGGCGATGAAATTGACCTTGTCGTTGACGATCAATTCCTGCGCGATGCGCTTGGTATTGGCGGGATCGGCCGCGTCGTCCTTCAGGATGATTTCGATCTTCTTGCCGGCGACGCTGTCGCCGTTCTGCTGCATGTACAGCTTGACCGCATTGTCGATCTGCTTGCCGGTCGACGCCTGGCCGCCGGTCATCGGCAGGATCAGGCCGATCTTGACGCTGTCCTGCGCGGACGCGGGCGAAAGCGCCAGCGCGCCCAACAATGCTGCGCCGAGCGCGGCGCACGACAACAATTTAGTGCAGACGAACATGAACACCCTCCCCTGATCGTTTCGTGCTTCGAACCGAGTCCCCGGTCCTTGCCAAAGCATGGCCCGGATCGTTCAGCCGCGGCCGGCATGGCGTCTCAGGCCGGTCCTATTGTCAATCACGACCATGGACGCACCCAACCTGCCCGTGCGTCCTTCTACATCATCGCGTCGTTCCGGAAAGCCGCTTCGACCGACATCAGGCTCCGTCGCGGCTTTAGGTATTTAATTACCTTAGATGCTTTAACCGCGGTTTGCAATTTAACCGTATTCTCGTCGGACCAACCTCGGCCGCGGCGATCCCATGCCGCCCCTTCGACCAGAGGCTCAGACGTACCCGTAAATGCCAGTCCGTATTCGCCATCTCGCCGTCATTGCCGCCCTCGCCCTGCTCGCGGGGGGCTTGAGCGGCTGCGGCACCATCAACGCAAAGCTGGCCGATGGCGTCGGCGACTACGTCCCGCAATGGATGGGCGGCGAGCCGGCGGACGTTCCGCCGCGGCCAGGCTCCGCCAAATACGACGAATTCCAGAAAGAGCAGGAACGCAAGCGGCTGGAAGTCAAGGCCAAGGACGATCCCGCCAATCCGACGACGTCCTCGACCGGGCTCGGCGCCGTGCACTGAGGCGCGCCTGCTCCGCGTGGGTCGACGGCCGATCAGCCCATGAACACCACGGTCTTGCGGCCGTTGAGCAGCACGCGGTCTTCCAGATGATGACGCATCGCGCGCGCCAGCACCCGACGTTCGATGTCGCGGCCCTTGCGCACGAGATCTTCGGGCGTGTCGCGATGGCTGATGCGCTCGACGTCCTGGTCGATGATCGGGCCTTCGTCGAGATCGCTGGTGACGTAGTGGGCGGTGGCGCCGATCAGTTTGACGCCGCGCTCATGCGCCTGGTGATACGGCCGCGCGCCCTTGAAGCCCGGCAGGAACGAGTGATGGATGTTGATGCAGCGCCCGGACAGCTTTGCCGACATGTCGTCCGACAGGATCTGCATATAGCGCGCCAGCACCACGAGGTCGGTCCCGGTCCGGCCGACCAGATCCCAGATCGCAGCTTCCTGCTCGCGTTTGGTTTCCTTGCTGACGGGCAGATAATGAAACGGTATCTCGCCGAAATCGAGATTGCCGTAGGTCTCCCTCGGATGGTTGGAGACGATCGCGGTCGGGATCATTTCCAGTTCGCCGGTGCGCCAGCGATAGAGGATGTCCGCAAGGCAGTGATCGGACGTCGAGACCAGCAACATCACCCGGCGGCGCGTCGAACGGTCGCGCATCTGCCAATCCATGCCGAAGCGATCGGCGATCGCCGTGAAGCCGGTTTGCAGCGAGGCCAGATCGACCGCGAGATCGGCCGCATTGAACACCACCCGCATGAAGAAATGACCGGTCTCGACATCGTTGAACTGCTGCGCGTCGAGGATGTTCTGGCCGTTATGGGCCAGGAACGTCGACACGGCGGAAACGATGCCGGGGCGATCCGGGCACGATAAGGTCAGGACGAATTGATGATCGGACATGGCGGGCGATTTTCACGGCAGGAAGGACGGGAATTTCGGCCCTGCTCTATCACCCGCGACGGGCTTGCGCCAATCCCGGCCGAGGGATCATGATGAACAAACCGCTTGAACAAACTCTTGGCCACCCGCGTTAGAGTAAAGTCATGGCAGACAGGCTGAACGGCTATCGCATCCTGATCCTGGAGACGCGCGAGGAAGCGCAATTCTCCCGCCTGCTGACCGAACAGGGGGCGGACGTGCTGCAATGTCCGATGTTCACCATCCATGACGCGCCGGACACAGCCCCGATCGAGGCCTGGATCAGGCGCTTCATCGCCGCGCCCTGCGACGATCTGGTGCTGACGACCGGCGAAGGCCTGCGGCGGCTGATGAAAGTGGCGCGGCGGATCGACGTCGAGCGCGATTTCATCGCCGCGCTCGGCAAGGCGCGAAAATTCGCGCGCGGGCCAAAACCCGGCAGGGCGTTGCGCGAGATCGGGCTGGAGGCTCAGGTGACGACGGAAAAGCCGACGTCCGAAGGCATCATCGAGATGCTGTCGCGGTTCGATCTTTCCGGCCACCGCGTCGGCCTGCAGCTTTATCCCGACAAGGATCATACAAAACTGATCGGCGCGATCACGGCGCAGGGCGCCGAGGTCGAGCCCGTGCTGCCCTACGTCTATGATGCGGAAGCCGCCGATGCCAACATCGTCACCGCGATCGGCGAACTGGCGCAAGGCCGCATCGACGCCGTCGCGCTGACCAGTTCGGGCCAGGTCCGCCGCCTGATCGAAGTAGCAATAACGCACGGCTGCGAGACGCAACTGCGCGAAGGTCTGGCGCACACGCCGATCGCTTCCGTTGGTCCGGTAGTATCCGACGAACTCACATCGCGGGGCCTGCGCACCGATATCGCGCCCGCCAACGAAGCCTATTTCATGAAGCCGCTAATAGCGGCGATGGCCGCCGCGCTCGGCAAGACCGCGCCGCGTTCGGCGGCACGGCGTTGAAGAGGGGCGCTACGGCGCCAGTTCCCCGACACGCTTCGCGCAATATTCCCGCCACATCGTCCGATATGCGGCCTCGGCCGCCCTGGTGTACTTCGCGGTATTGCCGGATTCGCTGGCCAGAACCTTCGCGGCCAGCTCCGCCCGCAACTTGCCGAGATATTCGGGCTGCGACGCGTACTTGATCGCCAACGCAGCATAGTTGGCCTCGCTGTCGGTCACCCATTCATGCAGTCCCACCGAGGAAATAATCGCGCCGGCGGCCCGGCTCGCGTTGCTGTTGCCGAGTTTGGCCAGCACCGGCACGCCGGCCTGCAGCGCCTCCCAGGTGCTGACGCCGCCATTCATCGGGAACGGATCGAGGCAGATGTCGACGCCGTCATACGCCTCCAGATGCTTCAGCCGGGTTGTCGATCCCAAACATTGTATTCGTTCGGGCGCCACGCCTTCAGCGGCAAAGCGTCCCACCAACAGGTGACGTACCGCCTCGTCGCCGAGCGCGCCGTGCTTGATCGTCAGTTGCGACCGCGGCACTTCCTGAAGAATGCGGGACCAGACCCTGAGGGCGGCGGCGGATATCTTGTCCACCCTGTTGAATACGCCGAATGTCAAATACCCGTTGGCGAGGCACGGCGGCTGCAGAGTCGGCTTGAACGACGCAGGCGGCGCATCGATCGTGATCAGGCAAGGCAGATCGTAGATCTTCTCGGCGAACAAATGACGCACTTGGGCCGGCGTCGAGACCGGATCGGAAAACATGTAATCGATTTCCGGCATGCCGTCGCCGGTAGCGTGTCCCCACGCCGTGATCTGGATCGGCGCGGGCTTGCGGGCAAAAACCCTGAGACGATGCCCGCCGGTAAAACCCGACAAATCCACGAGGATATCGATCCGATCCGACATGATCTGCTCGGCGAGTTGATCGTCGGTCAGACGCCAGGCTTCGACCCATTTGTCGGCCACGCGCTGGAAGCCTTCCGTGACCGCATCCCGCAAACTGGTGCACGAATAGCAGAATATCTCGACCACCGACTTGTCGTGGTTGCGCAGCACCGGCCCGAATATCAGGGCCGCGGAGTGATCCCTGAAATCGGCCGATACGTAGCCCACCCGCAGCCGGCGGTCGGGATCGCGAAGGTTTTGCAGCCGCTGCGCGGGAATTTTGGCGACCTTCGATCCGATCTGGGTCCACCATTCCTTCCGGACTTGCTGGTGCTCGGGAAACTCCGCGCGCGGATGGAAGTCGAGCGTGAAGATTTTCCGGGTGATGGCGCCCTCATTGTCGGGCTGCATGGCGAGCGCCCGATCGTACAGTTCGATCGCCTCCTCGATCTTGCCTTGATGGCCAACGCATTGCGCAAGAATCGTCAGCGCCTCGACCGAACGCGGATCATTGCGCACCGCCCTTTGACAATTGTCCAGCGCTTCGGACAACTTGCCGAAACTGCTGAGCAACCGGGCTTGCCCGAGCAGCGCCGCTTCCAGGTCGGGCGCGATGGCGCGCGCCTTGCCATAATACGCGAGCGCACCGTCGATATCGCCGATCTCCGCGAGAACGCGGGCACGATTGGCCAGCGCCTGGGGAAAATCAGCCTTGAGCCGCAGCGCGTGGTCGAAAATTGCCATCGCTTCATCGAAACGCTTCAGTTCGACACAGGCCAGGCCCTTGGCATTGTGGGCCAGGGCGTAGAGCGGTTTCATCTGGATAACCCGCTCGAACACCAGCAACGCCTCATCAAAGCGCCGGGCGAACAGCAACGCATTGCCGCGATTGTAGATGGCATCGACATAATCAGGCTTGAGCGATATCGCGCGATCGAAGGTCTGTATCGCGCGATCGAGCAGGTTCAGCTTGATGAAGGCATTGCCGAGATTGTTGAGCGCGACCGGGGAATTCGGACGCAGCGCTATCGCCTTCTCGTAGCTCGCGCGCGCCTTCTCGATTTGCCCCATGTCGGACTGGACCACGCCCAGGTTGCTGAGCAGTTCGGCCGACTTCGGGTCGACCTGCAGCGCCCGTTGCAGGATGGCTTCGGCTTCCTCCAGCTCGCCGACCTCGGATTTGGAGAGGCCAAGCAGATGCAACGCGTCGAAATGATCGGGCAGATTTTCCAGCACCTGCAGGCAAAGCGCCTGCGCCTCCCTGGCGATGCCCGCCTGGTGCAGCCTGAGCGCCTTGTCCAGGATTGGACCCGCTTCCTTGCGGTGCTGCTTCCTGGCGCGGTCTCGTTGGAAAGCGCTCAACCCTGCGGTTTTGTTCATGGACAGCCGGATGATGGTGGGAGGAATACACGGGAACGCGCACGGCGGCACGGTCAGCGGAAACGCGCGTCGGACCGCACCGGAACTGTCCGCCACCGTTGGATAATATTTGATTCGGCCGCCTTGCGGTTAGCTCGTGTTGGCAAGAGCGCAACCCGGAGGCATGCCGCCGCTGGAACAGCATGCCCGTGCGGGGATCGCGCGACCGCGTTTTCAGCTCAAGACTGCGTCCGCTTCCGTGACGGCGCAGAGCACATGATAAAACGACGATGCGGGAATGGTGGCCACCGTCGAGCGGCCTTCGCCGTCGAACGTATCGTACCAGCCGCCGGCGACGGGATGGCTGAGATAGTGCCGCTCGAGGCGCGCCAGGGCTTCGCGCGCTTCATGCGGAGCACCCGCTTCGCCGGCCTCGGCCTGCGCGATCCAGGCTTTTGCCATTTCGGTCTGCGGCCAGCAGCGCCGGCTGCGTCGCTTGATGTTGCCGTCGGCATCACCCTCGTCGACCAGACAGCCGGCCTCGTCGCGGTAACGCAGCGCCGATTGGAGCAGTTCGCCGCGGAAGCGTCCCGTCGGGCAGCCAGTGATGCGTTCAAATCCCTTCAACAGCCAGACCCATTCGGCCTGGTGCCCGGGTTCGACGCTGACCGGCTCTATCTTCGACCAGTCATCCTCGAAATATTCGCCGAGCACCTGCTTCTGCTTGTCGTAGAGGTTGGCGAGGAACAGCGCGAAGAAATCGCCGGCACGGTTCTGGAACACCGTATCATGGGTCGCGTCGAAGGCTGCGATCATCGCCTCGAACAGATGCATCTGCGGATTTTGCCGCCGCGGCATCGACGCCGGCCGGCCCTCGAGGAATCCGCCATGGGGCGAGCGCAGTTCGGCATCGAGATAACCACACAGCGCGTCGATCTCCGCGCGAATTTGGGCATCTTGATCGAGCGCATAGGCGCTCGCCAGCGCCAGCAGCACGAAGGAATGGTCATAGGTGTCGCGCCGCGGATCCAGCACGCTGCCGTCATGCGCCAGCGTATGGACAAAGCCCGGCCGGCCATCGGGGCCTTTGGCCTTGGCCAGAAGATGCTCCAGCCCCTTCAGCGCGATCTCGCGGCCCTGCGGGCACCAACCGAGTTGGGCGCCCTTCGCAAAACAATAGATCTGCCGGGCCTGCACGAACACCCGCCGCGGCGCCAGCCGGTCGGCAAGGCCGTCCGGCATGAGGCGGTCGATAAAGCCGCCGGTCGCCGGGTCCCAGCCTTGCGTCGACCACAACGGGAACGCCTGGTCGATCATCCGGGCCTTCAGTTTGGCGACAATGTCGCCTGAATCGGACCGATTTGCCGCCTCTGCGGTGTCCTTGTCAGCCATTGCGTTCCCTAAAGAGGCTTCCAACGTCGATGGAAGCCGTCTGATATCATGTAAAAGGCCAGGCGCAATCGGCCCGAGACCGCAGGAAATGGCGATGAACGACCGCTTCGATACAAGTGAGACGCAAAAGGGCCAATGTCACTGAACGACAAAGCGAGGGTTCTGGTGACCGGCTCCGGCGGATTTGTCGGCCGCCATCTCGTACCCCATCTCGCCCAGCGCGGCTATCGGGTGATCGCAGCCTCGAGAACGCCGGCGAGATTCGAAAACGCTAACGTCTCCGGCGTAGCACTGCCGGACCTATCCGAGCCGTTCGATTGGCGACCGCTGTTGCAACAATGCGACGCGGTGGTCCATCTGGCCGGTATCGCCCACCGGACCGTGCCCGACGAGTTGCATGATCGCGTCAATCATCTGGCGAGTGCGGAACTGGCCCGCGCCGCGGTCGAATGCGGCGTACAGCATCTCGTGCTGATCTCGTCGATTGCCGCACAATCCGGCGTGTCGTCGGATCGCGAATTGACCGAGGACGACCCGCCGCAGCCGGTCAATGCCTACGGTCGATCAAAACTCGCCGCCGAAGCCGCGATCCGCGCCGCCGGAGTTCCCTTCACGATCCTGCGCCCGGTGGTGATCTACGGCGACGGTGAAAAGGGAAATTTTGCGACCTTGCACAAGATCGCACGGCTGCCGGTCCCGCTGCCGATCGGCGCCTTGACCGCGCAACGATCTATCCTGTCGATCGCGAATTTCTGTTCGGCGATTGAAATGGTGCTGACCAATCCCCGGATGCGCGGCGAGACCTTCATCGTCTCGGACCCGACGCCGGTTACGGTGCCCGATCTGGTCGCGCGCTACCGCATCGGCCTCGGCCGGCCGCCATGGCTCGTTCCGATCCCCGAAAAATGCCTTGAACTGGCGCTCAAGGCGGTCGGCCAGAACGCGACGTGGGAGCGTCTCGGCCGCCCGCTGCTGGCCCGTCCGGCCAAGTTGATCGGCATGGGCTGGAAGCCGGCCGAACCGTCTTCCGCAAGCCTCGTGGAGGTGGTTTGAAGCCTATCCCAAGCCCGAAATATTGGAGTAAATGAGCAACTTGCGCGACCCGGATGGCTGCCGTATCTAGCGACGGGCAACCGGCCCGATGCTTCCGGGCGAGGCTACCAACCCCCAACCGAGGCCGGATCGGCCCCTTTGGACCCGAAAATTGCAGGACCGCACCCTCGTTACCATTGCTGAGACCGAAACGATCGAGGAAGCGTTTCGCAGGCTCAACATCAACATGCTCGGCATCCTGTTTGCCGAGGATGCCGATGGGTGCGTGGTCGGCGCGGTCACCGACGGCGATATCCGCCGAAAGCTGCTGGTGGGCGGTTCCATTCGCGACCAGGTCGCCGACTGCGTCAACCGCAAATTCGTCTGGGCGCCGGCCGGCGGGCCGCGCGAGCAAATCCTGAAACTGCTCGACCAGCGCGTCCATGTCGTCCCGATTCTCGACAATGAACGCCGCCTGGTCGACGTCTTCAGCCGCGACCTGTTCCAGCTCGACGAGGAGAACGAGGTGTTCGCGCGGGCGCGCTCGCCGGTCCGGGTCAGTTTCTCCGGCGGCGGCACCGACCTCACCCATTACTTCGTCGACAATGACGGCGGCGCGGTCATCAACGCGACCATCGCGATGTATGCCCATGCGACCTTGCGGCGGCGCCACGACAAGAGCGTCCGTATCTATTCGCACGATTTCAAGCAGACCGTCGAAGCCGAAAATCTCGCGGCGCTCGGCAGCGACGGCGATCTCGCTCTGATCAAGTCCGTGGTCCGCCTGATCAAGCCGTCTTACGGTTTCGACCTCGAAGTATCGGCCGATTTTCCGATCGGCTCGGGCCTTGGCGGCTCCGCCGTGGTGTCGTCGGCCATCATCGGTTGCTTCAACGAATTCCGCAGCGACCAATGGGACCGCCACGAGATCGCGGAAATGGCGTTCCAGGCCGAGCGGTTGATGCTGAACATTCCCGGCGGCTGGCAGGACCAGTACGCCACCGTGTTCGGCGGCTTCAATCACATGGAGTTCTTCTCCGACCAGAACACCATCGTGCCGCTCAGGCTCGAGCCCAACATCATCGCCGAACTCGAGGAGAGCCTGATCCTCTGCTACACCGGGTTGACCCGCGACGGCGGCGCGGTGCATCGCGAGCAAAAGACCCAGCACCGGTCCGACGACGCGGTCGCCGCCGCTGCCCGGCAAAAGGAAGTCACGCGCGAGATCAGGCGCCATCTGCTGCGCGGGAAATTGCTCGATTGCGGCCGCCTGATCGACGAGGCCTGGCACGCCAAGCGCCGCCTCAGTCCGGCGATCAGTTCGACCGACCTGGACGGCATCTATGAATTGGCCAAGGCCAATGGCGCGATCGGCGGCAATCTGCTCGGCGCCGGCGCTGGCGGCTATTTCATGTTCTTCGTGCGGCCGTTCGAGCGCTATCGCCTGATCACCGCGTTACAGGAAAAAGGCCTGCGCTGCTCGCGCATAGCGTTCGAGGCGAACGGCCTGCGCACCTGGAAATCACGGATCAAGAACTAAAGGCGCGCTGACGCAATGAACAAGGTTTTGGGAAACGAACAGCCGAAGCAGCCCTTGAAAATCGGCGACCGCGCGCTTGGCGAAGGTTATCCCTGCTTTGTCATCGCCGAGATCGGCAACAACCATAATGGCGACTATGATCGCGCGATCGCGCTGGTCGACGCCGCGGTCGAAGCCGGCGCCGATTGCGCGAAATTCCAGATGCGCAAGCTCGACGAGGTCTATCGCGCCTCCAGCCTGTCCGGGAAAGACGACGATCTCGCGGTCGAATATACCCTCGATCTGCTGCGCCGCTTCGAGCTTACGACCGACCAGCAGCGTCGTATCGCGGCCTATTGCGCCGCCAAGGGCATCCAGTATCTCTGCACGCCGTGGGACGCATCGAGCGTCGCTGTGCTGGAGACTTTTGGGGTGCAGGCCTACAAGGTCGCCTCGGCGGATCTCACCAATCTTCCGCTATTGGCAAAACTCGCCGCGACCGGAAAGACGCTGATCGTCTCGACCGGCATGAGCACGTCAGAGGAAATCCGGGCCGCGGCAAAATTTCTCGACGACCGCGCGGCGTCCTATGTGCTGCTGCATTGCCAGAGCACGTATCCTGCCGCGCTCCACAACATCCACTTGCGTTTCATGGAAACGCTGAAAACGATTCATCCCGCCGTCGGCTATTCCGGCCATGAGCGCGGCATCGCGGTCTCGATCGGAGCGGTGGCGCTCGGCGCGATCGTGATCGAGCGCCACATCACGCTCGACCGCGAAATGGAAGGTCCCGACCATGCCGCGAGCCTCGAACCGGAAGAATTCAAGGCGCTGGTGACCGGTATCCGTGAAGTCGAGGCGGCGCGCGGCGCGCCGCTTCAGGAACGCGCGCTGAGCCAGGGCGAACTGATCAACCGGGAAAACCTCGCCAAAAGCCTGGTCGCCGCGCGCGCGATCGCGGAAGGCAGCGTGGTGACCGAGAACGATATCGCCGTGAAGAGCCCGGGCCAGGGCCTGTCGCCGCTCAAAATGCCGGCGCTGATCGGCCGCAAGCTCGGCCGCGCCATGGCGGCGGACGATTACTTCTTTCCGAGCGACCTCAGCGACGGCGTCACCAGGGCCCGGCGTTACCGGTTCGGCCGGCCATGGGGCGTCCCGGTGCGCTATCACGACGCCGAAAAATTCCTGGAAATCTGCCAACCCGACATCATCGAGTTCCACCTCAGCTATAACGACATGGAGCGCGATCCGGCCGCCTATCTGTCCGGCACCTACGATCTCGGTTTCGTCGTGCACGCGCCCGAACTGTTCGCCGGCAGCAAGCTGATGGATCTCGCCACCGCCGACGAAGGCCTGCGGCGTTATTCGCTGGAGCAGACCCAGGCCGTGATCGACATCACGCGTGGGCTGAAAAAGTTCTTTCCCAGGACGAACCGCCCGCCGATCGTCGCCAATATCGGCGGCTTCACCATGGACGAGCCGCTGGCGCCCGAGCAGAAGGCGGAATGCTACCGCATTTTCGCCGCCAGCCTTGCCGAACTGGACCTCGATGGCGTCGAACTGATCCCGCAGACCATGGCGCCGTTCCCCTGGCATTTCGGCGGCCAGCGGCACCAGAACATCTTCATCTTTCCGGAGGAGTCGGCGGCGTTCTGCGCGAAACACGATTTGCGGATGTGCGTCGATGTCTCCGATACAAAACTTGCCGCCAATCATTTCGGCTGCGATTTTGCAAAAGGCCTCGCGCAGCTCGGTCCGCACACCGCGCATCTGCATTTCGGCGACGCCAGGGGCCTTGACGGCGAAGGCCTGCAAATCGGCGACGGCGAGATCGATTTCGACGAGATCGGCGCCGTGCTGCTCAAGCATGCACCCGGCGCCTCGTTCATTCCCGAGATCTGGCAGGGCCACAAGAACATGGGTGAAGGTTTCTGGACGGCGCTCGAGCGTCTCGAGGGACGGATATGAGCGGCGACAACCGAAGGCGTACGCTGGCGGTGGTCGCGGCGCGCGGCGGCTCCAAGGGAATTCCGCACAAGAACCTGATCGATCTCTGCGGCAAGCCGCTGATCGCCTGGACGGTGCTGCAGGCCGGCGCCGCAAGCGGCGTCGATGTGGTGGCGGTCTCTTCCGACAGCGACGCCATCCTGGCGGCCGCGGAAGCCGCCGGTGCGGTCGGCGTCCGCCGCCCCGACGATATTTCCGGCGATCTGGCATCCTCCGAGGCCGCCTGGCTGCACGCGCTGGAGCACGTCGACCGAAAGTCGGGTCCGTTCGAACGCATCGTTGCCTTGCAGGCGACCTCCCCGATCCGCGAGGCCAGTGATATCGACCACGCGCTGGACGCTTTCGAGCAGCAAAAGCTCGACAGCCTGCTGTCGGTCTGCGAGGTCGAGGATTATTTTAACTGGCGCGTCGGCAAGGATGGTCCGGAACCGATCAATTACGACTATCATGACCGGCGCATGCGCCAACAGATCGAAAAGCGGTATCTCGAAAACGGCTCGTTCTACGTCTTCATTCCGAGCCTGCTGCGCGAACAGAGAAACCGTCTCGGCGGACGCATCGGGATTCATGTGATGGAGCGCCACAAGATGTTCCAGATCGACCGCCCCGAAGACATCCGGCTGTGCGCCGCCATCATGAGCAGCTACGGCTATGCGTAGTCCCGATCGCTTCTCGCTGCAGGGGCGTCGCGCCATCGTGTCAGGCGCTTCGCGCGGAATTGGGGCTGCGATCGCGGCAGGATTTGCGGAGGCCGGCGCGGAAGTGTTCGGCCTCAGCCGCTCCGGCACCGCGCCCGATGGCGTCGAGCCCGTGGCGTGCGACCTCGCGGACGATGCGGCATTGCGGCGCGCGATCGACACTTTTTGCAAGCGGCATGACGGGCTCGACGTGCTGGTCAACGCCGCCGGCATCAGCCTGCCGGCCAAAGCCGCCGCCGATGAACTCGACCGGTTCCGGCAGACGATCGCGATCGACCTGACCGGCGTCTATGCGACCATTCTGGCCGGCTATCCGCTGCTCAAGAAAGCCGGAGGCAGTTCCATCATCAATGTGACGAGCATCAATTCGGTACGCGGTTTTCCCGGCAACCCCGGCTATGTCGCCGCCAAGGCCGGCCTCTCCGGACTGACGCGGGCCTTGGCGACCGATTTTGCCGCCGACGGCATTCGCGTCAACGCGCTGGCGCCCGGCTATGTCGCGACCGCGATGACCGCTGCGAGCTTCAACGATCCGTCGATTCACGAAGAGAGGCGGCGGCACACCATGCTCGGGCGCTGGGGCAATCCCGACGACATGGTCGGCGCGGCCATCTTCCTGGCGTCCGCTGCATCCGCCTACATCACCGGCCAGGAGATTTTCGTGGACGGCGGTTGGACCACCAAGGGCCTCGCGATCGGCACGGGTGACAGGTCGTGAAAGCAGCGGATCAACGCATCACCGAGCGCATCGGCTTCATGCAGGGACGGCTGTCGGCCCTGGTGGATGGCAAGATCCAGGCGTTCCCCTGGAACGAATGGCGGGAGGAATTTCCCCGCGCCAAAGCCATCGGCCTTTCCCGGATGGAATGGACCATCGACCAGGAGCGGCTGCGCGAAAATCCGCTGACCACGGAAAGCGGCCGCGGCGCGATCTCGCGTCTTTCGCGCGGCAACGCCGTGGAAATCCCGAGCCTGACCGGCGATTGCTTCATGCAGG
>Ga0134128_10007407_pt1 | contig 13264 bp, 11 predicted proteins | sample KB31754_FD_96462 | JGI IMG/M metagenome (GOLD analysis project Ga0134128, IMG submission 96462) | Terrestrial soil microbial communities with excess Nitrogen fertilizer from Kellogg Biological Station, Michigan, USA - KB3-175-4 | ecosystem: Environmental > Terrestrial > Soil > Unclassified ... | reverse complement strand
GGTCACGACGCTGATCAAGCAATATGCCGAGTTCGGCCTGCCCTATCCGATCGTCGGCTTCAACCTCAACACGGCGGACGCGTGGGCCGCCGGCGAAGGCAATCTCGCGGGCACCTGGCCGACGGTCTGGTACCATACGCTGGAGGTGCCGGCCTCGAAGACGTTTGTCGCCAACTTCATCAAGAAGCACGGCAAGCCGCCGGAAAACCATGCCTGGATCGAATACATCTCGCTGAAGATGATGGCGCAGGCCATGAACGAAACCAAGTCGACCGACACCGACAAACTGATCGCCTATTTCGAGAAGGAAACCGAATTTGACGTCCTGAAGGCGCGCAAGGCGCATTTCAGGTCGTGGGATCATCAGCTGATGCAGGAGGCCTATCCGTTCACCGTCAAGCCGAAGGGCCAGGCCAAGGACAAATGGGACCTCATCACGCTGGGCGCGGCGGTTCCCGATGCGAACGAGCCGCTCGAAATTCTGGCGCCGACGAAAGAGCAGAATCCGTGCACGCTGTAACCGGCTTCTCACGTCTGGATACCAGCAGTCGAATGAAGCTCGTGTCTCCAGCGCTACCGGATTGAGAGCGGCCGATGTTCCTGCTGGAACAGGTGGTGAATGGCCTCGTGCTCGGAGGCTATTATCTCTTGATCGCGCTCGGGCTGTCGCTGATCTTCAGCGTCGGCGGCGTCGTCAACCTGGCGCATGGCGCGTTCTACGCGCTCGGCGCCTACGCGTCCGTCGAGATCACAAAATATCTCGGCTTCGGCCCGGCGGTGGTGCTGTCGCCGGTCGCGGTTGCGCTGCTCGGCATCCTGTTCGAGCGTTTCATCCTGCGCCGCTTCTACACCGCCGATCCGATATTGAGCCTGCTGGTGACGTTCGGGCTTGCGATGGTGACCGAACAGGCGATCCGCATCCTGTGGGGCGCGGCGCCCCTGTCCGCGTCGATCCCGCCGGAGTTTCGCGGCTCGGTCATCGTCGGCGACTTCCTGTTCTCGCGCTACCGCCTGCTGATTCTGGTCGTGGTCGCAGCCGTGCTGCTCGGGATCTGGCTGCTGCTGCATAAAACCTCGTTCGGCCGCGTGGTGCGCGCCGGCATCCAGCGGCCCGACATGGTCGCGGCGCTGGGCATCCGGCTACAGCCCTACATGACCGCGATCGTGATGCTCGGCGTCGGCATGGCCGCGCTCGGCGGCGCCTTCTTTGCCCCGATCACCATCGTGCATCCGGCGATGGGCGCCGAGGTCATCACGGTCGCCTTTGTCGTGGTGGTGATCGGCGGCCTCGGCAGTTTTTGGGGCGTGGTGATCGCGGCGCTCCTGGTCGGTGTTGTCAGAGGCATCACCATCCATTTCGCGCCCGCCGCCGGCGAAGCCTCGATCTACATCCTGATGTTCGTGGTGTTGCTGGTCCGTCCGCGCGGGCTGCTCGGCGAGCGCATCGAGAAATTCGAATGACCGGCTCGGCCGCAAAAAAATTCCGGCCACTGCTGCTCGCGGCCGCGGCCTTGATCGTGCTGCCGTTCGCCTTGCAGGCACTCGGCCTGTCGCTCAACAGCGGCACCACGGTGGTGGCGCTGGCGATCGCGGCGATCGGCCTCAATCTCTGTGTCGGCTATACCGGCCTGGTATCGTTCGGCCACAGCACCTGGTTCGGAATCGGGGCCTATGCCGCCGGCCTGATCCAGCTGCACTGGTTTCCCGGCGAAATCTGGCTGCCGCTGCTGCTGGCAATGGTCGTGGTCGCGATCTCATCGACCCTGGTCGGCATCCTCATCCTGCGACGGCGCGGCGTTTATTTCTCGCTGCTGACCCTGGCGCTCGCGGCGCTGACCTACACCACCGCGTTCCGCTGGAGCGAGGTGACCGGCGGCGAGGACGGCCTCGGCGGCCTGAAACGCGGCAGCATCGGCCCGTTCAACCTCGACAGCACGCTCGCCTATTACATTGTTATCGCCCTGCTCGGCCTTGGCACGCTCTATCTGCTGCTGCGGCTGGTGCGCTCGCCGTTCGGCCATGTGCTGATGGCGATCCGCGAGAACCCGTTGCGCGCCACCTTCCAGGGCTACCCGATCGAGCGCTACAAGCTCGCGGTGTTCGTGATCTCCGCCGTGGTGACCGGCTTCGCCGGCGGCTTGATCGCGTTCCAGAATTATCTGGTCTCGGCAGAAGCCGTATCCGTGGCGTTCTCCGGCGAACTGTTGGCGGTCGTCGTGATCGGCGGCATGCGCAACATGCCGGGTCCGGCGCTCGGCGCGCTGTTCTATGTGCTGTTCAGGGAATTGCTCTCGATCTGGACACCGAACTGGCTGTTGTGGTTCGGGCTGATCTTCGTCGCCTTTGTGCTGTATTCGCCTGAAGGCCTCACCGGCATCTGGGCCATCCTGAGCAAGCGCTGGCGGCCCGCGCCGGAAGAAGCGGCCGCGATGAGCCGGCGCAAGATCTATGAGGGCCTGCCATTGCCGGGATTCCTGATGCCACAGGCAAGCACGGGCACGGTGCTGCAGGTCGACGGCGCGTCAAAAAGCTTTGGCGGCATTCGCGCGGTCACCGGCGCAAGCCTTCAGATCGGCGCCGGTCAAATCCACGCCCTGATCGGACCGAACGGCGCGGGCAAGACCACGCTGTTCAACCTGATCTCCGGCCTGTTCCCGGCCGATGCCGGCACCATCCGTCTCAACGGCAGCGAAATCCAGCATGTCCCGCCGGACCGCATCTGCCATCGCGGCCTCGCCCGCTCGTTCCAGATCACCAATCTGTTTCGCGGCCTCTCGATCTACGAAAATCTGCGGCTGTCGCTGCAGGCGCGGCATCCGATGCGCTTCAATCTGTGGCGCGATATCGACAGCTATGCCGACGTCCATGCCGAGACGGCGGAGCTGATAAGATTTTTGGGGCTCGAGGGCATCGAGACCATCGGGGGCGGCGAACTGTCCTATGGCGGACAGCGGCTGGTCGATCTCGGCATCGCACTCGGCTCCAAGCCCGAGGTGCTGCTGCTGGATGAACCGCTGGCGGGCCTCGCCGCCGCCGAGCGCGAGCGGGTCTCGAACCTGATCAAGAACGTGGCCGTCAACATCCCGGTATTGATCGTCGAGCACGACATCGACCGCGTGCTCGGCTTTTCGCACACCGTCACCGTCATGAACCAGGGCGAAGTGCTGATGACGGGATCGCCGGAAGCGGTGCGGGCCGACCAGCGGGTGCAGGAGATCTACACCGGCAAGGGCGTGCCCGAAATCGTGCATCACCGCACCAAGGGCGCGCAAGGCGACGCCGCGCAAATCCTGCGTTTCGAGGCCGTCAACACGTTCTACGGCAAAAGCCATATCCTGCATGACGCCAGCCTCGACGTCCGCGAGGGCGAGATCGTCGCGCTGCTCGGCCGCAACGGCGCCGGCAAGTCGACCTTGCTGAAGACGCTGGCCGGGCTGGTGCCGCTGGCATCCGGCAAAATCGAATATGAAGGCCGCGACATCGCAGGCTGTTCGGCGCCCGACATCGCGCGGATGGGCATCGGCTACGTTCCGCAGGGGCGCGGCCTGTTCGCGGGCATGACGGTGCGCGAGAATCTCTCCCTCGGCCGGCTGGCGCGCAGCACCGACGGCAGCCATGGCGCGGTCTGGAGCGAAGAACAGATCTTTGAATATTTCCCGCGCCTGAAACAACGGATGGATGTCGCGGCGGATTATCTCTCCGGCGGCGAACAGCAGATGGTGGCGGTCGCGCGCGCGATGTCGGGAAATGTCAGGCTATTGCTGCTGGACGAGCCGTTCGAGGGCCTGGCGCCGGCCGTCATCCTCGAACTGTTCGAGGTGTTCGACCGGCTTCGGCAACATACCTCGATCGTGATCGTCGAGCATAACCTCGATCTCGTGCTGGCGCTGGCCAACCGCGTTTTTGCGCTGGAGCGCGGCGCGGTGTTCCATCAGGGCCCGGCCGCGCCGCTATTGAACGATCTCGGCTACCGCAAGCAGATCCTGTGGCTGTAGATGGCTGGGGCGCGGCTCACGTCGCCAGCACGTCACCGATCCGGCCCCGGATCGCGTCGCGCTCGGCCTGCGAGGTACCGGCATCGAAACTGACGTCATAGGCGATCGTGGCCGGACGCTTCAGCACCACGATGCGGTCGCCGATCTCGAGCGCCTCGCTGATCGAATGGGTGATGAACACCGCGGTCTTGCCGTTCTCCTTCACCAGCCGGACGAACTCGCTCCGCAATCGCCCGGCGGTCGATTCATCGAGCGCCGAAAACGGTTCGTCGCACAGCAGGATGCCGGCATTGGTCGCAAACGCGCGCGCGATCGAGACACGCTGGCGCATGCCGCCGGACAGCGCGTGCGGGTAATCCTGTTCGTGTCCGCCGAGGCCAAGCTTGCTCAGCCAGAGCTGCGCCGCGGCGCGCCGCTCCGGGGCGGGCGTATCGAGCATTTCCAAGCCGAGCTCGACATTGGCCATCGCGGTGCGCCACGGCAACAAACGGTCGCCCTGAAACACGATCGCCATCTTGCCGCGAAACCAGTCGAACTCGGCGAAGGGATCGCGGCCGTCGACGCGCACGGTGCCGCTGCTCGGCTCGGTCAGGCCGGCGATCATGTTGAAGATGGTCGACTTGCCGCAGCCGGTCTTGCCGAGGATGGCCAGCATCTGGCCGGGACGAACGTCCAGATCGAGGCCGTCCACGGCGCGGTATTCGGCGTCGGAGCCCCGCCTGCCGAACACCTTTGAAACCCGATCGAGATGGATCGCCGCCTCGGTTGAAGTGACCGTGTCCCTCATATCGCGCGCTCCGACACGGCGCGGTACTTGAACACGGTATTCTCGATCAGGGTCAGCAGGCCCTGCACGATCAGCACGAAAAACACCAGTTGCAGCGTCCAGGCCAGCGCGCCCGCCATGTCGAACATTTGCTGCTGCTGCAACAGCTCGTAGCCGACGCCGCCGGTGGCGCCGACCAGTTCGGCGACCACCACGACGCGCGAGGCATTGCCGAGATTGACTTTCCACGCCGTCAGGATGTCCGGCAGGATCGCGGGAGCGATCATCACCCGGAACAGTTTCAGTCGCGTCGGCCGGAAGCTGAACACCATCTCCATCAGGTCTTTCGACATCCCGCGCAACGCACCCAGCACCTGGAACGTGAAGGCCGGCAAGGTCGTCATCACCATGATGAAGAAAATCCGGAACTCGACGCCGTGAAACCAGATGATCGCGAACACCACCCATGACAGAGCGGGAATGCCCTGGAACAGCGACAGGATCGGCGACAGGAAACGGTCGATCGCGTTGGAGCGCACCATCAAGAGCGCCAATGCGCCGCCGACGGTGAAGGCGCCGGCCAGCCCCGCGAGAATCCGCAGAACCGTCGAAAGCACGTCGGCGAACATCGAGCCGGTCGAAAAAATTTCGATTCAGCGCCAGAACACATCTATCAAGGACGGAAACAGGAAGCGCGGGAAGAACAGCGAGGCGAATTGCCAGAGCAATATCACCACGACGAACGGCAGCATCGACGAACCCAGCCGCCTCGTGGTCCTGAGCAGCATCGCCGCGAACGCGGGCGTCGCGGACCGGGGTGCGCTGTCGCTCATTTTCCCGGCGCCTGGTAGATCGTCGAGGCAGCCGGATCGGACGGAAGGAAGGCGATCGATTTTCCGGCGGCGTAGACCGAATTGATCTCCTTAGCCACGTCGGACGCCCATTTCACGTTCATGCCGAGCCGGTCGTTGGCGCGAATGAGATCGGCGATCGCCTTCTGGTCGTCCGGCGTGCCTCTGGGAACGATCAATTTTGCCGCCTCATCGGGATGCGCCGTGACCCATTCGGCGGCTTCCTTGTACGCCGCATAAAGCTTCGGGATCAGGTCGCGGTGCTTTTCCGCCCAATCGACATGCGCGGCAACGCCCAGATAGGGGATGTTGCGGCTGCCGGTGAATTTCATCCAGCTGTCATTGATGGAAAGATCGATGGTCCGCATGTCGCGCTTCTTCGACAGCAGCGTGGTGTAGGCCGGCTCCCAAAGCTGGACGGCCGCCGCGCGATCGGCCACCGCATAACCAACCAGCCCGGGTGTCGCGGTATTGACGACCGAGAATTTCGTGGGATCGGCGCCGAGCTGGCGCGCGAACCAGTCGAACATCACGTAATTGGTGGTGCCCTTGGCAGCCGCGAGTTCCTTGCCTTCGATATCTTTCAACGTCTTGACCTCGGGCCGCGACGTCACGACAGCGCCCCAGAAGTCGAACAGGTTGAACAGATACGTCACCTTGACGCCGCGGACATCGGCGAGGCCGACCGTCAACAGCGATGCGCTGCCGCCGAGCTGAAATTCGCCGGAGTTGAATTGCGCGGTGTAGGCGTCCGGCGTGCGTTCCTCGAACTTGATCGCCAGGCCATTCTTCTCGTCGAGCTTCTGCGCCTTGATGATCGGAGGCAAAAACGCGCCGAGCGAAGGCGGGCTGAAGACGACGATCGACAATTTCTCCGGCTCTTGCGCAACGGATGAGGTCGCGAATCCAAACATGGAAAGCAGCAGGATCGTCGCTACTTTGCGATTCATCGAATTTCCCCCTATTTTCACGCCGTCACCGGCGCGCGGCAAAATATCGGTTGGGCACCCATTGCCTGCAAATGACTAATCCTGACCGGGCGTGAGTTTATCTCAACCAATCGACCTCATCACCCAAACTCAGAACTTCCAACCCATCGAATGAGCCCACGCCTTCGTCACTTGTTCAGTCTCGCGGCCGGCTTCCGTCAGCCAATCGCAAAAATCGGAAATCGCACTCCAATCCTTTACGTCATCGCGAAACAGCGCACTGTACGACCTTTTGCGAATGCCGAGGGGGCCAAAGGGAACACAGAGCCGCTTGTCAACCAGCTCGTCGATGATGAGAAACAGCGGATACAATCCCACGCCCATCCGTTCTTGCGTGGCCTGGAGAGCAAAATACATCTGCTCGAACCGTAATTTCTTCTGGTGGCCCGACATCTCGCCGCCGGCCGAGAGCAACCATTGCCGCCAGTCATAGGGTTCGGTCAAATAGGTGATGAGCGTGTGTTCAGTGAGGTCGGCCGGCGTTCGCAACTGGCCGCGATTCAACAGGTCGACATGACAGACTGGAGCGATCAATTCGGTCATGAAATGAATCGATCGCCAGCCCGGCATCGCCGGCTGCTCACCCCGGATCGCGATATCCGAGCCGAGATCGTTGGCGTTGACCGGGCCGAGCGACGTCGTGAGCCGCAGTTCAACGTCCGCGCGCTTGCGCTGAAATGCCGCAATCCGGCCGATCAGCCAACGCATGGTGAAGGTCGGAGGCGCATTGACGCGCAGGACGGCGGGCGCGACATGCTGCTGCATGTCCATCGAGGCCAGCGCCAGCCGATCGAGAATCGCGGTCACCTCCCGAAAATAGATTTGCCCGGCGTCGGTCAGGCTGAGTTGCGAAGGCGCCCGGCGAAAAAGCTTTACGCCGAACCAGTCCTCCAGCAGCGCAACCTGCCTGCTCACCGCCCCATGCGTGACATGCAACTCTTCCGCGGCGTTGGTGAAGCTGACGTGCCGGGCCGCCGCCTCGAACGTCCTGACGGCATTGAGCGGTGGCAATTTTCTCACGCCCTATCCCGTCTCCGGCCATGTTTGAATGGGTGCCGGTCGGTCGATCGAACGCGGCGCGCGCCTTGATTTTGAGCGGTCAGGCTAGCGGCGGCGCGCCAAAACGGCAACCCAATTAGCTGCCCGAACCATGAGTTTTAATCACAGCCCGCGTGCCTCAAATCGTCATGCCCGGGATCGGTGATTTGGGCGCGACGGCCGGGAGTGGTGCTTCCATTGGCTTGAATAATGCCCGCAAGCGAAGGCGCACCGACGCCCAAGGGGTCTGGATTCGAGCCCAAGCGGAGAATAACATAATACCAGTCGAGACATTCCAACGCCGCACGGAATGGAAAGAAACTCACACCGAGTCAGAATTACTCGATTGCGAAGCGGCGCCGCAACGACCGATAGTCCGCGTCGCCAGCGTGACAACGCCTCGGGCTCCCAAGATTCCGAGCCATCCGACAAGGTAATACCTATGACGAGACTTTCCGTGGCCATCATCGGAGCCGGAATGGGAGGCCTCGCAACGGCCGCGGCCCTGCATCGCGCCGGCATCGAAGCCCAGGTCTATGAGCAGGCCTCGAAATTCACCCGACTGGGGGCCGGCATCCAGATCGGTTGCAACGCCATGAAGGTGTTGCGCGGCCTCGGGCTGGAAGACACGATGCGGGCCCAATCGTTTTACCCTCGTTCATGGAATAACCGCGAATACGATACCGGCGACATTCGTTTCGACATGATTTTCGGCGAAGCCGCCGAACAGCGGTACGGCGCGCCGTATCTCCTGGGGCATCGCGGCGATCTGCACTCCGCGCTCGCCAGCGCGGTTCCCGATGAGGCTATTCACCTTGGGCACAAACTCGTCGGCTTCGAACAGAACGCCGATGGCAGCGTGAGCCTGACATTCGCCAACGGCAACAAGGTCGAAGCCGATGCGGTGGTTTCCGCCGATGGCGTCCACTCCTTCGTCAAGGAGAAATTGTTCGGCAAGGACGACCCCAACTTCACCGGCCGTATCGCCTATCGAACCGTGTTTCCGGCGGCATTGCTCGACGGCCACAAGATCGACGACTGCACCAAATGGTGGGGCCCTGACCGTCATATCGTGATCTATTTCGTCAAGCCGGACCGCAGCGAGGTCTATTTCGTGACCAGCCAGCCCGAGCCCGGATTCACCGTGGAATCCTGGTCGGCGACCGGCGATGTCAACGAACTGCGCAAGGCGTTCTCCAGCTTCCATCCGCAGGTTCGTCATGTCCTGGCCTCCTGCCCGTCCGTTCACAAATGGGCGCTGTTCGACCGCGATCCGCTGGCCCGCTGGAGCGACGGAAACATCACGCTGCTCGGCGACGCCTGCCACCCGATGACGCCTTACATGGCGCAGGGCGCCGCGATGGCGATGGAGGATGCCGCGATATTGTCGCGCTGCCTCAGCGGCGTCGAACGCGATGGCGTTCCCGACGCCTTCGCCCGCTTCGAAGCCATCCGCAAGCCGCGAACGTCGCGTGTCCAGTTGAGTTCGCGCACCAACACCTGGCTCAAAACTCCGACCGATCCGGATTGGGTCTATGGCTACGACGCATGGAACGCGCCTCTCGCGACGTTCGAAGCGGCTTGACGCTCATGCGGCTCGCGCGCTTCGCGTTACTGGCGGCTTTTTATCTCGGTCTGATCCCCGCGGCACAAGCAGACGACTGGCCGACCCACCCGCTCACCATGATCAATCCGTTTGCCGCGGGCGGACCTAACGACGTCGTGGCGCGGCTGTTCGCGCAGAAGATGGGCGAGGTGCTGGGCCAGCCGGTGATCGTCGAAAACGTCGCCGGCGCCGGCGGCATGACCGGCGCCGACCGCGTCGCCAAGGCCGCGCCCGATGGCTACACGTTTTTGCAAGGCACCGTCGGCACCCAGGCCCAGAACCAGACGCTGTTCAAGCATCCGCTCTACAATTCGACGACCGACTTCGCGCCGGTCGCGTTGATCCTCGAAGCGCCGCTGGTCTTGATCGCGCGCAAGGATCTGCCGGTCACGGGCATGAAGGAGTTCGTCGCCTACGGCAAGGCGAACAAGGACAGGATGCAGTTCGCATCCGCCGGCACTGGTTCGGCGATCCATCTCGGTTGCGCGCTGGTCAATCTGGTCACCGGGCTCGACATCGTCCACGTTCCCTTCCGCGGCGCCAATCCCGCGATGCAGGATCTGATCGGCGCGCGCGTCGATTATCTCTGCGACATCATCACGACGGCAAAGCCGCAGATCGATGCCGGCACCGTCAAGCCGATCGCAGTCTTGACCAAACAACGATCCCCGGCTCTGCCCCACGTTGCGACCGCGATCGAACAGGGATTTGACGTCGAGGCCTATACCTGGAACGCGTTCTTCCTGCCCAAGGACACGCCGGCGCCGATCGTACAGAAACTGCGGGCCGCGACGCTCGCGGCGATGAAGACTCCGGCGATCCGCGAAAAGCTCGAAGCCGCAGGCCTGACGCTGGTCGCGGACGACCGCACCACGCCCGAATATCTCGCCAAATTCGTCGAGAGCGAAATCGTCAAATGGGCCGCGCCGATCAAGGCCAGCGGCGCGTCCGCCGAGTAGGCGGAGAGCGTCCTGCATATCTGCCTTGCGCGGCGGATATATCCGGAAAATCTGCACGGCAGCCCTGTTTATCCGGCCGCGCGCCGCACCTTCCGTAGCGCGTGAAACGGCGCTACACATGACGCCATGGCGTTCACCTCGCGTGACTGGTTCTTTGCGCTCAAGGTCGCCTTGGCTGCGCTGCTCGCGATGGGCATTGCTTTCTGGGTCGACCTGCCGCGTCCTTACTGGGCCGTCACCTCCGTCTACATGGTCAGCCAGCCGCTGACCGGCGCGACCACGTCGAAGGCGGCCTACCGCCTTTACGGCACCATCCTCGGCGCCGTCGCTGCCGTCGCGCTGGTGCCCAGTCTCGTCAATGTCCCGGCCTTGCTGTGCGTTGCGCTGGCATTGTGGATCGCAGGCTGCCTTTATTATTCCCTGCTCGACCGCACGCCGCGAAGCTACGTGCTGATGCTGGCGGGTTTTACCGCGCCGTTTGTCGGCTTCCCGCTGGTCGACGCACCCGGCTCGATTTTCGACTACGCGGTCTCCCGCGTCGAGGAGATCGGATTAGGGATCATCTGCGCGGCGCTGGTCTCCTCGATCGTGCTGCCGGTGTCGGTCATTCCGATGCTGCGGACCAAGCTCGACCAGTGGTTCCACGAGGCCGAAGATCGCATGAATGCGGTGTTCGCCCGCGAGGCGCTTCCCGATGACCGGATCAGCCGCCTGCATCTGGCATGCGGCGCGCTGGCCTTCGACGCCCTGATCACCCCGTTGCAGCACGATATCGGCAGCGGCGCGCTGATGGCCGATGCGGTGGCGACGTTGCGCCAGCACATGCTGATGTTCCTGCCGATCGTGACCGCGATCCATGATCGCATCAGCGCGCTGCAAAAGCTCAACACGCTGCCCGCCGCCGTTCGCCGACTGCTCGACCGCATGGCGGCCGAAGTCCGCGCGCCGGACCTCGGCGAGATCCGAAGCCAGCGCGAGGCGCTGTCGGAACTGACCGCGACGCTTCCGGAACGGCCGGCGGCATGGACCGACCTGGTGCTGGCAACCCTGGTGATCCGCCTCGGGGATTATCTCGATCTTCGGCAGGATACGCTGATGCTGCGCGCGCATATCGGCAGGGGCGAGCCGATGACGGAACCCTATGCCTTTTCGTATACCGCCAAAGCCCGCACCGTCCGGCACCATGACCGGCTGCTGGCGCTGCTGTCGGCGATGGCCGCGATGATCGCGGTCTTGGTCAGCAGCGCCTTCTGGATCGCGTCGAGCTGGCCGGAGGGGTTCGCGGCGCCGATGCTGGCCGCGGTCGGCTGCAGCCTTTTCGCCGCGCAAGACGACCCGGTGCTGCAGATCATGGATTTCGTCAAGGCAGCGATCATCGGCGCCGTGGTGGCGGCGATCTATCTGTTCGCGATCCTGCCGCTGGCGACGAGCTTCGAGATGGTCGCGATCGCGTTCGCGCCGCTGCTCGTGCTGTGCGGCTTGCTGATGACGAGACCCAGAACCGGCATCTTCGGATTGGGCACGCCCGTGGTCGGCTTCACCCTGCTGGCGCTACAGAATAACTACGCCGGCGACTTCGCGACATTCACCAATTCCGCCGTGGCCGTCGTGATCGGCATGTGCGCGGCGGCCCTGACCACGCAACTGTTCCGATCGGTCGGCGCCGCCTGGACCGCACGCCGGCTACGGCGCACCAACCGCGACAGCCTGGTCGCCGCGGCCGAGGATCTTGACAATGCCGACGCGCTGGAACTGGCGGCGCTGATGCTCGATCGCGTCGGGCTGTTGGCCTCGCGGCTGGCGGCACTGCCGCCGGAAGATTCCGACTGGACCAGCGAACTGCTGTCCGAGGTTCGCGTCGGGATCGATGTTGTCGAACTCCGGCGCGCCTGTTCGCCGCTGCCGGTGGAACAGGCCGCCGAGATCGACAGGCTGTTTGCGATCATCGGCCGGCATTTCCGCGGCGATGCGCTGCATCCGAACGATGAACTACTGAACGAGATCGACGCCTGCCTCGACCTGTTCGTGTTTCGCGCCACCGCGCCGTGCCGCAAGATGACGCTGGCGCTGACCGACCTCCGGCGAAGCCTGTTCCCGGACGCGCCGCCCTTTGCCTGCACCGGCGGAACCGAGCCTTCCCGCGCGGGGATCGCAGCTTGACCGCCGAACTGAACCTCTATGGCGTGTTCGTGCCGGCGCTGTTCCTGTGGATGCTGGTCGCGCTCTGCATCCTGGTCGTCTTGCGCCGCGCGCTCGTGCGCGGCAACGCCTATGCCCTGATCTGGCATCGTCCTTTGTTCGACCTCGCGCTGTATGTGATCATTCTCGGCGTCGTGGTTTTTCTCAGCAGATGGTTGGCAACATGAACAACGTCTTCGGCATCGTCCTGCGCCCGCTGGTGACGCTGGTTACCGTCGCCATCGCGCTCGCCGTTGGTTACGCGCTCTGGGCCTACTACATCGACGCGCCGTGGACCCGCGACGGCAAGGTCCGCGCCGATATCGTCGCGGTCGCGCCCGACGTTTCCGGCCTGGTCACCGAGGTGCTGGTGCATGATAACCAGCGTGTGCGCAAAGGCGACGTGCTGTTCCGGATCGACCCTGACCGGTTCGACCTCGCGCTCCGGCAGGCCGAGGCCATCGTCGCCGGCAAGCAGGCTTCGCTCGAGCAGGCGCAACTGGACTATCAGCGCTATGACAAGCTCAGCGACGTCGCGGTGTCCGACCAGCGGCGCGAACTGGCGAAGGCCACCGCGGAGGAGGCCAAGGCGGCCTACGACCAGGCCGTCGCCGATCGCGATTTGGCAAAACTCAACCGGGTGCGCTCGGAGGTCCGTGCTTCCGTCAGCGGCCTGATCACCAACATGGATTTGCAGCCGGGCGCCTATGTTTCGGTCGGCCGCGGCGTCACCGCGCTGATCGACGAGGATACGCTTCGCGTCGAGGGCTATTTCGAGGAGACCAAGCTGCCGCGGATCAACGTCGGCGACGCAGCGACCGTGCATCTGATCGGCGAGCGGACGCTGCTGACCGGACACGTCGAAAGCATCGCCGGCGGCAT
>Ga0134128_10007406_pt1 | contig 13264 bp, 8 predicted proteins | sample KB31754_FD_96462 | JGI IMG/M metagenome (GOLD analysis project Ga0134128, IMG submission 96462) | Terrestrial soil microbial communities with excess Nitrogen fertilizer from Kellogg Biological Station, Michigan, USA - KB3-175-4 | ecosystem: Environmental > Terrestrial > Soil > Unclassified ... | reverse complement strand
AGCCCGCCGACTCGGCATCACCGTGGTGCGGCGGGTCAGCGGCGGCGGGGCCATGCTCGCCGAACCCGGCAAGACCATCACCTACTCGCTGTACGCGCCGGGGTCGCTGGTCGCGGGCATGTCCTACGCCGAGTCCTACGCCTACCTGGACGACTGGGTGATCGGGGCGCTGACCGGGGACCTGGGCCTGGACGCCTGGTACCAGCCGCTCAACGACATCACCTCCTCGCAGGGAAAAATCGGCGGCGCCGCACAAAAGCGCCTGACCGGCGGCACCGTGCTGCACCACGTGACAATGGCCTACGATATGGACCCCGCGACGATGACGTCGGTACTGCGGATCGGCCGGGAGAAGCTGTCAGACAAGGGCATCCCGAGCGCCGCCAAGCGCGTCGCGCCGCTGCGCCAGCAGACCCGGATACCCCGAGCCGAGATCGCCGGCGCCCTGATCGGGCACTTTCGTCGGCGCCACGGGCTCACCACGGGTGGCCTGACCGTCGGCGAGCTTCGTGCCGCCAGGGATCTGGCCCGCGTCAAGTTCATGTCGGGCCGGTGGACCGCCCGGGTGGCATAGCCGATCCCTGATCAGGCCAGAGCAGCATCCGCAGCGGCCTGGCTGACAGGCTGGCCGCCGCCACGATCCCGGCACCCGCCAGCAGCCAGCCTCCGGTTTCGAGCAGTGCCGGCTGCGCCGCGGCGAACCCGGCGATGGCCGCGACGATCCCCACGGTGAGCAGCCCGTATGCCGTAGCGGCGAGACTTCGAAGGTGCAGGCCGGGCGATCCGGGCCGCCGGGCCGCCAGCCCGGCCCGGCCCGAGTGGTCACTCAGGGCGGGCCAGGCGATCAGCGGCACCACCTTCAGCGCATGACCGGCCAGCGCCTCCAGCAGCCATCCGGCCAGCGCTGTCACCGCCGCGGCCGTCAAGGCCGGCCGCCGTGACCCGTCCAGACCGGCGGCCAGGGCCAGCCCCGCCCCGGCCACCAGCAGCCCGGCCGACGTGACGACGAAGGCCAGGAACAGGTCGGCGCGCCGTCGGCGGCGCCGCAGGTGCGCGGCGAGCATTGCCAGGTGCGCGGCCAGGCCGCCGCCGAGGGCAGCGGCACCCGCCCAGGACAGCCACGGTATTCCGGACAGCAGGCCCGGCGACAGCAGCACCACCCCGGCCACCACCCCGGTTACCGCCAGCTTGCCCAGGCGGTTCCGGCTCGGCACATTGGCCAGGAAGAACATCGGCCACAGCGTCCCGGCCAGGCTCACATAGGCCAGGCCCAGCCACCCGAACAGCCCGACCACCGCGTGCGCCAGCACCACGTGCCCGGACAGGGTGAACCAGTCGCCGTGCCGATCGGCGACATACACCACCCCGTAGCATGCCGTCACGACCAGGCCAGCGACGGCCAGCCGCAGGCCGGCGACCACCACGCCCTTGCCGCGCGCCGACAGCGGTGCCCACAGGTTCATCACTAGTAGGCCGACCGCGATCGCGGCGAGCCCACCGCCGACCTCGACCACCTCCTCCTGCCGGGCGGCGACGCCGAGCGGCAGCAGCCACGACGCGGCTAGCCAGGCCAGGAACGTCGCCCGCGCCAGGCCAACTGACCGCAGCGGCCGGTGCGTCACCACTGGCACGAACTGATGCAGCGCGCCCAGCACGCCCATCGACAAGGCGGCCAGCACCCCGAGGTGGACCGCCGCCACCACCGGGTCGGCGGTTGGGTCCGCCACGCCGGGTCCGCTGGCCCAGGCCAGAGTCGTCCCGCATCCTGCGAGCCCGGCCGAGGCGGCGGCGAGGAAGCTCAGCGGCACCGAGGCGGGCGGCGTCACGGCGGCAACGGCATGTGGCCGGCGAACGGATCCGGGTGGCTTCGCCGCTGGCGTCGTGTGCTCAGTACCTTCTGTTCCCATGACCTCCCCGCCTTGCCGGGCTGCGGATCCCTGGCATCACGCGTGGGCCGGGGAGGGTGCACGCCGGAATCTACATCAGACTATCGTTGTTGAAACAACATAGCTAATAACAACTGACGACTCTCCTGCCCACCGGAACGGGATGTCTCACGAGCGGCGCGCGATAGGTTCCGCTCCTCTCGCCGTTGACCGTCGACGGACAGGTCGCGAGGAAGGTCATGCGCCATGAAAGCGTCCCCTAGCCAGGTCCGGCCGCACCGCTACGTCTCCGGCTGGTGCGAGTCAGCCTGGCATCAGCGCTGCAAGGGCAGCTACGCGGGCACCGAGTGCGCGTGTTCCTGCCATCGGCAGGTCGTGCCGGAACGCTCCGCCGGAGCAGACCACGCCGTTGATGTCGGCAAGCCGATGCCCGGTCAGCCGGGCTGACGGGAAGGAACCTGAGGCATGGCAACGTTCGACGCGCGCCCGGTCATCGCCGCTGGCGGTGAGCCATTCGGCGACATCATGACGGCCGTGGCCGCCCTGGCAGATGAGGAGGAACTGGTGGTGATCGCGCCCTTCGAGCCGGTCCCGCTGGAGGGCATGCTTAGCTCACGTGGGTTTTCCTATGACGCTGTCGATGTCGGTGGCGACTGGCGGGTGACGTTCCGCCGCTCGTGACCGCGACCACGCCCCTGTGCCAGAAGACCGGTCAGCCTCGTCCCATCCACCGCGGCTCGGTCGCGGCCCGGAGCTCCTGGCCGGCCGCGCCAGCAGTGGGCTGCCGTTAGTGTCCTCGGCGAGTTCGCCCAGGCTGGTGACGTGTGGGAAGCCGTGTCCGCCGGCCTCCGCCGAAGGCGATCGGGTCGTCATCCGTTCCGGGAGTTACTGAGACGGTGGATGTGCTGCCGGCTCCGGGGCGCAATTAGCTCCTCCTTGTGCTCTGGTCGTGGGTTGTCGTGGTCTCGGGGACGGCTGGCGTGCCTGGTGAGGGCCTGGAGTGGTGGGCAAGCCGGGCGAGGAACGCGGCGGCGACCACTGCCCATGTGGCGACGGCGACCCAGAGCATAAACCGGGCGAGTGGTTCCATGAAGGCCAGGTGTGCGGTTTTGCCGAAGGTCAGCGTGGCTGCGCTGTACATGCCGAGGGGGAAGACCACGCTCCACAGGGTGGGCTCGTAGGTGAGCGGCCAGTGCCGGCGGATGTGCCGCCACAGGCCGAGGATGACCAGCAGCGGGATCCACCAGGTCCCGAACGCCCACAGGGCGAAGGTGAATCCCTCGACGAATCCGGCGGTCGCCCGCACGACGGGGATATGTCCGGGCAGGGAAAGGTCACGGGCGCCCGCCAGGACCGAGATCGCAGTGGCGCCCATCAGGATCCAGTACGGCGGCCCCAGGGTGGCGGGCGTCATCGGGACGGTGAGCCAGCGCAGCAGGATCAGGGCGACGACCATCAGGTACAGCAGCAGGCCGACGCACCACAACCCGGTGGCGACGGGGGCGAGCAGCTGAGACTGGGAGGGCCATGCTGGGACCAGGACCGCCGCGGCGATCGACAGTGACTGGGTGGCGACGATCCATAGCAGCCAGGAGCCGTTGACGCCATCGAGAACCGAGCCGCTGGCGCGGGCAATCATCAGGCTGGCGGGCACGCCGTAGGTCAGCACCAGCCACACGGCGGCGGCCAGGGCGGCCAGGATCGCCGTGGCCAGCGGATGCCCGGCGAGCGCCAGCCGGACACCGAGCACGTCCAGGCCCGCGGTGATGGTGAAGAACCCGAAGACTCGTTCTGGCGCCTGGATGTCGGCGGCCACATTGGAGCGGAAGAACGCCAGCCGGGCGGCCAGCGCCGCCGCGAGAACCAGCAGTCCGGCCGAGGCCGCGGCCAGCAGTCCCAGCGACAGCCAGGACGGCCCGAGCAGGAAGGTACCGGTGGAGATGATGCCGGTGGCCATCACGTACGCGAAGTAGCCGGGGTGGAGGTCCCGGACAGCCGCAGCTGCCTGGCCCGCCCGTAGTGCCTGCCAGCCAGCATCGGTGCTCACAGCCGTGGTTGTTCCCGGATCGCTGGCGGTCTAGTAGGGGACGCCGATCTTCCGCCAGCGACGGCCGCTGGTGCCGGGCTCGGCGGGTGGGGTTGCGCGGCGGCTGCGGTAGACGATGTAGGGCCGCCACAGGTACCACAGCGGGTAGCTCCAGGCGTGCACAAGCCGGCTGAACGGCCAGACCGCCCAGATCAGCCACGCAGACGCCGCGTGCACCTGGTACACGATGGGCGCGCTGGCGATCGCGGTGACATCGGGGGATCCGCTGAACAGGCCGCGGAACCAGGGGGCGACGGTGGTGCGGTAGTCGTAGCCGTGGCCGAGCAGGTTGACGCCGATGGTGGGGGCGATGCCGGTGAGGATGATGACCAGCAGCAAGATCAGCGCCACGTAGTCGACCGGGCTGGTGGTGGCCCGCACCCGAGCGACGAGCAGGCGGCGCCCCGCCAGGATCACGACACCGCCGATGACCAGGACTGCCGCCAGGGTACCGGCGGCCGCGGAGAACCAGCGGTAAGCGTTCTCGGGGATGCCGATCGCGTGGGTCCAGCGTTCCGGAATCAGGACGCCGATAACGTGCCCGGCGATGGCCGCGAAGGTGCCGTAGTGGAAGACGGGGGAGCCCCATTTGAGCAGGCGCCGTTCTTGCAGCTGGGTGGAGCGGCTGGTCCAGCCGAACTGGTCGTAGCGCCAGCGCCAGATGTGGCCGACGACGAAGATGCCGAGCGCCAGGTACGGCAGGGCCACCCATACGAAAATCTGCCCGGCGCTGCTGCCAGTCATCGCGGGGTCTCCATTCCGGTGAGGTATCCGGGCGGTGCGAACGGCTCCAGGCCCACGTCTTCGGCCGGCGGCCCCTGCTCCCAGGACCGCCGCACCAGGGCCTGGTCGCTCCGGCGCAGGCCGGGGAGTTGCGCGCAGACGGCCTCGATGACGTCGGCGTATGGGGACGGGGCGTCCCGTAGCGCCCGCAGCAGGAGCTCAAGGTCAGCCCGGTGAGCGCGAAGCAGCCTCTCCCCGCGGGGGGAGAGGTCCGCGAAGTCGAGCACGAGCGGCAGGTAGTCCGGCAGTTCGCTGTCGGACGGCTCGAACCCGGCGTCCCGGTAGGCGGCCTTGAAGGCCAGCATGGCCATGCCACGCTTGCGGGTGTCGCCGTACCGGTAGTAGGTCAGGTACAGGGCGCACCGGCGGCGCAGGTCGAACGTCGCCACGTAGTGCTGGCCGACTTCGGTCGGGGGCGTGTCCCGCAGCCAGCCGAGGAATCGGTGCAGCGGGGCCGCGGCCTGGCGCGAGAGGCGGGCCGTCTCGGTCTCGAGCAGGGCGAAGCCGTCGAACAGGGCCATGGTGGGGTATTGCAGCAGCACCGAGGCCAGTTTGTACGGGCCGGCGTTCATGACTCGCCGCGCGGGGACAGGTTGAGGTGCAGCCGTCCGTCGTCGTCCCGGAATTCCTGGCCACTTGGGGGATGGAATGAGTCCGGGCCGCCCGGCTGGGCGCAGAACAGCTGCTCGTGCTGGGCCATCAGGCGCCCGGCATCCTCGGCGTGGGCCTGCGGGATGACGTACCGCTCGTCGTATTTAGCGATCGCCAGCAAACGGTAGAGATCCTCAAGATCCGCTTCGCTCGCGCCCACCGAGGCTGCCAGCCCTTCGGGCGCGTCCAGTCCGAGTTGTTCCGCGCGCATCTGGGCGCGGACCGCCGCCAGCGTGCGGAGCACCCGCCGGACCGGGCCGGGGTCTCCGGCGGTGAACAGGTTGGCCAGGTACTCGGCCGGGATGCGCAGCGCCTCGATGGCGGCGAAGATCTGGTCTGGAGTGTCGTCGTCGTATCCGGCGGCGTGGACGATGTCGGCGACCGGGGACAAGGGCGGGATGTACCAGACCATCGGCAGCGTCCGGTACTCCGGATGCAGCGGGAGCGCGACCTTGTGCCGGGCTATCAGCGCCTGGACGGGGGAGCGGCGCGCCGCCTCCAGCCAGTCAGCAGGGATGCCCTGCCGGGTTGCCTCGGCCTGGACGTCTGGGTCGTGCGGGTCGAGGAACACCGACAGCTGCGCATGGTACAGGTCCTTCGGGTCGGGGGTGGCCGCGGCGGCCAGCACCTTGTCGGCGTCGTAGAGGATCAGCCCGAGGTAGCGCAGCCGGCCGACGCAGGTTTCCGAGCAGATGGTGGGCTGCCCGGCCTCGATGCGGGGGAAGCACAGCGTGCACTTCTCGGCCTTGCCGGTCCGGTGGTTGAAGTACACCTTCTTGTACGGGCAGCCCGAGACGCAGAACCGCCAGCCCCGGCAGCGATCCTGGTCGACCAGGACAATGCCGTCCTCTTCTCGCTTGTACATCGCCCCCGACGGGCACGAGGCGACACACGACGGGTTCAGGCAGTGCTCGCAGATCCGCGGCAGGTAGAACATGAAGACCTGCTCGAACGCCAACTTCACCTCGTCGCCCAGCCCCGCTAGGTCCGGGTCGGCGGCCGCGTGGCCGGGGCCGCCAGCCAGGTCGTCGTCCCAGTTGCTGCCCCAGCGGGGGCTCATGTCCCGGCCGGTCAGCGCGGAGATCGAGTGCGCGCTCGGGTTCGGGGTGCCGGCCGGGGCGTCGATCACCGTCTTGTAGTCATACGTCCACGGTTCACCGTAGTCGTCGATCGAGGGCAGGCCGGGATTCCAGAAGATTGACAGCAGCTTGCGGAGCCTGCCGCCGGCCTTGAGCTGGAGCCGGCCCTTCCGGTCGAGCGTCCAGCCGCCGTGCCACTGCTCCTGGTCCTCGTAGCGCTTCGGGTACCCAACGCCGGGCTTGGTCTCGACGTTGTTGAAGTACACGTATTCGGTGCCGGGGCGGTTGGTCCAGACCTGCTTGCAGGTCACCGTGCAGGTGTGGCAGCCGATGCACTTATCCAGGTTCATCACCATCGCCACCTGGGCCATGATCCTCATCGGTACTCCACGTGCTGGGACCGGCGGCGGATTACCGTGATCTCGTCGCGCTGGCTGCCGGTCGGGCCGTGATAGTTGAACGCGAAGGTCTGCTGCCCGTAGCCGCCGATCAGGTGGGTGGGCTTGATCACCAGCCGGGTCAGCGAGTTGTCCGCGCCGCCGTGCCAGCCGGATACCTCCGACTTCGGGGTCATCAGGTGCCGGTCTTTGGCGTGGTACATGAATACCGTCCCCTTCGGCATACGGTGCGAGATGACCGCCCGGCAGGCAACCACCCCGTTGCGGTTGTAGGCCTCGATCCAGTCGTTGTCCGTGACACCAATCGTGGCGGCGTCGAGCGGGCTCATCCAGATGACCGGACCGCCGCGGAACAGCCGGAGCATGTGCAGGTTGTCCTGATACTCGGAGTGGATTGACCATTTCGAGTGCGGTGTGAGGTAACGCACGGTGATCTCCGGCCGGCCATCCTCGGCCAGTCCCTGCTCGCCGAAGTGCCGGACGTAGTTCAGCGGCGGCCGGTAGACGGGCAGGGCCTCGCCGTATTCGTGCATCCAGTCGTGGTCGAGGAAGAAGTGCATCCGCCCGGTGAGGGTGTGCCAGGGCTTCTTGCGCTCGACGTTGACCGTGAACGGTGCGTAGCGCCGCCCGCCGGTCTCTGACCCGGACCACTCCGGTGAGGTGATCACGGCGCGTGGCTGGACGCCGATGTCCTCAAATGAGATGTGCTCGCCGGAGCGTTCCTCGGCCAGGTCTGCCAGGTCCACCCCGGTCCGCTGCTCCAGCGAACGCCAGGCCTGCATCGCTACCTGCCCGTTCGTGGTGCCGGACAGGGCCAGAATCGCCTCGGCCAGGTGCACGTCCCGCTCCAGCGACGGCCGTCCGTCGCCGGGTCCGCCGCGGATCACGCCGTTGGCCCGCCGCAGGTATTCCATCGCCTCCGACGGCACCCAGCTAGCCCCCTTGACCTGGGTGCCGAGGGTGTCGATCAGTGGGCCGATGGCCGCCATCTTCTGCGCGACCTGGGTGTAATCGCGCTCGATCGTCACCAGCCGCGGCATCGTCACCCCTGGGATGGGCTCGCACTCACCGCGCGTCCAGTCGAGCGCCGACCCGCCGGGCTGGGCCAGCTCATCCGGCGTGTCGTGCATCAGCGGCGCGGCGAGCACGTCGGTGCGGGTGCCCAGGTGGGTAACGGCCAGCCGGGAGAACTCCGCGGCTATCAGCGTGAACGCATCGAAGTCTGTGCGCGCCTCCCACGGCGGCGCGATGGCCGGGTTAAACGAGTGCACGAACGGGTGCATGTCGGTGGTTGAGATGTCGTGCTTCTCATACCAGGTTGCGGCAGGCAGCACGATGTCGGCGTAGGTGCAGGAACTGGTCATCCGGAAGTCGATCGTGGTCAGCAGGTCGAGCTTGCCGCGCGGGGCCTGTTCCCGCCAGGTCACCTCGGCCGGACGAAGGCCCTCCGGAGACTCCTGCGCGCGGACCGCGTCCTCGGAGCCGAGCAGGTGCCGCATGAAGTACTCCATGCCCTTGCCGGAGGAGCCGAGCACGTTGGCCCGCCAGATTGTCATCACCCGCGGCCAGTTCTCCGGCGCGTCCGGGTCCTCGGCGGCCCACCGCAGCCGACCCGCCTTCAACTCGTCGACGATGTAACCAGGCACCGGCTTTCCGGCCGCGGCGGCCTCGCCTGCCAGGTCCAGCGGGTTACGGTCGAACGCCGGGTGCGACGGAGTCCAGCCCAGCCGGGACGCCTGCGCCAGGCAGTCCACGAACGTGCGCCCGGCGAACACTCCGTGGCCGAGCGGGCTGGCCAACTCGTCGGGGCCGAAGGCCTCGTACCGCCACTGGTCGGTGTGGGTGTAAAAGAACGAGGTCCCGGTCATGTGCCGGGTCGGCCGCTGCCAGTCCAGCCCGAACGCCATCGTGGACCAGCCAGTGAACGGGCGGACCTTCTCCTGGCCCACGTAATGCGCCCAGCCGCCCCCGTTCACGCCTTCGCACCCGCACAGCATGATCATGGTGAAGAACGTCCGGTAGATCTGGTCTGAGTGGTACCAGTGGTTGGTTCCGGCCCCCATGCAGATCATCGAGCGGCCTCGCGACAGCTCGGCGCTGCGGGCGAACTCTCTCGCCACCCGGGCCGCTGCCGCGGCCGGGACCGATGTGATCGCTTCCTGCCAGGCCGGCGTGCCTGGTGCGGACGCGTCCTCATAACCGGAGGGCCAGTCCCCCGGCAGCCCCTCGCGACCTACCCCGTACCGCGCCATCAGCAGGTCGAATACCGTGGTCACCAGCTTGTCGCCGAACCGGATGGCGGGCACGCCGCGGCGGACGACGGATCCGCCTTCTGTCGGCCCCGCATCGAACCGCGGCAGGTCGACCGGCACCGCGTCGGAATGCCGTCCATACAGGGTCAGCACCGGGTCGACTCCGCGCAGGTCGAGGTTCCAGCGCCCCAGGCCGCCTTCTGAGTACCGGAAGCCAAGTGAGCCATTGGGGATGACGGTGGCGCCAGTTGCCGCGTCCTGAACGATGAGCTTATGGGCGGAACCCTCGGATGTATCCCCAATGTCGGCGGCGGTGAGGAACCTGCCCGGCATATAGGCATCGCCGTGCTCGGTCAGCGTGACCAGGAACGGGGCATCGGTATAAGTCTTCACGTACTCGGCGAAGTAGGGCACCTGGCGGTCGCGGAAGAACTCGGTCAGGATCACGTGGCCCATCGCCATCGCCAGCGCGCCGTCGGTGCCCGGTGCGGCGGGGAGCCAGTCGTCGGCGAACTTGGTGTGGTCGGAATAGTCCGGGGAGACCACAACCACCTTCTGGCCGCGGTAGCGCGCCTCGGTCATGAAGTGAGCGTCCGGGGTCCGAGTGATCGGCAGGTTCGTACCCCAGATCATCAGATAAGCGGCATTCCACCAGTCGCCGGACTCGGGAACGTCGGTCTGGTCGCCGAACACTTGCGGGGATGCGACCGGCATGTCGGCATACCAGTCGTAGAACGACAGGATCGTCCCGCCGATCATCGACAGGAACCTGGTTCCTACCGCGTACGAGACCTGCGACATCGCCGGGATCGGGGAGAACCCCACCACTCGGTCCGGGCCGTATTCCTTAATCGTGTGCACGTGGGCAGCGGCGATCAGCTCGCTCACCTCGGGCCAGGACGACCGGACGAACCCGCCCATCCCCCGGGCCTGCTTGTAACGTGCTGCTCGCTCCGGGTCGCCGATGATCTCCGCCCACGCAGTCACCGGATCACCGAGACGGCCCCGCGCCTCCCGCCACAACGACAGCAGCTCTCCGCGCACGTACGGATACCGCACCCGCGAGGGGGAGTAGGTGTACCAGGAGAACGATGCCCCCCGCGGGCAGCCCCGCGGCTCGTACTCAGGCGAGTCCGGCCCGGTGGACGGGTAGTCGGTCTCCTGGGTCTCCCAGGTGATAATCCCGTCCTTTACATACACCTTCCACGAGCAGGACCCGGTGCAGTTCACTCCGTGAGTGGACCGGACCACCTTGTCATGTCGCCACCGCTCGCGGTAGAACTCCTCCGCCCCCCGGCCGCCTTTTCGGTGGACCTCGCGGAAATCGAGGCTCGGCGTGCCTCCGGGAACGAAGAACTGCGCCTTGCGTAGCAGTTGCTCGACCGGCTCACCCGCCGGCAGCAACGGTGCCAGCAGGTCGCCGCGCTGGCCGTCCGGAGCGGTCAGGCGCTGCCCGTCACTCGTGTTGGTCTGTCGTCCGATTGGGTCGGCCACATGACCTCCTCGTCCGTTCCGTGGCCTTGGCCTGCCCATTCTCCCGGCATCTTTCTTTTCTGAGTTGTCTTTTGCCTATGCCTGCGGGCTCAGGCGGCGTGTCGGTGTAGGTCCTGCACCAATCGGGCGCACCGCGTACCCGCCAATCTTGATCTTGCTGTACACGATCTCCCTCCGCCCTCCCTCCGCTGCTGTACCCGACTACGCGCACGCTAGCGCGCCCAGCTTGCAGCTTCCCAGCAACACGCAGGCCGCGTCCTTGTTAGCGTTGCTGACACCCGAGCAGAAGTTCGTCGCCCGGCCCGTGACCGTGACGCGGATGACGAGCTGCCCGGTCATGTTGGGGGCATGAGCGGGCTGCCGGATTCTCGCCCCAGGTCAGCGGTCGGCCAGTTCGCGTAGCCGCGGTACCAGGATCAAATAGCCGTCAGCCCGTGCTTGGTCCAGGGCGGCCGTGGCGGCTGCCCGGCACGCCTCCTCCTCGCCCTGGCTGGCGAGAACCTCGGCACGCGCCCACCGCGCCTCGTGGCGGGTGAGCGGAGTGCCGCCCGCGAGGGCGGCCTTGACGTGCGCCGCGGCCTCGGCCGATCGTCCCTGGCGGGCCAGGAAGGCGCCGAGCCGGGCCGCTGCCCAGGCGCGGAACAACGCTATGCCCTCGGCGGCTTCCAGCGAGCGGCGGTAGGCCGCTTCGGCGCGGCCTGGCAGTCCCGCCGCTTCGCAGGCGATCCCCAGGCCGCGGTGCGCGGCGGCGGTCCATTCCGCATGCTCCATCCGGACGGCGATGCCGATTGCTTGCTCTGCCGCCTCGATCGCCTCGGCGCTCCGGCCAAGGGCGGTCAAGGCTTCGGCGCGGCGCCACAGGCACTCGGCCTTGACGGCCGGGTGGTCGGCGGCGCGGGCCCAGGCGAGGCTCTCCTCGATCTCCGCCAGGCCGTCAGTGGTCTGGCCGAGGAGGACGAGGGCGTGGCCACGGGTGGCACGCGGGCTCCACAGCCGCAGCACCTCGCCGAATATTACCGGCAGGCGCGTCAGGCGATCGAGCTGGCCGGCGGCCTCGTGCGGCCTGCCCTCGATGAAGCACACCATCGCCCGCCAGTACAGCAGGCGGGCGCTGCCGCTGCTGTCGCCTGCCTGGTCCAGCAGCCTGGCCGCCCGGCGCACTCGGTGCCGGGCGCGGGACAGGCTACCCTCGGTCAGATCGATGATCGCGCCCGCCGCCAGCGCCTGGCCCAGCGCTGCGGGCTGGTCGCCGGCCTCGGCGATCGCCAGTGCGGCCAGCTCGCCGCCGCGGGCTGTGTCGGCGGTCCTGGCATCCAGGATGGCCAGCTGGGCCAGCACCCGGGACCGGGAGGCGGGATCGTCGAGGCTGTCCAGCGCGGCAGCGAAGTCGGCGCGGGCGGTAGTGAGCTGGCCGGAGCGGCGGCTGGCCTCACCGCGGACCTCCAGCAGCGCTGCCCGGGTGCTGCCGACCGGGTCGAGCGACAGGCCGGTCTCGGCCAGGCGCATCGCCTCGCGGTCGCAGATCCGCTCCAGCTGGCGGCGGGCGGCGGCCGCGTAAGCCGTGGCGGCCCCGTCGTTGTCGCCACTGGCGGCCAGGTGGCTAGCCACCTCGGCCCGGTCGGCCTCGCATTGCCGCAGCGCCTGGGCGAGACGAGCGTGACACCGTGCGGTTTTGGCGGGAGGCATCGTGGCGGTAATCGCCTGGCGGAACAGGTCGTGGCTGAGCGCCCAGCCATGCGGCGCCGGGCTGGCCAGCCCGGCGCCGCTCAGCCCTTCCAGGGTGTCCAGCGCGGAATGCAGGCTGGTGCTGCTCGCGGCGGCGAGCAGGGGCGGCGGCGCGGGGCGGGCGAGGAATGCGAGCAGGCCCAGCATGTCCCGCCACCGGGAGGACAGTCCGGCCAGCCGGTTCCGCGCGGCCTGCCCGATCCCGGCGGCGACGATGCTCGCGGCCTCGGTGGCGTCGCGGCCTGGTGACAGCCGCCAGCTGCTGTCACCGTCGCGGGTGATTGCGCGCTGCCGGGCCAGGGCGGCGATGACTTCGGTGACGGCGAACGGGGTGCGGCCGACCTCCCTGAGGATCGCCTCGGCTAGCAGCTGGTCGCTGAACAGGCCCCTGATGTCACGCGCTGGCAGCGGACCGAGCGTGATGCTCATCAAATGAGAAGCCGGCAGGCCGAGTGCCTCAGCGAGGTCCGAGTCGGGGTTGGCGTCTGTCCGGTAGGCGGCCGTCAGGCTGACGCCGTCCAGGCGGCGCAGCAGCAGGCCCAGCAGTGTCAGGCTGGTCGGGTCGGCCCACTGCAGATCATCGGCCACGATCAGGCAGCGAGGCCGGGCGACGGCCGCGACGAGGCGGACTGCGCCCTGCAGGGCGAGCGCATGCCGGGCCTGTCCATCCAGGGAGCCGAGGGCGCTGCCGGGCGGTCCGCAGAGGCCGGGCACCACCTCGGCCAGGGCGCTGGCTTCCGGCTCCGCCAGGACCGCAGCCTCCGGCACGAGCAGCCGTCTGGCGGCCTGGTTGAGAAGCTGGCCCGCTAGCGACCATGCCTCATTTCGATCCGGGGCGGATGCTTGCGCGGCTAGTACGGGAACGCCGGCCCGCCGCGCCGCCGCCGCCAGCAGCGCGGACTTGCCGATT
>Ga0134128_10007405_pt1 | contig 13264 bp, 17 predicted proteins | sample KB31754_FD_96462 | JGI IMG/M metagenome (GOLD analysis project Ga0134128, IMG submission 96462) | Terrestrial soil microbial communities with excess Nitrogen fertilizer from Kellogg Biological Station, Michigan, USA - KB3-175-4 | ecosystem: Environmental > Terrestrial > Soil > Unclassified ... | reverse complement strand
GCTCCGCTATAAAGCCCTGAGGCACGGGGGTGAGTACATCGAGGTTGACGAGCGATTTTCCACGCAGGTCTGTTCCGCGTGCGCTGCGCGCGGCGGCCCACAAGGTCGAGAGGGCCTCGTAGTCAGAGAGTGGGTCTGTAGCAGATGTGGTGCTCGGCATGATCGGGACATCAACTCTGCGATCAATATCCTCTTCTCGGGCCGGAACGTCGGCCTCCAGCAGACGGAAATCCCCTCACTTCAGTGAGGGGAAGACGTTAACCGAGTTGCATCGTTCCCCTCTACGAGCACGCCGCGGCCTCGAGCCATCAAGGGTTCGGCCCCCAAGCCTACTCGCTCCGGCTCCCGGTTGCGATACCACCATCGCGGCGGCTCATTGCGCGGAATCAATGTCTCCATCTGTCGCTGCGAGTAACTTGCCAGGTAGATCAACCGGAGAACCGCCATGACCCACCGTCTGCTGACAGCTTTCACGGCCGCCCTGTTGCTTGCTGGGCCAGTGCTCGCCGCGTCGCCTCGTGTGGAGCACGAGCCGCCATCTTCGCCCTACAAGAAGGTGAGCACGCTCGTGGCGCTGCCGAGCTTCCTGCCGGGCCTCGGCACACTCTATGTGGATCCGAAGACACTGCCGGTCGGGCCGTTCCTCGCCTACGATCATCACGGCCGCCTCGTCAGCACGATCTACATGGTGCCGCTGAAGGACTTCGACGGTCACCAGAGCATCTCTTATGTCAACGCGCCGGGTGGACGCGTCGACCATGTCTCCTTTGTCTTCAATGCCGGGCATCCGGGAGTGGAGGAACCGCACTACCACATCATCCTGTGGCACATCACCAAGGCCGAGGAAGCGCGGGTAGCGAAGTGATCGTCAGGTGACCGTCGCGGTTGCGTAACACCATGCTGACACGCAGAACGGTACTCGAGGCCGCGGGCGGACTCATGCTCGGCGCCGTCATTCGGGAAGCACGGGCCGCTCAGCCGTCCGCGCGCGTCCTCGAGGTCCATATGAGGAGCGACACCAACGGCGCGGTGGTGGGATTCGACCCGGTGGGCGTGCTCCTCGAGCCTGGCGCCACCGTACGCTGGGTATGCGATGCGAACGTTCACACGGCGACCGCGTACAGTCCGCGCAACGCCAATCACTCGCAGCGCATCCCAGTGTCGGCGCAGCCCTGGGACTCCGGGTTCCTGCAGCCGGGACAGCATTTCGAGGTGACGCTCACCGTCGAGGGAGTCTACGACTACTACTGTATGCCACACGAGCAGGCGGGCATGGTCGGCCGGCTGATCGTCGGTCGCCCGTCGGGCCCAGGCGCCTTGCCGTTCGATTACTTCGAAGCCCAAGGACGGCATTGGCTGCCTGTGCCGGCGGCCGCTCAAAAAGCATTCCCGAGCGTCGGAGAGATCATGGCCAAGAGGGTGGTTCCCTCGCGCCTCAATTTCTCTTCGTGACGCTCGGGTTCTTCCTGTTGAGTTGAGGTCATGCCCCAGCACGTCCAGGCGCGCCAAGGTGGCCATCGAGCCGAAGAACGGCGGACTCAAGGTCGCCCACATTCACCTCGATACCGAGGCGGTGGTGCCCGGCGCGACCCCGGAGAAATTCCGCGAGATCGCAGAGGCGGTGAGACGGGGGTGTCCGGTCTCGCAGCCGCTCACGGGTATGCAGATTACTCTCGATGCGCGCCTGGCCGGCAAGAGGTAAGCGTCGTCGAAGCAGGCAAGCGCGGCGAGCGCGCGGCGGTTCTTGATCTCGACGCGACTGCCGGCAAGCTCCAGGAGGCCCTCTTCTCTCAAGCGCCGCAGCACGCGGTTGGTATGTGGAATGCTGAGGCCCACCACATCTGCAAGCTGCACTTGGGTAATCGGCAGGCTAAAGGCGTCAGCGGTTCCTATCCCGGCAGCGGCGAGGCGCACCGAGAATTCCAGGAGAAAGTGCGCGACGCGCTCACGCGCGTTTCGCCTGCCGACGTCGATCAAGTGCTCGCTCAAGCGAGCCGCCTCGCTCGTCGCGGAGCGGACGAGCGCGAGGGAGAGCTGGGGCAACGCCACCATGGCCGCGTTGAGATCGGCGGAGGCAACGAACGCGACCGCCGCACGAGTGAGCGCCGTAACGGTATTCAACGCTGCGCCGAGGAAGCAGCTCGGACACCCGAGCGTGTCTCCGGGGAGTGCGATGTCGAGGACTTGCCGCCGACCATCCGCCAATCCGCGATAGCGCAGCGCGAATCCCTGGGTCAGGATAAATATGCCATCGTGCCGCCGCCCCTGTACCACGAGGTGCTCGCCGCGATGCAAAATGCGCATGCTCGAGCGAAGGCGAGATAGTGCGACCATTTCGCTGTCGTCGATCCCGACCTCACCGGGGAGGTACGCTCGCAGCGTTCGCAGAAGAACATTCGCGCCTTGCATGTGGCATCGCTCCAAACGAATACTCGGGAAGCAAGTGTAGCGTCTGATGTCTTTGGTGAGCACAGCCGCGGCGTCCGTACTTGTACGTAGGGCGAGACTCTGGACATCCGCCCGACATGTCGTAACCTGATTGCAGGTCGAGACGAGCGAACGTTGAGCGATGCCGCTGCAGTTCGCGAGAGGTTTGTATGTCGAACACATCATCAGGCAGTCAGCCCTGGCTGCATCAGACGGGGCGGGAGATCCAGAAATTCGGCACCGTCCGGCAGTTCCCCGTCGGGTTGTCGCGGGATGCGCGCCTTTACGCGTGCGAGCGGTTGAACCGGCTCCTGGCGGACACCCAGATCCTGCACGCGCTTTACAAGAAGCATCACTGGCTCATGCGGGGCGCGACTTTCAGCCAACTGCACCTTTTGCTCGACAAGCATGCCGCCGAGCAGCTCGAGCTCATAGACATGATGGCGGAACGGGTGCAGACCTTGGGCGGCGTCGCTGTGGGCGATCCGCGCCACGCCGCGGAGATCACCCGCGTGCCTCGGGCGCCCAATGGCTGTGAGGAGGTGCCGGCTATGCTCTCGCGGCTCCTCGAGGCACACGAGCTGATACTCGTCGATGCCCACGATGCCGCCTCGCGGGTCGCGGCGATGGGCGATGACGGGACCAACGATCTCCTCATCTCGGACGTGATCCGTACGGGCGAGAAGCAGGCATGGTTTCTGGCCGAGCACCTGGTCGAGACTCCGCTGGTGCGGGCGTGACGTAAGGAGATTTACGTATTGGCTTTCGGGGCCGACGCATCAAAACTCGACGCGGTCGGCTCCGCTATCACTCGCGCCAGCGCCTTGCCTGTCCTCGGCGCGTAGATAACAGATTGGCCCCAGCGCTTCGCAGAAGCCGTATTGAGCCATCATTCGGGAGGCGAGCTCTTCCGCGGCTCGCCCGCCGAGAAGCGTGCAGGGCCGGCCCTCGAGCGCCCGGCGGGTGAGGCTCGAGCGCTCGTAAATCGGCCGCCGTTCCGCCTCCGTCAGTTGTGCCGTGCGTCTCTCGAGGCCCAAAGTGAGCTTGTCGAGCGCTTTCTCGAAGTGATCCCAGGCGACCTCGTGCGCACGCGCCCGGGCGGCGAGCAGTGCCGCTTCGTTCACGAGGTTCGCAAGCTCCGCGCCCGAGAACCAGGCGGCGATCAAGAGCAGCATGGGCAGGGTGGCATTCACAACTCCGGTGAGCCCGTTCAGCCAATCCCCCTGTGACCCGCGCATGGTCGCGGATCAGGGTAGCGATCACGGCCCGGTGGTTCGTACCCGGGGTGAGGGTGCTGAAGAACCTCCCATCCCTCAGCACGCCCTGGATGCTCTGTCCCGATATCACGACCCCTGCGATCTGATTGTGATCGACCTGAGCGATGAACTGCGAATAGGGAAGCTCGACGTCCTCGCTCGGCTGCGCGGCGACCGGCGCCGCGGCGGAGGCGAGCCGTCCACCGAAGGAATCGACGAAATTGGGGTCGTCCGCTGACGCCACCCGCGGCCGCAGGGACGCCAGGCCCACGATGAGGAGAAGCCAGATCGACAGGTGTCGCTGAGTGTCCGACATGGAGAGGGTCACCGGTGCTGTGGGGGAGCTTAGGGCGACCCCTCGGATGGCGCGATCCGTAATTTCCGCAAGTCCCACCGCAAGGAAGCATTGACGAAGATCAATGCGCTCAATGGGGTCCGCACAGCAGGCTATGCGCCTGGAGGACCATCATGAGCCTCGAAACGAGCGCGGATCCGGTCGGACTGCTTCTGGAGCAACACCTCGCCTTCGGCGATCTCTTTGCTCGCCATCAGGAGGCGTTGCTCGATCGCCGGCTCGAGGATGCCGCCAGATTGCTCGAGGAATACGGCGAGCGCCTGCGGGCGCACATCGCGCTCGAGGAGCAGACTCTGCTGCCGAAATGTGGCGGCAACGGCTCGTCGCGCTGGCCGCCGGACGTCTATCGGGCCGAGCACCGCCGGATCGAGCAACTGCTCGAGAAGGCGCGGGAGCACCTGCGGCGCGAAGCGCGGCATGGGATCACGAACGCCGCGTTGATCGCCCTTCTCGATGAGGAGAGGACGCTCAAGCGGCTCGTCGAGCACCATCATGAGCGCGAGGAAACGGCACTTTTCGCGGAGGTCTTTGAGGCGCACGCCGCTCGGTCGCTCGCCTGAAGGTCGGGCGGCCACCTTGACCGCCTGCAGGCGCGAGGTAACCTCATCCCTATGCGGGTAGATTCCCTCACCGCGCATGAGCTGCGCCATCACTACCTCCTCCGCGCCTTGGACGACGCACAGCGCGGGCGGCTGCTCGCTACCGCGGAGGCACGCACCTTTGGAGCGGGCGAGATTCTCTTTCGCCGCGGCGATGCGGCGCGACATTTCTTCCTGCTGCGGCGCGGGCTCGTGAAGCTGTATCGTCTGTCGCCCGAGGGAGGGGAGAAGATCATGCGGCTCATCCGTCCCTCGCAGAGCTTCGCCGAGAGCATCCTTTTCATGGATGAGCCAGCCTATCCGGTGAGCGGTGCGGGTGTGGAGGACGGCGAGCTCGTGGCTGTCGATCGCGACACCTTCCTCGGCATCCTCGAGGAGTCCTTCGCCACCTGCCGGGCGGTGATGGCGCAGATGACCCGCCGCATCCAGGCGCACTGGGATGAGATCGAGACTCTCGCGCTGCAGAACAGCCGCTACCGCGTCGTGCATTACCTCCTCGCCTTGGCGCCTGTGGGAGCCCGGGCCGGAGTGACGGTCATCCTGCCCACCCGCAAAGCGGTGATCGCGGCGCACGTGGCGGTGACTCCGGAGACACTGTCTCGAACGCTGCGCGCACTGAGTGACGAGCGGCTGATCGAAGTGGCGGGGGATGAGGTGACTATCTTCAATATCGAGGCGCTTCGCCGTCACATGCATTGAGCCTCGTGGAAAGAGGGTCGATTTGATCCGCGTCAAGGCGTTGATGCGCGATTGAGCGGACGCTCCCCGCATGATGACGATGAGCAATCGCGTGTCGCGCTGGACGCCGCTTTTCTTCGTCTGTGCGCTCGCCAACCTTCTCGGGGCTGAAGGGCTGATTGTCGCCGGCCTTACCTGGCCCACCCAGGCGATTTCGACACCAGGGACCCTCGTCGCGGTCCATCTCCTCACCATCGGTTGGCTGCTCCTTTTGATGCTGGGAGCGCTCTTCCAGTTCGTGCCGGTCATCACCTCCAAGCCGCTGGTGAGCCAACGATTCGCGCTCGTCACGCTCGTGGCGGTGCAAGGCGGGCTGATCGGCATGATCTGCGGCTTTTTGGGCCTGGGCGGTGAGTCATCGGTTCATGCGGTCGCTCTACCGACTGGGGGCGCCGCAGTGCTCGTCGGCGTGTCGATTGCGAGCTGGAATTTCGGCGTGCCGCTCCTCCGCGCGAGGCCGATGACGCTTCCCGGCCGGATGGTTCTTACCGCGCTGGCGTTTCTGCTCGTGACGGTGATGCTGGGACTCTCCTTTGCGCTGGCGCTCACCGTGCCGACGCTCACGCCCGATCTCGCGCCGCTGCTTGCCGGGGTCGAAGATCACGCGCTCGCTGGGCTCGGCGGCTGGTTCACGCTCGCCGCGATGGGCGTGAGCTACAAATTGCTGCCAATGTTCATGCTCGCGCCAGAGGAGCGCGGCATGGCGGGTGACTGCGTCCATGTGCTTGGCGCGGCCGGGTTTGCCCTTACCGTCGGGGCGGGGCTTGCGGCGATCTGGCTGCCGGCGCAGTTGCTTCGAGTCGGCGAGATGATCGGCTACGGTGCGATCGCAAGCGCGGTTGTCCTCTATCTGTGGGATGTGCTGCGGATCTATCGGACACGCAAGCGCGCCATCATCGAGGTGCATAACCGAGCCGCCGTGGGAGCGTTCGTGTTGCTCGGGATCGCCACGGGGCTGGCTGTCGGCTCCTTGGGCAGTGGCACACTCGAGGCGCGAGGCCCCGTGGTGGTCTTCCTCGCCGTCTTCGGCTGGTTGGGCGGGCTCGGGCTCACTCAGCTCTACAAGATCGTCCCATTTCTCACCTGGCTCGGCCGGTATGGCAGCAGCCTGGGACGAGGCGCCGTGCCGCGTGTGCAGGACCTGGTGAAGGAATCCCGAAGCTATCCCTGGTTTGCGAGCTACTTCCTCGGAGTCCTCATCGCCGCCGCATCGGTGCTCATCGGCTGGCCGCAGGCATTCCGAGCGTGCTTCGCGCTGATGACAGTCGCAACCGTCGGGCTTGCGATCGAATACTGGCGCGCCTGGCGCGGGTTTTATGTGCATACGACGCCGCCGCGCCGGCCGCACCCCCCATTTCTCTCCATCAAAGAGGTTGACCATGATTGAGCCACTGACACTCGATGTGCGAGAGGAGCTGCGCCGCGGTGGCGAGCCGCTGTCGCGCATCCTCCAGGCAGTCAATGAGCTCGGGCCGAGTCAGGCGTTGCGCCTGCTCGCGACATTCGAGCCACTGCCCCTTTACGCGGTGCTCGGCAGCAAGGGGTTCCGCCATAGCGCGAAGAGGCTGGGCGAAGGCGATTGGGAAGTGACGTTCATGCCCGAGGCGGCCCCGACGAGGCAGGGGGGCTCTGCGAGGTCTTCGAGCGATGCCTCCTCGGCCGCCTGGCCGACACCGAGTACCTATCTCGATAACCGCGGGCTGGAGCCGCCGGCGCCCATGGTGAGAATCCTGGATGCGCTCGAGCGCTTGGGCGCCGGTGAGGTGCTGGAGGCGCTCAATGAGCGCGATCCGGTGTTCCTCTACCCGGAGCTGCAGGCGCGGGGTGCAGCCATTCACACGGACAAGGTGAGCGGCGGTGTTCGAATCCTGATTCGACGCGCGGGGTGATCCAGATGGTCAGCACGACGTGCGCAGATCGCGGCTATGTCCTCGACGCGCTCCACGAGGTGATCGATCCGGAGCTCGGCTACAACATCGTGGACTTGGGGCTCATCTATTCCCTCGAGGTGGACGATGGCGCAGTCGTTATCACCATGACCATGACGACGCCCGGCTGTCCTGCGCAAGACTACATCCTCTCTGGCGTATACGAGCGCAGTCGAGCTCTGCCGGGCGTCACGGATGTCAATATCGAGCTCGTCTGGGAGCCGCGATGGTCGACGAAGAATATGAGTCCTGTCGCGAAGGCGCACTTTGGCGTCACGGACTAACTGCTTTCCAGGATTACGCCTGAGCCTGGCGGCGAGCGGCTCGATGCGCTCCGTACTTTTGCGTACTGTGCCCAGGCTACTTCCGTGCGATCCTGCGATCGCCCGGCGGCCTCCGCCCAGCGAGAGCCCTCAGGTAACTGCAGTGGGAGCACGAACATGACAAACGAGACGGAACGAACACAAGCGCAGCGCACCGCGCAGGCCATGCGCGCGGCGGCAATTCGTGTGGCGATGAAGAGCGCGTCTGGAGAATCGGATTCCACTCTCGCCTACGGTTGCGTGGACTGGTTTCGTTACGATGCCGTGCCGCAGCCGCAGGAGGAGCAGGCCGCGATGGCGCCAGCGGCTACGGGCCACTATGCTGCCGGAGGCGACGCGGCGCGACGTCATTGACCGGGCGATACCATGCTCGCTCAGCCGGAGCCAGTCGCTCGCACGAACACGTTCGCATCGTCGTAGCTATGAGCCGGCTGAGCTCATGAGCGCATCGCTGCCGAGCAGCCTGGAGGGACTTCGTCGGCCCTGACGGCTATTCCCGCTGATATGCAGTCGCGAGGTGCTGGTCAAGCTCGCCGCGCGGGTCATTGGCGGCCCCGGCGGTCGTCACTTCGGCAGAGAGCGTCCGCTCACCGCGAAGGGAGTTGGCGATCAGGCAGGCATGCTCCGCCCGGCCGAGCAGGAGCCGGGCTTTGGCGTGGTCCGCATCCGGTGGGAGAGTCAGTCGCACGGTAGTCGCGAAGTGGGTGAATTCCGTCCGATCTCCAATATGCTCGAGCACGCCTTCTACGCGGCAGTCGAGCGCGATCCAGTTGAAGTGCGCCGCGCGCGCAACGCCGCGAAAGGTAAGAACGAAGCAGTCGGCCACAGCCGCACAGAGCAGCGTTTCCGGCGACCAGGAGCCCTCGGGACCGTCGAATTCCGGGGGTGGAGTCGTTTCGACGGGTGGCAGGCGTGGGGCCGAGATCGTGACGCTGCCGACCGTTCTCGCGCTGGCCGAGGCGGTATAGTGATGCGGATAGGGCTTCATTATGGCGACTACTACGGCAAGGACTCCAGATAGTCCGCTACTGCCTCCATCTCGGGCGTGCGCAGGTTCTGTGCCACACCGTGCATGATGGCGACGTTGCGCATGTTGCTCTGGAAGGAGGCGAGCTGCTTCAGGATGTACTCCGCGTGCTGTCCCGCGAGACGCGGAAACATGTCGTTGCCTCGCGCATCTGGACCGTGGCACGCCGCGCATGCCGGGACGCCCTGCGACGGGACCCCGTGCTCGTAGACGTCACGTCCGCGCGCGATAGTTGAAGCATCGTGATTCTTGCCGGGGCCGGCCTTCTGCCGCGCATAGTACTGCGCCAGGGCATCCATGGTCTCATCGGAGAGGCCGCTCGCCATTCCCCACATAAAGGCGATCGCATACGGATCGCCGCGGGTCTGTTCCTTGAAGGACTTCAGCTGCCGAACGAGGTAATTGGCATGCTGCCCGGCCAGGCGCGGAAACATCGGGTTGATGCCGTTTCCATCGGGGCCATGACAGGTCCCGCAGACGCCGATTGCCGTGTCCTCGGCATTTTGCGGCGTGACGGACAGTTCCTGCGCCCAGCCGGACGATGCGGTCAACATCAATGCCAATGTCCCGATCGCTGCCATCCGCGGTGCGAGCCGGCCCGTACATCGATCAGTGCCGTTCATAACGCCTCCCCTCAATAGGCAAACCACAGCAGGAGGTACACCGTGTCGTTGTCGGATGCATTGCGTCCGAACCCATCGTAATTCGTGCTGCCGCCATTGAACTTCGTGTAATGGGTGTATTGCAGCGAGAGCTTCACGTTGAGCCAGGGCAGGTAATTGACCTCGCCCACGAGGCCCCTGGTATCCGGCGAGCCGTTGGCACTGGTCGCGACCCCACAGTTGCACGGTGTGCCGTCGGAAAAGAACGCCTGTGCCGGATATAGGCCGCCATCCGCGCTGCCGGTAGTCGAGAACCAGCCGAGCGTGCCGCCGATCATCCGCTGATAGTAGTACGTTGCCCACAGCCGATCGGTCGTCAGGTCATCGGCCGCATTCGCGACGGCTCCGGCGCCGAAGCTCGCGGCGAGGTTCATCTTCTCGTGGATGCGGGTGCCCTCCGCGGAAAAGATGTGCTCGTCGCCGACGTATTGATATTGGAAATCCTCGGCCACGTCGTTGAACCGGTTGTCGGGGCCCTGAAGCGGCGTGCCGGCACCGGGGAACAGCTTGAACTCGGCGCCATACATCCCGACTTCGAGCGAACCGGCGCCCCATTGGTACTCGTAGGCCGCCCGCCAGTACGGCGCGCCGCCCTCGATCACATTGGAGGCGGTACCGTCCAGGGGACCCGCCGCTCCGGTGAGCGCGTTCGTCTGTCCCTGCTTCGCTGAGCGGTAGACGCCCGCCTCCAAGTAGAGCGATTCCTTCCAGAAGGCATACGCACTGACGCCTGCCACATCCTGCGCGAGTGTCCCATCGATTTCGGTCGCTGCGAGCGGTGAAACGTTGGCGTTGCTCGCGGCGTATGGGAAACCGAAAGCGGGGGTACTGTTCCAGAGATCCTGCACCGTCGGGTTGTTGTTGAGGGAGATGCCGTAGATCAGGCTCTGCGCGTGCGGCAGGATCGTCATATTGGCGAAGCGCAGGTCGGTGTTGTCGATGCCGATCGTGCCGCTGTCATCGGCATAGGTGAGCTGGGCGAATGCACCGAAGTGAGGCGCGATCTTGCCTGCATAAAAGAGGCTCAGCTGCTGCGGGAATCCGGCGGTGCCGTTTTGCGTCAGGCCCGGCGCTGCCGGGTTCTTCACGTCCGGCAATCGCGTCTTGAGCTCCGTGTAAGAGACCTGAGCCATGATGGAGAGCGCCGGTGTCTTGGCCAGCTCCAGCAGCTCCTGCCGTCTGCTGCTGACCGCCTGCACTTGCTCCAGGTTATCCAGCACATAGCCGTTGGCCTTGAATACGCGCCCGAAGTGCGTGAGCTCGGGGAAAACGGTGTGGCAGGCCGCGCACGCCATGCCGGTCTGGCGGGCGAAGCTCGGGACGGCCCATGCCGGGGCCGCGGCGCCCCAGAGCAGCAGCAGGGCACAGAATCGCCCCGGCCAGCCAGGCCGGACCAATCTCGAAGAGAAGCATGAGTTCACGGCAAGTCTCCCTCGACACGGCTCTCGGTTTTGTTGGCAACCAATTGCCGGTGATACTCACCGCGGAACGACATCGCTCGCTATCCGTATCTTCACGTAGAGCGCTGAGCCTGGCAGGCCAGGGTAGGCACGCCTAGGTATTTCCCGAGCTGGCGCACCGATCGAGACTGATACCCATTCTCCTGCGACACGGTGATATTGGCTCAACCGGCCGGGCTGCACCCCTGGCAGGGCGCACGGGCAAGGAGAATGGACCGTGTCGCGAGCTCCAACTCACCCCGGCGCTGCGTCCCGGGAGCTTAGAAAGCCGCTTCGCTCCCATCAGCCACGACGATTCTGACTTTCATGATCGCTCCTCATGAAGCGAGCGGCTCAAGGTCGCCCGTCCCGACTCTGGCGGGATGACATCAGCTCAGGTGCGCACGGTGATCTCGGGAGCGGTGCACGGACGGCAAGATCGTTAGCCACCGCGGTCACGCCGCGTACGCGCTTCACAGCTACCTCGGCGCAGCAAGACGTCCGGTGCCCATTTGAGCTCCGCTTCCACGTCCCGCTTGATGTCGCTGTCAGTTCTCATGGCGTCACCTCTCGAGCATTGCATTCACTCACTGTCGCGATCTTGAGCCGCGGGCTCGAGTCTGAAAATACGCGGAATTACATAGCAGCTTCTGCGCGCGAAGGGGAGGCCGCTCGGCGCCGTATGCGCGGACACCGAGCTTCCGCCCGATGGGGTTACGCCTGAGCCTTTTGGCGAGCGGCGTTGCGGCCGATCTCAACCTGCCAGACCTGCGGGCCCTGCTGCAGGTAATTCCAGGAGAATTGCCCGGTGTGCTCCGCCTCGAACTGGTAATAGAGCGGCTTCGGATCGTGGTCGTTCACCAGTACGAAGCTCTCGCCGGGCTTGAGCTTCTCGTAAGTGTCGAAGATCTGGCGGTGTCGCTCCATCGGGATGAGTCGGCGGACATCGAGTAGTTTGGGCTGGGACACGGATATCTCCTTTTCGGGGGTGTTATGTGTGACTCGGGTGAGCCGATGCAGGACGCCGTTGAAGCGCTCCGCCTCGCGGGGATCTGTGTGGCGCAACGCCGACCAGGCCGACGCGGCGAGCGTGCAGGCCGTGTACCGTTGCGGCGCCCCGATCTCGCCGAGAGCGATCAGTGCGCGAACGAACAGGCGGTTCAGCGCCGGCAGGACTTCCTCGTGCTCAGGCTCTGTCATCGCAAACCTCGACGATGCCATCCCGTACGCGCACCGGGAAGCGATGCACGCCCTCGTATGCGGGCGCCTTGACCGCCTCGCCGGTCCGGATGGAAAACTCCGCCAGGTGCCAGGGGCAGACGGCGCGATCACCTTCCACCCAACCCGAGGAGAGGTCCCTTCCCATGTGGGTGCACAGGTCCTCGAGAGCGAAGTACTCCCCTTCCAGGTTGAACAAGGCGACGGCGGAGCCGTTGACGGAAACGGCCTTGCACTTGCGGTCGGCGATGTCGCCCACGCGGGCGGCTTCAAACCACTGCGCCATATCTGGGCTGCATCTTTCTGAGTCGGTACGAAACTGAGGCGAGTTTAGAACTACGGCGCGGCAGTCCCTTGACGGGCATCAAGGCGAAGCGGCTTTCGTAGATATCGGCCGGCGGACGCCGGCGCAAGGTGCATCCGTAGAAATACGTACCCCGCCAGATGGCATATGATCGGCGATGTTGTAACCTGGGTGGGTTCCCCCGGCGGGGCGTGATGGCATGATCATCCATTCATCGAGCCAGGTCTCGCGCTTCAGGCTGCTGCGGCGGTTTCCGCTGCCGCGGGGCTTTGGCATCCTGCGCGAGTCGCGCATCGATCCGGGCCGCCACTGGCCGGCACCTGCGGGAGCCAAGCGGACCAAGACCTTCCAGATCTATCGCTACGACCCGGAATCCGGCCGCAACCCGCGCCTCGATACCTTCGAGGTGGACTTCGATGAGTGCGGCCCCATGGTGCTCGATGCCCTGATCTGGATCAAAAGCAAGGTCGACTCCAGTCTCACCTTCCGCCGCTCGTGCCGCGAGGGCGTCTGCGGCTCCTGCGCCATGACCTTGGATGGCACGAACTGGCTCGCCTGCACACGCTTCATCACCGAGATGGCAAGCCCCGCCTCCGTCTATCCGCTCGCGAATCTCCCGGTCATCAAGGACCTCGTGCCCGATCAGACGCACGCGCTCGCGCAGTATTCGATGATCGAGCCGTGGCTGAAGGCGAGCGAGCCGCCGCCGCAGCAGCACGAGCGGCTGCAGTCCGTGGCCGACCGCAAGCAGCTCGATGGTTACTACGAGTGCATCCTCTGCTTCTGCTGCACTTCGGGGTGTCCCAGCCACTGGTGGAACGGCGATCGGTTCTTGGGCCCCGCTGTACTGCTGCAGGCATGGCGATGGCTCGCGGACAGCCGGGATGATGCCAAGGGCGAGCGGCTGGATGCGCTCGAGGATCCATTCCGGCTCTACCGCTGCCATACCATCCTCAACTGCACCCGCACCTGCCCGAAGGGCTTGAAT
>Ga0134128_10007403_pt1 | contig 13266 bp, 8 predicted proteins | sample KB31754_FD_96462 | JGI IMG/M metagenome (GOLD analysis project Ga0134128, IMG submission 96462) | Terrestrial soil microbial communities with excess Nitrogen fertilizer from Kellogg Biological Station, Michigan, USA - KB3-175-4 | ecosystem: Environmental > Terrestrial > Soil > Unclassified ... | reverse complement strand
GACGTCGCCCAGGTAGGCGAGCGATTGCCCGAAGTCGATGTCCGTGTGTCCCGGCGGCGACGTCGCCCAGGCCGGACGGCGGGCGAGCCACGGGAAGCGCCGCGCGGCCGCGCGCTCCTCGTCACGCCTCCGTGCCGCGATCTTCGACGCCGGCGCCACCCGCAGGACGATGACGTTCCCGACCTTCAGCTGCAGGCCGACGTCGGGGCCCAGCCGCTCGATCGGCAGCTCGTTAGGCAGGCTGGCCAGGACGAAGCTGACGTCATGGCGATCGATCGCCGGCCGGCCGAGGGACTCGAAAGCCCAGTTTCCAAGGACGGCCTGGCCCGGTCGCCCGTCGGGCGAGAAGGTCAAAACGTAGCCTTCCCAGTGGCCGTAAAACTTCTCCCCCGCGGGGGGAGCGACATCTCGGGGATTGCCCTCCCAGCGGATGATCCCCCCGACCTCCTCCAGGCTGCCACCGACGAGGACGCTGCCCGAATGATCGACGGCGATCCAGGCGCTCGTCCCTCCCGAGCTCGAGATCCCCCAGCCCCTCGCCCAGCGGACGGCGCCGTCCCCGGAGAACGACGCCAGCACGGCGCCGGCCTTGAAGCAGGCGTCGATGTCGATCCGGAGCCAGCGCTCGCCGACGCGGAGGTCCGAGTTGGTGCTGGCCAGAACCAGCAGGTTGCCCTGCTGGTCGACGGCGAGGGAGGCGGGAGAGCTCGGGCCACCCAGCCTCTTCGCCCACACTGTCTTCCCGGCGGCGTCCAAGAAACCGAGCGCCGTTTCGGACTCTTTCCCCTCGGCGGTGAGCGGTCCGGCGCCCAGATCGGCCGTTCCGTGGAACGAGGTGACGAACGCCAGGCGGTCGCCGGCTGCTTTCAGGAGCGGGCTCGCGGCGTCGAACGCACGGGCCCAGAGCGGCTCGCCCTTCGGCGAGAAGGCGGCCAGGAAGGCCCGAAATTCGTGGATCGGCGCCCCCAGCGTCGTGCGCCCGATGGTCATCGCGCCCTCGAAGGCGCCGCTGATGACCACGCTCCCGTCGCCTCGGACGGCGAGGTCGGCCAGTTGCTCGTCCTCCGGTCCAGCGAGGGAGATGGCCCAACGCACCATCCCTTCGGCGGAGAGCGCCGCGAGGAAGATGTTCATCCGACCGCTGCTGTGCAGCCGGGTCGATCCGATCGCCAGGTCGCCGTTGAACGTCCCGCCGGCCATGATGTCGCCCGACGCGGCGGCGCCGAGGAACTGGACCCGGTGCTCATACTCGCCGCTCTCGAGCGAAATGAGCCAGCGGCGATTACCGTTGGGCGCGAAGCGCGCGAGGTTCGTTCCGCCGAGGACGAAGTCGCCGTCCACGGTGATGGCCAGGGCGGTCTGGAGATCGACCACCGGTCGCCGGACCCCGCCGCCCCCCGACACCGGCGACGCAAGCACGACGCAGAGGACGATCCCGGCCGCCGACGCCTCGATTCTCACGCCGCCTCGAGCATAGACCCTTGCGGGCCGCGGGCGAGCGCCAGTTATGAGAATCGCCGCTAAATATGCGAAGACGCACGCGCGCGTGCTGGGGCAGAGTCCCCGGACCGCACCTCCCGGCGATGGCGCGTGCCGTCGGCCGGAAGGCGGTCTCGAGCGTTCGAGATCACTTTCAGGCTTACGGGGAATGGTCATGTCCATGAAGACAGCGCGTCTTTCGGTTACCGGGTTTGGGCTGGCTCTGATTTTGGCCGGTTGCGGGTCGAGCGGTTCGTCGGGGACCGGCGGCTCGACCGGCAACGGCGGCTCCAGCAGCTCCGGCGGCACCAACGGGAGCGGCCACGGCGGATCCAGCAGCTCCGGGGGATCGACCGGCACCGGCGGCGCCAGCCACACGGGCGGGTCGACCGGCAACGGCGGCTCCGGCAACGCAACCGGCGGCGCGACCGGCACCGGCGGCTCGGGTAGCGGCACCGGCGGCGCGACCGGCAACGGCGGCGCGGGTAGCGGCACCGGCGGCGCGACCGGCGCCGGCGGCTCCGGCAGCGGCACCGGCGGCGCGACCGGCACCGGCGGCTCCGGCAGCGGCACCGGCGGCGCGACCGGCACCGGCGGCTCCGGCAGCGGCACTGGCGGCACCTCCTCGACCGGCGCCGTGACGGTTCAGCTCGGCATGACCGAGCAGATGATCGAAGGCTTCGGCATCAACGACAACTGGAACCCGCTCACGGACGCGCAGGCGAAGGCGATGTTCGACGCCAGCGCCGGGATCGGCATGACCATTCTGCGTACCGGCATGAGCCCGACCGGCGCCTTCTACAACAGCACCGAGGCGAGCAACATCTCGACAGCGAAGAGCCACGGCGCCACCAAGATCATCGGATCGGTCTGGACCGCGCCCGCCAATTGCAAGGACAACGGCAGCATCACGGGCGGCGGGCACCTGCTCACCAGCTGTTACGACTCGTTCTCGACGACCATCGCCTCCTTCGCGAAGAACAACGGCCTTTACGCCATGTCGATCGCGAACGAGCCCGAGTTTGCCTCCTGCGGCACGAGCGATCCCTGCAACGGCAACTACGACACGATGGTCTACACCGCCACCGAGATGGTGAACTTCCTCAAGATGGCAGGACCGAAGCTCCAGGCGATGGGCGTGAAGGTCATCGCGCCCGAGACGTCGGAGTGGAATCACCTCTGGACCAACATCTCGGCCGGGCCGGACCCCGGTGGCCATGAGAGCTCGGATCCGCTGGGTTGCGGCTGCTTCCCGGACAAGAACACCAACAGCTGCGCCTCCAAGTGCAGCTTGGGGATGGGGTACGACTACGGCCACTATCTGGCCAAGGACACGGCTGCCTGGGCGGACTTCGACATCATCGGCACCCACGAGTACGACTCCCAGGTCGCGACGGCGTGGCCGAGCGACGTCAACGGCGGCAAGCCCAACAAAGAGGTCTGGCAGACGGAGATGGCCGGCGTGAAGTGGTGGCCGGAACAGGGGGCGAGCAGCGACATCACCGACGGCGTTGCGGTGGCGGAGTGGGTTCACTCGGCGCTGGTGACCGGGAATGCGTCGGCGTGGCTTTGGTGGTGGTACCAGCCGATGAGCGGCGGCACCAACGACAACGAGGGCATCGTCCTCCAGAACGGAACCGACACCAAGCGCCACTACACGATCGGCAACTTCAGCAAGTTCGTCCGGCCGGGCTACACGCGGGTGGACGTCACCGGGAACGTCCCCTCGGGCGTCGAGCTCTCGGCCTACAAGGGCACGGACGGGACCGTAGCCATCGTGGCGATCAACAGCAGCACGTCGACGGTCAGCGTCCCCATCACCATTTCGGGTGGGACCGCGCCGGCCTCGCTGACGCCGTACCTGACCGACGCAAACAACAGCCTCGTTGCCAAGACGGCGGTCACGGTGAGCGGCGGCTCGTTCACCGCCTCGCTGGGCGGCCCGTCGGTCACGACGTTCGTCGGCAAGTAAGCGCGGGCCCGCCCGCGAACCGCACGCACGACTGAGATCGCGTGCGCGCAGCGTTCGCCTTGAATGGCGACGAGGGCGCGGACGATTTGAACGAGCGCGAGGTCACTTTTAGGCGTTCGTCATGAACGATCAGCGACGGGCGTTTCGCGGCTGCCCGAGGTCCAAGAAGGCCCGTTAAACGTCCTCCGAACGTATTCGGATCAACGTCCGTGACAGCCGCTCGCGGCTGGCCTCGCGAATCATGGGCCGTCCCCCTTAAGGGACCGGCGTCATTTTCGTTTTCCACGCACAATCGGGCTTGCGCTTACAACGAGCGAACCCATCGTCACTTCCCGGTTGAACTGCAACGGATGGCCGGTGTGGCCGGGAGGTTACCAATGTCCAAACGTCCGAGGCGAACGACAGTTGTGCAGCCTGCCAACGCGATCCCCTTTGCGCGGTTCGCACTGCTCTTGACGATCGCAGGTCTAGGCAACGCGTGCGTCGGCCAACCAGAGGGAACGACAAGCACGAAGTCGGCGATCGTCGACCAGACCCAGCAATTGTTCGTGCCCGCGTATTTCGGGCCCACCGACGATACGAACTGGAACGCCCTTTACGCCCACATGCCGCAGGTCATCGTACTCAATGGACCCAACAACGGACCACCTCCGGTCGTTGACCGCGCACCGACCGACATGGATTGGGTCAACCGGATCAACGACATAAAATCGCGGTCGAGTACAACCAAGATCATCGGATACATCGCGGACCACTATGGCCGGGGCATTGACGCCCTTCTTTCGGACGAGGACGCCTGGGACGATTACGGGGCCAATGGATACTTCTTCGACCAGATGGACCGCACGGCCGCGGAACAGGATCTGCCGATTCAGGAATTCCTGGCTGAATGGGCACAGAAGAATGTCGTGTACGGCGGATCGCCCGTGATGGTCGTCTTCAACTTGGGCGACGTCAATCTCCCCCCTTTTCGGCAGCGCACGATCGACTGCCTCAATGCGCGCGTAGCGAATATGAACGTTCCGCCGCCGGATTGGATTCGTTACGTCACGGCCGAGAATTACGCCGACGTGTTCCTCGCGCAGGGTGGGTATACGGACCAAGTTTTCGCGAACAACACCTGGATCAATCAATACAACCCGCGCCAGTTCATCACTCTGGCCCATCTGAGAGTTGGCAATCCGCCCCTCTCAGCCGGGGACATGGGCACCATCTTCAGCAAGTCGGCTGGGTACAACGCCGAGTTCTCGTACGTCACGGACTGGACCCAAGATGGAAATACCTGGGGCGGCGGCGCCCCTTCACAGACTGTCTACGGCGCCGACTACACCGCCACCACGATGGCGAGCACCTTTCCGGGCCAAGACCCGGCGTCCTACCCAGGGGTAAACTGCGCCCCCGAGAATACGTGCCTCCACGACGTTTGCACGCGCGTCTGGGGTTCCTACGACTCGACGACGGGGCAGGTCACCGACCATGATGACGATTCGGGCCCTCCACTCCAGAAAGGGTGCGATGTTTGCAGCGACACCGTGTGCGACTCCGACCCTTACTGTTGCACCGATCATTGGGACCAGTATTGCGTCGCCGAGGCATCCGCTTGGTGCCAGTACAGTTGCTCGTGGATTCAGGGCAGTTGACAGGCCGTGGATGCCGCGGACGTCGGGACGACCGCGATCTGCCGTGCATCGCGGTTGACCCAGTACGCGCCGACGGCGTCCACGAATAGCGACTGGGGATAGCCCTGGGCGCTCGCCAGGGTCGCGACCGGGCCGCCATGTTCGGACATCGCGTAGACGGACCCCTGGAAGTGCGAGCTCCAGTCCGGGCTGGAGCTCCAGTAGAGGCAACCGCTCCAGTACTTGAGCGAGGTGACGTATCCAACCTGTGGAAGGAGGACTTCCTGTGCGCCCGTCGCCGGCGTGATGGCCACCAGTCCCCCCGCCGTCGCGACGAACACGCGATCGCCCTTGTCGTTGAGCGCGAGGGCGCGGACATCTGCACCAAGGGTCCAGGACTGTAACGCGCCAGCTGGCGAGGCGGAGAAGAGCGACTTCGGCGTAGACAACCAAAAGACTTGGCCGGCCGAGCTGACGGCTATTTGGCCGCGCGCCGGATCGGTCGAGTCGGACACGAGCGTGGTGTCCGCACCGGTGGTCGAGAGAACCTCCCCCCCCGAACCGGAAGTGTAACTCCAGGCAACGAAGGTCCCTTGACCCGCAATTCCTACAGAGCTGCCCTGCGCGCTCCACCCCCGGACGACGGAGGCGCTCCCATCCGTTAGGGAAAGTCGATGCAACTGCCCCGCCCGACCCTCACTTCCATAGTCGTCGGTCAGAAAGTACGCCGAGTCACCCGTGACGGCGATCGCAAGGGCGTAGCCTTGGCCGGACCAGAGGCCGGCCGGACTCTGTCCGTCGCGAGAGATCGATCGAACAATTCCACTGACATCACTGCCTGGAGCGGCATCGGCCGACACCGGGACCGCGCGACCGCCCGTGTAGTAGACCGTCGTGCCCGCTACAAAGAGCGAAAATAGCGCGTCGACGTCGTTGGCCGTGGCTAGCACGCGCGGCTCGGGAGCCGATCCGTCGCGTCCTCCTGGCACCGCGGTTCCGCTGACCGCTCCTCCCGGTGGTTGTTCGGCGGTGTCCGCAACCGCCCGCCGCCCGACGGCACACCCGGCTCCAGCGCACAAGAGCGTCAACGCTATCCCCACCCGCATCGCCTCGCCCTCCCCTCGTCACAACGTTGCGCCCCTGCTCCTGTTGCGCAAGGCTGCGATACGGAAAGCCCTGGTATTTCGCCGGCATCACGGGGAGCTCAACCAGCCCGAACAGCTCGCGACGGCGTCCTCTCGGTCGATTTTGTGATCCATGCAGGGTCGAACCCGCATAAGCGACGCAGGTCTCACATCGGAGGTCCAGCCTGATGCGTCATTCGGCCGCTTCTCTTTCCTCAGTTTCAGCAACCCTCGCGCGCGTGGCGGGGCTCGGCGCGCTGGTTTTCCTGCTCGCCTGCGCGGAATCAGGCGTTGATTCGGGGTCGGGGACCGGGGGAACGACCGCCGGGTCGGGTGGCAGCGCGGCCGAGGGGGGCACGACCGGATCGGGCGGTTCAGGCGCGAGCACCGGCGGTGCCACGGGAACCGGCGGCGCGAAGGCGATCGGCGGCGCCACCGGAACCGGTGGCGCCACGGGGACCGGCGGTGCGAAGGCGACCGGCGGCACGACCGGAACCGGCGGTGCTACGGGGACCGGCGGCGCGAAGGCGACCGGCGGCGCCACGGGAACCGGCGGCGCGACCGGCACTGGCGGGTCGAGCTGCTCGACGCCCCCGGCGGCGGGCGCGCTGGTCGGCTGGGCGTCGGTGTCGGGGAACGGCGTCACCACCACGACGGGCGGTGGCAGCGCGACGCCGCAGACGGTGACCTCGGTGTCGGCGCTCAACTCGGCCGCCGGCGGGAGCAACGCGGCCGTCATCTACGTGAGCGGCGTGCTCCCGAACGGCAAGATCAAGATCGGGTCGAACAAGACCATCGTCGGGATCTGCGGGGCGGAGATTCACGGGCACGTCGACGTCGTCGGCTCGAACAACGTCATCATCCGCAACGTCAAGATCGTGGGTTACGCGGTGGGGAACTGCGCGCTCGATCCCGACTACGACTCGTCGGTCGGCTGTTCGTCAGGAAATGATGCCGTGACGGTCGAGCAGGGGCACCACATCTGGTTCGACCACGACGACATCTCGGACGGCACCGACGGCAACCTCGACATCACGCTGGGCGCCGACTTCGTGACCGTGTCGTGGACCAAGTTCCACTACACCTCGCGCACCGACAACAGCGGCAGCGACTCTACGGGGGGCGCCGGTCACCGCTACAGCGATCTCGTCGGCGGCTCGGACAACTCCTCGGGCGACGTGGGCAAGCTGAACGTCACCTGGCACCACGACTGGTGGGCGGACAAGGTCGTCGAGCGGCAGCCGCGCGTCCGCTACGGCAAGAACCACATCTTCAACAGCCTCTACACCTCGACCGGAGACGATTACTGCGTTCGCGCCGGGATGGACGCGCAGATCCTGGTCGAGAACAACGCCTTCGTCGGCGTCGCCAGCCCGCAGCAGTTCAACAGCACGGCCGACCAGGGCACCTCCTACATCACCGCCAACGGCAACCTCTACAGCGGCACCTCGGGCTCCCAGTCGACCGGCGGCGGCGGCACCCCGTTCACCAAACCCTCGTACACCTACACGCTCGACGCCGCGTCCGGCGTCCAATCTGAGGTCCAGTCGGGCGCCGGGCCGCACTGAGCGGCGGCCTCGGGCGCGCGGCCTCGCGCCTACTCGGCGCCGCCGTCCTCTCTCAAGACCCGCTGCACCGTCTCGGCGAGAGTCTCCATCCCGTAGGGCTTGGCCAGCCAGGGCAGGCCCTTCTTGACCGCGCGCTCGGCGCGCTCGGTGGGCGCGTGGCCGCTCACCACGATGACCTTCTGGGCGGGGAACAGGCGCTGGATCTGCTCGATGATCTGCAACCCGTCGAGCGACTCGCCGAGCAGCATGTCCATGAGCACCAGATCGAACGGGCTCTGGCCGAGGCGGCGGCGCGGCTGAAGCGCTCGTAGGCGGCGAGGCCGCTCTCCAGCGTCTCGACCTGGTAGCCGAGGCGGACCAGCACGCGGCGTCCGGTGCGCAGTTGAATCGGCTCGTCGTCGACGATGAGGATGCGGGCCGTCCCCCGCGGCGGCACCAGCGACCGCTCGCTGCGCTCCGCGCCGTCGACGAGCGGAAAGTAGAGCGAGATGGTGGTCCCCACGCCCGGCGTGCTGACGACGTCGATGAAACCGTCGTGTTCCTTGACCACGCCGTGGACGATGGCCAGCCCCAGGCCGGACCCCGAGCTCTCCTGGGCGCGCTTCTTGGTGAAGAAGGGCTCGAACACCTGACCGAGCTCGTGCGGCTCGATGCCGCAGCCGTCGTCGGAGACGGAGACCGTCGCGTACTCGCCGGGCGGAACGGTCTCGTAGCCGGCGCGCGCCTCGCGCAGGGCGACCTTGGCGCTCTTGACCACCACCTCACCGTCCGCGCCGATGGCCTGGACGGCGTTGCGGATCAGATTGTCGACGGCCCGCGCCAGCTGCGGCTCCGATCCGCGCACCACCAGCGCCGTCGGGGAGAGCGCGGTGATCACCTTGATGCGCGCGTTGCCCTCCTCCACGAACCGCAGCGTGCTGTTGGCCCAGCACGACTTGATTACCCGGTTGACGTCGACGTTCTCCTTCGCCATCCGCCCTTGCCGGCCGAGCGCCAAGAGGTCCTTGATCGTCTGCGCGGCGCGCAGCGAGGCGACCTTGATCGATTCGATGTCGGCGCGCAGGTCCCGCACCGACTCGGGGCTGGCCGGCGCCTCGCCGAGCTGGGCCAGCATGACGTCGGGCAGGGCCACCAGCGGCCCCAGGGCGTTGTTCAGGTCGTGCGCCACGCCGCCGGCCAGCACGCTGAGCGCCTCCATGCGCTTGGTGGCGGCCAGTCGCTCCTGCACGCTCCGCTCGTGCAACATGCTGGTCTGCACCAGCTCCTCCCGGAGGCGGATGCTCTTGAGCGCGGCGGCGATCTCGTTGCGGAAGGCGGCGTAGGCGTTGATCCCGTCGGAGTAGCTGAAGGCGATCACGCCCAGCAGTTGGTTCTCGAACGCCAGCGGGAGGACCAGGAAGCTCTCTCGCGTCTCGTCGGTCAGCGCCCCCGGCGGGAGCAGCTCGCTGGCCGGGTAGTCACCACTGCCGCCGTCCTGCAGCACGCCGTCGCGCAGAGCCATCACCGGCCGCAACAGCTCCCCACCGGCGCCCGTCACGCAGGCCAGGTAGGCGGTGCGGACGCCCGCGTTGGGGAGCCCCTTGACCAGCGCGTCCCGCAGCGACGCCAGGTCGAAGGCGATCGACGCCTGCTCGCCCACGCCCAGGAGGCGCAGGTAGTTCTCGTCGAGCAGCAACCGGTGCTGCATCTGGCTGGTGGTGTTGGAGAGCGCCACCAGGTTGAGCCCGTCGAACAGGACGCGCTCGACCGGGAGGTTGGACCAACCGCGCAGCTCGTCGCGCAAATAGCCGATCGCGCCGAGCAGCATGCGCGGCCGCTCGCTGTCCGTGCCGGCCTTGTCGAGCAAGCCGACGATGGCGTCGGCGAAGGCCTCGCGCTCGCCGGCGATCTCCGCCCGCAGTCCGTCGAGGAGCCGCTGGGCGGCCTCGGCGCCGCTCACGAAGCCGGTGCCGAGGAGCGCGGCCAGCACGGGCGAGAGCGTCTCGAGGCGATCGACCAGCGCTCCCCGGTCGGCGGCCGGTGAAAGCGGCGGCGGCTGCGAATCCCGGAGGTAGGCCTCGTACCCGCACCCGCACGATTGCCGGCGCACGAACCGCGCCGCGACCTCGGTGCAGGCGGCGACCGCGCGGCCCCCCTTCTGCGCCTCGATGGCGCGGATCGCCCAGTCGGCGACCTCCTCGAACGGCTGCGCGACGGTCGTCAGCGGCGGGTTCCCCAGCCGCGCCAGCATCAGATCGTCGAACCCGGTCACGGGGACGTCTTGCGGCACGCGCAGGCCGTGCTTGCGCAGAACGTCGATGGCGCCGGTCGCCATCTCGTCGTTCGCCGCCACGACGGCGTCGAGGTCGACGCCGCGCGCGAGCAGCTCCTCCATCGCCACCTTGGCCGAGTTGGGGCGGAAGTAACCGGGGACGACGAGGGCCGGATCGCGGGCGATCCCGCAGCGCTCGAGCACCCTCTCGTACGCCTCGAACCGCACCCGCCCCTCGGGGTTCTCCGGCGTCCCCGCCAGAAAAGCGAGCCGGCGGCGGCCGTGATCGCGGACCAGGTGCTCGACCACCGCCTCCATGCCGGGCCGGTTGTCCAGCACCAGGCTGGGGACGTCGGGCAGCGCGATCCCGATGCTGCACATCGTGGCGGGCGCGAGCCTGCCGGCCAGCCGGGCCACGCCGGCCGGGCCGCAGTAGGTCGAGAGCAGGCTGGAGACGACGACGATGCCGTCGATCGAATCGGGGCGAAGCAGCTCGTAGATGGCGTTGTCGGCGGCGTCCGGCAGCCGCGGCGCCTCGGCGGGGCCGCCGTAGACGAACAGCAGGTGATGCCCGGCCTGGCGGCACTTGGCCGCGATCGCGTCGCGCAGCTGGGCCTCGTAGCCGCCGCTGAAGGCGTTCAGCTGGTCGAGCAGCACCGCGATCCGCAGCCGGTGCGTGGCATTCCGCTCTTGGTCACTCACGCTGGGTCGCCGGTCGAAGGGTTATCGGCAGATCACCACCGAACTTGCGACCCCCATGATAGCGCGCTGACGGCGCGGCCGGTCGGGAGGGCCTCAGCCGAGCCCGAGGTTCTCGAGCAGCTGGACCAGGCGCCGTCCGACGGAGAAGTCCCCCCTCGTGTGCGCGTAATCGAGCGCGGCGAACAGGTGCGTCTGCTCGAGGTCGAGGCGCGACGGTTCGCGTTCCAGCAGCTTCAGGAAGTAGGCGACGGCGCGCTGCTGGTCGAAGCGGGTCCGCGCGACGACGGCGTGCCGGAGCGTGGCGTGGACCGTGAAGCGCCCCGGGAGCGGCTCCTGCACCAGGTGCCAGCGGCGCAAGCGCGGCAGGCCCGCGCGCCCCCGGACGTTGGCCAGCGCCGCCAGCGATCGGGCGTCGGCGTGATCGCCCTGCAGGTGCGCGAGGACCGTCAAGAGGCGCCGCCCGCTCGGATCGAGCCGCGGCCAGACCCAGCGGACGAGCAAGCGCAGCTCGGGGAGATCGTCTTCGTGGGAGATCGCCTCGACGCGATCGACGCCGTGCCGCAAGAGCCAGTCGCCGAGCGCGCGCGCCCCGATCGCGCCGCTGCGGACGAGCGCGTCGCTGATGTCGAGCGCCAGCGGATTCCAGCGCAAGAGCGCGGTCAGCTCGGCGACCGCCGGAAACGGATTGCGCCCGACGGTGACCAGCGGCGAGACGACCGGGAAGACCGACACCCCCGCCAGCAGGCAGCGGCGCGCCGTCAGCACCCAGAAGACCGGGTCGCGGCCGAGGGCGTTGAGGAAGCGCGCCATCTCGCGATCGTCCTCGTGGTTGTCGAGGACGATCAGCGTGCGCCCGCGCGCCCGCAGCTTGCGGCGGATCGCCTGCAGCCGCTCGCGGCGCTCGTCGAGCCGGCCCAGCGGCACGCCGAGCCGGATGGCGAGCATGTCGATCAGCGTCCGGTGATCCCAGGCGCCGACGCGCACCCACTCGAGCCCGCCGGGAAAATCGCGCCGCACCCGGTGACCGAGCGCCGCGGCCAGCGTCGACTTGCCGCTGCCGCCCGGGCCCACCAGCGCCAGTCGCGGATGCAGCCCCGTGCGGCAGGCCGCCACCAGCGTGTGCAGCTCGGCGGCGCGTCCATGAAAAGGGCGGGGCTGGGGAGGGAACGCCATGCGGCATCTTACCGTCGCGCTTCCCGCGGCGCCGTCGGCGAACCACCATACCGGTAGCGGGCGCGCCCCTGGGCTGGCTTTCTCCGCCGGCCGCTGACGGTCGGCGCGATCGCCGGCGAGGTGGAACGGCTTCTGGGCGGGCGCGGTCGGCCTGCTACGCTGATCCGCATGCGTGGCCTCGCCGACCTTCTGGGAATCCGGCTGCCGATCGTGCAGGCGCCGATGGCGGGCGTCTCCACGCCGGCGCTGGCGGCGGCGGTGTCGAACGCGGGCGGGCTCGGCTCGATCGCGGTCGGCTCCGCCGACGTCGAAGCGACCCGCCGCCTGATCCGCGAGACGCGGGCGCTGACCGGGCGCCCGTTCAACCTGAACCTGTTCTGCCACCGGCCGCCGCGCCGCGATCCGGCGCGCGAGGCGCGCTGGCTGGAGACGCTGGCGCCGCGCTTTCGCTCGTTCGGCGCCGAGCCGCCCGCGCGCCTCGCGGAGGTCTACCGGACCTTCGTCGGCGACGAGACGATGCTGGCGCTGCTGCTCGAGGAGCGGCCGCCGGTGGTCAGCTTCCACTTCGGGCCGCCGCCGCGCGCGGCGGCAGACGCCCTTCGCGCCGCCGGCGTGCGCCTCCTGGCGAGCGCCACCAACCTCGATGAGGCGCGCGCGCTCGAGGCGGCCGGCGCCGACGCCATCGTGGCGCAGGGCTACGAGGCGGGCGGCCACCGCGGCGTGAGCGATCCCGACGCGCCCGACGATCGGCTGGGGACGCTGGCGCTCACCCGTCTCCTGGCCGCGCGGTGCCAGGTCCCCGTCATCGCCGCCGGCGGGATCATGGACGGCGCCGGGATCGCGGCGGCGCTGGCGCTGGGCGCCGGGGCGGCCCAGCTCGGGACCGCGTTCGTCGGGTGCCCGGAGTCGAGCGCCGACGCCGCCTACCGCGCGGCGCTGGCCAGCCCCGCCGCGGCGCACACGGTGATGACCCGCCTCATCTCGGGCCGGCCGGCGCGCTGTCTGCAGAACCGGTTCACCGAGCTGGCGGCGGCCGTCGACGAGGGGACCCTCCCCGACTACCCGCTCGCCTACGCGGCCGGCAAGGCGCTGGCCACGGCCGCCCGCGCCGCCGGCGAGACTGGCTTCAGCGCGCAGTGGGCCGGCCAGGGCGCTCCGCTGGCCCGCTTCCTTCCCGCCGCCGAGCTGGTCGCCGCGCTGGAAGACGAGCGCCGCCGCGCGTAGCGGTCTTCCAGAGGTCCACGTGATCCCCGTTAGGCGGCATGGCGCGCCCACAAATGACAACTGGGTGTCCACGAATGCGAAGAGTTGCCGCCTGAATTGTGGGAGACGCTGAAGTCGGGTTCATTTCGCCCCGGGAGACCAGGCCATGAAGCGT
>Ga0134128_10007402_pt1 | contig 13266 bp, 11 predicted proteins | sample KB31754_FD_96462 | JGI IMG/M metagenome (GOLD analysis project Ga0134128, IMG submission 96462) | Terrestrial soil microbial communities with excess Nitrogen fertilizer from Kellogg Biological Station, Michigan, USA - KB3-175-4 | ecosystem: Environmental > Terrestrial > Soil > Unclassified ... | reverse complement strand
GCGACGCCATCGTGGCGCGACTGGTGACCGGCGCGGCCGATGACGAAGCCGTCCGCTATCTCAACGGCCGCTATGACCTCCGCAGGCGGTCCCTGGTGGTCGAGAAGTCGCCCCCGATGGCCGCGCGAGTGGCGGCGAGAAGCAAAGTAGGGAGGGAAGCGATGGACGCGGGGCCAACGGCGAAGAGCGCAGAGAAGGAAGGCGACCGGAACACGCCGGCCCCGGCCGCCACTGTCTCCGGTTTCGTGACGACAATCCCGCAATGCCAATATGATGACTACGGGTTTCCTGTGGAATGAGCGCCTGAGGCTTTCAGCGAACGGGGGCAAGTCGCCTTGCGAGCAACTGCGCCACCGCTTCCACAATCCGGCAGATTTCAATCGGCTTCTCCAGCCTCTCAACTGCCGCGAGTTCTGCTGGGATCGCGCCCTCGTCGAGCCCCGTCAGGAACACGAAGGGGATGCTGTCGGCCTTTGAGGTCAGAGCGGCTTATCATTTCGAAAGCTCCCCTAAAAGCAGCGCATGCCCCGCGCTACTAAATAGGCCCAAAATCCCTTTGCGACACGCTATTCCATTCTCGGAAGGGCCTCAAGGGGAAACTACAGAATGCTGATGAGCGCCTTGGCCCGCCCTTTGGGGTGGCATTTGGGGTGGCGGCTGGGGTGGCAGAGGCATATTGCTGTCCCGAGGGAGGGGCAGCCGGCCTTTGATTTCCCTCGCTAATCTGCCATTTCCTGGAGGCCATAAAATAGCTGGTCGGGGCAGCAGGATTCGAACCTGCGACCTGAAGTTCCCAAAACTTCCGCGCTACCGGGCTGCGCTATACCCCGTTGATTTCCTTAGCCTTTTTCGCGTCATCTTCGTGCGAACTACCGTTCTGTGCTGCAATGTGTGCCAGAGATCAACCAAGACGTAGCACACTCTGGGCCAACATTACAAACGACTACCTCACACTGCTTTTCCCCCGCGTTGGGTAGGAAATCGGCTTTAAGCCGATTTCCGCTTGTTAGCTATTGGCCCACCTACTTATAACGTGACCGACACTCGGCGGAGAGCCGCAGAACTTCAGAGACTAAATAAGGAGTTTTTTCATTCGCGCCCTCGATAGCCTCCTTGGCGCGAAGTAGATCTTCTATCTGATCATCAAATCCCGTTGCGTACATTTCCTCGTCGGCTTCGGCCATTATTTCTGCAGCAAGATGCTCCGCAAGTCGCTTTATTATATAGATATTATTTGTTTTTATGTCGTCAATGTGCAGGTTTCCAGTGCGCATTTTTTCTACCTTCCGAGCGAGTGCTTCAGTATAGACTACTGCTGGCTTGACGCAAACTATACACGCAGCGCTTCACACGCATGCGACTTTTGGAGTCAAGATTTTTGTTAGTAGTAGAAACGATACCTGCCGGTGCCTCACTGACACCGCCGATCCCGTTTTATTGCTCAACCGGCTTCCGTGATTCGCGACTTCGGAGACCGTCAGCAACTGGTAGGGCGCATCGCAACACGTCGATTCTCGCCGCCGGGCCAAATACTACATGAGAAGCCAAGCTGCAAGCCAAGAGATGGGGCTCCGCCTGAAAGCCCTTTTTCCGGCCCGTGTGGTATGCTATCGACCACACGTTCACAGCCCGTACTCGGTCAACCGTCCTCGTTACGCGGCAGAAGGCAAAACCTGCTCAAAGACACGTCGAGCGCAGCGGCGCTGATGACGGAGAGCTGACGTCTGCGGGGCTTAATGTGCGTACCCTTTTTCGCGGCACGCTCGGCGATGAGTCGAATATAGCGCATCAACTCAGGGCGACTGATTTCGACATCTAAGCGGGCTTTTATCTCAGAGACGCTCAAGCCCTCAACCATGAACATCATTTCTATTTTTCGGAAGGCTGCATTTACATGTTTGATGATGTCGTCCATTCCCTAAACCCCAGATTCTGTGTGTGTTTGTGTGCGCGTGATTGTGTGTACCGAACGGCACGAAATGGCCTGTTTGATCAGTGTAGTTGGGAGGTTATGACTAGGGAAATCAAGGGCTTGGTCGAAGTTTAGGGTAAATTCCCAAAACTTCCGCGCTACCGGGCTGCGCTATACCCCGCTTAAGGCTCGCCCGCACCGCGTAACATGGCCGACCGCGGCGAACAAGCCGCTTAAGCCTCGCCGAGCAGCCGCGCCCGCGCCGCATCGAGCCGCGCCGTCGCGCCGCCGATCTCGAACATCGCCGCCGCCCGCGCCCTTCCTGCTTGCTGCAGGCCACGGCGCAAGCCTTCATCCTGCGCCAGCCGTCGCAGCGCCTGCGCGAAGTCCGCTATGTCCGCCGGTTCGACATAGAGCGCCGCCTCGCCACAGACCTCCGGCAGCGCGCCGCGCCGACTGGCGATGAGCGCCGCGCCATGCGCCATCGCCTCGACAGCCGCGCGCGCGAACGGCTCGTCCCAGACCGACGGCGTGGCGGCGATCTCCGCTTGCGCGAGCAGCGCCATCGCTTGCGCGTGCGAGACCTGCCCGAGCCATTCGACGCCCTCGGGCAGCGGCGCGAGCCGGTGCAGCAGCCGCTCGGGATCGCCGCCGGCGAGCACCAGCCGCCAGCCCGCCAGATCGGCCGCCGCGAAGGCGCGGATGAGTTCTGCTGCGCCCTTGGCCGCGATCAGCCGGCCGGTATAGGCGATGATCGGCGCCTTCTCGCCGGCGAGCGCCGGCAGCGGCGCGCCATTGGCGATGACGACCACCTTGCCGCCGGGGTCGGCAACGCCAGCCAGGAATCGGTCGCGGATGAATGCGCTCACGCAATAAACCGCCTCGCAGGTCTGCATGAGCCGCGCGCGCTCGGCGGGGGTGCGCGAACCCTGCATCTGCTGCGGATCGTTGTGCAGGTGCAGGGCGAGCTTGGCCTTCGGCAGCCGGCGGCGCAGCTTCGCCACCATGTGCGGCCGGTTCTGCACTTCGATCAGCGCATGATCCGCCGTCACCTCGGCGACGGCCTGCGCATAGGCGTCGCGGTCGCGCCGCCACCAGCGCCGCCAGTCCGTGAGCCGCTTGTACGGCACATCCTCATATTCGCACGGCCCGGCGCCGAGGATGTCGATGCGCCCGGCGAAACGGCTGAAGCGGGCGAAATCGCGCCCGCACAGCGCCACCGCGCCGGAGTGCTTCAACGTGAACGTCTCGCGCGAAGGCAACACGACGGCGATGCGGGGCGCGCTCACCACAGCGCCGTCGGCCAAGCGTAGACACGCGACCACGGCCGCCGAAACAGCGCCTCCTCGATGAAGGCGGCGACCCAGCGCTCATTGAAAGCCGCATGCGCCTTGCGCCAGCCGGCCTCGGCGATGCGCCGCCGCTCCGCCTCGTCGCGCTTGAAGCGCAGCGCCGCTTCGCGCATCCCCTCGGGATCGTCGGCGAACGCCATCTCGCGGCCCTCCTCGAACAACTCCATCATCGCGTTGACGCGAAACGACATCGTCAGCAGCCCGCAGCCGAGCAACTGGGCGATACGGTCGGAACTGTAGAGATAAAGCTCCTCCGCCGGCGCCCGGACCGCCGCCGTCTCGGCGCGGTCGGAATTGAGGTTGAGGCCCATGCGCGCCTGCGCCAGCCGCTCGAAATAGGCGGCGCCATACAGGCCCGGCGCGCCGTCGAAGCCGTGGAAGGAGCAGGCGAGCCCCGGCGTCGCCGCCATCAGCCTCGGGGTAGCGCGGCGCGCGTCGTCGATGCGGTCGCCGCCGGCGTTGGCGGCGAAGAACACGTCGAAGCCGAGATCGTCGCGCTCGAAATTGCGAGCCTCCTCGACCGAGGCGTCGACGGGGTTGGGGATGAAGGCGGAGACGTTGCTAGGGCTCGAAAAGCGCTTCAGCGCCGCGCCGCCGGTGGTGACGAATGTGGCGTCCGTCACCCGCGCCCGGTCGGTGAGGAATTCGACGTTCAGCTTGCGAAACAGCGGATCGACGCAGACCTGAGCCAGTCGTGGCCGGCTGCGCGCCGCTTTCGCCTGCGCCAGCGTATCGGTCGAGATCAGGCAGGCATGGGCGAAGACGATCGCCTGCGGCGCGTAGTTTGCCACCGCCTCCAGGAACTTCGCATTGGCGACCGGGCGCCCGGCGCGCGAGGAGCGAAAGATCGTCCCCGCCCGCGCCACGTCGCGGTCGCTGAAGAACAGCACGCTATGGCCGTTGCGCGCGAAGCCGTTGGCGAGCTTGCGCTCGACGCTGTAATAGCGCCGCCCCGGCTCTCGTTCGCCCGCATTGCCCACGACCAGTATTCGCATCGCGACGCCTATGGCCGCGCCGGCGCCGTTTGGCAATGCGGGTTGCCTCGCGCGGCCCGACGCCCGATAAGCCGCTGCGTGACGACGCCAGCGCTCCCTATCGTCAACGCCATGTTCGGCGCCAAGCTCGGCGGGCTCGAACAGGTGTTCGTGGATTACAGCGAGGCGCTCGCCGCGCGCGGCCATCGCATGACGAATTTCGTCGCCCCCGGCGCGCTCTGCGCGGCGCCGCTGCGCGCCCTTGGCCAGGATGTGGTCGAGATCGGCAACGCCGGCCTTTGGGACCCGCTCGCCGCCTGGCGGCTGCGCCAGACGCTTGTCCGCCTCCGGCCCGCCGCCGTCATCGCCCACGGCAATCGCGCTATCGCCCTGATGCGGCGCGCCGCGAGGGGCATCAGCCCGGTCGTCGCCGTCACTCACAATATCAACGTCAAATCCGCCATCGGCGCCGCGCGCGTCATCGCCATCAACGACGACATGCGGGCGCGGCTGGTCGCCGCCGGACAGCCCGAGGCGCGCGTGGCGAGGCTGTTCAACATGATTCGCCGTCCCGCCGCGCTGCCCGCGCCCGCCGCGCCGCGCTCGCCGCCGGTGATCGGCGCGATGGGCCGCTTCGTGGCCAAGAAGGGCTTCGATGTGTTCATCGCCGCGCTGGCGCAGTTGAAGGCCGAGGGCCGGCCGGTGCGCGCCATCCTCGCCGGCAGCGGCGAACTTGAGCCGGCGCTTAGAGCGCAGGCCGCCGCGCTCGACCTCGGTGAAGCGCTGAGCTTTCCCGGCTGGGTCGCCGACAAGGCGGCGTTCTTCGACGCCATCGATGTTTTCGCCTTCCCCTCCTCACATGATGTCTGCCCCGTCGTGCTGCTGGAGGCGTTCCTGTGGGCCAAGCCCGTGGTCTTGACCGACTGCCCCGGCCCGCGCGAAATCTCCACCAACGGCGTCGACAGCCTGCTGTTTCCGATCGGCGACGCGCGGGCGCTCGCCAGCGCTATTGCCCGCACGCTCGACGAGCCGGGGCTGGCGCTCAGGCTCGGCGCCGCCGCGCAGGCGAAGATCCTCGCCGAGCACACATTCGACAAAGCCGGCGCGCGCCTGGAGGCGATCGTCGCCGCGGCGGCGGAGGAAGGCGCATGAAGGCAACGCTGGCTTTCGTCCTCTGGCTCGCCGCCAGCGGCGCGGCGGCGGCCGACACTTGCGCGCTCGACCCCCGGAGCGCACCGCAAACGTCGATCCTGTTCGCCGGCGTGGCGCGCGGCCCGGCGACCGCCGAGGAGATCGCCACGCAGACCGCTATCGCGCGCGCCCGCTCGCACGCGCCGCTGAGCCCGAGATACGCCAATCTGCCGCGCGCCTTTGTCTATTACATGTACGCCGGCCGGCGCCACGGCACGATCGCCAGCGTGCTCGACGGCATCATGCCGAAGCCGGGCGAAGCGGTCGTCGTCGCCTCGCGCCGGCGCGATCCCGATCTGCCCTGCGCCTTCATTCCGTGGACGGTGCAGCGCGGGACGCCGGCGCAGCCGACGTCCTGAGCCACCCGCTCAGGCCCGCACTTCCTGGCGCTGGAACGCGACATAGGCGATGGTGAACAGGCCGATGCAAGCGGCGATGAGCCCCGTCACCTGCGGCCAGATCAACGCCACGCTCTGCACGAACGGCAACGGCGCGGTGATCGCGCCTTCCAATTGCGAGGCGAGCACCAAGCCGAAGGCGCGCGTCGTCGGGTTGAGCAGCGCCAGCGTCGCCTCGGCGAACAGCGTGTTCGGCGATAGGCGCGACAGATCCTGCGCGATCCCCGCCGTATGCAGCACCGACAAGGCGTCGTAGGGATCGGGCGGCGCAATGATCGGCGTCAGCAGCGACACCAGCATGGTCCAGAAGAACGCAAACAACAGCCAGACCGCCAGCGCCGCCAGCGCCGCCGTCGCCGCCGAGCGGAAGACGACCGAAAACAGCAGCGCCAGCGCCAACCAAACGCCGCCATAGGCGATGGCCGCGATGAGGAAGGCGAAGCCGCGCAGCACCTCCGCCCCGCTCGGCGGCAGCCCGAGCAGCAGAATGCCGAGCCCGATGACGAACAGCCACAGCGCCGTCAGCGTCACCGCCAGCGTCGCCAGCCCGGCCAGAAACTTGCCGAACAGCAGCGCGTCGCGATAAATCGGCTGCGCCAGCAGCCGGCTCATCGTGCGCCGGTTGAACTCGCTGTTGACGCTGTCAAAGCCAAGCGCGATGGCGACGATGGGGATGAGAAACCCAAGAAACGCGACGAAAGACGGCAACGGGTCCTTCGCCGTGGTGAAGATGCGCAGGAACACGAACGGGTCTTCGCCGACCGTTTGCCTGAGCTGGCCGAGCGTTTCATAGACCGCGCCAGCGCCGGTGATGAAGATCAACAATTCGAGCAGCCGCATGCGCGTGCTGGTCAGATTGTCGCCGAGTTCCTTCATCATCACGACGCCAGCGCCGGCGAGCGCCGATCCCTCACGCCGCATCGCGCACTCCCTCGAAATAACGGACATAGACGTCATCGAGGCTGGCATGGCCGGCTTCGATGCTCATGAGTTCGCCGCCGGCCTCAACCACCGCGCGGGCGATTGCGGCGCGCACATCCTGCGCCGCTTCAACGCGGAAGCCGTTCGCCGTCGGCGTCACGCTGGCGACGCCTTCGATCCTGCCGATGGCGGTGGCGAGCCCGCCGCCGCGCGCCTCGACATGAATCACATGCGACCCGCCGAGCACGTCGCGCGTCAAATCCTCGACGCGGCCGGTGAGGCCGATGCGGCCGCGATGAAACAACGCCACGCGGTCGCACACCGATTGCACGAGATCGAGCAGATGCGAGGACAGCAGGATGGTCATGCCGTCGCTCTGCAACGAACGGATCAGCTCCAGGAACTCGCGCGTCGATTGCGGATCGAGGCCGCCGGTGGGCTCGTCGAGAATGGCGACCGACGCCCGCTTCATCAGGATTTCGGCAATCGCCAGTCGTTGTTTCATGCCGCGCGAATAGGCGCGCACCGGCTTCTCGGCCGCCGCTTCCAGATGCACGCGCGCCAGCGCCGCCGCGATCCGCGCGCTGGCGTCGCGCAGGCCAGCGAGCGCGGCGCTGTAGCTGAGATTGGCGGCGCCCGAGAGGTTTTCGTAGAAGCCGACCGAATCCGGCATGTAGCCGACGCGGCGCTTGACTTCGAGCGGCTTGCGCAGGGGATCGAAGCCTTCGACCATGGCGCGTCCGCTCGATGGCTCGGTGAGCCCGAGCAACATGAGGATCGTCGTCGTCTTGCCAGACCCATTGGGTCCGAGCAGCCCGAACACCTCGCCACGCTCGATGCTGAGATCGAGCCGATCGACGGCGAGCGCGGGGCCGTAGCGCTTGGTCAGCGCTTCGGCGCGTATCACCGCCTCGTTCATCGCCGTCCGTACCTCCCGACCGCGCCGAACAGCACCAACAGCGCGGCGGCGATGACGCCGAGGCCGGTGACGCCCCATAGCGTCGAGGTCAGCACGGTGACGCGATAGCTGATCGATTGCGAGACGCCGTCGCCGTCGGCGTTGAAGTTGAGCATATAATCGCCGGCGATCGCCTTCGGGTTCGGCGTAACCAGCGCGTTGACCTTCTGCTCGCCGCCGGCCGCGATCGGCGGCAGCTTCTTCGGCTCGAACGAGACTTTCCAACCCGAGGGCGGCGTAGCGTCGAGCTGCACGTCGAGCGCCGGGGCCGAGCCGAGGTTGCGCACGCGCAGCGGAATCGAGCGCTCCTGGCCGGCGTAGGCGTCGCCGCTCAGCCGGTCGTCCGGCCCGCTCAGCACCAGCGAAGGCTGGCCGCCGATGTCGAGCGTCAGCTTGGTCTCGGCCTTCACCTTGTCGCCGACGATGTCGAGCATCACCGGAACCTTGCCGGCCTCTGCGTCCGGCGAGGGCTTGATGGAGACCGTGAGATCCTTGCTCTCATTGGCCTTGATCGGCAGGCTGGTCAGCTCCTGCGAGCCGTATTGCGCCTTGAACGTCGCCGTGAAGCCCGGCGGCGCCTTGGTCGCCAGCGCCACAACCATGTCGTTCTCGCTCTGGTTGTCCACCGTCACGTTGAAGTCGAAACTCGACTTGGCGGTGCCTTTGAGTTCCGGGAATTTCGGCGTCGCGGTCAGCTTGGCGGCGAGCGGCACCTCCAGGTTGATGGCGATCGGCAGCGAGGATTTCGCCGCGTCGCCGTCCGCGTTCAGCGTGAACTTGTAAGGCCCGGGCTTGGCGTCGGCGGGAATCGTCAGCTTGAGGTCTAAGCTAGCGCGCCCGTCGTAATCGACAAAGGCGGCGCTGACCGGCTTGCCGTCGCCGTCAACCTCGGCCTTCCAACCTGGCGGTGCGTCGGCGATGCTGATCGCCGTGCGTTGCGGGGCGAGGCCGTAGTTGTAGAGCGTGAGGGGAAGTTTGGTCTGCTCTCCGGCGCGGATCGTCAGCGCCGGATAGGCCGTCGTCAGGTAAAGTCCCTTGATGCTGTCTGGACTCTCGTCCTTCGCCGACGCGGTCGCCGCCAGAGCAACAGCAATCAAGCCGCCAAGCGCGCTTGCGCGCATAAAACATCCAACCGCGCTTGCGCGCATGCCGGCGCCTCCCAACTGATGAAGAATGATGTTGTCGCCACGTCGCGACGCCGCGACCAATAGGCGAGACCTTGGCCAAAATTAGGCTTTTGCACGAGATCGCCGCCAACATTACGCAGATTTAATTGTGGCGAAGTTTGATTGACGGCGCCTCGCGCCGCGGACGCCTCAATGTTCGCCGCAGCTTAAGCGGCGGCGCCGGGCCCATGCAAAGATTGCCGATTTGGTTAGGCGCTCAGTCTTGCGAGGCGGTCTTCAGTTGGCCGAGCATGCCCTTGCGCCGCGCTTCGTAATAATAGCCGCCGGCGTAGAGCCTGATGGCGCGGCTGGCGTCGCCGTCGGCCACGGTATAGGCGTTGGCGAGATAGGCGCAGGCGTATTTCAGGTTGGTCTCGGCGTCGAGCAGGCCGCGCGCCGGGCCGTGGTAGCCCATGCCGCGCGCCGTGTCGGCGCGGATCTGCATCAGCCCCCAATACGGCCCGTGATGCGCCTTCGGGTTATAGCCGCTCTCGCGCCGGATCGAACGCCGGATCAGCGCCTCGGGAACCTTATAGACCTCAGCGTAATGGGCGATGCGTTCGTCGAGCGGGCTCTTCGGCCCTTCCACTTGCGCGACCGGCGCCGCGGCCTGGGGCGCGCTGGCGCAACCTGCCAGCGCCAGCGGGCTCAGCACGAAGGCGCAGGCGAATTCTTTCACAAATGGGACTTGTGGGACCGGCCCAAAATAAGACATGGCGTTTCATGCCGCTTTGTCGCCAAAAGCGCAAGTTTGTCCGCAAAAGCTCGAACGCCGACCGGGTTGAGCCTTGCGGCGCGAGTTGCTAGAGGGGGAGTCCCTCTGTCGCGTGGGATGAGCGCATGCCCTCCTATATACTTGTCGTCGATCAGGGAACGACCTCGACCCGCAGCATGATCTTCGGCCCCGATGTCGCCCCGGTCGCCGTCGCGCAGCAGGAATTCGCGCAACACTACCCACAAGCCGGCTGGGTCGAGCACGACCCCGAGGATATTTGGCGCACCGTGCTGGAGACGATGCGCATGGCGCTCGCCAAGGCGCCGAAGGGCGTGGTCGCCGCTGTCGGCCTCACCAACCAGCGCGAGACGACGCTGGTGTGGAGCCGGCGTAGCGGCGAGCCGATCTACAACGCCATCGTCTGGCAGGACCGGCGCACCGCGCACGCCTGCGCCCGGCTGCGAAGCGAGGGCGCCGAGGCGATGGTGCGCGAGCGCGCCGGCCTGCTGATCGACCCCTATTTCTGCGCCACCAAGATCGCTTGGATTCTCGACAATGTCGCCGGCGCACGCGCCGCCGCCGAGCGCGGCGAACTCGCCTTCGGCACCGTCGACGCCTATTTGCTGTGGCGGCTGACCGGCGGCGCTGTTCACGCCACCGACGCCACCAACGCCTCGCGCACCCTGCTCTACAATATTCACACCGGCGCCTGGGACGACGAATTGCTGCGCCTGTTCGGTGTGCCGCGCTCGATGCTGCCCAAGGTGCAGGACACCGCCGGCGAGTTCGGCGTGCTGACGCCCGATCTCATCGGCGAGTCCGCGCCGATCCTGGCCATCGCCGGCGACCAGCAGGCGGCGCTCGTCGGCCAGGCCTGTTTCGCGCCGGGCGCGGTGAAGGCGACCTTCGGCACCGGCGGCTTTCTACTGCTCAACACCGGCGCGACGCCGGTCGCCTCGTCGCATCGGCTGTTGACGACGATCGCCTACCAATGGCGCGGCGAGCGCGCCTATGCGCTCGAAGGCTCGATCTTCTCGGCCGGCGCGACCGTGCAATGGTTGCGCGACTCGCTCGGCGTCATCGCCTCCTCCGCCGAGAGCGGCCCGCTCGCCGCCGCCGCCGATCCCGAGCAGGACGTTTACGTCGTGCCCGCCTTCGCCGGCCTCGGCGCGCCGCATTGGCGCGCCGAGGCGCGCGGCGCCATCTTCGGCCTGACGCGCGGTTCGACGCGCAAGGAAATCGCCCGCGCCGCGCTCGAAAGCGTCGGCTACCAGACCCGCGACCTCGTCGAGGCGATGCGCGCCGACGCCGGCGGGCTTGGCGATGACGCGCCGATCCGCGTCGATGGCGGCATGGCCGCCAGCGATTGGACGATGCAGTTTCTCGCCGACATGCTCGCCGCCGCCGTCGACCGGCCGACGATCACCGAGACGACCTCGCTCGGCGCCGGCTATCTCGCCGGCTGGCAAGCCGGCCTCTATCCGGAGCCCAAGCGCTTCGCCGCCACATGGCGGCTTGAACGGCGCTTCGCCCCATCGATGTCGGCGGCGATGCGCGAGCGGCGTTATCGCGGCTGGCGCGACGCGGTGGCGCGCACGCTTTTCCAACCCGGCGACTAAGCGCGCATTGCACGGGCGCGCCGAAGCCCTATCTCTAGCGCAGGGCGTTGGCGCGGCCCTCGTCAGTACGCCGCCGCCGTGCTACCTTTGCCCGAAATCCCACCATTCCTGGACTACCCATGCGTATTGAGACCGACGTCAAGCTCGACTTCAAGGACGTGCTCATCCGGCCCAAGCGCTCGACGCTCACCTCCCGTAACGAAGTCGACATTCACCGCCCTTTCCGCTTCTACCACACGGCCTCCGAGTGGAAGGGCTTTCCGCTCATCGCCGCCAACATGGACGTCACCGGCACGATGAATATGGCGCGCGCCCTTGGCCGCCACGGCGCGCTGACGGCGCTGCACAAGCATTATCCCGAGAGCGCGCTGGCCGAATTCTTCGCCAGCGCCGACGGCGCGCACGCCTTCTATTCGATCGGCACCACAGCAAGCGATCTTGAGAAACTGGCCGCCGTGCGCAAGCGCGCGGAGCTGCATTTCCTCTGCATCGACGTCGCCAACGGCTATTCCGAGCGCTTCCTCGACGTCGTCAAGCGCGTGCGCGACGAGAACCCGAAGTCGGTCATCATGGCCGGCAACGTCGTCACCGGCGATATGACGGAAGCGCTGATCCTCGCCGGCGCCGATATCGTCAAGATCGGCATCGGGCCGGGCTCGGTGTGTACGACGCGCCGCGTCACCGGCGTCGGCTATCCGCAGCTTTCCGCCATCATCGAATGCGCCGACGCCGCGCATGGCCTGAAGGGTCAGGTCTGCGCCGACGGCGGCTGCGTTTCGCCCGGCGATGTCGCCAAGGCCTATGGCGCAGGGGCGGATTTCGTCATGCTCGGTGGCATGCTGGCCGGCCACGACGAATGCGAGGGCGAAATCCGCTACGAGGAGCACGATGGCGAGCGCGTGCCGGTGGCGATGGGCTTTTACGGCATGTCGTCGGAGACGGCGATGAAGCGCTACGCCGGCGGCGTCGCCAAATACCGCGCCGCCGAGGGCAAGACGGTCGAGACGCCCTATCGCGGCCCGGTCGAAGGCACAATGAGCGAGATCATGGGCGGCGTGCGCTCGATGATGACGTATATCGGCGCGACGCAACTGAAGGAGGTGCCGAAACGCACCACTTTCGTGCGCGTCACCGCCCAGACCAATGACGTGTTCGGCGCACTCTGACGGCGAGGCGGTCGCGCACGTTCGGGGAGAATGTCATGCCCGCCACCCGCCGCGAAACCGATTCGATGGGCGCCGTCGAGGTGCCCGCCGAGGCCTATTGGGGCGCGCAGACGCAGCGCTCGCTGGAACATTTCCGCACCGGCGCCGACCGTTACGTCTGGCGCGCGCCGATGATCCGCGCCTTTGGCGTGCTGAAGAAGGCCGCGGCGCTCGCCAATGTCGAATTGGGGGCTCTGCCGCCCGATATCGGGCGCGCCATCGCCGCGGCGGCGCAGGAGGTGATCGAGGGACGGCTTGACGCCCAGTTCCCGCTCGTCGTGTTCCAGACCGGCTCCGGCACACAGACCAACATGAACGCCAACGAGGTCATCGCCAACCGCGCCAGCGAGGCGCTCGGCGGCGCGCTCGGTTCCAAAAGCCCCGTCCATCCCAACGATCACGTCAACCGCAGCCAATCCTCGAACGACACCTTCCCGACCGCCATGCACATCGCGGTGGTGGCGGAATGGCGCCTGCTCGCCCCTGCCCTTTCAGCGCTTCGCGATACGCTGGCCGCCAAGTCGGCGGCCTTCGTCGGCATCGTCAAGACCGGCCGCACCCACCTGCAAGACGCGACGCCGATCACACTCGGCCAGGAGATCGGCGGTTGGGTGGCGCAGCTCGATTTCGCCGCCGCCACGCTCGCCTCGGCGATGCGCGGCGTCTACGACCTCGCCATCGGCGGCACCGCGGTCGGCACCGGGCTCAATGCGCCGCCGAAGTTCGGCGCGCTCTGCGCCCACCACATCGCCGATCTGACCGGCGAGCCGTTCCGCTCCGCCGACAACAAGTTCTTCGCGCTCTCCGCCCACGACGCGCTGGTCAATGTCTCCGCCGCGCTGCGCACGCTCGCCG
>Ga0134128_10007401_pt1 | contig 13268 bp, 9 predicted proteins | sample KB31754_FD_96462 | JGI IMG/M metagenome (GOLD analysis project Ga0134128, IMG submission 96462) | Terrestrial soil microbial communities with excess Nitrogen fertilizer from Kellogg Biological Station, Michigan, USA - KB3-175-4 | ecosystem: Environmental > Terrestrial > Soil > Unclassified ... | reverse complement strand
TGCTGCAGGCCTGCTCGCCCGCCAGCATCCTCCGCCTGCTCGAGCCGCAGTTCGATTGGATTGTGATCGATTCGCCGCCGCTGCTGCCCATGGCCGATGCCGCGCATTGGGCCCGCGCCGCCGACGGCGTCCTGCTGGTGGCGCGCGACAATCACAGCCGCCTGAGCGACCTCCAACGCGGGGTGCGGCAACTGGAGCGGGAGAAATGGCTGGGTGTGATCCTGAACGACTACCAGGCGCGCGAGCACCACTATTACGACCAATATTATCCGGGTTCTGGTCAGCCAGGGTTGGCCCCCGTCCGGCAAGGAACGCGCAAAAAGTGATGCCGAGGACGCATTAATGGCTGCGCATACGATTCCGCAATACCTCTCCCGCCGCCGCGGCTGGCAGATGGCGCTGGGCGAAGCCGGGGTGATGGTGCTGACGCTGAGCGCGGTGCTGCTGTACCGGTTTGGCCATGACGCTCCGCTGGTGCTGCAGGAGGATGCGGGATGGCGCATCGGGCTGGCCTGCGCGCTCTGCCTGCTCTGCCTCTACGGTTTCGATCTCTACGAATCCCCGGTGCTGGGCGATTGGCGGGAGTTGTGGCTGCGGCTTCCGCTGGCATTGGGCGTCCTGGCCTTGGGGATGGCGGGCCTGCTGTGGATGTTTCCCGGTCCCGATGTCAACCAGCGCTGGGCGGTGCAGGTGTTGGCCGCGGTGGCCTTCACCGTGGCCGCGGTCCGCTGCGGGTGGTTGTTGGGAGTGCGCCGCCTGCGGCGGCGCGAGCCGGCGCTGGTGTTGGGCGCAGGCGCATTGGCCGATGTTCTGTACGGCGAGCTGTGCCGGCACGGCGAGTTGGGTTGGCCGCTGGCGGGACGCTTGAGCACGCCGCGCAGCGAGGATCTGCTGGCGCTGGCGCGGGACGCCGAACCGCCCTGGGCACGGTGGCTGCTGGCCGCGTTTCCGGGTGGCTGGGAAGGGGTGGCGCCGACCGTACGGCAGCAACTGCAGGCTGCCGGCTGCCGCCTCGAAGACGGCGCCGAGTGGTATGAGCGGCTCAGCGGCAAGGTCGCGCTCCCCGCGCCGGCCTCCGTCCGCGTCGAGGCTCCGGTGGGCCGCGCGGTCCTGGCCCGCAAGCGTCTCCTCGATGCCGCGGTGGCCGCCGCCGCCTTGGTGCTGGGCGCGCCCCTGATGCTGCTGGTGACCCTGCTGGTGCGCGTCGACTCGCCCGGGCCAGTGATCTTCCGTCAGCGCCGGGTGGGCCGCGGTGGGCAGGAGTTCACCCTCTACAAGTTCCGCACCATGTTCGTCAACTCCGGCAACGCGGCCCAACCCGCCGGAGTCCACGACCCGCGCTGCACCCGCATCGGACGCTGGTTGCGCCGTCTGCGCCTCGACGAGCTGCCGCAGTTGATCAACATCTTGCGCGGCGAGATGAGCCTGGTCGGCCCGCGCCCCTTCGTTCCCGAGCAGGAGGCGGAATGCCGCGCCGCCATCCCCGGGTACGCGCAGCGGTGGCGCGTGTTGCCGGGCGTGACCGGCTGGGCGCAGGTCCACCGCGGCTACTGCGCCACCCTGGACGACAACCGCGAAAAGCTCGCCTACGACCTGTTCTATATCAAGCATCTCTCGTTGGGGTTGGACGTGATCATTCTCCTGCAAACGCTCAAAGTCGTATGTCTGGGACGAGGTGGACGATGAATACCTGGCTGAGCCTGGCGCTGCAGTTCGTGTTTTGGACCTCCTTTGCATTGGTGGTCTATACCTACGCCGGCTATCCGCTCCTGCTGTTCGTGGCGTCGTCGGCGGTGGAGTTGGGTGGCGCCTGGCGGCGCCTGCTGGGCAATGCGCCCGCGGAGCGCACCAGCGCCGAGCCGGCGTTGCCGGCGGTCAGCATCCTCGTCGCGGCCCACAATGAAGAGGGCGAGCTCCCCGGCCTGATGGACAGCCTGCGCCGGCTGGACTATCCCCGCGATCGCCTCGAGCTGGTCATCGTCTCCGACGGCTCCACCGACGGCACCGACGCCAGCCTGGAGCGCCTGCGCGAGCCTTGGATACAGGTCCACCGCCTCCCCAGCCAGCAGGGCAAGGCCAGTGCCCTCAATGCCGCCGTGGCCCTGGCCCGCTTTCCGCTGCTGCTGCTGCTCGACGCCAGCACGCGTCCGCAGCCGGACACGGCGCGCATGCTATTGCGCCATTTCGCCGATCCGCGCGTGGGCGTGGTCTGTGGCGCACTCCGGTTTGCCCATCATGCCGAATCCCAGCGCACCGAGGGCACCTACTGGGCCTACGAGTGTCTGCTGCGCCTCATGGAGGGGCGGCTGCGGGCCACGCTGACCGCCAGCGGCGCTCTCTACGCCGTGCGCCGCGAGTGCTTCCCCCGGCTCAGCTCCACCACCTGGATCGAGGATTTTATCGTGCCCATGCACGCGCGCCGGGCCGGCTTCGGCGTGGTCTACGATCCCGACGCCTGGGCATGGGAGGTGCCGGCCCCCTCGCTGCGCGGAGAATTCCAGCGCCGGGTGCGGCTGGCGGTCGGAAGTTTCCGCGCCTTGGGCGCGCTGCTGGGGACGCGGCTCGACGGTTGCACGCGCTGGGCCTTTGTCTCTCACAAGCTGCTGCGCTGGTGTGTGCCGTTTTTCCTGGTGCTGGGGCTGCTAACCAACCTGGCGCTATGGCCGCTCCCCTTCTATCGCGGCGTATTGATGGCGCAAGCGGCGACCTACGGGCTGGCCTGGTTGGGCGGCAGCGGACTTCCGCTGGCCCACCGTTTTCGCCTGGCCCAGGGCCTGTACTTTTTCCTGGCGATGAATGCGGCATTTCTGTGGGGATTCGTGGTCTTTCTTCGTGATCGGGGGCAAACGGCATGGCAGCAAGTTCGCTAAAACAGGCCTCCCACCCTCGCCGGCCGTGGCGGCCTCTGATGGGATCGACTCTTATGCACACCCAATCACATACTGCCCTGCGCCCCGAACGGTTGGCCCCGCCTCGCGCCGCCGGCAGTGCCGGCCTCACCGTCTACATCCTGATCGATGCGCTGGGCTGGAATCTCGCCGAGACCTACGGGTTCCTGCCGCTGCTGCGCTGGCGCCGGCCGTTGCGCACGACCTTGGGTTATAGCTCCGGCGCCATTCCCACCATCCTGAGCGGGGTGCCGCCTGCTGTCCACGGCCATTGGAATCTGCTTTACTTTGATCCCGCGGGCTCGCCCTTTCGCTGGATGCGCTGGCTGCCGCAGCCGGTGCTGCGGGCTTTGGACAATCGCTACGGCCGCTTCGCCCTGGGCTGGGCGGGCCGCCACATATTTCGGCTGGGCCCCGGCTTCGAGTGTGGCCTCCGGCCGGCCTTGTTGCCCTGGTTCAATTGGGCGGAAAAGCGCTACCTGTATCAGGCGGGAAGCCTGGCGCCGCAGGCCTCGGCGTTTGATCTGTGGCGGGCGGCCGGCGTTCCCCACGCCATCTACTCCTATCGCGATGGCGACGACTGGACCCTGCTGCGCCGCGCGCGCCGCGACCTCGAGCGCGGCTCGGTGAAAGCCCAGTTCATCTATTTATGCCAGCTCGATCACTTCCTGCATCTGCATCGCAACGATCCCGAGGCGATCCGGCAGGAACTGGAGCGCTACACCGCCGTCATTGACGACCTGTTCACAGTGGCGGAAGAGCGCGACCCACAGGTCCGCTTCCGTGTTTTTTCCGACCACGGCATGGCCCCGGTGCGCCGCCGGGTGGATTTGGCGGGATCGTTGCGGCAACTCGGCTGGCAGTCGCCCCGGGACTACCTGGCGATCTTCGATTCCACCATGCTCCGCTTTTGGTTTTTCAACGACGCCGCCCGGGCCGACATCCGCTGCTGGCTGGAGGCGCAGGATTGCGGGCGGGTGCTCAACGAGGCCGAGCTGCGCAGTCACGGCATCTGGTTCCCGGACGGCCGCTTTGGCGAGCTCATTTTCCTGCTGCACGCCGGTTGCATGGTGGGGCAGGGTGAGTTCAACGGCCGCGGCTGGAATCCGTGTGGCATGCACGGCTATCACCCCGACGACATTGACTCCGACGCCAGCCTGCTCAGCAACTGCCCGGCGGACGCCTCCCGGAGCGACATTCAGGATCTGTTCGCCTGTCTTTGTGATCCGCTCCCCCAGGAGGCGGCATGAGCGCCCTCCCACAGTGGGAAGCGGGGGGCGCCGCCCCACGCCTGCGCGTGCTGCACTTGAGCGGCTCCAACGTCCGCGGTGGCGCGGAAGAACATATGCTGACGCTGCTGCGCGGCCTGGACCGGAAGCGCTTCCAGCTTTATCTGGCGTGTACGCCGGCCTTGTTGCCGCAGCTCTCCGATCTCCCGGCGGATGTGCGGGTGGAGCCGTGCGCGCCGCGCAAACCCTGGCAGGCGGGTACGGGATGGCGCCTGTGCCGGTGGCTGCAGGCCGAGCGCATAGACCTGGTGCACGCCCATCTGTCTTTCGCCAGCCGCGCCGCTGCGCCCTGGGTGAAGCTGGCCCGCGGGCCGCTGCTGCTGGAGACGCCGCACGTGAGCGAGAACTGGCGCCGGGGCTGGAAGCGAGCCGCCTGGCTGGACCACGCCGCCGGCGGTCTCGTGGACGGCTACATCGCCGTCTCCGACGCCAACGCCGACTATTTGGGGCGCCAGAGGGGCCTGCCCGTCCGCAAGATCCACACCATCCGCAATGGCGTGGATGTTGCCAGGTTTGATCGCTCCCCACGCCACCCCTCCGACCCCCGCGCCAGTCTGGGAGTCGCGCCCGGCGAGATGCTGCTGGTGTGCGTGGCGCGGCTCGAGCCGCAAAAAGGCCACGCGGTGCTGCTCGAGGCCGTGGCCCGCCTCCCCCGGGGCCGTGGCCCGAAACTCCGTCTGGTGTGCCTGGGTGACGGCCGCCTGAGAAGCGCGTTGCAGTTGCAGGCGCAACAGCTCGGCTTGGCGGACACGGTGCTGTTTCCCGGCTACTGCCCGCAAATCGAGGCCTGGCTGGCGGTCGCCGATATCTTCGTGTTGCCGTCCATGTACGAGGGTCTGCCGCTGTCGGTGATGGAGGCGGCGGCGGCCGGATGCGCCATCGTGGCCACGGCGGTGGACGGCACCCCGGAACTGCTGGCCGACGGCCGCGACGGCTTGCTGGTGCCGCCGGGCCATCCGGAGGCGTTGGCCCAAGCTCTGCTGCGGCTGATTGCCGACGCAGGGTTGCGCAAGGCCCTGGGTGAGCACGCCCGGCAGCGGGCGCGTGAGGAGTTTGACCAGGCGCACCAGATCGCCGCCACCTCCACCCTCTATGTCGAGTTGGGAAACGCACGGGCCGCGCAGCGGGGCCGGGTGCCTGCCGATCCGTGCCTGCCGCCGACGGCCGTGGGAGGCGAGCGTGGTTGAGAGCACCGAGGCTCGCTCAGCATCTTCGTTCCAGCTTTCGGACTCGCTGGAACGCGCCGTGGTGAGCGCCACCCTCGAGCACTGGCCGCGCGACGGCGCGCCGCTTCGCGCCCTGATCCTCGCGGGCAGCCTGGCCCGTTGGGAGGGCAGTTGGGTGGAGGAGGACGGGGGAATCACCCTGCTGGGGGACGCCGAATTGCTCTGCCTTCTCCCCGACTCCTCCGCTCCGTTCCGGCCCGCCGCGCAGCACGCGCTGGAGGAGCGGGTAATGCAGCATGCCGCCCGGCAGGGCTTCCGCGCGGAGATCACCTTGACGCCCGTGCGGGAGCGGTATTTGCGCACCCTGCCGCCCCACCTTTTCGGCTATGAGCTGCGTCAGACCGGGCGCGTGCTCTGGGGTGACCGGCACGCACTCCTGCTGGCCCCCGAGCATCCCGCAGGTTCGCTGCCGCGCGAGGACGCATGGCGGCTGCTGGCCAACCGGCTGGTGGAAGTTCTGCCGGCGGCGCTGGCCCCTGAACCCACCGCGGCTTCGCCCTGGAGCTTCTACCCCTGGGTGAAGCTCTATCTCGACATGGCCACCTCCTATCTGATCTTCGCCGGCGAGTACGCGCCCAGCTACGGCGCGCGCGCGGAGCGGCTGCGCGAGCTGGCGGAATGCCGGCCGGGGTTGGGCTGCGGCGGAGACACCGGCATCCTGACGCGCGCGTTCGCGCAGCAGGTGTCGGCCTGCACCGCCTGGAAGCTGTCGCCGGACCGCGACATCGCGCGGGTGTTCGGTCCCGGTTGGCGCGAGCGGGCACTGCGCGACGCTCACGCGCTGTGGATCTGGGAAATGCAGCAGTTGACCGCGGCCGGGTCGGCCGACCTGGCCGAGCTCTGGGCCGGTTGGCTGCGGCAACAGCCTCGCCGGTCGCGGCTGCGGGGCTGGGCCAGTGCCATACGCCACCACGGCGGGCGCCGGCCGGGGTTGTGGCCCCGGTGGCTGCGCCTCGCCGGTCGCGCCTCGCCACGCCATTGGATTTATCAAGTCGCGATGGACTTGCTCTATGAACGCCGGGGCGAGCCTGGCCGCTCGCTGGCTCTTTGTGCCGCGCACCTGCCGCTGCCCCCCGCCCGCCCGCCCCGCTCTGCGGCGGAACTCGCCGGTTGCGTCGTGCACAACTTTCACCGCCTGGCGCACTCGACCCGCGCCTGAAGGATTCATATGCGTCTACTCTATCTCGCCCTCGATTGCCCCCTACCCGCCAATAACGGCACCCGGATGCGGACCTGGTCCATGTTGCGGGCCTTGCACGCCGAAGGTTGCCGCATCACCCTGGTTTGCCAGCGGAACTCGGGAATTCTTCACGCCCGCTCCGAGCTGCATCAAGCCTGCGAGGCCTTTTGGATCCTCGATCAGCGGGTGGGCAGCCTCAGTCAGGGAAACGATTGGGGACGGCGCCTCGCCTCGCTCGCCTCGCCTCTGCCCTATGCCGTTTGCCGCTACCGCTCGGCGGCGGTGCGCGCCTTGATCCGCCGGCTGTGGGCCAGCGCGCAATGCGAGGCGCTGGTCTGCGACTCCGTTTTCGGCGCCGTCAATGTACCCCTGGAGGCGCAGCCGCTGATCCTGAACCATCACAACATCGAGCACCGCATCTTTGCCGCCTATCGCGAGACCGAGACCAACCCGCTGAAGCGCATCGCGGCGGGTTGGGAAGGCCGCAAGCTCTACGGCTGGGAAAGGACGGCGGGCGAACTCGCCGCCCTGCATCTGGTGTGCTCGCGGGTGGATCAGGAGAGCCTGCTCCTCCAACAGCCGCTGGCTCGCGTGGTGGTGGCGCCCAACATCGCTCCCGAGACCGCGCCCACTCCGGCGGCGGGAGATGGCGGCACCGAGGATGAGGGCTTGGTGGTGTTCCAGGGCGCAATGGATTGGTTTCCAAACCGCGATGCCGTGGACTTTTTCCTGGCTCAGATCTGGCCGCGGGTGTTGCACGACCAGCCCGCCGCGCGTTTGCTGATCGTCGGCCGTCAGCCGCCGGCTGCGTTCCTGGCGCGGCACCGCCGCCAGCCGCGGGTCACCTTCACCGGCACCGTGGAGGACGTGCGCCCCCATTTGGCGCGGGCCGCGGTGGCCGTCGTGCCGCTGCGCATCGGCAGCGGCACGCGTCTGAAGATCCTCGAGGCCGCGGCCATGGGGAAAGCCATCGTCTCCACCCCGCTCGGCGCGGAGGGCCTCGCCCTGGCGGCGGGTTCGGAGATCGTCATCGCCGCCCGCCCGGAGGATTTCGCGCAGGAGGTAATCGGGCTTCTGGCTTCGCCCCATCGGCGCCGCCGCTTGGGGGAGGCGGCACGAGCCCGCGTGCAGGTGGATTACAGTTTTGACGCCTTGCGCCGCAGCGTGCGGCAGGGCCTGCAACAACTCCGCTCGGGGGCCGCCTCCCATTGGTCCGGGGCCGCCGCCACGGCATGGCAGCGCTCCTAGCCCTTCCGCCGTCCGGGCCGTGATGGGGAAATGCAATGCTGCTCTTCTACATCTTGATCTCCGCCATGCCCCTGGTGCGGAACCCGCTGTGGGAGCACTTCATGAGCGATCTCACCGCGGTGAAGTACCTGGGCGTGGCGTGCCTCGCCTACGCCGCCTGGCACTGCACCCTGGCGCGGCGCTCGCCGCCGATCTGGGGCTCGATGACGGCCAAAGCGATGACGGGCCTGTGCCTGTGGGCGGCCGCCTCCTGGTTGACGCTGGGCGCGCCCATCGCCTGGGAAAAGAGTCCGCTGCTGAGCTACATCAGCTTTCTTCTCCTGTTGGTGATTACCGTGAGCGTGGTGGATAGTTGGCCGCGGCTGGAGCATGTGCTGTGGGCGGTGATCCTGGCGGTGGGCATCGCTTCCCTCTACATCGTGCGCGAGTGGCAGGAATACCGCCACGTCTACGCCCATTTCCGGCCGGGATGGGTGACCGGCGATCCCAACTACTTCACCGCCTCGGCGCTGGTGGGCTTGCCCTTGGCGTTGGCCTTCTGCGGGCGCCATACGGCGTGGTGGAAGCGTCTGGGAGCTTCCGGGTGCGTGCTGTTGACCCTGGTGGCCATTGCCCTGGCGGCCTCGCGCGGCGGGCTGCTGGGATTGCTGGCGATGGCCGGTTGGTTCGCCTGGAAGAAGCGGCGCCTCAGTCTGTTTGTGCTGGCCGGGGCGCTCATGCTGCCGCCCCTGCTGCTCTGGTCGAGGTCCCCGCTCAATCGTCTGCTCCACCCCAGCGCCTCTGACGTCAAATCCTCCAATACCCGGCTGGCGTTGTGGGAGGCAGGCCTCCGGATGGTCGAGCAGCATCCCCTTACCGGCATCGGTTTGGGCCAATTCAAATCGGAAGTCGCGCAGTACGCCGTCGGGCGTAAAGATCTGGATCATATCGCCCACGACACCTATCTGGCGCTGGCTTCGGAGATGGGGCTGCCGGGGATATTGATCTACGCCCTGATGGTCGGCGGGGCGGCGCTCACGCTGGCGCGTCTGCGGCGCGCAACCACGGCGGCGGCGGCCGACGCCCCCGCCTCGCGCGACCGGCCGCCGCCGGTATTCCAGGATGATGACGAAGCTAACGACAGCGAATCGCCGCCGGGGGCACACGCCCCTCCCGCCACGGCGTTGCCGCCATGGTTGGCCGACGCGGTGTTGGGCATGCAAGGAGCGATCTTGGGATTTTCGGTGAGCGCGATCTTTTTGTCCGCGCAGTACACCAAATTGTTCTGGCTATTGCTGGCGGTAACGGCCGCGGCCGACAGCCTGCTCCCGAGGGAAGCGGCGGCGGCCGAGGTGGCCGAGCCCGCGCCCCGCTTGGGGGCGGATTTATGGGAGGTGGTTGGCGATGTCTGAAGCGCACTACCCCACTCGCCGTGAATTTTGCCGCTGGAGCCTGGCCGGTGGCTTGTGGGCGGTTTTAGGCCGCCACGCCTCCACCGGAGAGCCGCAGTTGGACGTGTATGGCGGCATCGTCGGCCATGGCGCCGCCTGGAGTGCGGCCGGTCCACGCTTCCATACCCGCCAGGTGAATGGCCGCTGGCTGCTGGTCACCCCCGCCGGAAACCCGTACTGGATGCTGGGAGTTTTTTACGTCGATCTATCCGGCTCCCGCTTCGATGCCCAGAGCGCGGACTCGCAGCGATCCATCAGCCTGGCCAAGTACGGCAACGAGCAGGTGTGGGCGCGGCAGGCGGTGCGGCGGGTGCGCGGCTGGGGGTTCAACTGCCTGGCCGAATATGCCGGTGAGTATGCGCTCCCGATACCGCTCTATGGCCGCGCCGGCAACCCCGAACGCCTGCCGTTCGTCGCCATGATCCGGCCTGCGAGATTCAGCCTGACGAACCGCTGGAATTATGCGCCCGGCCCGGTGAAGGATATCGTCTCGGCCACCGATCCGGAGGTCTACCACGGATGGCGCGGAAGCACGGCGCCCGACGTCTTCGATCACAATTTCGCCGCCTACGCCCGCAACGAGGCCGCGGCGCTGGCGCAGCATCTCGGCCAGTCTCCCTTCCTCATTGGCGTGGCCACCGACGATGCCGACGACATCTACGGTTTTGGTCCGGGGCCGGACGTGCCCGCCGCTCGTCTGCATCCACATCTCGGCTGGTTGGTGCTGATCAGCAATCCCCTGCAAGCGGACAATGCGGCGCAGCGCGCCCACTATACCGATCCCCGCTTGCACTCCAAGCATGCGCTGCGCGATGCCTTGCGCCAGCGCTACGGGTCGGTCGAGCGCCTCAACCATGCCTGGGGGTCGGCCTACACCAGCTTCGACTCCGACGGCGGCTGGCCGCACGGTCGCGGCCTGCTCGATGAAAGCGGGCGCGGCGCCTGGCTGGGGCGCGACGGGACGCGAATGCTCGGCGCAAGCGCCAGTGTGCGCGCCGATCTCGACGCGTTTCTTTACCAATATGCGCAGACCTATTTTCAAGCCGTCAGCGCCGCCTTGCGCAGCCATTTTCCAGGCTATCTGACCTTCGGCCCAGCCACCCTGAACGGATGGAGCGGCTTGACCCGCACTCCCATCCTGCGCGCAGCCGGCGACTCCGTAGACGTGGTGCAGGCCTGCGCGGCCTCCGACGAAGTGCTGCGCATGACGGCGGCCGCCACCGGCAACGTGCCGCTCGTGACCTGGACGGGCATGGCGGCCAACGCCGATTCCGACCTGTATGCCTATCCGCATTCCAGCCCGGGCGCGCCCATGTACAGCTCGCAGGCGCAGCGCGGCGCCGCCTATGAGGCTGCCCTCGCCGGCGAATTCGCGCGTGCCGTCGCCGGGCGTCATCCCGTGGTGGGCAGCAAGTTCTGGGCCTTTGCCGATTCCTGGCCGGAAAAAATGAACTGGGGCCTGGTGAGCCTGCGCGACAACGCTTACGACGGCCAGGAGGCGGTCCGCCGCCCGGGGCACGATTCCTGGGGCTTCCGCACCGGAGGCGAAGCGCGTGACTTCGGCGACAGCATCACCCCCATCGCCCGCGCCAATCGTGCCGTGTACCAGCGGCTGCGTGCCGAGTTGCAAGGTTAATCGTCATGGCTAACGCCTTCACCCTTGCGGGCCGACCATCGTACGTAGCATCGGGCGACGCCTGGCGCGATATCCCCGCCGACCTGCGCGGCCCGGTGACCGGCGGCATGCGCTGGACGCTGTGGCTGGCCGCCGCCGCCGTGCCCTTCAGCTATGCCACGCGCGTCCTGCTGGCCCGCCTGGGGCCGGAGTGTTTGGCCATCTATGGCCTGCTGCTGGTCTACATCGGGTTCGTATCCGGGTTCCTGTTTCTCGGGGGCAATGCCGTCGCCATCCGTTATCTGCCGGCGCTGGCGCCGGCGCGGCGCGCGGATTTTCTCCGCACCTACGCCCTGGTGATTGGCGTGGCCTGGTTGCCCTGGGTGGTGGTGGCGGGCCTCGATCCCGGCGCCATGGCGTGGTTGTTCGGCGGGCGGGGGCGCGGCTTCGAGCTGGTCATGATGGCGCTCGCGCCGCTGCCAATCCTGTTTTCGCTCCTCTTGGCCGCTCTGAAGGGAATGCTCGACCTGACCTGGGCGCAGGCGCTGTATCGCGGCGTGACCGTGGGCATGCTGGCTGGCGTCCTGCTGCTGTATGTCACCGCGCGGACATGGTTCGTCGCCCATGCGGCAGGGATCATTTGGGGTATGTATCTGGGCCTCACGGCCGTCGGCTGCCTGGCCGCACTGGCGCGTTGGCAGCGGCTCGCCGGGACCGGCACCGGCGGCGGCGCGCGGCCGCGCTGGTATCTGCCGCCCGGGTTCTGGAGCTACGGGCTCGGGCTGCAGGGCTCCAGCATGCTGGGCTTTGTGGCCACCCAAATCGATGTGCTGCTCATGCTGCACGTCGGCGGGCTCAAGCGGCTGGGCAGTTACGTGGCCATCATGACCCTGGCGGCGCTCGCCACCACGGCTCTGAAACTACTGCTGGACGCCTTCATGGCGGCTCTGACCCACGGTCTGGCACGCAGTGATGCGGCGCTCACCGGAGACCTCTTCGACGCCTGCTGCCGCCTTCTGCTGCCGCTGATCCTGGTGATGGGCATTGCGCTCACCTGCCTGGCGGCGCCCCTGCTGGCGGTCTATGGACCCGGCTACACCGGTCTGCAGACCGCACTGCGCTGGCTGGGCCCGTGTGCGGCGCTGGATGGATTGAATTGCGTCTTGGGCAGCGCCTTGGGCGCCCTCGGACATCCCCAGGCGGAGGTGAAAGCCAAGCTGGTTCGCTTGGCGGCTTACCTGGCGCTTTTTCTGCCGCTGTGGCATGCCTGGGGGCTGACCGGCGCGGTGCTGGCCTGGGGCGCGGCGGAAATCCCCTATCAGGCGGTCAATCTCTGGTGCCTCCGGCGGCTGGCGCCGTTCCGTCTGCGCTGGCGGCGCCTGTACCCGGCGTTTCTCGCCGCCATCGCCGGCCTGGCCCTGCTGGCGCCGTGGGGAGATGCGCTCGGTACGGCGACCCGGCTCGGGGTGGGGGCATTGTTGGTGGCGGGATTTGTGTTGATGGCGGGCTATTCGCCGGCCGAGCTGGCGGCCCATCTTCGCATCTTCCTGCCCGGCCAGGCGACGGAAGGGAGTCTATGAGCATACCTGCGGTGATGCATGTCGAGGTGGGCGGGAGCTACGGCGGCTCACTGCGCGCCTTGGAGCTGTACCTGAAGCATTGCGACCCCACGCTGCTGGGCCACCACCTGCTGTTCTACCACCCCACGCCCGAGATGGACAGGTTGCGGCCATTGGTGCGCAGCCTGCAGGTCTTGTCCGCCCAACCGGCGCCCGAGCCCGGCGCGCATCGCCCGTTTCCCCGTCCACAGCGCCTGCGGCCCTTGGAGGAGTGGCTGGCTCTGGCCGCGTGCCTGCCGCGCGCCCGCCAGGTGGCGGGCGTGTTGCGCGCCTCCGGATGCTCGCTGGTGCACTGCAACAACAGCTTCCCCTATCAGGCCCCCACGCTGCTGGCGGCCGGATGGGCCGGGTTGCCGGTGGCCGCGCATGTGCGCAACCCCTTGACCGGTAGCCGCTTGCAACGCTGGCTGGCACGCCGCCTCGCGGTGGTGCTGCCGCTGCACGCCGGTCAGGAGGCGCAGTTGCGCTCCTGGAACCTGACCAACGATGTGGTTCGCTGCCCGGACGGCATCGAACTCCCTCCGGTACAGGCGGTGCGGGTGGCCGCGCTCCGGCACCGCCTGCTGCCGCAGGGCGGACTGCTGCTGGGCTCGCTGGGGCGGCTCACGCCGCAGAAAGGCTTCGACCTTCTCCTGCGCGCGTTCGCCCTCTGCCGCGCCCGGCATCCGCACTGGTCGCTGATCATCGTCGGGGAAGGCGAAGAGCGCGCGCACCTCGAAGCCCTCGCCGCGGAGCTCCACATCGAAGCGGCCGTCGCGCTGCCCGGCTATGTG
>Ga0134128_10007399_pt1 | contig 13269 bp, 13 predicted proteins | sample KB31754_FD_96462 | JGI IMG/M metagenome (GOLD analysis project Ga0134128, IMG submission 96462) | Terrestrial soil microbial communities with excess Nitrogen fertilizer from Kellogg Biological Station, Michigan, USA - KB3-175-4 | ecosystem: Environmental > Terrestrial > Soil > Unclassified ... | reverse complement strand
CCAATGGATACCAAAATTGGGTGTTAAAGGGAAATCACAAGGCTCTGAGTCGGGAATTTGTGGGCCCGTTTTGTTACATCGGAATCGTCCATCATGGGCTTGATTTTAATCAAATTTCGATGGTTTTCGGCGACCGCCGGCGTGCTCTTCGCACTCGCCGCCTGCAGCCGCATGAGCGAAATCGGTTTCGATTCCAAGATGGCGCTCGGCAGCGTCAGCACCGTCGATCGTTGCACCGATTTTATGCGCCGCGCCTTTCCCAATGGCGATATCGACGTCGCCGGCAGCCAGGTCGATACGAGCATGGCGAGCGGATTGGTGACCGTACAAGGCGTGCGCAAGGGTGTGCCCGAGAACTCACCCTATGCGCGAACAGTTGAGGTCGAATGCCATTTCGAAGGCGGGGTTCTCACCGGCTTTCGCTGGATAGCAGGGCCTATTCGCGCCGCAACGACCGGCCAAGCGCCGTGAAATCGGTAAAGTGGAGCTGCGGCGGGAATTGCGCGAAGCCTTGATCTTCGGAATCGATTTCGCCGAGCAGCACCGCGGTGCAGCCGGCCCGCGTGGCGCATTCCATATCGAGGGCAGTATCGCCGACATACCAGACATCGGGGCCGGCGAAACCGGAGCCTTCGAGCGCGAATTGCATCGCGAGGGGATCGGGCTTGTCGGCTTTAGCATCGCCCGCACCGACGACGCGTTTGAAATGCGGTGTCCAGCCGAGATGATCGGCTTCGAGCCGCAGGATGTGCCCGGTTTTGTTGCTCAGCACGGCGAGATGCAAGCCGGACCGCTGGGCCTCGCTGAGCAGTTCCGCCGCGCCGAGGATGGGCGTCAGCCGCTCGATATGCATGGCGGTGAAATGATCGAGGTAGAGCTTGCGCGCCTCCTCCCAGCGCTCGCCGAAAAGCGCCGGAAAAGCATCGCGCAACGAACGGCGGACGCGGAGCTTGGTTTCGGGCAGCGTCCAGGGCGCGTGGCCCATCGCCGTAAAAGTGAGGACGAGCGCCTCGTGGATCGTCGCCCAGCTGTCGACGAGCGTGTTGTCCCAGTCAAAGACGACAGCGCGCGGCACGCTCATGTCTTGTCCGAGCCGCCGGCCGCGGCGTATTCCGCATAGGATGCGGCCAACTTCTTCGCGATGGAACCGGGCTTGCCGTCGCCGATTAGCGTGTCATCGATCCGCACGACCGGCACGACGAAATTCGTGCTGCTGGTGAGCAGCGCTTCGGCCGCGGCTTTGGCTTCATCGACGCTGAATGGTCGCTCGCTGAGCCGCAGCGCCGATGCCGCGAGGACGCGCAGCAGGCCCAACCGCGTCACCCCGTTCAAAATGCCTTGGTCGGCTTGGCGCGTCACCACCTCGCCCGTCGTCGTGATGATCCAGGCATTCGACGAGGTGCCTTCGGTGACATTGCCCTCGCGATCGACTTGCCAAGCCTCATAGGCGCCGGCCTGCTTCGCTGCTTCCTTGCCGAGCGCGTTGGGCAGCAACGATACTGATTTGATATCGGGCCGCGCCCAGCGCTGATCCGGGATGGTGATAACCTTGATCCCGCTCGCCATCAGCTTCGGATCGACCAGCCGCTTCGAGCGCGCGGTCATCACGAGGCTCGGCTGCGTCTTGCCCGGGAAAGCGAACTCGCGAGTCGCGACGCCCCGTGTGATCTGGAGATAGACGAAGCCCTCACGCACCCGATTGCGGCGCGCGACCTCGCCCATCACCACTGTCAGCGCGGCGTCCTTCATTGGAAAGGCAATGCTCAGCGCCGCGAGCGAGCGTCGCAGCCGCTGCAAATGAAGCCCGGCATCGATAAAGACCCCGTTCCGCATCGCGACGACCTCGTAGCAGCCATCGGCGAATTGATAACCGCGATCTTCAATATGCACGCGCGCGTCGCGATGCGCGATAAAGCGACCATTCACGTAAGCGATGCGGGACATGGTGCCCTATTGCGGCTCAATTCGCCTCCGACAAGTCGGCCTTGGCGGCGGGCTCATCGGGTGCGCGCTCGCCATTGCGCTCGCCGGTCAGCACGCCGAGCGATTTGAGCTTGCGGTGCAGGGCCGAGCGCTCCATGCCAACGAAAGCGGCGGTGCGTGAGATATTGCCGCCGAAGCGCGCGATCTGGGCGAAGAGATATTCGCGCTCGAACATCTCGCGTGCGTCGCGCAGAGGCAAGGTCATCAGCTCGCCGCCGCGATCCCAGCGCACCACCGCGGGCGCGATCGAGCCAATCTCCGCGGGCAGCATCTCGGCACGGATCGAATCGCTACCGGCCGGCGCCATGATCAAGGTCCAATCGACCGCGTTCTTGAGCTGGCGCACGTTGCCCGGCCATTCGTAAGCTTGCAGCGCGGCGATTGCGTCGTCGCCGAACTCGCGCGGCGGCAGGCGTGCGTTCTCGGCCGCCCGCGACATGAAGTGCCGGGCGAGCGCCGGTATGTCCTCGATGCGCTGGCGCAGCGGCGGCACATGCAGCGGCACGACGGCGAGACGGTAATAGAGATCTTCGCGGAAACGCCCCGCAGCGATCTCGACCGTCAGATCGCGATTGGTCGCAGCGATGACGCGCACGTCGACCTTCACACGCGTGCCGCCGACCCGCTCGAAAGTCTGGTCCTGTAGCGCGCGCACGATCTTGCCCTGAGTCTCCAAGGGCATGTCGGCGACCTCGTCGAGGAACAGCGTGCCGCCATGAGCCTGCTCGAAGGTGCCGACCTTCCGCGGCGAATCTGGTCCCTCGGCGCCGGCATCGGTGCCGAAGAGCTCGATCTCGAAGCGCTCCGGCCGCATCGTCGCGCAGCTCAGCACGACGAATGGCCCCTTGCCGCGGCGCGAGCCCGCGTGAACCAGCCGTGCCACCACTTCCTTCCCGGCGCCCGGCGCGCCGGTGATCAGCACGCGGCTGTTGGTGGGGCCGACACGATCGAGCTGTTGGCGAAGCTGGGAGATCGCATGGGACTCGCCGATGAGCTCGTCATCGCCGCCGGTGCGCTGGCGCAGCTCCTCGTTCTCGCGCTTCAATCGGGCGGCCTCGATCGCCCGCTCCACGATGATCAGGAGCCGGTCCGATTTGAAGGGTTTCTCGATGAAGTCGTAAGCCCCGAGCTTGATTGCCGCGACGGCGGTCTCGATATTGCCGTGCCCGCTGATCATGACGACCGGTATGTGCGGCAACTCGCGCTTGATGATCTTCAGGATCTCGAGCCCATCGAGTTCGCTGCCTTGCAGCCAAATATCGAGCACGACAAGCGAGGGCTGGCGCGAGCGAATCGCGGCGAGCGCCTCGGTGCTGTTGCCAGCCTGCCGGGTGTCATAGCCTTCATCGCCAAGAATGCCGCACATCAATGCGCGGATATCGGCTTCGTCGTCGACGACCAGAATCTCGTTCGCCATCGATTTTAGGCTTCCACCTTCGCTACCGGGTTTGGCGCAATGTTCTTCGTCTCTTGGGGATGGAACAAGAGGCTTATGCGCGCACCGCCGCCTTCCCGATCGTCGAGCACGAGTTCGCCGTGATGATCTTCCATGATTTTCTTCACGATAGCGAGACCCAGACCGGTACCTTTTGCGTGCGTCGTCACATAGGGCTCGATAAGCCGCTCTCGGCCCTCGCGTGGCAAACCGCGCCCGTTATCCTCGACCGCCAGGACAACATCCTCGCCGTCGCGCCCGAGACGCACCGTGATCTGGCCCGGCGGCACATCGCCTTCGCGCGACAAGATCGATTCGGCGGCGTTCTTCATGAGATTGACGAGCGCCTGGGCCAGCTGGCGCGAATCACAGGAGAGGCGCAGTGGCGCGCCCGGCAGCTCGGTCTCGACGCGAATCTCCGGCGTTGCCGCCCGTTGCAGGAACGCGGCCTGGCGCACAATCTCGTTCAAATCCTCGTCGCGCAGAACCGGCGCTGGCATGCGCGCGAAAGAAGAGAATTCGTCGACCATGCGGCCGATGTCGCCGACGTGACGGATGATCGTGTCGGTGCACGCTGTAAAAGTCTCGCGATCGTTTGCGATGTCCTTGAGGTATTTTCGTTTGAGGCGTTCGGCCGAGAGCTGAATCGGTGTCAGTGGGTTCTTGATCTCATGCGCGATGCGGCGCGCGACATCGGCCCAGGCCGCCTTGCGCTGCGCTGCCTGCAGCTCGGTGATGTCGTCAAAGGTAACGACATAACCCTTGGCCTCACCTTCGAGCCGCTCGGCGGCGACACGGACGAGCAGCATATGCGCACGGCCGGCGCGCACGATCTGCACCTGCGCCTGCGCGAGCCGATCGGGGCGGCGTTCGGCCTCGTCGTAGAGCGCGGCCATTTCCGGCACGACGTCGGCGAGTTCTTTGCCGATATGTTGGTCAAGATCGGTGCCAAGCAGCAGCGAGGCCGAGCGGTTCGGCAAGTTGATGCGACCCTGCTGGTCGAGCCCGATCACACCGGCGGAGACGCCCGACAGCACGGTCTCGGTGAAGCGCCGGCGTTGATCAAGCTGCCGGTTGGCTTCGATGAGCTCGCTCTGCTGACTTTGCAATTGATGCGTCATGCGGTTGAAGGCGCGCGATAGCGAGGAAAATTCCTCATCGCTCTCGCCTGCGGGCACGCGCGCCGCGAGATCGCCGCCGCGCACTCGCTCCGCCGCGGCGACAAGGGAAGCAATCGGCCTCGCCATGCTCGTCGCGAAAGTCAGCCCGACCCAGACTGCGCCGGTAAGCAGCAGCAGGCCGACCGCGAAGAAGACGAGCGAGAATGCGACCTGGTAATCCGAGCGTTGACCTTCGAGCTGCTCGTATTGTGCGACCGCGCTCTGCGTCTGCTTCATATGGTTGATGACATTCGGGTCGATGAAACGGCCGGCATAGAGATAGACGTCGCCGTACCGCTCGAGCCGCACCAGAGCGCGCACCCGGTCATCATTGTCGTTGGTCATCACGGCAACATCGCCGCCGCGCGCCGAAGCAAGCGCCCAATCGGGCACCGGCTGCAATTCGAGCGCGAAGCTGAAGCCGGTACGGGCGAGAAGATGGCCTTGGCCGTCGAAGACGATCGCCTCGGTGAGAGAACGCAGTGCTGCTTGTGCCCGCACGACCTCGTTAAAGCGCTGGGGATTGAGACTCAAGAGATTGGCGTCGCGGTTGAGATCGTTCGCCATGCCGACGACATCGGCGCGGATCGTCTGTTGATGTTCATGCAGATAAGCTTCCGCAACGGCGAGCGAGCCCGTAACGGCATCGTGCACGGGTTCGCCAAACCAGGCCTGCACGCCGAAGTTAAACAGAAAATAGGAGAAGAACGCGACGAAGATCGTCGGGACCACCGCGATCAAGCTGAACAGCACGACAAGGCGTGTATGCAGACGCGAGCCGGCAAGCCCGCGGCGCCGCTCGGTCCAAAGCTGCACCAATCGCCACGCCAGGATGGCGATGAGCGGCAGCAGCAAAATGAAATTGAGCAGGAGCGAAAGCTCATCGAGATGCGGCGCACCAGCGCCGGGCCATAGGCCGCGCAACTCGGCAAGGGTTGCGAATCCCGACAGCAGCGCGAAGAGACCAAGCGTGAGCGCAACCTTACGCCCGAGACCGATCCGCCCGGCCCACGACACGAACCCCCGCCCTTCGCTCATGGGTTTATTTTAAGCCGCGGGCGACATCGATGTCGAGTTCGCGCACCTTTTTGCGCAGCGTATTGCGATTGAGGCCGAGAAGTTGCGCGGCTTTGAGTTGATTGCCGCGCGTCGCACTGAGGCTCAACTGAATGAGCGGGCGCTCGATCTCGCGCAAGACTCGGTCGTAAAGACCGGCTGGCGGCAACCCACCCTTATGCGCGGCAAAGTAATCGCGCAGATGGCGCTCCGCCGCCGAGCCAAGATTGTCGTCGCCATTGGCCGCCACCGCTGCCGAAACGGCGGGCGCATCGGCCAGTTCCGCCTCGATCGCGTCGACGCCGATCACCTCTTGCGAATAGAGCGCGGACAAACGCCGCACCAGATTCTCGAGCTCGCGCACATTGCCCGGCCAGCGATAGGCTTTGAGCCGCTCCATTGCCGCCTGGTCGACCGTCTTTACCGGCAGACCTTCGCTGCCTACCTGAGCAAAGAAATGCCGCATCAGCGCTGGAATGTCCTCGGCACGCTCGCGCAGCGGCGGCAAGCGGATCGGCACGACATTGAGGCGATAGAAAAGATCCTCGCGGAAGAGGCCTTGCCGGATGAGCTGGCGCAAATCGCGATGCGTGGCTGCGATGATGCGAACATCCGTGCGGATCGGGGCGCGACCGCCGACCGTCGTGTATTCGCCCTGCTGCAACACGCGCAGGAGACGCGTCTGCGCCTCGATCGGCATATCGCCGATCTCATCGAGGAAAAGCGTGCCGCCTTGCGCTTGTTCGAACCGTCCGATGCCGCGCGCCATCGCGCCGGTGAACGAGCCCTTCTCATGGCCAAAGAGTTCGCTCTCGATCAGTTCGCGGGGGATCGCCGCCATGTTGATAGCGACAAACGGCCCGGCGCGGCGCTTGCCGTATTCGTGCAAAGCCCGCGCGACCAACTCCTTGCCGGTGCCGCTCTCGCCGGTAATCATCACGGTGAGATCGGTGCCCATGAGCCGCGCCAGGATGCGGTAGATTTCCTGCATCGCGGGCGAGCGGCCGATGAGCGGCAACTGCTCTTCCGCCTCTTCCGGTGCCGCGGCCGCCGTGGCGGCGGAAGTATGCGGCACTGTCAACGCGCGTTCGACCACGTTCACGAGTTCGCGCAGATCAAAAGGCTTCGGCAGGTATTCGAAGGCGCCGCGCTCCGTCGCTTTCACCGCGGTCAGCAACGTGTTTTGGGCGCTCATGACGATGATGCGCAACTCAGGCCGCAGCTTCTTGATGCGGGGTACGAGATCGAGCCCGTTCTCGTCCGGCATCACCACATCGGTGATGATGAGATCGCCCTCGCCGTCCGAGACCCAGCGCCACAAGGTCGCGGCGTTGCTGGTGGTGCGCACGTCGTGACCGAGCCGGCCGAGCGCCTGCGCCAGGACGGTGCGGATGGCGCGATCGTCGTCGGCGACAAGGATGGTGGCGCCGCTCATGACGGGGTCTCGCTCGGCACCGCGACAGCCAGTGCGACGGGCAGATAGACACGGAACACCGTGCGACGCGGCTGGGAATCAAATTCGATGACGCCACCGTGATCACCGATCACCTTCGCGACGAGTGCGAGGCCGAGGCCGGTGCCATTGTGCTTGGTCGAGACGAAGGGATCGAAAAGATGCCTTTGGATATCCTCGGGAATACCATCACCATTGTCGGTGACAGTCACCACCAGCGGCAGATGTACGCGGCTGTCGCTGCCGGCGACCATCATGCGCACACCGTGCTGGTAGGAGGTCGCGAGCTGAATCTCGCCACCCTGCGCCGGCGTCGCTTCGGCGGCGTTCTTCACGAGGTTGAGGAACGTTTGGATCAGCAGATCGCGATTACCGTGCACCGGCGGCAATGAGGGATCGTATTCCTCGATGAAGCGGACATGGCGCGCGAAGCCCGATTGCGCGGCGCGGCGCACGCGCTCCAGTACCTCGTGGATGTTGACCGGCGATTTCTCGAGCGGGCGGCGGTCGGAGAACACATCCATGCGATCGACCAGCGCGCAGATGCGATCGGTCTCGTCGCAGATGAGACGCGTCAGCTCGCGATCAGCCTGGCTCGCATTCTCTTCGAGGAGCTGTGCCGCGCCCCGGATGCCGGAGAGCGGGTTCTTCACCTCATGGGCCAACATCGAAGCCATTGCCGTCACCGAACGCGCGGCGTTGCGATGCGTGAGCTGGCGGTCGATCTTGTCGGCGATCGAGCGGCCTTGCAGCGACACGACGACGAGATCCGAGCCGTCGCCCATGGGCGCCGCTTGGACTGTCAGCGTCCGCGGACCGATCCGCGGCATGTCGATGCCGACGCCATATTCCGAAACGCTTGCGCCGCTCCGGCGCACGCTCTCGATCAGCGCGAACACCGGGCTGTCGATGGGCAATAAGCTCGCCAACGGCAGCCCGAGCAGCATCGTCTTGCCGGCGTCGAAGAATTCCTCAGCCGCGTGGTTGGCGTAGCGCAGAATGCCCTCCCCATCGACAACGAGCACGGGATCGGGGAGTGCCGCGAGTACAGCATGCGCTTCGAGCGCAATCTCGGACGGGAAGCGCCGGATGACGCTGCCGCGCGCTGCCATTGCTCAGGCCGCCTCGGCCAAGAGGGGCCTATAAAACTCGCTGACCATCGCTTTGACCTGCTTCGGATCATCGCAGCGATTGACCGTTGCGCGGAATTCCGACGAGCCGTAAAGCCCTTTGGAATACCAGCCAAGATGCTTGCGAGCGATTCGGATCCCAACATTGATGCCGTAATGCGATAGCATCTCGTCATAGTGACCGAGCAAGATGTCGCGTTGCTCGGCGAGCGGCGGATCGGGTCGGCGCGCGCCGGTTTTGAAGAAATGCATCAGCTGGCGCAGGAACCAGGGCTTACCGTAGGCACCGCGCCCGACCATCACGCCGTCCGCGCCGGAGAGCGCGAGCGCTTCCTGCGCCTTTTCGAATGTCGTGATATCGCCGTTGACGATGACCGGCAACGACACGGCCTCTTTCACGCGGCGCACGAAAGACCAATCGGCATGGCCCTCGTAAAACTGGCAGCGCGTGCGGCCATGCACGGTGATCATCTTGATGCCGGCATCTTCGGCGATCTTCGCCAATTTCGGCGCGTTGCGGCTGTTGTCGTCCCAACCAGTGCGCATCTTCAAGGTCACGGGCAGATTGACCGCTTTCACCGTTGCCTCAAGGATGCGCGCCGCCAAGCCTTCTTCGCGCATCAGCGCCGATCCGGCTTGACCGTTCACCACCTTCTTCACGGGGCAGCCGAAATTGATGTCGATCAGGGCCGCGCCGCGATCGGCATTGAGCTTCGCCGCCTCAGCCATGACCTTTGGCTCGCAGCCGGCGAGCTGCACGGCCATCGGCTGCTCTTCCGGGCAGTTTTTCGCCATGGTCATCGACTGGCGCGTCTCGCGAATCATCGCTTCGCTGGCAATCATCTCGGAAACGACGAGGCCAGCACCATGCGACTTGACCAGTCGCCGAAACGGCAGATCGGTGACACCCGACATCGGTGCCAGGATCACCGGGGCTTCCAACTCTAACTGGCCGATTCGAATGCTCATTTTCTATGCAAAATCTGCTTTGCTCATAGTTTGAGCACATAATATCGCGGCGCACAATGATTACAATGGGCTTTTGGTGCCCAATCGGACGGCTACGGCTATGGACCCTGCCGCCCAGAGCCAGCCTGCGCTAGCTTGGCACCATGTCGGCATGCATCGCCCTAATCGTGGCAGCCGGTCGCGGCACTCGCCTCGGAGGCGAACGACCCAAGCAATATAGGAGCCTCCGCGGGCGCACGCTGCTCCGGCATTCGGTCGAGCGGCTGGTCGGCCATCCGCGGATCGATTGCGTGCGCGTGGTCTATAACCCGGTGGATCAGGAGCTCTACGAGGCGGCGGTGGCTGGCCTCGATCTGCTGCCTCCCGTCTCCGGCGGCGTTGCGCGGCAAGATTCGGCACGGCTGGGACTGGAAAGCCTCGAAACCCTTGCGCCGACACGTGTGCTTATTCACGACGCCGCGCGGCCCTTTATCGATAACCTCGTGATCGATCGCGTACTCGACGCACTCGCTTATGCACCGGGCGCCATTCCAGCATTGCCGGTCGCCGATACCGTGAAGCGCGGCGCGAACGGCTTCGTCACGGGCACGCTCGATCGCACCGGCCTCTGGCGCGTGCAGACGCCACAAGGCTTCGACTATCGCGCAATCCTTGCGGCGCATCGCGCCGTCGCAGGAATGGAGCTAACCGATGATGCCGCCGTCGCTGAGCGCGCCGGCCTTACCGTGCGCCTGGTCGAAGGCGCGGAAAGCAATTTCAAAGTGACGACGACAGAGGATTTCGCGCGAGCCGAGCAACTGACGAGCGGCGGCGGCGCTGATTACCGTAGCGGCCAGGGCTTCGACGTGCATGCTTTTGGGCCCGGCGATCATATCTGGCTCTGCGGTCTCAAAATTCCGTATAAGCACGGTCTCGTCGGCCATTCCGATGCTGATGTCGGGCTGCATGCCCTGACTGATGCGATCCTCGGTGCACTCGGCGCGGGAGATATCGGCATGCATTTTCCGCCGAGCGATCCGAAATGGCGCGGGGCGCCGTCGCATCTTTTCCTGCGCCACGCCGCCGATCTCGTCGCGCAGGCCAAGGGCCGCATCGTCCATGTCGACGTCACGCTAATCTGCGAGGCGCCACGCATCGGTCCGCATCGGGCGGCGATGGTGGCGAAAATCGCCGAGATCCTCGGCCTTGCCGCCAATCGCGTCAGCGTCAAAGCGACGACGACCGAGAAGCTCGGCTTCCTTGGCCGCAGCGAAGGCATGGCGGCGCAGGCCATCGCGACTTTGCAATTGCCGTAAGCATGGCGCGGCTGATCGCCAGCTGGTTCGGCAGCGGCTTCCTGCCCGGCGCGCCAGGCACCTGGGGCTCGCTCGCCGCGCTTCCGTTGGCTTGGGTGATCGTCATCTATGCCGGCGATTGGGCGCTGCTCGTGGCGGCAAACTTGCTCTTTTACCTCGGGTGGATCGCCGCCCATCTCGCCATTCGCGACCAAAGCGACCAGGATCCTGGCTGGATTGTCATCGATGAAGTCGCCGGCCAATGGCTCACTCTATTCGCGCTGCCACTCGATATTTTCGCGTATGCGATCGGCTTCGCGCTGTTTCGCCTCTTCGATATCTGGAAGCCCTGGCCGATCCGCGCGGTCGAGCGGCGTTGCGGCGGCGGTTTCGGTATCATGATCGACGATGTGCTCGCGGCAATCTATGCCTTGGTCGTGATTGTTATCGGGAGATGGTTGCTTGAGCGATGATCGCATCCGCGCGCTCGCCGAAGCCGTGCTGGCGCGCTGCCGCGAAAAGAAGCTGATGGTCGCGACCGCGGAATCTTGCACCGGCGGGCTCATCGCTGGCGCGCTCACCGATATTGCAGGCTCGTCCGATGTCGTTGAGCGCGGCTTCGTCACCTATTCCAACCGCGCGAAGACCGAGATGCTCGGCGTCCCGACGGCACTCATCGCCCGGCACGGCGCCGTCAGCGCCGAGGTCGCGCGCGCCATGGCGACGGGCGCCCTCGCCAATGCTCCGGTCGAGTTCGCAGTCGCGGTCACTGGCATCGCCGGACCGGGCGGCGGCTCGGCCGATAAGCCGGTCGGCCTGGTGCATTTCGGTCTCGCGCGCAAAGGCAAACCGGTGCAAGACGAGCATCACGTATTTCCGGGCGATCGCGAGAGCATCCGTCGCGTGACAGTCGAGCGGGCGCTAGAGCTGCTCCTTACGGCGGCGGAACAGTAGTCGTCCCCCGCCATTCCTTATGGTAGGGTCGCCCCGGCGACGAGGGAGAAGGAAAGCCTTATGCGATTCGGTCTATTCGGCGGTGCGCGCTCGCGCAGCGGCACTCCGGTCGGCGAACATCAGGGCGGCGATAGCCAGGGCTATCGCGACTACATCAACTATGTACGCGAGGCCGAGGATCTTGGCTTCGAGAGCGTTTTCGTCGTCGAGCATCATTTCACCGGCGTCGGCCAGGTCTCGGCTTCGCTCGGACTCTTGAGCTATCTCGCCGGCTGCACGACGCGCATCCGCCTCGGCACGGCAGTGGTCGTGTTGCCGTGGCACAATCCGGTGCTTGTCGCCGAGGCCGCCGCGACTGTCGATCTGCTCTCGAATGGCAGGCTCGATTTCGGCGTCGGCAAAGGCTATCGCGACGTGGAGTTCAGCGGCTTCTGCGTGCCGATGGACGAAGCGACCGAGCGCTTCGACGAGGCGATGGACGTCATCCGCAAGGCATGGAACAGCACGGGCCGTTTCTCGCATCACGGCAAGCGCTGGCATTACGAGAATATCGTCGTCGAGCCCGCGCCGGTGCAGCGCCCGCACCCGCCCTTCTGGCTCGGCGCCGGCAGCGAGGAATCGATCCGCCGCGCTGCGCTCGAAGGCTACAATCTGCTGCTCGATCAGATCGCGCCCTGCGATCTCACCATCGAGCGCGTCTCGATGTTCAAAGATGAATGCCTCAAAGCCGGCCGCGCCTACGATCCGGCGATGGTCGGCACGACCCGCGGTCTGCAGCTGGTGCGCAATGCCGCCGACCGGGAGAAAGCGCTGGCGATGCGCATCAACATGCTGAAGAACATCGGCACGCTCGCTCGCGGCCGCGGCGCCGAGCGCTATGCGCAGCTCAAGGATTACAATGGTCCGCCGATCGAATTCGACGACGCGCCGCTGCTCGGCACGCCCGACGAGATCATCGCCCGGCTGAAGAAGCTCGAAGCCGGCGGCGTCGAGCATGTGCTGCTAGTCGATCCGACCGGCTCGATCGCGACGTTGCAGGTCTTCGCCAAAGAGGTGATGCCGGCTTTCGCGAAGAAGAAAGCCGCGCCAGCCAAGGCCTTTTGATCGGCGAAACCAAGCCCGTGCGCCGGATCATCGTTCTTCTTTGCGCCCTGGGTTTAGCGGCATGCGATACGCTTGCGCCGAAACAAGCCGCCGCGCCGACCTGTCCCCTGCCGGGCCAGGACCGCTACGCTATCGTGCAGCTTTTCTTCGGCCGCACTATTTCAGGCCGTGGGCCGATAACCGATGCGGAATGGAATGATTTCGTCGCACGCGCGATCACGCCGCAGTTTCCGGACGGGTTCACCGTGACGGACGGCGCCGGACAATGGTATGACCAAGCGAGCGGCAAGCTCATCCAGGAGCCGAGCAAGATCCTGCTCGTCGCCGCCGATCCCGAGTCCGACCTTAAGACGCGCATCGGCAGCGTCATCGGCGCCTACCGTGCGCAATTCCAGCAGCGTACAGTTGGCGTGATCACGAGCGAGGCCTGTGCGGCGTTTTGATCCTTGCGCGAGAAGGCGGCCGCCATGAGTCGGAATGAGCGCCGGCTTGCCAAGAAGATGGGCGGCGGCGGGCAAGATGATTTCAACGAAGCACTGCGCTTGCATCAAGCCGGGCAATTGGCGGAGGCCGAACGGCTCTATCGCCAGATTCTGGCACGCGATCCGCGCCATGCCGACAGCCTTCATCTCCTCGGCGTGCTCGCCTATCAGCGCGGCCAGCATCAAGACGCCATCGACCTGATCGGCCAAGCAATTGCGATTAATGGCGCGGTGTCGTTCTTCCACAATAACCGCGGCCTCGCTCTCGT
>Ga0134128_10007396_pt1 | contig 13271 bp, 8 predicted proteins | sample KB31754_FD_96462 | JGI IMG/M metagenome (GOLD analysis project Ga0134128, IMG submission 96462) | Terrestrial soil microbial communities with excess Nitrogen fertilizer from Kellogg Biological Station, Michigan, USA - KB3-175-4 | ecosystem: Environmental > Terrestrial > Soil > Unclassified ... | reverse complement strand
GTATTGTCGGGAAGGACCATCACTTGGTCATCGAGCGCTGACAGTGTTGCGAAGGTAAGCAGCACGGGAGTCGTCACGGCTGCCGGCGCCGGGACTGCATCGATAACGGCGACAAGCGAAGGCCAGCACGGGCAGGTTTCGGTCATAGTGACTCGCCCAGTGGTCGATACGATCACCGTAACGCCGCTCGCTAGCACAATAAAGGTCGGTTCGTCCGAAACATTAGTAGTCACCCTGCTCGACGCACAAGGACATGCACTTGGCGGCGGCCGAGCGATCGTTGAATTCAACAACAGTCCGTCGATCATTTCGGCATCGGGTGGCACGATTACCGGCGTCGCACCGGGTACCGGCACCATCAGCTACAAGAGTGAGAACAACACAGTGACAGTTGCAACGATCACCGTCACGCAGTGATATGTCAGACTACGTACAGCTTCGGTCCGGTATTCGAGAGCGCAGCGTGCATTCGGCACGTTCTCTGCCCCATACCGATCCGCATCGCCAGGCATGGAAGGCAGCGGTCGGATGCACCGCGATTCGTCGTCTTCCACTGACCTGCGCCTGGCGCAACTCTTAGAGTCGGAGAGGCGTAACATGAAGCAACTTTGGAGAAGAGTCAGAACGGTAGCAATCGCTGGTGGCGCAATCCTCGTGGCGGGTAGCGCGGCGGGTGCGCAGGTAACCTTTACCGGTAACACGTTTGGTTGCTTCTACACCAGCGCGACGGCGCCGACGGATTGCACGGGACTGCTGGCGAGCACGGGCAGCCTGACGTACAGTGGGTCGACATTCAACGTGACCAGCAATCCAGCGGACGGCCTGGTGGCCATCGGCGCTGGACCGAGCACGCCGAACGTAAACAATCTGGGGTCGTTCAAATTGGTCGACGGCGATCATGATTACACGGGCGAGAATTTCGCCCTATTCATGAACGTCACCCAGCCGGCCGGCGTTATGGGCAACCATCTGTACACCGCCATGGTGACCGGCAACCTGACGAACGCTACCAGCGGCAACATCTTCATAGATTTCGTAAATACGCCGCATGACTTCACGTTCGCCGATGGGACTACGCTCAGCTTTTCGGTCGATGACGTATCGGTCAATGATCAGAGCATGGGTGGCACGGGTACCACTGTGGCAGTCACGGGCCATGGCTTCACGCATGCCGCCACGGTACCGGAACCAAGCTCGCTGGCGCTACTAGGCACCGGCCTGATTGGGATTGTACCTCTCTTCCGTCGTCGCCGGCGCAAGGTGTGACAAGCCAGCACACTCAACGGTGCATTGAGGTGATGGGAAGGCCAGCAACACGTTGCTGGCCTTCGTCGCATCGGCTGACGGTCATCATCACATGGGGGTAGAGTGATGCTTCGCGCACTGATCGCATGCGCACTGGCCGCGCTATGCAGTTGCAGCACCGGTCCCATTGCTCGCAATGAAGGCGCCGCACCGCAATTCCCCGCTCACCCTTTCGACCATTTCGTCCTGATCGTCCTCGAGAACGAAGACGCCGCTACAATCGAGCGAATTCCGTACATGGACTCGCTCGCACGTGACGGCGCGACCTTGCGTGCATACTTCGCGGTGGCGCACCCGTCTTACCCGAATTACCTCGCCCTCGTAGCGGGACGGACATTCTCCACCGCCGATTCCAACGTCACACACGATCCCGCCGCGTACGAGGCACGCGACTTTGGCGACGCCCAGCTACTCATCGACGCACCCACCATCGCGGACAGGCTCGAATCAAAGGGTTTGACATGGGACGCGTTCGCGGAAGACTACCCCGATACCACCGCGGCCCCCACGTCCTGTTTCTTTGGCCGCGCGCGGGGACATTACGCACGCAAGCACGTACCGTTTCTCAGCTTCGCTGAATTCCACAGGCGGCCGCAGATGTGCGCGCACGTCCGAAACCTGCGATGGTTCAACCGGGACTCGCTCGCTGCATACACGTTCATAACACCCAACATGATTCACGACGGTCACGACGCGCCCATGGACAGCGCGGTAACGTGGCTGCGCGGATTTCTCGCTCCGATCCTCGCGGATTCCGCAGCGATGCATTCGACCGTGATCGCAATCACCTTCGACGAGTCGGGCAGCAGCTTCAGCGACCGGTTTCGCCGCGGCAACGCGAACCGCGTATTTGCCGCCCTCATCGGCGGCCCGATAAGACGCGGGGCGGACTCCGATTTTCCGGTAACGCATTACGGCATGCTGCGAACGGTCGAGGAGAACTTCGATCTGGCGCCATCGCTGGTCCCGGCCAACACGCGCGCGATCGTCGGCGTGTGGAACGCGACGGCGCCCTGAGCCACTCCGCGTTGGGCCGGCACGACTGACGTTCCGCGCGCAACAGCGCTGTTCCGCCGGCGGGACACACCGTATTCCGTCGGAGCGCTACCGTTAACCGGGCCGTCGTCTAGCGGAGACAGCGATCGGGACGCTTATTAGGGGCGGCAGATCGCCTGTCGTATGTTGCGAGGCGAGCATATCCCCCGCGCGCAAACCATAACCCGTCTCACGTGAACTCCCGTCGGCAGTTTCTAATCCAGGCCCCAATCGGCATACTTGGCGCAATCGTCGCGTGCCGCACCGAAAAGCAGCCGACCGGGCAGGCTACCGGCCAGGCCACGGGCTCGGCGCCGACCGGGAATCCCGCGGCAGCTACACCGGGCGCACCGCCCGCTTTCAACACCGCGCCGCCAGTGGGCCCCGAAGTATCGCCGGCTACCTTCGCCGATGCGGAGAAGCTGGTGCAGGTGTCGATGACCGACGCCGAGCGGCAGATGGCAGCGAAGAGCTGGCGCACGTCCATGGCCGCGCTGGTCGAGCGGCGCGTGGGCCCTCGGAAGGTGCAGCTGGAGCCAACACTGGCGCCCGCGACAGTCTGGAACGCGGACATCGGTGGTCAATCCACCGGACCAGCCCGCGACAGGTTCGTACGCAGCAACGCGGCTCAGGGCTCGTTGCCGGCGAGCGACGAAGACATTGCGTTTGCCCCGGTGACACAATTGTCTCGCTGGATCGAAACACGCAAGCTCAGCTCCGACCGGCTCACGCGAATCTATCTGGACCGACTCACGCGATTCGATCCGGAGCTGCACTGTGTGATAACGCTGACGCGCGATACGGCACTCGCCCAGGCGAAGCAGGCGGACGCCGAGATCGCGGCGGGCAAGTATCGCGGACCGCTGCACGGAATTCCGTACGGCGTGAAGGATCTGCTGGATACGGCGGGAATCGCGACCACATACGGTGCGGAGCCGTTTCGGAACCGGGTACCGAGCGCCGACTCGGCGGTGGTTGCCCGGCTGCGTGCAGCGGGCGGCGTGCTCGTCGCAAAATTGAGCATGGGCGCGCTCGCGCTCAACGATATCTGGTTCGGCGGTCAGACGATGAATCCGTGGTTGCCGGAAGAAGGCGCGTCCGGATCGAGCGCGGGACCCGGTGCGGCGACATCGGCGGGGCTCGTTGGGTTCTCCGTGGGGAGCGAGACTGGCGGGAGCATCGTAAGCCCGAGCATGCGTTGCGGTGTCACCGGATTGCGCCCCACGTACGGACGTGTGGCGCGCACTGGCGCGATGACGCTCTGCTGGTCGCTCGACAAGCTTGGTCCCATGACCCGTAGCGTCGAGGACGCGATGCTCGTCCTGCGCGCGATCAGTGGCCCTGACGCCGGTGACGTAGCGAGCGTACCGAGTCATCTCGACTTCGACGCAAACGCGTCGGTGAAAGGACTCCGCGTCGGATATTTTCCAGCATGGATGAAGGAAGCCCCCGCCACAGACGTCGATCGTGCAACGCTGGATGCGATGGGGAAACTTGGCATGGTGCTGACGCCCGTCACACTCCCAGACTGGCCCTACGATTCGCTCAACCTGATGCTGTTCGCCGAAGCCGCCGCCGCTTTCGAGGAACTCACGCTGAGCAATCGCGACGATGAGCTCAAGGCGCAGGTGCCGGACGCGTGGCCCAATCAATTTCGCGAGGCGCGCTTTCTATCCGCGGTCGATTTCGTGCAGGCTGACAGGTTGCGACGCAAGGTTGCTGTCGAGATGGCACGACTGATGTCGCAAGTGGATCTGTTACTCGTCCCATCGTTGCGCGACGAGATGCTCGTGATATCAAACAATACGGGGCACCCATCGCTCACATTGCGCACCGGATTCGTACACGTATCCGAAGCGCGCAGCGATTGGGCGCCCGATCCGGCGCATCCGCTTCCCAAGTTCTCGCCGCCCCGACGCGTTCCGCACGGCGTGACGCTCATCGGCCGGCTCTTCGATGAGGGAACGATCGCGCGCGCAGGGCTGGCGCTCGAGCGTTCCCTCGGGGTTGTGGGAGAACGGCCGCCGGGATTCTGAGCGCCGCTCCTACTGCACCGCGTTGATCATGTCGAAGATCGGCAAGTACATGGCCACAACCATGCCGCCGACGACCACGCCCAGGAACACGATCATCAACGGCTCCAGTGCCGCCAGCAATCCGGTCACCGCCGCATCCACTTCTTCATCGTAGAAGTCGGCGATCTTCGATAGCATCTCGTCCAGTCCACCGGTCTGCTCACCGACCGATATCATCGAGATGACCATCGGGGGGAAGACCTTGCTCTTGGCGAGTGGCTGCGCGATCGTGTCACCGCCGGCGATGCTCGCGCGGCTGGCCATGATGGCGTCCTGAATGACCCGGTTGCCCGCGGTCTTGGCCGTGATCTCGAGACCGTCGAGAATACTCACGCCGGAGCTGATCAACGTGCCGAGCGTGCGCGTGAAGCGCGATACGGCGCTCTTTCGGAGTACGTCACCGAGAATCGGAACCCGCAGAAGCATGCGATCGAGTCTCAGCTTGCCATCGGGGGTGTGATAGTACTTGGTGAGGAACATCACCGCGGCAGTGCCCACGCCGCCTATAAGCCACCAGTAGCTCTTGAGCAGCGTCGATGCGCCAATCACGATGCGTGTCGGCATGGGTAGCGCGAGGCCAACCGATCCGAACATCTTCTGGAACACCGGAATGACGAACAGCAGCAGGGTCGTCACGGCGATGAACGCGACCGACATGATTACGCCGGGATAGATCATCGCGCCCTTCACCTTGCGAATCAGCGCGTCGTTCTTTTCCATGAACGTCGCGAGACGCATCAGGATGGTGTCGAGAATACCACCCGCTTCGCCAGCTGCGACCATGTTCACATACAGCTCGCTGAACGCCTTGGGGTGCTTGCGCAGCGCGTCGGCGAGAGTGTGACCACTCTCGACGTCGAACACGACCTCACGCGTCACAGAGGCGAGTGCCTTGTTGTCGGTCTGCTTGGATAGAATGTCGAGCGCCTGCACCAGTGGAAGCCCCGAGTTGATCATCGTCGAGAACTGGCGCGTGAAGATCACAATATCGCGCGTCTTGATGCGGCCAAGACGCCGCTTCTTCTTCTTGGACTCGTCCTCGATCTTGACGAGCGTCAACCGTTGACGGCGCAGCTGTGCTATGACGTCGTCCTTGGACGCGGCGTCGATCGTCGCTGACTTGAGCTCGCCGGCTGCTGAACGGGCGGTGTACGCGAAACTTGGCATCGGTTACCTCTTGCCTCCACTTGTGGAGTACGGCGTCTGTGCCGTGCCCCGTACCGGTCCATCCTTGCTCGGCTCGCCGTCGGCATTCACGCCGGTCATGCGCATGAACTCCGCCGGATCCCCGCTCACACGGAGACACTCCTCGGCAGATACTTCGCGCGCCATGTAGAGCGCGTACAACGAGTCATTGAGCGTCTGCATGCCGTATTTCTTGCCTGACTGCATGGTCGAGTAGATCTGGTGAACCTTGTCGTCGCGAATCAACGCGCGCACCGCCTGGTTCATCACGAGCACCTCGGCAGCCATCGCGCGCGCCTTGCCGCCCACTGTCTGAACGAGTGTCTGGCTGACGATTCCCTCGAGCACGAATGCCAGCTGTGCGCGCACCTGCGGCTGCTGGTGGCTCGGGAAGACGTCTATTATGCGATTGATCGCTTCGGCGGCTGAATTGGTGTGCAGCGTGGCGAAAGCCAGGTGACCTGTTTCGGCGATCGTCAACGCCGCCTGGATCGTCTCGAGATCGCGCATCTCGCCGATGAGAATTACATCCGGATCTTCACGCAGAGCGTATTTGAGCGCCGTGGCGAACGACTTGGTGTCAGTGCCAACTTCACGCTGGTTTACTATGCAACCCTGGTGACGGTGGATGAACTCGATCGGGTCTTCGACCGTGATGATGTGCCCTCGGCGCTCCCGATTGATCCGGTCGATCATCGCGGCGAGCGTCGTGGATTTTCCGGAACCAGTCGGACCGGTGACGAGCACGAGGCCGCGCGGACGCTCCGCCATTTTGGCAACCGCTGGCGGGAGCTTCAGCTCGTCGAATGTGCGAACCGTGAACGGGATCTGGCGGAATACGATCGAAACCGAGCCGCGCTGCTTGAACACGTTGCCGCGGAATCGCGCGAGGTTCGCCAGGCCAAATGAGAAGTCGAGCTCGTCCTCGATCTCGAAGCGTTTCTTCTGCTGATCGGTAAGGACCGAGTACGCGAGCTGCAGCGTTTCCTTGGGCGTGAGTGCCAGTGGAAAGCGGGAATCGGTGATGTCCCCGTTGATCCGCAACTTTGGTCGTGTATTGCACACGACGTGCAGGTCCGACGCGCCGCGCTCGATCATCTCCTCGAGCAGACCGCGAAGGCTGAGCTCCGGCGCGCGCGATGCGTTCGGCTGCGGCGTACCGGGGCCTGCCAATGGCTGCTCCGCGGACCGCGCGGCGGGTGGACCGCCGTGCGGTTCGGGGGCAGACGGTCTGAACGATGAGGCTGGTGCGGTCATGTGCTCTTACGTTGGAGTGCGCGGCTCGTTTCCGGGCCGAAAATGGTGTTCGTATACGACGGCGCGAGCCGACCCGTGGTCACGCCGGTGTCATGCAGCGGTTTCGCGGATCACCTGATCAAGTGTCGTGATTCCCTTCAGGACCTTGAGCCATCCATCCATGCGCAGGGTCAGCATCCCCTGACCGATCGCCGCCTCCTTGATGTCGTCGGCGTCGCCGTTCTTCATGATGATCTTGCGCAGCTCCTGAGTCACAAACATGACTTCGTAAAGTCCCTGTCTGCCCTTGAGCCCGGTGCCGCCACAGGCTTCGCAACCCTTTCCCTTGAAGAAGGGCAGCTCGCCTATCGTTGTGGAAAGCGACAACCCATTCAAGTGCGGCGCGGCTTCCGGGGTCGCACGCGAGCGCGCGTCGTTGAGCGACATCTCGGTGAACCGCAGCTCGCGCAGCGTGGTGGATGCCTTGACCTTGGCTCCCGTCAGCTCGATATCATCGGGGACGTAGCGGGTCTTGCAGTTGGGACAGATACGGCGCACGAGACGCTGCGCAAGAATGAGGTTGAGCGCGCTCGCGACGTTGAACGGCTCGAGCCCCATGTCGAGCAAACGTGTAACCGTCTCCGGCGCCGAGTTTGTGTGCAGGGTGCTCATCACGAGGTGGCCCGTGAGCGCTGCCTTGATCGCGATTCCGCCAGTTTCCAGATCTCGAACCTCACCGACCATGATGATGTTCGGATCCTGGCGCAGGAACGCCTTGAGCGCGGCGGCGAAACTCATTCCGATCTCGGTGCGCACCTGCACCTGATTGATACCGTAAAGGTTGTACTCGACGGGATCTTCGGCGGTCATGATGTTCACGTCGATCGTGTTCACCTTGGACAGCGCCGAATACAGCGTGGTGGTCTTTCCGGAACCCGTCGGCCCCGTTACAAGCACCATGCCGTAGGGGTTCTGCACCGCTTCCATCAACTCGCGCTCCGCCCGCGGCTCGATGCCGAAGGTCTCAAGGTCGAGTGTGAGGTTTCCCTTGTCGAGGATACGCAGCACGACCTTCTCGCCGAACAGCGTTGGAAGCGTCGACACGCGGAAGTCGATCACCTTGCGACCGATCTTGAGCTTGATGCGTCCATCCTGCGGCACGCGTCGCTCGGCGATGTTCAAGCCGGCCATGATCTTGAAGCGCGAGATGAGGGCCGCGCGCATCTTGAACGGCGGCTTCATCACTTCGCGCAGCACGCCGTCCACGCGGTAACGAACGCGCAGCTCCTTCTCGAAGCACTCGAAGTGAACGTCGGACGCGCCTTTATGCAGTGCGTCGGTGAGAATTGCGTTGATGAGCTTGACGACCGGCGCTTCGTTCACTGCGACGGTGAGCGCCGCGGCGGTCATCTCCTCCTGCTCTTCCTCCACCATCTCGACATCTTCACCGCCGAAGTCGATATCGTCGAGGAGCGATTCCATTCCGCTATCCGTCAACGATTCTTCCGGATACACGCGCTCGATCATGGTGCGCAGCGTGTACTCGCCAGCGATCACCGGATAGATGTCGGAGCGCGTGCGGAATTTGAGATCGTCGATGACGCGGATGTTCGTCGGGTCTGCCATCGCGACGTACAACACGCGGCCTTCCCGCTTGAGCGGAAGCACCAGGTGCTGGATCGCGATCTCGGCTGGAACGAGCCGCACCAGCGCGGGATCTATATCCGACTTGGTGAGGTCGACGGCTGGAATCTTGTACTGGCGTGCGAGCAGCCGGGTGAGCGCCAGCTCCTCTATCATTCCGAGCTTCACGAGGGTGTAGCCGAGGCGTCCGCCGCTGCTACGCTGCTCCTGCAACGCCTGCGCGAGCTGCTCGCGCGAGATCAGGCCCTCGGATACGAGGAGTGCGCCAATGCGCTCCGCGCTCTGCGCGACAGGCGCGACGGTGGCTGTCATGGGGTGGCCGCCGCTTTTCTTCGTCCCGACGCACTCACCGGAAACGCGCGGGGGTGAATGACTGTATTCCGGGGTCGTGGAATGCGGGAGAATGTCACTCTGGGTGCCAGTTTTCTCAAGGTACTTGCTGAAAGGAACGGGACACGTTGCAACTCCCCAAGTGAGCCAAACGGCCCGAACGAATCTCGGTCCGCAACAATAAGACGAGCCATGCCCTTCGGGAGTACACCGAGGGCATCGATCTCGGACATCGTGGCCCGATCGAGGTCGACTATCGAGTTAGAGTCTCGGTTGATCTGACCCATTCTTGATCCGCCGGCATCGGTTCGCGCGGTCTTGCGGCGCGGAGTGGACGGCTTGCCGGGGCCGGCCCGAGCGGAGCCGGCAGGCTCGGACACATAGGTGTCGGTGGACGGGCGCGGTGCGCCCGGGTTTCGTGCGCGCCAGACGCGGACGCCAGCGCCGAGCATCGCAACGAGTCCAAAGAAGAGAAGTGCCTTGCGTTCAGCGGGGGTTGCCATGGAGGCAACATCGGGTGGAACGGCGTGGCGGGGGTGATCGAGGAGCGGCGCGTCGGACCGTTTCGGTGCGAGGAGGGTGGCGCGGGCGTGGGGGCCTGCGTCAGAGCGGTAGGACAGTACCGTGGCACTCCGTAGCGGGCGCGGGAGCGCGAGGCGTCGTCAGCGGGGGGGCCGCAGTGGTGCTGCTGCAGCGGGCGCTGGGGCACTGGGCCTCGTCGGGGCAGGCACGGGGGGCCTGCCCTTACGGGTACGCGGGGGTGGCGCTACCGCGTGGTCACGAGGGCGGCGGCGACGTCTCCGACGATGCCGAGGGACTTGGCGGAGATCTTGTCCATCGTGTCGGCCAGAGTGTGGTGATAGTTGTTGCTGGGTGACTCGTAGTCGATGTCTATGACGTCGATGACGCGGAGGCCCGCCTGGAGGAGGGGTATGTGATCGTCCGTGACCGCTTCGCCCATCTGCGGGAGGAAGTACTGGGAGTAGCCGAGATCGTCAGCGGTCTTCCATACGCGTGACACGACCTCGGGCGCTCGCGCGACCGAGTTCTGCTCCTCGTAGATGTCGAGTTGTTTGTCGCCGATCATGTCGAAAAGCACGCCGAAGATGGGCTGGTAGCCGGGCGACGGAAGGTGCGATGCGAAGTACGTCGATCCTATCAGGACGTCGACATCCTTGGGTGGTCCGAAGCTGCCGTAATCCTCGCCGTCTACGAAGAGGAGGTCCACGCCGACGTTTGGCGGGGTTTTCTTGAGGAGGTCGCCGAGTGCGACGAAGAGACCAACGCCGGAGGCTCCGTCATTGGCGCCGAGAATCGGCTTGGTCCGATTGGCCGGGTCCGGATCGCTGTCGGCGATTGGGCGCGTATCCCAGTGCGTGAGGTACAGGACGCGATCGGTGGCCTTGGGCCGGAATCGCGCGAGGATGTTTCGCATGGGAATGCTGTCGCCATTGGCGAGTGTATGCATCCATCGCTGCTCGATGACCGTGTCGGCGCGGGCGCGCATCTGGGCGACGATCCAGTCGCCCGCCTTTTGCCACCCCGGGGAACCAGGTATTCGAGGCCCGAACGACACCTGTGTCGCGGCGTAGCGATACGCAGCCTCGCCATCGAACCCGGTTTTGGACTTCTGGCAAGCAGCGAGAAACGGAAGAATGGCTAGATAGAAGAACAATCGATTCATACGTAGCGTGTGGGTGGACGGAGAAAAGATATCCCGCGCGTCGGGCATTGGCTTGGCGGCAACGGACGACGTCAGTGCATCTCGCCGGAGTAGAACTGGAGGTGCAGGATCGCGCTCAGAACGGTTTGAGTGAAGGTTCTGCTGAGGTTGGCGTCGAAGCTATCGACGCGGGATATCACGAACGTGGAGGTCATGGTGTCGGATACGTCGGTATCAGCAGAGAAGCTGGCTGAGCGGCGACCGTTGTCGGTGAGGCGGCTGCGCCCGACGATATCGAGCGGATTGAGCACGTAGCTCTTGCCGTGACTGTTCTGGAACGACAGCCGGGTGCGCAGATCGCTGTGTGGGTGCCATTGTGCGGGAAGCGCGAATGCGCGGGCGATATCGGCATTGATGTCCATCGATGTTCCGCGACCGCTCAGGCCTGGCTCGTTGTCGAGGCGCTGGACGAGGTTGACGCCGAACGACGTCGTGAGCGGACGAGTCCCGGCCCAGATCGCACTCAACGACACCGGATAACTACGAATGCGTGTCTCGCCGTTCTCTCCGTCCGGCAACGAAAATTCACCCGGACTGGTGAGGCGCTGAGTGGTTCCGGCGACTCGCGCACTCGCGCTGAAGTTCCGAATCAACGCCGTGGTGTCGGCGATGCGTTTGACCCAGCGCAGCGCGACATCAGGGAAGACGAGCTGCGTTGCATCTCCGATATCCTCACCGTTGTCGGATCGCAAGGTCCAGCTTCTCTGGACGAGGCGCTGCAGGTGATTGGTGAGAGTGGCGCCGAAGGGAAGATTGACAGTCTGTGACAGGGTCAGCTGGTCGTTGACGCCGGCGCTGGTAGCAGACTCCGATCCAATCTGCCTGAACTGGCTGATACTGCCGAAGCCAAGCTGATACATGAGCGGCGCGGAGGCCGCGGCGGAATTGTACGCGGTGAGCACGTTTCGGTCGAGCGAAATATCCAGCGGCTGGAACGCGCTGATGAACGTCTTCACGCCGGGAATGAACGACGTGGCGTTGGCAAGCGCACGGAAGTCGATAGTGAAACCGACGTTGGCGTTCTGCGTATTGCCGATGTTGCGCGGGATTCGGAACTGACCGAGTGAATCGACCGCGTGTATGAAGTCGAGCGTATTGGGGTCGCGCAGCATGTTGTAGTTCGAGCTGCTGTTGAAACGCGCCCGCAGCCACGGCAGCGGAGTCACGCTGTAACTGAGTTGCGTTCCGACCGTGCGCTGACGCTCGAGCCCCGTATCGAAGCCCGCAAATCGGTTACGCTCCTCGGCATCGACGAGCCCGAGCGCCGGAATGCCGGCGTAGGACCTGAGATCACGCAGCGAAGACATGTTGAACCGGATGGTGCTGTTGCGGAGCGGATGAAACGCGATCGCTCCGCCGTTGCTGATCGTGTTGGTAAGGCCGGTGACGGTCTGGGCAGTATCATCGAGCGCCGCCGCCGGCTTGAGATAGGTCAATCGCCGATCGTTGCCGTTCTCGTACGTCGAAGTGAGATACAGCTCGGTCGGCAACACGGTTGCGAGCGATGGTGCAATTGCCCGAATGAGATTGTATTGCAGTCCAACGCGAAGGTCGTGGGCGTGCCCGTCCTCGTATTCGCTCTGTGCATCAGCCGATGTGTAAGTTCCCTGCATGCTCAGGTTGTTCAACACCGGCGCGAGGGTTCCACCTTTCACGGGAGTCGCGCGCTTGACGCCGAAGGTGACGGACGTGGCTCCGTTGTGTGGCGATCTGAGCCCGGGTACGGCGCTCGCATCGATGTCCGATTGTGTCAGAAAGGTGGGATCGCTGGATGCGCCACTGTAATTGAACGTGACCGGAATCGCATAGCCGAGAGAGCGCGGCAGCAGCTTCTCCAATCTGAACGCGGCGCTCACGTCGACGGTGTTGTCCGTGAGATACGTCGGCTGGTCACCGAGCTGACGGAAATTGGGATCGCGGCGTGTGAGATTGACGCGCACGTCCCCGAAATCGCTTGCCGTGACGCCGAGCGCGACCTGACCGGCGAAGCCGGTCGCGTCAACTACTCCACCGAGTCGCAGGTCGTCGACCCACAACTCCAGCGTGTCACTTGGTGATATCGGGCGCGCGACCGACGTGCCGGGAACGCGCATCATGCCTACCGACAGTTCCTGGATCGCGGCGAGGTTGGGCGGATTCACGCCCGGATCTGTCGTATACACCATGTATCCATCCGAGCACGCGGCATACACCGCGCTGGTGGACGTGGTCGGTTGAAATGGAGTATTCGCGATGAGGACGGAATCAGCGCCGGTACAAGTGTTGCGCCGCGAACCTCTGAGGTATGCGTTCTGAATCTGCGCCCGGAGCGCTATGAGTCTGGAGAAGTCGACGCGGATTTCGGGTAGCCACGCGGATGGTCCGACGCCGTTGCCAGGGAGCGCGGTGTGATACATGTAGAAGTTCGATGCATCGTGACCCAGCTTCACGTAGAACTGCAGCTCGCCGTCGGTTCCCCACCCCGTGCTCACACCTCTCGCCCAGACTCGCAACTCCTTGTAGCTCAGGAAGTTCTTCTGACCCTCGGGGAACCTGTAGTACGCCTCGGCGCGGTCGAAAGTATTCAGGCCACCAGCGATAATACGGAGCGAGTGCTCGTTGATCGGAACGCGTGACGAGGTCACCGGTGTTGCCTTGAGATCCGGCAGATTGGTGACACCGGGTGGCGAGTCGTAATTCACGCCTCCGGACACGCCGCGGTCCTGGGTACCGACCGTGCCGACGGTGACAAAGCCGAG
>Ga0134128_10007395_pt1 | contig 13271 bp, 12 predicted proteins | sample KB31754_FD_96462 | JGI IMG/M metagenome (GOLD analysis project Ga0134128, IMG submission 96462) | Terrestrial soil microbial communities with excess Nitrogen fertilizer from Kellogg Biological Station, Michigan, USA - KB3-175-4 | ecosystem: Environmental > Terrestrial > Soil > Unclassified ... | reverse complement strand
GCGCGCCGCCGTCACCAGCTCGCGAGCCCGCGACGAGCTGAACAGCGGGGGCGAGTCCAGGTCGCGCGCGCCGTCCGGATCGAGTTGCGCGAGCAGGTCGATGCGATCCAGCAGCGGGCCGCTCAGCCGCCGCCTGTGTCGTGCAAGCTCGGCTTCGCTGCAGTCACAGCGCTCGCCGACGCCCGCGTAACCGCACGGACAGGGGTTGGTGGCCGCAAGCAGCACGAAACGCGACGGGTAGATCGTCGAGTGGCGGGCTCTGACGATCGCCACGCGACCGTCCTCCAGGGGCTGGCGCAGCGCCTCCAGCACCGGGCGCGCGAACTCCGAGAGCTCATCCAGGAACAGCACGCCGTTGTGCGCCAGCGCCACCTCGCCGAGCGAGCCGCGGTGCGCACCGCCGATCAGGCCGGCTGTCGTGATCGAATGGTGTGGCGCACGCCACGGCGGCTGGCTGATCAGCTCGCTGGCGATAGAGCCCGCCACGCCGCGTATGCGCGTCACCTCGATCGCCTCCGCTCGGCTGAGCGGCGGCAGGATCGAGACGATCCGTTGGGCGAGCATCGTCTTGCCCGTTCCCGGAGGCCCGCTGAGCAGGCAGTTGTGCCCGCCGGCCGCCGCAGTCACCAGCGCTCGCACGGCGTGATGCTGTCCGCGCACGTCGCTCAGGTCGGGCCCGGCGGAGGCGCGGCGCGTGCCGTGTGCGCGCACACATGCGGGCGCGGCGTCGGGCTCCCCGCCGCAGAGCACCCGAACCGCGCTGCTCAAGCGCTCTGCAGGCGCCACCTCGAGATCGTCCACCAGCCGGGCCTCGCACGCACAGGCGCCGGCGACGACGAGCTTGCCGAGACCTCTTTGGCGTGTCGCCTGCGCGACCGCAAGTGTTCCGCAGCAGGCGCGGACCTCACCGTCGAGTGCCAGCTCGCCGAACAGCACGTGGCCGGCCAGGCGCTCGTGCGGGAGCTGACCGGCGGCCGCCAGCACCGCGCAGGCGAGCGCGAGATCCATCGCGGCGCCGGCCTTCGGCACGTCGCCCGGCGCGAGGCTGGCGGTGATCCGCTTCGCCGGAAACTCATATCCGGAGTTGAGGATCGCCGAGCGGACGCGTTCGCGCGCCTCGCGCACCGCTGCGTCTGCCAAGCCGACGATCGTGAACGCCGGCAAGCCGGCGCGGATGTCCACCTCCACGGCCACAAGTCGTGGCTGCACGCCGTCGATCGTGAATGTATGGGCCCGCGCGAGCATGCCTGCGCGCTCCTTCGTGTCGCTCTTTGTCGAAACCGAGAAGCTACGCGGGGGTTGGGATGAGACTCTCGGTCGTGGTCGCTGGCGCCTGCGCGTGGCGTCCCAGCTGACCAGCCGGCGCGCGCCGGTCTCTCGCGAGCGCGAATATGACAACCGGGCCGCCGCTGGCAACCGACGCTGGAAGTTGTCCCTGACTTTCATCATCGCCCGACGTTGCCGATACATATGGGTGATGAGCAACCCCTCGATCTTGGCGGCGCGGACGCCGGCGAGCGGACGCTCGCTTTCGCTGGGCTTGTTCGGCGACGAGCGCCTGGCGCGCCTGGTGGGCAAGGGGAGCGAGCGCGCGTTCGCGGCGATCTACGAGCGCTATCACCAGCGTCTGTATCGCTACTGCGGCGCAATTCTGCACGACGACCAAGACGCTCAGGATGCGCTTCAGTCGACGCTCGCGCTGGCGTTTGCGGCGCTGCAACGCGGTCAACGCGATGCGCCGCTGCGCCCGTGGCTGTTTCGCATCGCCCACAACGAGGCGATCTCGGTCATCCGCCGGCGCAGCGGCGCCGCGCGACTGAGCGAGACCCGCGAGCGAGCCGGGCCATCGGCAGCGGAGCAGGCCGGCGAGCGGGCGCGCCTGGCGTTGCTCGTCAAGGACATGCAGCAGCTGCCGGAGCGCCAGCGCGGCGCTTTGGTGATGCGCGAGCTGAGCGGCCTCTCACACGAGCAGATAGCGATTGCGCTGGGGACGTCGGTTGGCGCGGCCAAGCAGTCGATCTTCGAGGCGCGTCAGGCGCTGCTGGAGTTCGGGGAGGGACGCTCGATGGCGTGTGAGGACATACGCCGTACGGTCTCAGAGGGCGACGGGCGAGCGCTTCGCGGCCGGCGCGTGCGCGCGCATCTGCGCGACTGCACGGCATGTGCGGCGTTCGCCTCCGCGATTCCCGCACGCAAGGCAGATCTTCACTGCCTCTCGTCGCCTCTGCCGCCGGCGCTGGCCGCCGGCCTGCTGGCGCGCCTGTGCGGACTTGGCTCTGGCCACGGCGCCGGCGGCGCCGGCGGGATGGCTGTCGGCGTGGCCGGCAAGACGGTCGGTGCGACCGTCGCCGCAAAGGCCCTGGCCGGTGCTGTGATCGTGGTGACAGCCGCGGGTGTGACGGGCGGCGTGATCCTCGCGCCCCACGATGCTCACCGGCCCGCTGTCGGGCGACCCGCACGGACGACGCTCCCTGCACCGCGCCACATCCAGCGCGAGGCCGGCGCACATGCCTCGTCAAGCCAGATCGGCGCACAGGCGGATCTGCGCCGCGCAGGCGCGACGAGCGCGATCCCAAACACGCACAGCTCGTCATCTGGCGGCGCCTTCGGTGATCCCGGCGCCGCGGGCGTGCATCGCGGCGCCGAAGGTCGGGCGCCGGCGCGTGTTCGGCGTGCCGAAGGCGCCGGGCGAAGGCGGTCCGGCACGCCGCATCGCTCGGCGAGGCCGGGCGGGCAGCCTCCGCGCAGCACACCGACGCGCGGCGCCAGCCAGCCGAGCACGAAAGGCGGAAGGGTCGGCGCGTCGCCCACCAGCGGCAAGCCTGAAGATCCCTACGCCGACATCGTGCCCGGCGCCAACGCGACTTCGTCGACACCGGCCGCAGTCGCGCCGGCCTTGCCGCCGGCGCAACCGTCGGCGCCCACTGGAAATAGGCCCTAACGTTCACCGCGTCGGCGCGTAGTAGGCAGTGACAGATGCGAAACCCGTCGTCAGGCGGGAGCGCACGCAAAGGGTCTGGCACGTCAGTGCTCAGACCGCCGAGCAGCCCACAAGGAGGCAAGAATGAAGGTTCACAAGCTCGCCATGATCACCGCCACGCTGGCGTTGGGCGCTGCGCCGGCACTGGCGCTCGCCAGCGACTCCGGGGAACACCCGACCGGCGCCTCGACCAGCACGCCCACCGGCCCTCCGGCCACGACGCCTCTCGTCTCGCCGGCAACCACGCCGCCGAGCAACCAGGGCACCGCGCATAAAACCTCGACGCCAGGTCCGACTGCCAGCCTGCCGGCCAAGGCCAAGGCTTACGGCAGACGCTGCCAGGGACAGAGCAAGACGCACGTCGCCGGCACACCGGGCACGCCTTTCTCCAAATGCGTGACCGATATGGCCAAGCTCGCAAACGGCGTGACGAAAAACCCGGTCACCGCGTGCAAGGACCTGAGCAAAAAGCACGTCGCCGGCCAGCACGGCACCCCGTTCAGCCAGTGCGTCTCGGCTGGCGCCAAGCTGCTGAAAGAACAGGCAGCCAGCTAGTCCGACGGTCAGCTCATCCGGCGGCGGGCGGGATCTTGACGCCGGCCGCCGTGCCGGGCCGCTTGGAAAACAACGTCCCGACCGCGCGGCGGTCGGGACGTTGCAGGCTGCAAGCCGGTGATGGGCCCTGCGGCCCGTCTCGCTCCGTGCGGCCCGTCCCGCTACATCCCGTCGGGGTGGCGCGCGACGTAGCCGCTGGTCGAGCCGACGGAGTCCGACCAGCGCGTGCCGGTCTCCTGCTGGGCGATCGTGTCAAAGCGTTTGCCGTCGATGACCATGAAGGCGTGTTCGGCGTTCGCGTAGATCGTGATGTGCCTGCCGGGGCCGGCTTCACCGTAGGACTCGAGCGCGGAGGAATCCTCGGGCGCGCTGAGCAGCCCGCCGCCGTGCAGCGCGTAGGAGACCGAGCCCGAGCAGTCGTAGCCGGCGGACTGGAAGGACCCGTGGCCGCCGCCGTAGACGTAGGGCCGTGTGGCGATTTCGTCGCCCGCGGCGATCACGCGCGAGATTACGCTGGAGCTTTCGCCGGTGGAGCTCGATGATTCTGAGCCGCTGTGTGTGAGCGCCGAGTGCGGCGGCTTCAGCGTTTGCTCGCTTTGCACGCCGAGCACGCTCCATGTGGCCGGCCCGACGATGCCGTCCACGGTGAGGCCGTGGCGGGCCTGAAGGCGCCGCACGGCCGCCTCCGTTTCCGGCCCGAAGCTTCCGTCGGTGCTCAGGTGAAGCGCGCTCTGCAGTCGCGATACGGCGTCTCCGCCCGAGGCAGTGCCTTCTTCGCCTGACGAGGACCCTGTGTCGGCGACGGTCGCCCTCGTCGAGGAGTGGTGCACGGCGGCCGAGGCGGGCGGCGTGAGGGTTTCCTCGCCGCTCACCCCGAGCACGCTCCATGTGGCAGGTCCGACGATTCCATCGACCGTCAGCCCATGGCGCGCCTGCAGGCGGCGGATCGCGGCCTCGGTTTCGGGCCCGAAGTCACCGTCGGTGCTGAGGTGCAGCGCGCTCTGCAGTCGCGAAACCGCGTTGCCGCTGGAGCCTTCTTCAGAGGAGTTGATGTCGACCGCGTCGCGGCGGACCCCCGAGCTGGCCGCCCGCCCGCTCGAGCGCAGTGCGGCAATGGTCGCTGGACCGGCTATCCCGTCGACCGTCAGGCCTCGTTCGGTTTGGAATGAGCGCACGGCTTCTTCGGTTTCCGGCCCATAGATGCCATCGACGGCCACGCCCAGCGCTTGCTGGAGCATTTCCACCTGACGCCCCTGGCTTTCAGCGCTCAGCGAGATCGTGTGTTCGGTCGTCGTCGCCGGTTCGCTGCCGGTCGCGGCGACGGCGCTGCCACCCTCGGCGAGCGTCGCCGTCGGGCCGACGGTCAATGCGGCCAGAGCGCCGAGCGACAGCCGTTTTGCCCGGGTGCCGGTGGGCACGAAGCGCAGCTCGGCGGCGCGGCGGCGCGCGCGCGAGCGCCCGAGCGAGAGCTCCCACGGTTCGGTCGCGGCGAGGTCGCGACGGTCGCTTGCGAAGTTGGCCGACAGCAGGGCGCCCAAGCCGAAGGGATCCAGCCCGTGGCGGGTCTTGGCAAAGCGCGCGGCGCTGTCCGTGGCGTTGCGCTTACGGGCGCGGCGGGCGCGCGCACGACGCGCCCGAGAGCGCTCCAGCGAAGCGTCCCAGGGGTCGACGACAGCAAGATCACGTGCGAATCCCGGCATGCAAAGACGTCCTTTCTCACATTGCTTGGCGCCTACGGGGTTAGCTGTCGGGCTCGCGTAACTTCTACGCTACGCCACAGAAGTGGCGACTCGCCCCCGCAGCCTTTCGGCTGCATTGGGTCCCCCGATCCTTCACCCCTTGAGGTCAAGGACTCGGCACGAACGCGCTGCAAACTAGCATGTTTTTCTGCAAGGTGCGTCGCATGGGGAGGTTTGCGTCGGTTCATGTAGACGGCCGGCCAATCCCCACGCACGCGGCTCGGGCGGCGTGGGGGAGCACGCTAAGCCGGCGCCGGGCAGGCGCGCCGCAGGCCGGGCGCTGGTAACTTCGAGCGCGGATGCGCCGCGACGGACTGAACTTTCGCCTGCTGCTCTCGCTAGTCGCGCTGGTCGTCGTCGCAGGCATCGTGGCGCTCGTCGCCAGCGGCGGCTCGTCCAAGTCCAAGGCCAGCACCACGCAGACGCTGGCGCACAGCGACTACAAGGCCGAAGCCGAGCTGTCTCCGCCGACGAAGGCGCCGCCGATCGCGCTGCGCAACTACCTGGGCAAGGAGGTCAACCTCGACTCCTATCGCGGCAAGGCCGTGCTCGTCACGTTCCTCTACACGAACTGTCCGGACATCTGCCCGCTGATCACCTCCAACCTGCGCGTCGCGCAGAACCTGATGGGGCCCAGGATCGCCGCCAAAGTGCAGATCATCGCCGTCTCGGTCGACCCCAAAGGCGACACGAAAAAGGCCGTCGCGAGCTTTCTCGCCCACCACGAGATGACCGGGCGCATGCAGTATCTGATCGGCTCGGCGCACGAACTCGCGCGCGTGTGGAAGGCCTGGGGCGTGGGCTCCGAACGCGACGCCGAGCAGCCTCAGTTCATCAACCATTCGGGACTGATCTACGGGATCACGGCCTCGGGCAAGCGCGTGACCCTGTACTCGGCCAGCTTCAAGCCGGCCGACATCGCGCACGACGTTCCACTGCTCGCCAACGGCTGATCCGCTGAACCGATGAGGCGTCGCCGGCTGCTGCTGACCCTGACGGCGCTCGCGGCCGTGCTCGCCGCGCTGATCGTCTTCGGCCTGGCCTCGGACGGCTCCGGTCCGGTTGGGCGCCGGGCGCCGGCGTTGCCACGCGAACGTCTGGCCGGAGCGCCGGTGACGCTGGACGGCATGCTCTCGACGGCCCACGGGCGCGCGACGCTGATCACCTTCTGGGCAAGCTGGTGCGGCCCCTGTGCCAAGGAGGCGGCGGCGCTCGAGCGCTTCTCGCGCAGTCCAGCCGGCCGCGGGCGGCTGGTGGCCGTCGACTGGAGCGACGCATTGTCGGGCGCGCGCTCGTTCGTCGCCCGGCACGCCTGGACGTTCCCGGTCCTGCGCGACGCCGAAGGCGTGGTCGGCAACGACTACCGACTGACGGGGCTGCCGACGACCTTCGTGCTCGACGCATCCGGGCACATCCGCTCGGTGCTGAGAGGGCCGCAGGATGCGAGCACGCTGGCGCGGGCGATGGCGAGCGTCAGCCGTGGGTGATCGTGACCGTGCGCGCTCGCGCCGCTTCTCCTAGGCTGTAGGCATGTGCAGAAACATCCGAACGCTCCACAACTTCCAGCCTCCGGCGAGCGAGAGCGAGGTCCACGACGCTGCGCTTCAGTACGTGCGCAAGATCAGCGGCTCGACCAAGCCCTCCCAGGCGAACGTCGAGGTCTTCGAGCGCGCCGTGCAGGAGGTCGCGCTCGCGACCGAGCGACTGCTCGACGGTCTCGTCACCTCCGCTCCGCCGAAGGATCGTGAGGTCGAGGCGGCCAAGCGCCGCGCGCGCTCGGCCGAACGCTTCGCGGCCTGAGCCGGCCGCTCGCGCTCGCTGGACGCCTTGACCCCGGCGCTCGCCGCCGGCGGGCCGGACGTGCCGCGCCGCTCGCGGCTGGTTGGGGAAGTCTCGCCGTCGTTGGCTATCGTCGAGCGCCGAGCCGAGCAGATCGACACGAGAGGGAGCAGGTGGAGAAGATGAGAGCGGTGCAGGTGAGCGAGGCCGGCGGCGCGTTCGAGCTGGTCGAGCGCGACGTTCCCAAGCCCGGTCGCGGCGAGGCGCTCGTGCGCGTGCGCGCGTGCGGCATCTGCCACAGCGACTCGTTCGCCAAGGACGGCGGCTTTCCGGGCGTCAGCCACCCGCTCGTGCCGGGGCACGAGATCGCCGGGGCGATCGAGTCGCTGGGCGAGGGCGTCAAGGGCTGGCAGGTCGGCCAGCGCGTCGGCGTCGGCTGGTTCGGCGGCAACTGCGGCTACTGCGAGCCGTGTCGCCGAGGCGACTTCATCAACTGCCAGAACATGGATATCCCGGGCATCACGATCGACGGCGGCTATGCCGACTACGTCGTCGTCAAGGCCGGCGCGCTGGCGCTCGTCCCCGACGAGCTGTCCGATGTGGAGGCGGCTCCGCTGATGTGCGCCGGGATCACGACGTACAACGCGCTGCGCCACAGCGGCGCGCACGGGGGAGACGTGGTCGCGGTGATCGGGCTGGGCGGCCTTGGTCATCTCGCCGTGCAGTTCGCCGCCAAGCTCGGCTTTCGCACGGTCGCGATCGCGCGTGGCGCGCAGAAGGGCGAGCTGGCGCGCAAGCTGGGCGCGCATCGTTACATCGACAGCACCGCCGAAAACCCGGCCCGGGAGCTGAGCAAGCTCGGCGGAGCGAGCGCGATCCTCTCGACCGTCACGAGCAGCTCGGCGATCGACGCCGCCTTCGGCGGGCTGGCGGCGCGTGGAAGGCTCGTGATCCTGGGCGCCTCGATGGAGCCGATGCAGATCCCGCCGGCGGCGCTGATCGGCGGCAGCACGTCGATCGTCGGGCACGCCTCGGGCAGCTCGCGCGACTCCGAAGACACGCTGTCCTTCAGCGTGCTGGCCGGCGTGCGTCCGATGATCGAGACGCTGCCGCTGGAGCGAACGGGCGAGGCCTACGAGAAGATGATCAGCGGCGACGCGCGCTTTCGCATGGTGCTCACGACCGCCGCCTGACGAGCCGGTGCGCGCCGCCTGCGCTGGGCGCGCGCCAGATGGCCGCGGCTCATCCAGACACCACCTGGCGGATCGCCTCGACCGCCTGGGGCTCGGCCGGCAGGTCGGCGAGCGTGGCGGCGACCTCCGCGGCCAGGGCGATTGTCGTGCCCGGCGTCTCGCTGAGCCAGCGCGCCAGCCAGCGGCAGGCCCATAGGTCATAGTCGGGCCCCTCCGCGGCCACCAGCGAGACGAGCCCGAGCGCCAGGTGCAATCCGATCGGCCGGCGCTCGCGCGCGATGTCCTTGGCGATGCCGATCGCCATGTCCAATTCGCGACGCTCGATCGCGCCTTCCAGTTCGCGCACCGGGCGGTAGGGGCCGACTCCCATCATACGAACGTATGTTCGCATAGAGACATACGATTCACAAACATCAAGCGACTGTGGCGGGTCAATCGCGCGTCGGTCGGTCGAGCGTACGTCGCGCGCATATGCCGTCTGCAAGGGCCAGCGCGGCGCGGCACGCCGTGCGCGAACGGCGCCGTCGACGCCGTTCGCGGTCCGGCTCGTTGTCTCCGACCTCTTAGATGCCGATCGCCCGGCGCACGTGCGAGCGGATCGCCACGCGGTAGAGGACGTCCGCAAGCAGCGCCAGCAGCGTCACTTGGCGTACATGCGTAGTCGTTGCTGCTCGGCTCGGCCAGTGCGGCGCCGCCGAGCGCGCTTTCCCCATTGTCATCCCTGACTCCCCATTCCTTCGCCCGGCTCGTCGGCCCGGCGATCTGTTGTCTCCCGCTGCGCAGTGTAAGTCGGGGCCGCGCCTTGTCAAGCCGTGAGCGATTCCCTGCGCGCCCGGAATCGACGTCGCGATGACCGGCCAAGCGACTGACCGAGATCTTCCTGCCCGTCGGTCGGTAGGACAGGGGCGCACGAGCGTGGCGAGCACGCGCTCGGCTGGCGCCGGGCTCGGGGGCTCGGCGCGCGGGCCACGCCTACCGAGGTCTCATCCCCGTAACAACCTTGGCGCACGACGGAGCTAGCTTGTGCTTGCAGCGGCCCGAGATCTCCTCTGACGGAAGCTGCCGCCCCACGCCCAGGTTCCGGACCTGGAGGCATAAGTAGTCAAGCCCGGCAAGGATGGCCGGGCTTTGGGCGTTTGGGCCAACGCGCGGGAGGGCTTTACCGCGCCGCGCGGCGCGCGCGCCGTCGCTCAGTGACGATCGATCTCAAACCACATGCGGGCGACATCGCCCGACCCCTCGAGCGACCAGCGGTCGGCCAGACTCCGGATGAGGACGAGCGCGTAATCCGGGTTGGCCGCCGCCGGATCCTCAGCCTGCGCGAATCTGCTGAGAAAGCTCCGCGGGGCGCGGATCTCGACGCGCACGACGTCGTGCGGCATCCACACCCGCAGGTCGATCGCGGCGCCCGCGAACTGGCAGCGGCGAACCGCCAGCGAGACGAGCTCGCTGGTCAGCAGCACGACGGCGTCGCGCAGGTCGGGCGATGGGCGGTCCACCGTTTCTACGTGCTTGCGGGCCGCGCGAGGAGCGTCGTGGTCCAGCGCCAGGGAGATCGCCAGCTCTGCCGTGCTGTGCTCGCGCACAACCGCGCCGCCACGATCGCGGCCCGGATCGGGTCTCTCTCGCTCGCGCTCGGGCGGGGACATGCGCTTGCCCATGCTCGCAATCGTCAATGTCAGGCCGCCTTCAGCCCGCGACTTGGCGGCGGGGACTCTGCCGCGGGCGCGTCGTGCGACGATTCGGCCAGCTCTCGCAGCTGGTCGAGTGATCGCCGCAGCAGTCGCGAGACCTGCATCTGCGAGACGCCGACCCTGGCGGCGATCTGCGTCTGTGTGAGCTCGTCGACGAAGCGCATGCGCAGGATCGTGCGCTCGCGCGGGGAGATCTGTTGCAGCGCCGAGGCTACGGTCAGGTCGAGCTCCACCAGCTCATAGCGCGAGTCATCGTCGCCGATCGACTCGGCGAACGTGGTGTCCTCGTCGGTTGCGCCCGGGCGCGGAGCGTCCAGCGAGACGGTGTCGTAGGCGTTGAGCACCTGCAGCGAATCGAGCACCTGCTCGGCCTCGCAGCCGAGGTACTCGGCCAGCTCCTTCACGGTCGGCGCGTGACCGCGCTCATCCATCAGCTGCTCGTGGACGGTGCGCAGCTTCAGCGCGCGCTCCTGGCTGCCGCGCGGGACGTGCAGGGCCCAGCCGGAATCGCGGAAGTAGCGGCGCATCTCGCCGAGCACGGTCGGCACCGCGAAGGATTGAAAGGAGAACCCGCGCTGAGGGTCATAGCGGTCGATGGCCTTCAACAGGCCGAGCGTCGCGACCTGCACCAGGTCCTCGAAGGGCTCAGAAGAGCGGTTGTAGCGGCGCGCCAGGCTGCGCGTCAGCGGCGTGAAGCGCCGCACCAGCGCTTCGCGCGCACCCTCGTCGCCGTCCTGCTGCCAGCGCGTGAACAGGTCTCGCTCGCCGGGCTCGATCGCTGTGGACAGGTGCGACGAGCACGTCCTCGCGCCGCCTTGGCTGCTCTGGCGAAAAGTCATCGCTTCACCGCCGCAGGGCGCAGCTGCCTGAGAAGGCCCTCGACTCGATGCTGCAAGGAAGCGCTCGCGCTTGCGCGGCGCGGCTCAAGCTTGACCGAAAGCGCACCGCCGGTGCGCGCCTGGCACCGTGGGCAGTCCTGCATCTGCGGCGCGGCTTGTATGGCGGCGGCCGGCACGCGCAGGCCGCACATCGGGCAGTTCAAATCAATCATCGCATCCCACCTGGATTCCGTGCGCGGTCTTACGCGCGATTGCCTTGCGAGAAGTCCAGGCGGCCCCTGGGGGGCCGACGTGTTCCGACGCGCTTACTCGGTCCCTGACCCCGGTTCACAGGCTCAGGTGCAGCGGGTTTACCCACACGCCGGTGCGCTAAACACCCGGCTGGACCGGCCGATTCACGCAGCGCCGCCGATGGCCAGGCTCAGCCGTGGCCGGGAGCGCGACCCCCGATCAGCGCGAGCGCGTGCGCCAGGCCGGGCGCGAGCTCTGAGCCGACCTGCTCGATCGCGCGCGGGCTGCCGGGCAGGTTGACGATCAGCGTCGATCCGCGCACGCCGGCGACGGGCCGGGCGAGCATCCAGTTGGCCGTGTGCGCTCGCGACGCCAGACGTATCGCCTCGGCGATCCCCGGGATCTCGCGGTCGATCACCGCGCGCGTAGCCTCTGGGGTGACGTCGTCGTGCGACAGCCCCGTCCCTCCGCTGGTCAGCACGAGCGCGCACTGCCGCTCGTCAGACCAATGGCGCAGACGCCGTTCGATCTCGTCTCGATCGTCGGGGATCAGATCGCTTCCCTCGACCTCGGCGCCGAGGTCGAGGGCGAGCCGCCGCAGTTTTGGTCCGCTCTCGTCCTCGCCGTCGCCGGCCGCCTTGGACGTGCTGATCGTGATCAGCGCGGCGCGCACGCGCATCAGTCCTGCTCGCGGCGGTAATCGCTGCGCCCGCCGCGCTTCTCCAGCAGCACGACCTGCTCGATTGCGACGGTCCGCTCCAGGCCCTTGACCATGTCATAGACGGTCAGCGCCGCCACGGCGCAGGCGGTCATCGCCTCCATCTCCACGCCCGTGCGCGCGAACGTGCGCGCCTCGCCGATCAGCTCGACGAGCCCGGACTTCACGTCAACGCGCGCGGCGACGTCGACGAACGTAAGCGCCAGCGGATGTGCGAGCGGGATCAGCTGGCCGGCCTGCTTGGCCGCCTGGATGCCGGCGATGCGCGCGACGCCCAGCACCTCGCCCTTTGGCCCATCGCCGGCCTGCACCGCGCGGGCGCTCTGCGGCGTCATGCGCACGCGCGCCCGGGCGCGCGCCACGCGCTCGCTCGGCTGCTTCTCGCCGACGTCGACCATGCGCGCCGACCCATCGCGGTCCACATGCGTCAGGCGTGCCGACGCGCCCGGCGCCGGCGTTCCGTCGACCCATCGGCTCTGGCCGTCGGCCGCAGCCTCGCGCTTCCACACCGGCGCCTCGGCCTTGATCCGGTCGATCGCTTCGCGCGCGGCGGCGAACGCGGCGGCGCGGTGGGCCGAGGACACCGCGACGATCACGCTCGGCTCGCCCAGCGCGACGGCGCCCACGCGATGCTCGGCCGCCGCGGCGCGCAGACCGTGGATGCGAGCGCAATCGCGCATGATCTGCTCGATGCGCTCCTGCGCCATCGTCGTGTAGGCCTCGTAGTCCAGGCGCTCGATCTCGCGCGTGACGCCCTCGAAGGTGACGATCGCCCCGGCGCCGTCGTCGCAGACAAGCGCGCGCAGGCGCTCGGCGGAGATCGGCTCGGCGCAGATGCGCACGTGCACCGGCACGTCGAGCTCGGGGCCGCCGCCGCTCAGCGGCGGGATCAGCGCCAGCTCGTCCGACGGCGCCAGCTCGGTGCGCTCGTCGGCGTAGTCGCGGTTGACGGCCATGCGGATCGGCATGCGCGCCAGGACATCGCCGAGCGCCTCGTGCTCTGACAGCACCTGCAGCGCCTCGGCGACCGTCGCGCCGAGCGCCAGCTCCAGCTCGACGGCGTCGGTGCCCGCGCGTTCGCGCAAGATCGCGAACAGGCGCACGCTGATGCGCATCGTCTGTGCGTCGCCGTCCGACGCGGAGGGCTGCTCGCTCGCGCCTGCGCTGCGTTCATCGTGCTCGGCGGCGCTCATGCGTGCGTCCCGCCGAGCTCGCGCAGCGCCTCGATCTGCACGCGCGCGCCGTCGTGCACGTCGGTGGTCGCGCTGGGCACGATCGCCAGCGCGTCGGCGCCAAGCATCGAGCTGAGCACATGCGAGCCCTGCGAGCCGGTCGGTCGCGCGTGCCAGCCGTCCTCGCGCGCGCGCACGCGACAGCGCACCGCATGCGCGCGCCCTGCCGGCTTGCGGTAGCCGCCGTCGAGCACGGCGGTCAGCGGTTCCCCGGCCGCTGTCGCGCCCTGCAGCGCGCGCAGCGCGGGGCCGGCGAGCAGCGCGAACGTGACCATCGCAGAGACGGGGTTTCCCGGCAGGCCGAACACCGG
>Ga0134128_10007392_pt1 | contig 13274 bp, 15 predicted proteins | sample KB31754_FD_96462 | JGI IMG/M metagenome (GOLD analysis project Ga0134128, IMG submission 96462) | Terrestrial soil microbial communities with excess Nitrogen fertilizer from Kellogg Biological Station, Michigan, USA - KB3-175-4 | ecosystem: Environmental > Terrestrial > Soil > Unclassified ... | reverse complement strand
TGCGCAAGCTCGAGGAAATGGAGATCCGCACCGAGGACAAGAACCTGCGCAAGGAGCTCAAGGAGGTCGAGGCGCTGCTCGGCTCCGAAGCTTCGCAATGGTCCAAGGTGGGCGAGCAGGTGAAGAAGGTCCGCGACATATTCGGGCCCAAGACGCCGCTCGGCAAGCGCCGCACGCAGTTCGCCGACGCACCGGAGCACGATCTCGCCGCCATCGAGGAGGCTTTCGTCGAGCGCGAGCCGGTGACGGTGGTGATCTCGGAAAAGGGTTGGGTGCGCACGCTGAAAGGCCATATCGACGACCTCTCCGGCCTTACGTTCAAGACCGACGACAAGCTCGATCACGCCTTCCTTGCCGAGACCACATCGAAGCTCCTCCTGCTCGCCACCAACGGCAAATTCTATTCGCTCGATGTCGCAAAGCTGCCGGGCGGGCGCGGCCATGGCGAGCCGATCCGCATGTTCGTCGACATGGAGCAGGATGCCGCGATCGTCTCGTTGTTCGTGCACAAGGGCGAACGCAAATTCCTGATCGCGAGCTCCGAAGGCCAGGGCTTTATTGTCAAGGAAGAAGACTGCGTCGGCACCACGCGCAAGGGCAAGCAGGTGCTCAATGTCCAGATGCCAAACGAGGCCCGCGCGATCGCAACGGTTGCCGGTGACACGGTCGCGGTGATCGGCACCAATCATAAAATGGTGGTCTTCCCGATCGACCAGGTTCCGGAGATGGCGCGCGGCCGCGGCGTGCGCCTGCAGAAATACACCAGCGCTTCGCTTTCCGACGTGACGGTGTTCGATTCCAAGACCGGGCTGACCTGGAAGGATTCGGCTGGTCGCGAGCAGGGCATGAGCACGAAGGACCTTGCCGACTGGCGCGGCAACCGCGCCGACGCCGGCCGGCTCGCGCACGGCCTGCCGAAGTCGAACCGGTTCGGGAAAGCGATCGAATAGCCGTAATAGTATTCAAATCAGCGCCGGCTATAACGTTGGTTCGTGAAGTAGGGTTATAGCCGCATGGCGCACGCTCACGATCATTCCCACGCGCACGGCCACACCGGCCATCATCATGGGCCGCAAAGTTTCGGATTTGCCTTCGCCGTCGGCGTGACCCTCAACTCGGCTTTTGTGATCGCGGAGCTGGTCTTCGGCTATCTCGCAAATTCACTGGCGCTCGTTTCCGACGCCCTGCACAATTTTTCCGATGTCATTGCGCTATTGCTCGCGTGGGGCGCGGCATGGCTCTCGAGCAAGCGGCCCACCGAGCTGCACACCTATGGCTACCGGCGCGCCTCGATCCTAGCCGCGCTGGTGAACGCAGCCCTGCTGTTTTTCGCTGTGGGCGGCATCGTGGTGGAAGCCATCGACCGCTTTCGTTCGCCGGCCCATGTCGCGGGCCCGACCGTGATCTGGGTCGCGGCGCTCGGCATCGTCATCAATGGGGCGACCGCCCTCCTGTTCATGCGCGGCCGCGACAGCGACCTCAACATTCGCGGCGCCTATCTGCACATGGCGGCGGATGCCGTCGTCTCCTTCGGCGTGGTCGTCGCTGCGCTGGTGATCACGCTGACAGGCTGGTTATGGGTTGATCCCGCGACCAGCCTCGCCGTGGCCGCAGTCGTGCTCGCGAGCGGGTGGGATTTGGCGCGGGACAGTGTCAATCTCGCGCTCGATGCGGTGCCGAGGAACATCGAATTCGCCGACGTCAGGGACTATCTTGCCGGGCTCGACGGCGTTGCCGACGTGCACGACCTGCACATCTGGGCCATGAGCACCAACGAGACCGCGCTTACGGCGCATCTCGTCCGCCCCGGCGGCTCCGATGATCCATTCCTGCACAACGTGTGCGACGAACTCTCGCACCGATTCAACATTCACCACGCCACCCTGCAGATCGAGACCTGCCGTGAGGCCTGCCGGCTCGCACCGGCCGAGGTGGTCTAGAGCGCGATCCGGAAAAGTGTAAGCGGTTTTCCCTTAGCTAACAAACGCGAAGCGTTGCACGGAGATCATGCTCAAACAAAAATCTAGAGCGCGATGGCGATTCAACCTGATCCCGTCGCGCTGTAGGTCTAATCCACGCGCTTAATGTTCAGCTTGCGCAGGTAGTAGCCTTGCTTCTGAACAGCGCGCTTGATCTCCTCGCTGACGACGGCGGCTCTTTTCTTCTTGCGCCATCTGATTGGTGCCTCGCTGTGAGGTATCGGAAATCCCTTGCGCACGACCAGCAGATCGCGCTTAGCGTTTAAGTACACATCGAACATCGTTTGCGGCCCCCCAGCCGAGACCAGCATAGCGCTGCGAGCGGCCGGAAGAGCGTGGCATATCTACAACAGATCAGGTTTTTCAGCCCGGCGACATGAATAAGCCCCCGAACCGGTCATTCGGGGGCTTATTCGGATCGCATGAGGCTGGGTACATCCGCCAGGCTTCACGCGCCCAATTTCAGAGCGGGCCTCGTTTTCTTGACCATGGCGAGCGGCATCTCCTCTTCTTCCTCCTTCGCCAGGACCCGAAGCATTTCGACGCCGATCTGACCTTCATGAGGCGAGGTGATGAAGTTGATCTCCTCGTGACTTCGCTGCAGTGCGTCGATGATCGCGAGCGCCTCTTTGGCGGTGGTCGCATCGGTGGCCGATGCATCCCCGTTGTCCATCGCATTGAAAACGACAGTGTATGGCATTTCTTGCATCCCCGTTTTCGTGCACATGCTTGCAGTGGCTTTGGGCAGCAATGCGACAAAGGCTGGGTACTTGCGCGACCAATTCGAGGAGCAACGCGGAATAGGCGCGAGCGGGTATCGCGCGACCAGACTGGCGCGGGCGCCAAGCCGGAAGCCGGCCCGCTATTTGACCGGAGCAGACACCGGTGGCCGCATCGGGGTGACGGTCTTTCTCGGATTCAGCGTTCCCGCGTAGAACGAAACCATCCACACCACGAGCAGGGCGACCAGATAAAACACATAGACCTGCGGCGGCCGGCTCAGCCATCGCCATAGCCGTTTGACGCCGTTCTCAGGCTCCGTTCGATTTTCCATGGTCAGTTGTCTTGCGGCAAACCTCGGGCCGAGGGAAGAACAAATCTTCGCCGCGCCGCGTCAGGATGGCAGTGGTTTTGGTTTCAGCATCATCAGCGCGGCCAGGGCGGCGAGGCTGAGCGCGGACGAGACGATCAGGATGCCGCTTCCCATCACGTCGATCAGAAGGCCGAACAGCAAGGGCGCCGCGGCCTGCGCCATCCGCGAGGGGGCGCCGAGCAGGCCGAGGCGATAGGCGTAATTTTGCGGGCCGAAGATGGCAAGCGGCAGCGTGCCGCGCGCAATGGTCAGCACGCCGTTGCCGGAGCCGTGAAAAATAGCGAACAAGCCGGGCGTCGTGCCGCCTGTTAGCGCAAGGATCGCCGCACCCAGGGGATGCGTGAGGCAGGCGAGCCGGGTCGTGACGATCGGGTGAAAGCGTTTCAGCAGGCTGGCTTCGACGATGCGCGCGGCCACCTGCGCCGGCCCGATCAGCGCGCCGGCCGCGACCGCCTCGACAGGGGTGGCTCCTGCCGCTTCCATGATCCGCGGAAAATGCGCCGCCATGGCGCCGGTCACGGTCCATGCGGCAGCGAACGCAAAAGCGATCAGCACCATCGTCCGATCGATCGGGATATGGGGCTTGGCGGACGCCGTGACGGCCTGCTTCGCGTCGGCGAGGGGCGGCAGCATGAAGAAATTGAGCGGTAGCCCGATCACTATATGCGCGAGCGCCCAGGCAAAGCAGGTCTCGCGCCAGCCGATGTGCGCAAGGCCCAAGGCCGTCAGCGGCCAACCGACGGTGGAGGCAAAACCTGCCATCAGCGTGATGCCGGTGATCGGCCCACGCGCGGCGTCGCCATAGATGCGGCCCAACGCCCCGAAGGCCGCATCGTAGAGTCCGTAGCCCATGCCGATGCCGAGCAGCAGCCAAGCGGCAACCAGCATGGGAATGGAATAAGTGAGGCCGAGCAGCGCCAACCCGCCCGCCAAGGCCAGGTTGGAGATCGTCAGCACCGGCCTTCCGCCGATCAAATCGATCTGCCGGCCGACCCTTGGCCCCAGCACGGCCGAGATCACCAGCGCTGCCGAAAAGGCGGCAAAGACCCAGTTGGAAGAAATCGAGAGATCGCGCGCGATCGGATCGGCCAGGATCGCCGGCAGATAATAGCTGGAAGCCCAGGCCAGCGTTTGCGTGGTGCCAAGTGCCAGGATCAGAGGATATCGATGCCCGGTCATGCCGACGGGCGCCGTGTTGCTTGCCGCGTTTCCATCTTGTTCGGCATTTGCGCCATCAGCCGCGGGCGCGTCAAGCGCGCCGCAGGTCGAGGCTCACCTTCCGCCCGACATGATTGCACGGCATAATCGCTGCATGGAACTTGCCTCGCGCCTGGACCTGATGAACTGGCTTGTCGGCCAGGGGCTCACGGGTCTTCCTGAGACCGATCTCATTCGCGGCTTCTGCGAGCGCTGCAGGGCGGCCGGCCTTACCCTGTCGCGCGCCCTCGCCTTTATCGACACGCTGCACCCGATCTACGAGGGGCGCGGCTTCCGCTGGAACGACAAGGACAGCAACGAGAGCAATACGTTCGAATACACCTCGTCCGCCGATGGCGATGCGGCCAAGAACTGGCGCCGCTCCGTCTTCCACCACATGCTGGAGAACGGCCATGACGAGTTCAGGATCGATCTTTCCGATTGTGCTGCGCTCGACTTCTCGATGATCGGCGAACTGGCGGAGAAGGGGCACAAGCACTTTCTGGCGTTCGTGCATCGCTTCGGCGAGGCGGGAACGCTGGGGGAGATGGACTGCTTCTATTCCTATTGGGCAACGCGTCACGCGGACGGCTTTACCGAAGCGCAACTCGCCGCGCTGCGCGACCTCGTACCCGTGCTGGGCCTGGCGATCAAATCCGCGCAGCATCTCGATATCGCGCGCACACTGGGTCGGGTCTATCTGGGGCGCGATCCCTCCGAACGGGTGCTGGGCGGGCGCATCTCGCGCGGCGTGACCGAGCGCATCAGCGCGGTGCTGTGGTTTTCCGACCTGCGCGGCTCGACCAAGATCGCCGAGAGCATCGGGCCCGACGAGATCATCCCGTTTCTCAATGATTACGCGCAGACCTCGATCGATGCCATCCACGATGCCGGCGGCGACGTGCTCAAGCTGATCGGCGACGGGGTGCTGGCGATCTTCACCGGCGAGGACATGGCGCTCGCAAGACGTGCGGCGCTGCTTGCCGAGCACAAATTGCGGCTCAACATGAACACCGTCAACGCGCGACGTTCGGCGGCGAGCCGCCCTGTTACGTCGGCCTATGTCGGCCTGCATGTCGGTGAGGTCTTTTACGGCAATATCGGCAGCGAGGATCGGCTGGACTTCACGGTGGTAGGGCCGGCGGTCAATGAAGTCAGCCGCATCGCCTCGATGTGCAATTCGGTCGATCGCGAGTTCTTGGCCTCCTCGGAGTTTCGCAACGGTCTCGATGCAACAGGACGACGCTATCTGGTCTCCACCGGCCGCTACGCGCTGCGCGGCATCGGACGCGCGCAGGACCTCTATACGCTCGATCCGGACATGGCCGGAAATGAGGCCATGACGGGAGGGTATGAGCGCTATTTGAAGAGTTAGTTCGCGATCGGCATCGTGAGCAGCGAGCGCCGATCTTCTGCCGATCGCCAATCGGTCATCAAAGCGTGCCCGTGCCGGTTCACCCTGTGAACATAGGCGCGGGCGTCACTTGGATGATCTCTTCCCTGCGTCCTCAGCACGTCTGCATCGCTTCATCGGCGATCATTTCCGGCTGTCGCGCGAGGCTCACAGCGGGCGACAGCAGGATCACCACCGCCTGCACGCCGAACAGCGCCAGGGCGACATAGAGGCAGGTTTCCGCGCCATAGAACCCGCCGACCAGCGCGCCGATCGCCGAGCCGAGCGGGCGCGCGCCGTAGCTCAAGATGTTGATCGCGGAGACCCGGCCGAGCAGCCGCGGCGGCGTGACCGCCTGTCGCAAGGTCGTGGTCGAGATCACCCAGAGGATGGGCCCGACGCCGAGCATGAAGAAACTCAAGCCCGCGAGCAACGGCGTCGGCACAATGGTCGTCAGTGCCATGACGCCCGCCGCCATGAACCCGCACACCGGCCCGAGCCCGATCACGATCCCGAAGGCGAGGCGGCCCATCACGCGCGTGGCAGCCAGCGCACCGATCACCATGCCGACCCCGTACATCGCAAGCGTGGTGCCGACGCCCGTCGCCGACAGCGCAAGATGGTGCACGGCATAGGGCACGAATACGGCAAGGATCACGAACCAGCCGGTATTGAAGACGAACTGGGTCACGAACACCGGCCGCAGCAGCGGATGATGCAGGACGAAGCTTGCGCCTTCGCGGATGTCCTGCAGGGGATGGCGCCGTGGCGCCGGCTGCCGTGCCGGCTCGTAAATGCCCGCCAACAGCACCACCGCGATTGCTGAGAGGACGGCGGCAAAGCCGAACGCCGGTGCCGCGCCGGCCCATCCGACCAGCATGCCGCCGAGCGCAGGGCCGCCGGCGAAGGCGACGGTACGCGCCAGTTCGATGCGCGCATTGGCCGCCGGCAGGAGTTGCGGCGATACCAGCGAGGGTACCAGCGCCGGCGCAGCGACGCTGTAGGCGACTGTTCCGCACACCGCGGCAAAGCCGAGCACAGCGAGCCAGGAGAGTGTCAGGTGGCCGGACCAGATCAGCAACAGGATCGCCGCCAGTGCTGCGGCGCGCAGCGCCTCTGCGCCCGCCATCAAAACGCGGCGGGAGATGCGATCGGTGAGGAGCCCGGCCGGAACGGCGAACAGGACAAACGGGGCGGTCAGGGCGGTCTGTAACAGCCCGGTCTTGCCCTCGGCGACGCCGAGCGAGAGCACCGCCACGATGGGCGCGGCGGCCAGCGCAATCTGCTCCGCCGATTGCGCGGCAAGATTGGACCAGGCGAGGCGGTTGAAAGTCGAGGGCAGGCGAGAGGGGTCTTTGATCGAGGACATGACGAATTCCCGGATTGATGAAGATTGACCGGGATTCTGGGGAACCAGAGCCGCGAAACCCACCCGCTTACCGATAGAATTGGGGAAAACGAGCGCGCGCAAACGGTTGAAATCAGGAAAGGTCGGGACCTGGCTGCAACTTATTCGCAACGGAAAACGGAAATGGGTTGATCTGCGGTTGTGGGCGCGAGATTGGGGGCGTCTTGCCTAGCTCAAGCTGTCGTCGCCCGGCTTGCCGCCTCCGCTAAAGCTCCGGCGCGCCTTTGAGTCCTGAACCTCGTCGAAGCCTTTGGCGTAGACGGGACCGGCGATCCAGTATTGCAGAGACGGCAGTGTTTCAGCCGAGAGGCCGCGGCGTACTGGATGACCCGCTTGCGCGGGGCATGACGGGAGAGCGCGTGGCGTGGTGACGGTCAGCTAATCCTGTGGCTCGGAGGCGACGTTGCCAGCCGCGTCCACGCGCAGCCAGCCCGAAGGCGCGAGCCGCTGTTGCGGCAGGAAGCGGGCCTTGTAGTCCATCTTCTTGGAGCCTTCGATCCAATAGCCGAGATAGACGTAAGGCAGGCCTTGCCGGCGCGCCCGCGCGATATGATCGAGGATCATGAAGGTGCCGAGCGACCGATCATCCAGCGACGGATCGAAGAAGGAGTAGACCATCGACAGCCCATCGCTCAGCACGTCGGTGAGCGCGACCGCAATCAGTTCGTTGCCGCGCCCCGTGATGCCGCTATCGATGCCCCGTCGGCGGTATTCGATGATGCGGGTCTCGACATGGCTGTCCTCCACCATCATCGCATAGTCGAGCACGGTCATGTCGGCCATCCCGCCATGGCGATGCCGCTGGTCGAGATAGGCGCGAAAGATTGAATATTGTTCCGAGGTCGGCACCGCGCTGCGCTGCTCGCCAATGATGTCGGCGTTGCGCGCCAGCACCTTGCGGAGGTTGCGCGAGGGGCGGAATTCATTGGCAATGACGCGCACGGAGACGCAGGCGCGGCACTGGTCGCAGGCCGGCCGGTAGGCGATCGACTGGCTGCGGCGGAAGCCGCCATGCGTGAGCAGGTCGTTGAGGTCGGCGGCCTTGTCGCCCACCAGATGCGTGAACACCTTGCGCTCGTGCCGGCCCGCAAGGTAGGGGCAGGGCGACGGCGCCGTCAGGTAAAATTGCGGGGTATCACGCGAGTGCTGGGTCACGGGGGGCGTCAGGTGTCGAAAACAACAGCATCGCGCGGCCGTGGCTGATGGTCAATCATTTTACAACGGTTGCTGCTTTGCAAGAGTTCACAAGGCGTCAATAGCTGCGTGCCGTATGCGCAATCGGCGAACGGACAGAATTGTTGATGATTACGGTTCCCAGCACGAAGTCGTGCAACAGCCGCCGCCGGGCATTGAACAGTCCGGCCAAGAGGACAAACGGCGACAGCATCGAGATGGAGATCCAGAACAGCACCGCATGCATGGCGCCGAGCACGAAATAGCCGGGTGCGCCATACCAGGTGCGCAACTCCAGGTCCATCACCCGCATGCCGATGGTAGCGGAATGGGAGCCACCCAGCGTGGCGCCGTAATAGATCAGCGCCCAGATGATCGAGGCGGGCGAGACCAGCCAAAACAGCGCCCAGCCCAATCCGAGCGTCACCAGCCCGAATACGGCGATGAACACCACCGCGAATACGACCGGGATAGCCAGAACGATCAGGTCAATCAGGCAAGCGATGACGCGACGGGTCAGCACCCCGCGAAACAGTTCCGGCTGCGAATAGGGATCGAACGCATGCGGCCGGAAATCCGGCGCGCCGCCATAATGCCAGCCGCCACCCGTATTGGTTGAACCGGAATATGACATGGTCAGTCCCTCCGAACGCGCTTCTCACGCAACCACATGGGAACCGGACGACCGCATACAAGGCCCGGCTCCGCTGACGGAATCGGAATATTCGCAAGAAGTGTGGCGCCGCTTAGAGCATGATCCGGACGCTGAGGGCCGCGTTGGCGCAAAGTGGGAACCGGTTCGAAGAAGCATGCCCTCGGGCTTGACCTGAGGAATCATGCTCAATCAAAAAGCTAGAGCGCGATCCCGATCTCATGGCGCTCTAGCCGTGCTTTTGCACCCGTTCTGCCGCTTGCGGCGCAAAATAGGTCAGGATGCCGTCGGCGCCGGCGCGCTTGAAGGCCAACAGACTCTCCATCATCGCGCGGTCGCCGTCGATCCAGCCATTGTTCGCGGCCGCGGTGATCATCGCGTATTCGCCCGAGACCTGGTAGGCGAAGGTCGGCATCGCGAAGGCGTCTTTGACCCGCCGCAACACGTCGAGATAGGGCATGCCCGGCTTGACCATGACCATGTCGGCGCCTTCGGCAATGTCGAGCTCGACCTCGCGGAGCGCCTCATCCGTATTGGCACTATCCATCTGGTAGGTGCGCTTGTCACCCATCAGCGTCTTGGCCGAGCCGATCGCGTCGCGGAACGGGCCGTAGAAGGCCGAGGCATATTTCGCCGCATAGGCCATGATCTGCACGTCGAGAAAACCTGCGCGATCGAGTGCCTGCCTGATGGCGCCGATCCGGCCGTCCATCATGTCGGAGGGCGCAATGATGTCACAGCCGGCTTCCGCCTGCACCAACGCCTGCCGCACCAGCACCGCAACGGTTTCGTCGTTGAGTATCTTGCCGTCCTCGATCAAGCCGTCATGGCCGTGGCTGGTGAAGGGATCGAGCGCGACGTCGCAGAGCACGCCGAGATCAGGAAATTCCTTCTTCACCGCGCGCACCGTCTTGCAGACGAGATTGTCGGGATTGACCGCTTCCGACCCTTGCGCATCGCGCAATGAAGCCTCGGTATAAGGGAACAGCGCGATGCAGGGGATGTTGAGCTTCATCGCCCGTTCGGCGTCGCGCACGGCCTGGTCGACCGACAGCCGCTCCACGCCCGGCATCGAGGCAACATTGGCGCGTGCATTGTTGCCGTCGATCACAAAGAGCGGCCAGATCAGGTCATCGGTCGTGAGCACATTCTCGCGTACCAGCCGCCGCGCCCATTCCGCCTTGCGATTGCGGCGCGGTCGGACCGTCAGATCGAGCGCCGGGGCGAGGGTCTCTCGCCGGGGCGCTTCGCGAACTTCGATCGGACGGCCGAATTTGATCGCCATTGCACTTTTCTCCCGGAAGGTGCCATTGATTTGATCTAATCCTAGCATCTCGGTGTCTCTGCGTCACTTGACCTGCCGCAAGGCTCCGATGCGTACCTTTGATGCTCACCCGGGATTGATCGTTGATTTTGTCGCGGCAACCGGCCATCACCCATCCATGGACCTCTTACCCAAGAAGCACCTCCCCATGCATGCCTTTTCCCTTGCAATGAGGGGCGGCAGGCATGTCTGACACCTCGTCGCGGGACCAAACGCGGGACAATGCCAGGGACAAGGCGATTTCCGTCGCGGCGATCTCGTCGGAGCGGATCGAAAGCGATGACAATGTCTGGACCCGGCGTCTGGTGCTGTTCCTGCGCGTCATGGCCGTGCTTTCTATTCTGAAGGGCCTCTATCACTGGGCGCTGGTGACCGGCTTCGTCGGCGGCGATAACGACGCCTTCGAGTACCAGCCGACGGCCTGGCAGGCCGCGACCGTCTATTTCGCCGTGATCGAACTGGTTGCCGCAGTCGGCCTGTGGCTCGCGACGCCTTGGGGTGCGGTGGTGTGGTTGACCACCGTAGTATCGATGGCCGTGATCGAGTTGATGTTTCCGGGCATCTATGGCGGCAGCCTCCTGGTCGTGGCCGGAGAAGCCGCAATGCTTGCCGCCTATCTCGTGCTGGCCTGGATGGCCGCGCGCGAACGGCCGCCGTAGCTTTGATAGGATTGGGTTGAGCCAAGAGACCTTTCGGCCAGAGGAATTGATGAGGGCTGTCAAGGCGTCACTGAGCGGCCATGATCCAGCGAAAGCACCTACGTGCCTTTGTGGCTCTGGGGCGGTGTCGTGCTCCGGAGCTAGGAACGAACTTCACGATTCGAAGTCTTGAGGTTGTCGTTTACGTGAGCGGTTCTGAACGCCTCACGCCTACGGGAGAACGCAATGACCCCGACCGAGAACCTGATAGCTGCGCTAGGGCCATGGCTCGACGGAGCAAGGCTGCACATGGATCACGAGCACCTTGAGACGTATCGCGCCTGTCTGCAGGCTGATGGGGCCGACGTGCAGATTGTCATCCATCTCAGGGAAGGCGCGATTGTCCTGGACGCCACAAATAACGACGAGCGTCTGGAACTGTATCGCGAAGACGTCCAGCCGCGCGATGCTTTCGGCCGTCCGGAAGCCCTTAAATGGATTTTCGGCAGCTGACCCGGAGCCAGCAGTGAGATTTTGCGCGCGTTGCGACAACAGCCGCCAGGTCTGCGAGGCTCATCCCGATCGGTCGTGCGGAGGCAGCGCGGCTAGTTCGTAAAACTTGTCACTAATTGCTTCTTAAGGCGAGCTGCCGCAATTCGCCACACCTGTTACGCGGACCTTTCCGCAATACCGCACCTGTTTTGGAATGCGACAAGAGGCCTGAGACGAAGCGTGAACATCGTGCCTGAACCGTCAATGGAAAGTTGCCAAAAGCGCTTTGTTCATCGGCTTAATCTGCGATTCACTGTCTGAAATTCATTCTCTCTTTATTGTCTTATTTAAGCGGATGTTCAAACCGCCCCCTTACGTTGCCGCTATCAGACGAGACCAAAGTTTCGTCGAATAAGTCGATAAAACGACAACAGGGGAAGTGTCATGATGAAAGCCGTTGCTACGGCGGCGGAAGCCGTCGAGCGCGCACCCGGCCAACCGGCTGTGCAGCCTCTCTATCTCGAAGCGTTGACCTTGGTGGAGCGGCTGCATCGCCGGCTGCTCGACGTCATCAAGGATGAGTTCGATCGTCGCGGCCGCTCCGATATAAATTCGGTGCAGGCGCTGTTGCTCTACAATATCGGCGACAAGGAGCTGACTGCGGGCGAACTGCGCACGCGCGGCTACTATCTTGGCTCCAACGTCTCCTACAACCTCAAGAAGCTGGTCGAGCTCGGCTTCCTCGATCATCAGCGCTCGCGCGTTGATCGCCGCTCGGTGCGCATTCGCCTGACCCCGCAGGGGCAGGAGGTCCGTCGCATCGTCGACACGCTTTACCAGAAGCACGTCAAGACGGTGGAGCAGGTCGGCGGCATCTCGAACGAGGAGTTCGCGACGCTGAACAAGTCCCTGCATCGGCTCGAGCGGTTCTGGACCGATCAGATTCTCTACCGGCTCTGATGATCTCTAGGGCTAAGCCGGCATCAAAGATCGGCAGCTCTTCCTTCGGAACTTCCCCGTTCGCGCGCTGGATCCGTTCAGGGATCCGGCGCGCTTTTTCTTCGCAAACGCGAAAACATCACCTACGAAGGGAACTTGTTCAGCACTTTGCACTTATCTCCTGCCTAATGGAGGACTGAGAGGTATGGTGGTTGAACGCGGAATGCGCGTGATGAATACGGAGGTGGTGGGCGACGCCTATGCCATCGCCTCGCACTACCTGCGCCGAAGCGGCGCAATCGGCGATGATTCCACAACTGAGGATCGTCTGCTCGGCATCGTCGTGCAACTGTTCCACGGCGGCGAAGCCAACAGGCTGAAGCTCGCCAACGAGGCGATCGCCAAATTCGAATCCGAGCGCGAATCCGAGGCCGCGTAGCGACATGGCAGAGGCTCCAGCGCAGGCGGCAATCGACCGCATTATGCAAACCTACGATCTCCTGGTGAACCGCTCGGCCGCGGCCAGCGCGGACGCGCGCATCAAGGTGACGGAATATGTCCACATGCTCATCGAAGGCGGGGAGACTGACGCGCAGCGGCTCGCGGTGTGCGGTCTCACTTACTTACGCCAGCTCGACGGCTCGACCGATCCGGTGAAGGCCGGGTACACGGGGCTTTGAAGGCGGAGACGTCCCTGGGGGTGGGCAAAGCGCAAGCGTGCCCACCCGCGCCGCGAATTCGCGTCAAGCCCTCATCACGAAAATTTTCTACTTTCCAGAAATTCGGATTTGCCGTATTGTCTGCGCATCCCGCCTCGATTGCGGAGGGGCGTATCGCGATCGTCACGACACGCGAGGCGGGCTCGCGGTGGACGCGGATGTGCCGATCGACGGACGGCATCTTTTGCGGACGGCGAAGTCGTGTGGTCCTGGCGCGCCCATGCAGGCGCCAAGTCGGCCGCGATGCTAACGCATCGTGCTGGCGAC
>Ga0134128_10007391_pt1 | contig 13277 bp, 15 predicted proteins | sample KB31754_FD_96462 | JGI IMG/M metagenome (GOLD analysis project Ga0134128, IMG submission 96462) | Terrestrial soil microbial communities with excess Nitrogen fertilizer from Kellogg Biological Station, Michigan, USA - KB3-175-4 | ecosystem: Environmental > Terrestrial > Soil > Unclassified ... | reverse complement strand
CAGACCGCGCTCAACAGCATGGGTACTATCGGCGATACGGTGAAATCGCTGGTGCTGGAAGGCAACACCACCGGCGGCAACGCCAATACGGCGCAACTGACCGCGCAATCCTCGTTGCAGCAGATTCTGGGCCTGCTCAACACGCAATCGGGCAACGGCTACCTCTTCTCCGGCAGTTCGCCGGATCAGCCTTCGGTCGCCACCTACGACGACATCATGAACGGCAGCGGTACGCGCGCCGGCCTCACGCAGATCATCAGCGAGCGCAACCAGGCCGACCTCGGCGCGAGCGGGCTTGGCCGCCTGACCCTCAGCACGGCGGGCAGTACGGCTTCGGTCGCCGAGGACGCGGTGTCGCCCTTCGGCTTCAAACTGGCGGGTGTGACCTCGAGCCTGACCAATGCCACGGTCAGCGGGCCGTCCGGCTCGCCGGCGGCGGTCTCGGTCAACTTCACCGGCGCGCCGAACGACGGCGATGCGATCACGCTCAATTTCAACCTGCCGGACGGCACCACTCAGAACCTGACGCTGACGGCGACGTCACAATCGCCGCCGGGCGCCAACCAGTTCACCATCGGCGCCACGCCGGCGGCGACTGCGGCCAATTTCCAATCGGCGCTGACGACGGCGGTGGGCGGCCTCGCGGCCACGTCGCTGAAGGCTGCGTCGACCGTGACGGCCTCGAACGACTTCTTCAACGCGGACACCAGCAGTCCGCCGCAACGCGTGGCCGGTCCGCCCTACGACACCGCGACCAGCCTGACTGCCGGCACCGCGGCGAACACCGTCATCTGGTACACCGGAGAGGACGGCGCCGGCTCGGCCCGCTCGAGCGCGTCGACGCGCATCGATCCCAGCCTTGTCGTATCGTACGGCACGCGCGCGAATGAGAGCGCGCTGCGCAATCTCGTGCAGAACGTTGCGACGCTCGCGGCGGTGACGATCTCGCCGAGCGATCCGAACGGAGCGGCGCTGAGCACGGCGCTCGGCCAGCGGCTGAGCACGGCGATGTCGGGCGGGCCCGGCGTGCAGACGATCAGCGACATCGAAACCGAGCTTGCCGGTGCCCAGGCCTCGATGAACTCGTCGAAGAGCACGCACCAGCAAACGAGCGCGACTCTCACCAACATGCTGCAGGGCATCACCGGGATCAGCAACGAGCAGGTCGGCGCCGAATTGCTGTCGCTGCAGAACCAGATGGCCGCGACGATGCAGACGACGGCGATGCTCTACCAGACGAGCCTGGTGAACTATCTGAAATAATGAACCCGATTATGCGAATATGATCGCGGCAGCGGCGCGGTGATCAGCCGCGCCCGAGCAATCCGGCGGCGATCTCGCGATTGATGCGGATCAGCGGCGCCAGCGCGTCCGGCCGCGGATTGCACTGAATCGACAGCGTCTCGTTGAAGATGTATATGCCGAGATTGGCGATGTTCTGCCGCAGGTTGGGCGGCAGCGGGTTCTCGGAATTCGTCGCGGACGAGAGGAAGATCGACCAGAGCTTGCGGTTGTTGGTCAGCGCGGCCTCGAGCTCGGCGCTGCGGTTCTCCCAGCCGTCGCGAACCGCCTGCAGGCGCGCCGCCGCATCGAGCAGAAGATCGGCCTCGAGCTCACGCGGGTTTGCGGTCTGCTTCGCGACCGCGCCGTAGGTCCGTGCTGCGTGATGCATGGTCGAGCAATTCCTTCTCGTAGGCGATAAGTGCCTTGGCCGACTTCAAGGCCTTATACATCGCGCCGGTTATGATGTGATTACCGATCTCCTCGATGAACGGCCAGGCGCTCGGCACGGCCTCCGCGAGTTCGCGCGTGAGCGTGAAATAGGTCTCGTGATGCGGGCGAGGATCGCGTGAGGTGTAGATGATCTGTACCGCCAGATAGATGCGCTTGGCCGGCGTGTCGGCCAGATCCGGCGTCATGATCTCCTTTTCGCGCAGGATCGGTGCCTGCCCTTCGATCAGCAGGCGCGTACGCTGGTCGCCATTGGTAACCAGGCACTCACCGAGGATCAGCCGCTCGCCAGGCTTGAGTTCAACCTTGAGGCCCATTTCGATCCGCTTTCTGCGTGTTCGAAGGCGCTGGCGAGCGCCGGGATTACTGGAAGAGTCTGAGGACGTTCTGGTCCGCCTGCGCGGCGAGCGACAGCGCCGTGGTCGAGAGCTGCTGGCGCGTCTGCAAGGCGAGCAGGTTGGCGCCCTCTTCGTTCGAATCGGCGAGCGTCAGGTTGTCGGCGCCGGTCTGCAGCGTGCTGATCATCGACTTGGTGAAATCCTGGCGGACCTGCACGGTCTGCAGGTTGGCGCTCAGCCCCTGCGACTGCGACCGCAACGTCGTCAATGCCGCGGTGAGCTGGGTCGAAGCGGCGCTGATGTCGGTGGCGCCTGACCAGTTGTTGGCGGAGGCGTTGATCGCCACGGCGCCGCTGGTCAGATCGGTGACGCCGACCACGGATACTTTCGAGGTCCCGGTCTCGTTCATCGTGACCGTGAGCGTGTCACCGTTCAGCAGGTTGATGCCATTAATGCCGGAGTCCTGCGCGAGCTGGTCGATCTGACTCCGGATCTGGTCATACTGCGTGGCGAGGTTCGCGCGGATGGTGGTGTCGGTGGTTTGCTGCGCCTGGTTGACGATCGATTGCGCCGACTGCACCAGCTTGGTGATCGACGTGATGCCGTTATTGGCGGCCTGGATGGTGTTGATCGCCGTCGACATCGAGTCGAGCAGGGCGTTGAGGTCGTTGGCGCGCCCGGTGAGATTTTGCGCGGTGAAGTAGTTGATCGGATTGTCGAGCGCAGAGTTGACGCGCTTGCCCGTGGCCAATCGATCCTGGGTCTGCGTGATCAGGTCCGAGGTCTGCTGCAGCTGCAGCAGGTTCGACCTTACGCCGGCTGAGAGAACGATATTGCTCATGGCAGTCCCTTGTCTGGCGGAAAACCGACCGAGGTATCCGCCAACAATGAATTGTTAAGGTTAATGGGGCCTTAAAGCCGGGGACTGCGGTAAAGCCTCTTTCGGTAGCCGAGGGCAAAAAAAACGGCGGCCCGAAGGCCGCCGTTTCCATCGGATTTGACGCTCTGCCGATTACTGGAAGAGGCGGAGGACGTTCTGGTCGGCCTGCGAGGCGAGCGACAGAGCCGTCGTGGACAGCTGCTGGCGGGTCTGCAGGGCGAGCAGGTTGGCGCCTTCCTGGTTCGAGTCGGCCAGGGTCAGGTCGTTCGCGCCGGTCTGCAGCGTGTTGATCGTGGCCTTGGTGAAGTCCTGGCGGATCTGCACGGTCGACAGGCTCGAGCCGAGGCTCTGGGCCTGCGAACGCAGGGTCGTCAGGGCCGAGGTCAGCGCGGTCGAGGCGGCGGTGATGTCGGTGGCGCCGGCCCAGTTGTTGCTCGAGGCGTTGATCGCCAGCTTGCTGGCGGTCGTGTCGGTGACGCCGCTGATCGTGACCGAGGACTTGCCGGTCTCGTTCAGGGTGACCGTCAGGTTGTCGCCGTTCAGCAGGTTGATGCCGTTGAAGCCGGAGTCCTGCGCGAGCTGGTCGATCTGGCTGCGGATCTGGTCGAACTGGGTGGCCAGGCTGGCGCGGGTCGTGGTGTCGGAGGTCTGCTGAGCCTGGCTGACCAGCGACTGGGCCGACTGCACGAGCTTGGTGATCGCCGAGATACCGTTGTTGGCGGCCTGGATCGTGTTGATGCCGGTCGCCATCGAGTCGAGGAGGTTACCCAGGTCGCTGGCGCGGTTGTTGAGGCCCTGAGCGGTGAAGTAGTTGTTCGGGTTGTCGAGGGCGGAGTTGACGCGCAGGCCGGTGGCCAGCCGAGTCTGGGTCTGGGTGATCGCATCCGACGTCTGCTGGAGCTGCAGCAGGTTCGAACGGACGCCCGCCGAGAGAACGATAGAGGACATAGTCGGTACCTTTCTGGTCTATATGCCGTACTGGCGCTTGAATTCGATCCAGTGGATCGGTGCCTGTGATCTCACATACGTCCAAACGGGCGCTTAAAGGTTGTGGTTAATGTTTCGTTATTTTTATTGTCCGCGCCTGCTTTTGAATCAAATTCAAATTTGCGGGCGATTGAATTTGCAATCTTAATCCGCGTGGCAAGCGGGCTATGGGTTCTGCCGGGCACAGTGTCGCCACGATTTGTTAAGGACAAAGGCGGTAGTGGTAGCGCTTCCCGCGGGCGTTCCCATGAGTATTCAGAGCAGCGGTTCGTGGATTGCCGGTGCAATGGCGGCCAGCAAGAGCTCGCTCGGCGGCATCTTCGACGCATTGACGAGCGGCAATGACGGCTCGGTGAGTTCATTCTTGGGCCAGGCATCCGGCTACGCCAACACCTTCGCCTCGATCACGCAGAATACCGTGACCAGCGCGACGAATTTCTACGCGCAGATCGCGGCGAACAACCAGCAGACGCAGCAGCAGCAACAGCTCATGGATGCTCTTGCCCAGTTGCAGGCCCAGCAGTCGATGGTTCAGCCGCAGAACACGCTCGATCCGTATATCTATTTCTCGAACGGCTCGTCGCTCGATACGACCAACAATATCCTGACGATGCCGGATGGCAGCCAGATCGACACGACGACCGGGCTCCCTTATGTGGATCCCGCCGATCTGGTCGATCTCGGCGGCGGCTCCTATCTCAACAGCAAGACCAATATCATCACGCTTTCCAACGGCACGCAGATCGACGCCGTGACCGGTCTCAAGGAGAGCCAGGTCACGAGCACGAGCAGTAGCGGCAGTTGACGGGCCTAAAGGCTGCGGCTGACGGCCAGCGGCTGGCTGTTGCGCGGGGCCGGCGCGTTGGTGCGGCCGCTCGCACCGTAGGTCGAGGGCGCCTGACGCCGGTTCATCTCGCCGGAGACGCCGCGGATGATGCCTTCCGACACGGCGTGCGCGGTGGCGATCACCGTCAGGTTCGTTTGCAGCAGGCTCTGGAAGGCGGCGTGCCGCTCGCGCAAGGCGGCGAGGGCCTGCGGCAGCGCCTTGGCGATCGCCGGCTTGGCGGTGTTGACGCGCGCGCTCTCCGCGACGTAACGCTGCGCGAGCTCGGTCTTGCGCGGCTCGAGCGCGACCGCCTCGCGCAGGCGTCCCTTGCGCATGTGCGCGGTCTCTTCCTCGACCGTCTCGATCAGGCTGTCCATGATCGTGTTGAGGTTGGCGATCGCCCGCTCGGCTTCGGCCGCGGTCGAGATCGCCATATCGGTTTCGCTCGCGCTCACTGACGATGCTCCTGATGGGCGAGCAGGCTCTGATAGACTTGGCTGGCAATGCCGATGCCGCCGGCCTTGGAGAAGCTGCGCGCATACTGATCGGTCAGCATCGAGCGCCAGACGCCGGTGGCGCCGCTGCCGCCGAACGGGCCGTCGCCGCCGATGTCGGTGTACATCTGCTGGAACATGGAATTGAGGAAGACGGCCTCGAAATCGCGGGCGGCGGTTTTCGCTTTGGCCTGCGTCGAGGTATCGACCTTGCCCTGAAGCTGCGCGTTGTTGATGAGGTCGAGCGGCGTCAGGCCGGGCGGGGGGAGGGCGACGGTGGCCGACATCACATCACCTCGATATCGGCCTGGATGGCGCCGGAGGCCTTGATCGCCTGCAGGATGGCGATCATGTCGCGCGGACCGATGCCCAGCGAGTTGAGCCCGTCGACGAGTTGCTGCAGCGAGATGCCGTTCTTGACCACGGCGAGCTTCTTGCTGTCCTCCTGCACGCCGATGCGCGTGCGCGGCACGGTGACGGTCCGACCGTTGCGCGAGAATGGCCCGGGCTGGCTGACCTGCGGCGTCTCGGAGATCGTGACGGTGAGGTTGCCCTGCGCGACCGCAACGGTCGACACGCGCACGTCGCGGCCCATGACTATGATGCCGGAGCGTTCGTCGATGACGATCTTGGCGGCCTCGTCCGGCTCGACCTGCAACTGCTCGATGTCGGTGAGCAGCTTGACGACGTTGCCGCGGTACTGCTGCGGGACGGTGAGGCCGACGGTCGCCGGATCGAGCGGCTCCGCCGTCGGCACGCCGATATAGTCGTTGATCGCGGCGGCGACACGCTTGGCGGTGGTGAGGTCTGGATTGCGCAAGGCGATGCGCAGTTGGTTCTCGCGATTGAGATTGAAGTCGATCTCGCGCTCGATGATGGCGCCGTTGGCGATGCGGCCGACGGTCGGCACGCCGCGGACGATCTTGGCGGCCTCGCCCTCGGCCGCGAAGCCGCCGATCGCAACCGAGCCCTGGCCGACGGCATAGACGTTGCCGTCGGCGCCGAGCAGCGGCGTGACCAGCAGCACGCCGCCCTGCAGGCTCTTGGCGTCGCCGAGCGATGACACCGTAATGTCCATGCGCGTGCCCTGCGTGCCGAATGCCGGCAGGTTAGCGGTCACCATCACGGCGGCGACGTTGCCGGTACGCAGCGTCTGGCCGCGGATGTTGACGCCGAGGCGCTCGAGCATCGCTTGCAGCGACTGCTTGGTGAAAGGAATGTTGTTGAGGGTGTCGCCGGTGCCGTTGAGACCGACCACCAGGCCATAACCGATGAGCTGGTTCTGACGAATACCCTCGATATTCGCCAGATCCTTGATGCGCGAGGTCGCCCCGGCGCTGACCGGGATAGATAAAGCCATCAGTGCCGCAACGAGTGCGGTACGCAATGTCCTCGTCATCACTGCTCCCCAATGTGACGTATGACTGCACATCCTTATGCGATCCGCGTGCCACGTCGGCGCGGCCCCGCAAGGTCTTGAGTCAATGTGATTTTCCTGATTCGCCGGCGCAGTAGCCGCAGGGTCCGTGTCGGCAGAAAGCGGCTCAGGCGGCAAGTTTTGCCGGGCCCTTTACCCGCGGTTAACCATACGCGGGCAGGCTGTCACGCACGGGGGCACAGGCACTCGGCCGCTGTGGGGGATTCGATGCGCATCTATGGAGCGGGCGGCACCGCGCTCGCCGCCAAGCCGGGCGCCGCGCGACGCACCGCCTCCGGCGGCTTCAGCGTCGACGAGCAGGAATCCGCGCATGGCACGGCGCAGACCGGCGGTCTGCGTTCGATCTCCACCGTCGACGCGCTGCTCGCGCTGCAAGGCATCGAGGACACAACACAAAAGAAGAAGCGGGCGGTCGCCAAGGGCCGCCATGCGCTCGACGTGCTCGATCGCCTCAAGGCCGCGCTGCTGGACGGCACGCTGGATCAGTCGGCCGTGGCGCGCCTGAAGGTCGCTGCCGAAGGACTGACCGAGGAAAGCGGCGACCCCGGCCTCGACACCGTCCTATCGGCGATCAATCTCCGGGTTGCGGTGGAACTCGCCAAGGCCGGCGTCCAGTAGCCGGCTCCGGTATCCGCAAAGGGTCGGCGGAACTGCCTTCGGCGCAGGCAGGCGGCTGCCTATCCCTTGGCAAGTCACTGAATTGTCATAGAAATCTGGCTATGAACATGCCGCGCGGAAGGTGTTGTCCGCCTGCGGACGCGCGTATATAAGCCTGCCGCAAGTAGAGGGGTAGCACTCTACTCAACGACACAAGAAGACCGAAGAAGACAGGGGAGTCAGTGGGATGTTGGCCAAGACGGCGAACTATCGGCCCTCGGACAAGGAGCCGTTCATGAACGAGCGCCAGCGGGAGTACTTCCGCACGAAGCTCCTGGCATGGCGCGAGGACATCCTGAAGGAAGCCAAGGAGACCCTGCAGCATCTGCAGGAGGAGAACCAGAATCATCCGGATCTCGCCGACCGCGCTTCCTCGGAAACCGATCGGGCCATCGAGCTGCGCGCGCGCGACCGGCAGCGCAAGCTGATCGCCAAGATCGACGAGGCTTTGACGCGCATCGACGACGGAACCTACGGCTACTGCGAGGAGACCGGCGAGCCGATCTCGCTGCGCCGCCTCGAGGCGCGCCCGATCGCGACCTTGTCGGTCGAAGCGCAGGAGCGGCACGAGCGCCGCGAGCGGGTCTATCGCGACGACTGAACGGCCGCGCACGATCCATCCGCATTCATGAAGCCCGGCGCGCGCGCCGGGCTTTGTCGTTTCGTCTATCCTTGCGGTCGTGATTCTCCTCTGACTTAACGACTCGCTGCCCCAATGGCGCTTGCCCAGACCGCAATTCAAGGCGCGGACCTCGCGCCGCTCTTCGAGAAGGCGCAGGCCGCGCATCGCGACGGCGCGCTGGCGCAGGCCGAGAAGCGTTACAAGGCTGTGCTCGCGCGCGATCCGGCTCACGTCGGCGCGCTGCATCTGCTCGGCTATCTCAACTATCAGGCCGGCCGTCCGGCGCAGGCGATGCATTATCTCACCCAGGCGCTGAAGCAGAACGGCAACTCGTCCGAGTTGCTCTCCACATACGGCCTGGTGCTGCATACGCTCGGCCGCCTCGACGAGGCGCTGACGCACTACGACGCAGCGCTGGCGCTCGCGCCGGACGATGCCGATCTCATCAACCGCCGCGGCGCGGCGTGGCTGCGTCTCGGCCGCGCGGAAGAGGCGCTTGCAGCCTTCGACCGCGTGCTCGCGTGCGACCCGCAGCATGTCGACGCGCTGGGCAATCGCGGCAACGCGCTGGTCGCGCTCAACCGTCCGGAGGAGGCGATCGCGAGCTACGACGCCGCGATGCATGCCGGCGGCGAGAGCGCGCAACTGCTGACCAATCGCGCGCACGCCTTGCGGCGGCTGGACCGGCTCGACGATGCCGTCGCCGATCTCACGCGCGCATTGGCGCGCGATGCGAACTTCGCCGAAGCGACGTTCGAACTCGCGCTGGCGCAGCTTGCGCGTGGGGACACCGCCGAGGGCTGGTCGAATTACGAGCGCCGCTGGCAGACCGGCGCCTTCGCCGGGCACCGGCGGGATTTCAAGTCGCCGCTGTGGACGGGCGCGCAGAGCCTCAAGGGCCGCACCATCCTGCTGCACGCGGAGCAGGGCTTCGGCGATGCCATCCAGTTCGTCCGCTATGCGCCGCTGGTGGCCGAACGCGGCGCCAGCGTCGTGCTCGAAGTGCAGCCCGAGCTCGCACGGCTGATGGAGAGTGTCGCCGGCGTCGCGCGTGTCGTGGCGCGCGGCGATAAACTCGTGCCATTCGATTTGCACTGTCCGCTGATGAGCCTGCCGCGCGCGTTCGGGACCAGCGTCGCCACGGTGCCGGCTGCGATTCCTTATCTCCGCGTCGGCGCGGCGGAGGTCACAGCCTGGGCGGCGCGGCTGCCGCAGGGCAGGCCGCGCATCGGGATCTGCTGGGCCGGCCGCAGTTCGCACAGCAACGACAGCAACCGCTCGCTGCCGCTCGCCCGCTTCGCCGACGTGTGGGCCGGCATCGACGCGGATGTCGTCAGCCTGCAGTACCCGCCGAGCGACGAGGAGCGCGCGCTGTTGCAACGCCGCGGTGTCGTCGATGTGTCGGCACACCTGCATGACTTCACCGACACCGCCGCCCTGATCGAAAACCTCGATCTTGTCGTGTCGGTCGATACGGCGATCGTGCACCTTGCCGGCGCGCTCGCTGTACCGACATTGCTCATGCTACCCTTCGCCGCCGACTTCCGTTGGCTGCGCGAACGCACCGACAGTCCGTGGTATCCAAACGCCAAACTATTCCGGCAGCCGCGCTTCGCGGACTGGCAGCCGGTGATCGAGGAGGTGCGGGGACATCTCGCGCTTGTGCTGGCGACGCGGCGGCCCTCGCTCTCGCATCCGGCGCCAAAACGAGCACGGCCTCCGGCAGGGGAGCTACCGGAGGCCGCACCTTAGACGCCGATTCCGCTCGCGAGACGAAAACGGCGCGGGAGCTGAGAACTAGAACGGCAGGATCACGTCCATGACCTGCTGGCCGTAGCGCGGCTGCTGCACGTCGGTGATCTGGCCGCGGCCGCCATAGGCGATGCGCGCCTGCGCGATCTTCGAGGAGTCGATTGTGTTGTCGCTCTGGATGTCCTCCGGCCGCACGATGCCGGCGACCACCAGTTCGCGCACTTCGAAATTGACCCGGATCTCCTGCTTGCCTTCGACCACGAGGTTGCCGTTCGGCAGCACCTGCGTGACCACGGCGGCGACGTTGGTCTGCAACGCCTCCGAGCGGTTGACCGAGCCCTTGCCGTCGCTCGATGCCGTCGAGTCCGCAGTGAGGATGCGGCCGGGCAGGATCGCCTTCGCCGGATTGGGAATGGTCTTGCTGCCGAGGAAGTCGGTGATGCCGGAATCCTCGGTGTTGGTGCGGCTGCGCTGCGTCTCGTTGGCGATAATCGCCTTGTCGGTGATGTTCACCTGCACGGTGAGGATGTCGCCGACCTGGTGCGCGCGCTGATCCTTGAAGAAGGCGCGCGCGCCGCTGCGCCACAGCGAGTTGGGATTGTAGGAGGCGGGCGCCGCCGCCGGCATCGGCATCTGCACCGGCTTGTAGCCCGGCGCCGCCGTCGGATTGTCGATGGCGCTGAGCTTGGGTTGCTCACCGATATTCTTCAGCCGGTCGATGGCCGCGCAACTGCTCAGGGCCGAGCTGGTCAGCAGCGCCAAGCCGATCGCACGCAAGACTTTGTAAGGTTTCATCGGTGTCGCTTTCGGGAAGGGCGCGGCTGCGCCGGACGAATTCGAACTCTCAAGGACTAGCGGCCGGAGCCGCCGATCTGCGGAAGGTTGGCGGCAAGACGGGCGGTGCCGGTGATCACGGCCACGCGGCCGGGCCCGATGACGACGCCTTGCAGCATGCGCTTGGACTGTTCGTTGAGCACCGTGATCGTGTCGCCCTGGGCGCCGCCTTCGGTGGCCTTGCCGCGCACCGTGAGCGAGAGGCCAGGCATGTCGTAGGTGAGGGTGACGATGTCGTTGCGCTGCACGAGCTCGGGACGCATCAGGTCGCTCGGGCGCAGCGGCCGGCCGCTCGGCAGGCTGTCGCGCGCGGCGAGGCCTACGACCTGGTCGCGGTCGGTGATTGCGTCGCGGCTGACTTCGGCGCGCGGCTTGCGCTCGACGCCGATGTCGGAGTCCTTGAGCAGTGCGCCGCGCTCGACGCTATGCGCCATCACCAGCACCTGGATGGTGGGAATGGCCTGGCCGCCCAAGCGGAGCGTACCGCGGCTGTCGGCGCCGGTCGGCAGGTCGATGTCGGCGTCGAAGCGGTTGCTGCGGTTGTCGTAGCTGATGCGGGTGACGCGCGGCTCGCCCAGTGCCGACGGCGAGACATACATCGCCCGCAGCGTGCGGTCGAAGGTGACCATGAGGTCCTTCGCCGCTCCGAGCTGATATTGGTCCGACAGCGCGCGCGCGACCTCGTCCTCGACAGCCTTGGCCGGGATCATCCGCGCTGCGCGAGTGACGGTCACTTCGCTGATGCCATTGGTGTCCAGCCCGATGAGCTTGTACTGCCCCACGGCCTCGGCCACCGCTTCCGCCGGCACCGTGCCGGTCATGCCGAGGTCGGGGGCGCGGAAGATCGGCACTTTGGCGATGATGCCCGCGTTGTCGACGACGTCGCCGATGCGGACGAGATCGCCGTTGACGACGACATTGGCCTTGAGCACCGGGTGCGGCGTCGCGTCCTGCGCGACGGCTGCGCCGGTGAACGCTGCGAGAAGTCCGAGAGAGAGCATGAACCGCTTCATGACCGTGCCTCAGCGCATCAGGTTGGAGACCGACTGCATCATCTGGTCGGCGGCGGAGATCACCTTCGAATTCATCTCGTAGGCGCGTTGAGCGGTGATCAGGTTGGTGATCTCGGAGACGGAATCGACGTTGGACTGCTCGAGCATGCCCTGCTGCAGGTCGCCGGCGCCGTCCGTGCCTGGCAGGCCGTCGATCGGCGTGCCGGAGGCGGGCGTCTCCTGGTAGAGGTTGTCGCCCATCGGCAGGAGGCCCGCCGGGTTGATGAAGCGGGTCATCTGCAACTGGCCGAGAATTTGCGGCGTGGTCGAGCCCTGCGGGATGACCGAGACCTGGCCCTGCGCGTTGATGGTGAGGCCGGTCGAGTTCGGCGGAATGGTGATCGCGGGCTGAAGCACGTTGCCTTGCGGCGTGACGATGCGGCCCTGAGAGTCCATATTGAAGGAGCCGTCGCGCGTATAGGCGAAGGTGCCGTCGGGCAACTGCACCTTGAAGAAGCCATCGCCGCGGATAGCGACGTCGAGCTGGTTGCCGGTCTGCGTCAGGTTGCCCTGCGTCATCAGGCGCACGGTGCCGACCGTCTTGACGCCGGAGCCGAGGTCGATGCCGACCGGCAGCATGTTGCCCTGCGCCGAGGTCTGCGTGCCGACGCGGCTGACGTGGTCGTAGAGCAGATCCTGGAATTCGGCGCGCTGGCGCTTGTATCCGGTGGTGGTCATGTTGGCGAGATTGTTGGAGATGACCTGGACATTGAGCTCCATGGCCATCATGCCGGTCGCTGCGGTGCTCAGAGCGCGCATGACTTAAAACTCCTTCATCAATTCGGTACGGCGGCCAGCTTGTCGATCGACTGCTGGCTGACGTCGCTCTGTTGCTGCAGCATCGAGGCGATCTGCATGTAGCTGCGCGTGATCTCGATCATGCGCGACATCTCGACGACGCCGCGCACGTTGGACTTCTCCAGTTCGCCCTGCACGATCTTGGCGCCCGCGGCGGCCTGCGGCGTCACGCCGGCCGGCGGTTTGAAGGTGCTGCCGCCGTCCTTCTGCAACTGCTGCGGATTGGCGAAATTGACGACGGTCAGCGTGCCGCGCACGCTGTCGGCGGTGGAATTACCCTGGCGCGCGCTGATGGTGCCGTCGGGACTGATCGAGATCTGCCGGTCGTTGGGCTGGAACGTGATCGGGCCGCCGCTGCCGAGGACGGGATCGCCTTCCGAGGTTACCAACTGGCCGGCGGGGTTGATCTTGAACGAGCCGTTGCGCGTGTAGCGCTGACCGCGCGATGTTTGCACCGTGAAGAAACCGTCGCCGTCGATGGCGACGTCGAGCGGATTGCCGGTGCGCTGCATCCCGCCGGCGTTCATGTCGTGCCAGACGCCGCGGTCGCGCACATAGCTGACGCGCGCACCCGCGTCGGTGCGGGCGGACGAGGACAGATATTCCTCGAACAGCGAACCGTCGGCCTTGTAGCCGGTGGTGTCGACGTTGGCGATGTTGTTGGCGACGACGTCCATTTCGCGGCTAAGCGCGACCTGGCGCGACAGTCCGATCAGAAACGTATTCTGCATCGGCAACTCCCCTGATCAGCGCGGCTGAGACGAACCCTCCCGAGGCGCGTCCCGACCGTTTCATCGGTACCGCCCTGGTTCTCCCAAACCCGGGCGGCTGCCGATCCTGTTGCAGCGGTCGTGCCAACTTTGATTTG
>Ga0134128_10007390_pt1 | contig 13277 bp, 12 predicted proteins | sample KB31754_FD_96462 | JGI IMG/M metagenome (GOLD analysis project Ga0134128, IMG submission 96462) | Terrestrial soil microbial communities with excess Nitrogen fertilizer from Kellogg Biological Station, Michigan, USA - KB3-175-4 | ecosystem: Environmental > Terrestrial > Soil > Unclassified ... | reverse complement strand
GCGGCCTTCTCCTCTGGGCTGTACCTACGGCTGGTCGGCTTCTTCCCGGGCGACGATTCGTTCGGCATACCTGCATCCTCGTTTCCAAGGTCAGGAGCCTCCGGGATTTCCAGGGCGATTCACTCAAGGCACGATGGCGACGCTCGCCTCGCGGGCGGCCGATGCACTTGACCTGAAGTCAAAGATCGAGCACCGCGATTTCCGCGAATTAGTCCCAGTCACGACCTTCGAGGAAATCGATCGCAAGATCATCGTCGATCTCGCGGCCGCTGTCGCGGCTCAGTCGGTAACACCCCGAGAGGTAGCCGAAACGGTGCGGCAGCGTCAAGACAGCCTCTGGAAAGACAAGTACGCCAAGTTGTACAAGGCGACCCAAAGCGCCTCCGAGCTCCTCGCAGCCATTGCTGTCTTGCCCAACACGATCCCATCGATGGACGCCGGCCTGCAGAAGTACCAGTCCGATTGGTTCCGAATCGACCAGCGCTACCGCTGGTTCACGTTCGCCTACCAAACCGCCGAATTCCAGAAGCCCCTCGAATCCCTCAAAGCCGAGGTGGATAAACAGTATGCCAACACGTTCCTCTACCACTTCGGTGGGCGATGGCAGCAGGCACTGGAACCGACGGACCAGTGGAAGTCCGTTTCCGTTGCACCCCAAAGCAAGTTCTTCGACAACTACGTCGCGCCGATCGTCAAAGACGGCCGGACCAAAGCTGTCGTGATCATCTCGGACGGTATGCGTTACGAGGTCGCCGAGGAACTGACCTCGCTTATCCGCAGCGAGAACCGATTCGATGCATCGCTCTCGGCGGTGCTCGGAATGCTACCGAGCTACACCCAGCTTGGCATGGCCGCGTTGTTACCTCAGTCGACGTTAGAGCTGGATCCAGAGGCACTTCCGGTACTTGCGGACGGGAAGCCCACGAATGGAACCGCAAACCGCGACAAGATATTGCAGGCGGTAAAGGGTCATGCCATCTCAGCCGCAGACGCGCTGGCAATGCCCGGAGATGAGCTGCGTGACCTTTACAAGCAGCACCAGATCTTCTACGTCTACCACGACCGCATTGACGCGGCCGGCGACAAAGCCGCCACCGAGCGCACGGTGTTCCAGGCGGCCGAGGAAACCCTGCGCGAATTGGTGCTGCTCGTGAAGAAGTGGACGAACGCCAATGCCACAAACATCGTGATCACCGCCGACCATGGGTTCCTTTACCAGGACACTCCGCTGGAGCAGTCGTACTACGTCTCGGAGTCGCCGCAAGGGGACGCGATCACCAAGACCAATCGGCGGTATGTGCTGGGCAGGTCTCTGAGACCTTCGCCTTCGTTCATGACCTTCACCTCAGCTCAGGCCGGACTGGTCGGCGACGTCGACATCCAGATTCCGAAGTCCATTCACCGAATCCCGCAACCCGGCGCTGGCACTCGATACGTCCATGGCGGTGCGTCGCTCCAGGAGATTGTCGTCCCGGTGATCACGGTCAACAAGAAGCGCAGGAGTGACATTCGGCCAGTCGAGGTCGACCTCATGCCCGAAACCGACAAGATCACGACCGGACAGCTCGCGGTCAAGCTGCTCCAACGCGAGATGGTCACCGACAAAATCCAGCCCCGCCAGGTTCGGCTCGGCATCTACGCAGGAGAGACGCCGATCTCGGACCAGCCGGTATTGACCTTTGACAGTTCCTCAGCCGACCAGCGAGAGCGGTACCAGTCGGTAACGCTGTACCTCACTCAGGACGCTGATGATGTCAACAACCGCGTCGTCGAGCTCCGGCTTGAAGAGCGCATCCCCAACACGAACCAATGGAAGACGTTCTCTAAAGCCAACTACACCATCAAGCGTTCGTTCATGACGGACTTCGACTTCTAGCGGGTGACGACGATGACCGAGCAGATAGACCTAGCCGTAGCGGATGACGACCACTCGGACGGCTTGACCGGCGGACCCTCGGCAGTCCCTCCGATGAAGTCAGCACTCGACCAGAAGATCAACGATGTCTTCGGCGGCGCGGTCGTGCGCAAGGACCTCGTGAAGGCCGTCAAAGGCAACGCAATCGTGCCGTCGTTCGTGTTGGAGTATCTGCTGGGCCAATATGCCGCTTCCGACGACGAGGCGACTATTCAGTCAGGCATCGAGAGCGTCCGCAAGATCCTCACCGACCACTACGTCCACCGCAACCAAGCCGAGCTCGTAAAATCTCACATCCGCGAACGAGGCCGTTACCGCGTTATCGATAAGGTCCAGGTCCAGCTCAACGAGAAGGACGACACCTACGAGGCCGAGTTTGCGAACCTCGGCATCAAGCAGGTGATCGTCGCGCCGGCGACGATCAAGGCCCACCCCAAGCTGTTAGTCGGCGGCGTCTGGTGCATCTGCGATATCGAGTACCAGCACAGTGATAACGCCCGCGTGGTCCCATGGATCCTGGGTACCATCAAACCGATTCAGCTTTCCAATTTCGACTTCGAGGGTTATGTCGCCTCACGTCGCAGGTTCACGACCGACGAGTGGATCGACCTGCTGATCCAGTCGATCGGGTTCAACCCGGAATTGTTCGGCCGGCGCGCCAAACTTATCCAACTCGTTCGCCTCATCCCATTCGTCGAGCGCAACTACAACCTCGTCGAGCTGGGCCCCAAGGGCACTGGCAAGTCACACATCTTCTCCGAGTTCTCGCCGCACGGCATGCTCATCTCCGGTGGCGAGGTGACCGTTGCGAAACTGTTTGTCAACAACTCGAACGGCCGCATCGGTCTGGTGGGCTACTGGGATGTGGTGGCTTTCGACGAGTTCGCGGGCAAGAAGAAGCGCACCGACAAGGCGCTCGTCGACATCATGAAGAACTATATGGCGAACAAGTCGTTCTCCCGTGGTGTGGAAACCCTCGGCGCCGAAGCCTCAATGGTGTTCGTGGGCAACACATCCCACAATGTGCCCTACATGCTCAAACACTCGGATCTCTTCGACGAGCTCCCCGAGAGCTACCACGATTCGGCCTACCTCGACCGCTTACACTTCTACATCCCCGGATGGGAAGTCGACACGATCCGCGGTGAGATGTTCTCTAGTGGGTACGGTTTCGTCGTCGACTACATTGCCGAAGTGCTCAAGTCCATGCGCGACACGGACTTCTCTGACCGCTACCAACAGTACTTCACGCTCGGCTCCGATATCTCGACACGTGACCGGGATGGCATCCACAAGACCTTCTCCGGCCTGATGAAGATCCTTCACCCGCACGGCGAGGCGACCAAGGACGAGATCGAGGAGATCCTGCGCTTTGCTGTCGAGGGTCGCAAACGCGTCAAGGACCAAATCCTCCGCATCGACTCCACAATGGCTGACGTCAAATTCGGCTACCTCGACAAGGCCGGCGAATGGCGTTCTGTCACAACGCTAGAAGAGGATGAATACCCGAACTACTACCACCAACGCCGGCGAACGGACGACGAATCCGACAGCGCCTCAGACGGTGAGGAACCCATGCCTCCCGCTACTCCGACCATCGATGAACCCGCGAAGCCTAAGCCGCTGTTCGAGGGGCATCGAGAGTTCCAGGAGAACCAGCGGGGTGTCTCCTACGACAATCTGCTGCTGCCTTATCTTCGCGGTGCGGCTGAAGTCACCATCGTCGACCCCTACATTCGCGCTCCTCATCAAGGCCGCAACCTCGTCGACCTACTCGCCGTACTGGCATCAGCGAAAGACCCCGCTGACGAGATCTCGGTGATGCTTGTGACCAAGGAGGACAAACCTGAGTACCAGCAGCAACAACTGTTGATGCTCAAGGCCATTCAAGACGGGGCAGCCTCGGTCGGGATCAAGTTCAATGTCCAGTGGGACGAGTCCATTCACGATAGATCCATCCGGACGGAAACTGGCTGGAAGATCCTGCTCGGCCGAGGTCTCGACATCTTCCAGAAGGGCTCGGGCAGCCAGTTCGACATCGGCTCCCGCCGTCAGGAGTTCAGGCAGGTCGTCGCGTTCGGTGTGACCTACATCCGGGAGCCTGGCTCATGACTTGAACCACTCCGTATCCGTACTCGTATTTTCAACCCCGTGAAAGGACACCAAATGGCGCTGCCCGCTATCGAATTCAGATACCTTGATCAGATCCATTCCCCCTTCAGCGGAATCCCTGCCGGGTTGGATGACGAAGGCGTTAACCACGAAGACCCCACATTGCTGTTTATTTACTCTGGGATGGGCAGTGCATGGGCCTACGTCAGCCCCCGTGTTCCAAACGAGCTCACAAGGTTCATTGACAACCTGGAGCCTGATGAAGTCGCAGACAGCCTCGAGATCGACGGAGCAATCGTGTTTGTCGTGGACACCGACTGGAACGGCATCGACTACTACGCGTTTGCTCCTGCAGATAGCGAGATCAGGTTCATCGAGGGGGTTGAGTTCGCTGAGAGTGGGGCCGAGTAACCACACGGCGTGCTTGAGCCATTGAGGTTTTCCCACACATGATCAGTTTGAGATCGGAGGTGTAGCTCCAGTATTGAGAATCGCCCAGGTATTGTCGCAGGTTGGAAGGACGCTTCAGTGCGTGGACCGTTCGTCGAATCGTAGAGAGCTGACTAGTGACAGATCAATGGCCGTTGCTCGTCACCGAACCCCTTGAAGGCGAACAACTGGTCAGCAGTCAACTGCGACCGCGAGCTGGAGCGATTGCGATCGATCGGTCAGACTACTCGTCGGCGTGCGATCGTGTGCGTGACCTTTGCGGAACATGGGGTGGTGCCGGCACTCCGCTCATCCCGGTCGGCTCGTCGGAGAACATCGATCCGCGATGGTCGAGAATTCTCAACGAGAGCAATATCGACGGGGTTGAACGCTCCAATCTTCTGGGTGACGACGCGGTGGGTGAGTACAGCGACCTTGAGGGGCCGGCCGCGGCGCAACTCATCCGAATTGTGGTAGACCTCGAACGAAAACCTACCGTACAGACCATTCGAGGAATGGCGCTCGAAGATCCCTGGCATCTCGCGTATCTGGGTGTAACAGGCGATCTCTCACCTCATCCACATCCACAGAATACATGGAACGATCTCCGCCGCGATCTCACCTTCGACGACGTCTTGACGATCCGCGGTGTTGCTGAAACCGGCTCGTCAGCAGGTCTTCTCGCGTTGCTGCGGGATTTCACGGCTGTGACGGCAGTCGAGTTAAGCCGATCGAAGCTGCCGAGTGGGCTGCAGGGCGGCTACAACAAAGGCTTCCCATCCTCATCGCGCTTCAAGTGGAGCGACGACGTCATCTCCCAACAGTTCGGTCCTAACATCGTCGTGGTCTACGAACCCGGCAGTGCCGAGGACCTCGCACTCATATGGAATCTTCGCGCGAGATTCCTTCATCCGCCGCGATTTCCACTCGCTGTGCCGATGACACCGACGGTTGAAGATGACATCCAACATCTGATCGAAGCAGGCGCTGATCACCACTTCGGATTCGACCACAACCTCGCACTGACATCGATGTCTATCGCACCCGAGCGCATCGAAGCACTAGCCACGAGTGTCAGATTCGCCGCCGTCGACCCGTGGGAACTTCTGCGCCCCATCGGCGGCTACTGCTCAATGTCTACCGACGTCGTGCGATTCACCGGCGGCAAGACCCGGATCGCTTCCTTCTCACCGAGCGACTTCCAGGCGATGGGAGGCGCGTACCTCGGCAGCCACCAAGGCACCTGGATGAAGCGCAAGACGGTTGTAGTCGACGCACCTCTCCCGCCGTCTCAGACAATGAGACGTCAGATTTACCACGGCGACTCGCACTATCTTGACGGACCAATCACCAGCGGCGGCCAATCCGATGGATTTACGACAATACGGATGCCGTCGGGCTTGGAGGTTCTATCCGCCCTAGCAGTCGACCACGGGTTGCGATTGACTGAGAGCGCTCCGGGTAAGGCGGCGGAGCATCTGATTCGCGCGGCGGGCCGGTACCTCTCGATGTTCGCGGCGCCGGGTGTCGTTGAAACGTTGAGCGAGCTGACGCGTGGGCGCAGCGTCAGCATCGTGAAGCGGCGCCTGAATCAGTTCCTCGCTGATCCAGAACCCGACGAGTCGTCGGATCGTTATCAGGCGCTCCTCGACCGCCTGGACCGAGGACTCGGGTCTCCCGATGCCGAAGAACTCAGTTATCCCACGTTCGATCGGATGCGACAGTTGCTGCGGATGCGTCGCGACACAGCCCAACAGTGGGTCAGCTGGGCGATGGCCGGCGGCCTGGTCCTCCGGGGCGTGGAAGCGAACTGCACCCGATGCGGCCACAAGCAATGGAGGCCGCTGAGCGAAGCTATTCCGTCGCTCGTGTGCCATGCCTGTGGCTGCACGATAGACAGTCCTCACGGCTACAACCAGATCAACTACCGCTACCGGGCCAGTGAACTCCTGTTGCGAGCAATGAGTCACGACGTCCTTTCGCACGTCTTGGCCATGCGGTACGTATGTCACGAGTTGGGCGGCAGGTCATTCGTGTTCGGCGGCTATCCGGGAGTGGAGTTCCGGAAGCCTGACAACGATCGCGTCGAGGCAGAGGCTGACGTGATCGTTGTTCTCCGTAACGGGGAAGTCGTTCTGGGAGAGTGCAAGGCGAACGCGCGTGGCCTTTCTCCGGAGGAGTTGGACAAATTGTGGGGCGCAGCCGACCAGCTCGGTGCGCGAGCGACTTTCGCCGCAACGCTGGATCGCGCTGCCAACTGTGGCCAAGAATGGCGCGTCACCGAGGGACCCACCGGACGGCCGCACTTCGCCCTAACCGCCGAGCACCTGTTCGACCTCAGCGGCGGGATGGGGTCACACGAGGATCTTTTCGCTTGGCGGGCCGACTACTCCCCGAGAATCAACGCGAACCGCGAGGAAATCACAGGGGCAGAGCTCGCGCGTCGGATCGACGATGAGTTTGGTGAGTATGTCGAGCGGACCGCCACCGACTACGACCAACACACCCGTGCCCCGTGGACGAGGTCACCGAACGATTAACCGAATCCAATCGAAGAGCGGAAGCCTAGACGACGAAGGCGAGGCGTGGGACTGCTCCCGTTGTTGCGTGAGCGAAACGGAGGTGACCGCAACACGCCCAAACCCTGTACGGAACCTCCATACTCGGTGGGGCAGAGCTCGGCGAATGATCTCAACGCGAACATCTCCTACCCGACGCTCGGCGCGCGGATCGCTGACACCTATGCAAAGCTGTCGACGGCGACTACTCAGCGCACCCTGTATGACTCGTACTTGCGCGCATTTAGGTGAGCCACCGACCGCGTTGGTGACCACGGCGTCGTTGCGTTCGTCTTCAACGGCGGATGGATCGACAGCAACACCGCAGACGGCATCCGTCTCTCACTCGCCGGCGAGTACAGCCGGATCTATGCTTACAACCTGCGAGGAAACCAACGCACCGCCGGCGAGCTGTCTCGCAAGGAGGGCGGAAAGGTGTTCTGGCCGGACCCCGTGAACTGGTCAACGGCGAATGAGAGTCTTTCATCGGTACCGTGCTGCTCGACGCGGCCAAAGTGATGCGTGAGAACAGCGATCCCGTACACGGCGGGTGGACCGCAGTGCCCGACACCGAAGTGCAGACACTGCGGTTTCTCCCGAGGTAGGGCGCGAGCTATTACACGCGCAGAAGATTCACGCCATCGTGCGCCCGTGACTGCGGCGACGCTTCGAACGCATCCGAGACACGCACACTGAACGCCGGCACCATCGCCGACTGAACTTCCTCCTTTGTCATCCAATGGATGTCACGCGCCTCCTCGGTGGCGTGCGGCTCGCCGCCTACAGGTCGGCAGCGGTACACCAACGCGACGATCCCATGAGTCAGGTTCTTGTAGACGCCCGTGAGCCGCTCGACCGTGACCTCAAGTCCGGTCTCTTCCAGCACTTCACGCCGAACGCCGGCCTCAAACGACTCATCTAGTTCGAGCACACCGCCCGGAGCCTCCCAATGGCCATTGTCGTCGCGCTTGATAACCAGCACCCGACCGTCGTCGCGGACCACAATGCCGGCGACGCTGACGGAATGCTTCGGTGTGGCTGCCATGCGTGAGACTCCTCTGCGGCCGACTCCAGTAGTGACAGGGGACGTGTCGTTTCCCTAGACTAGTCGGCTAGACATGTATGGGAAGGCTCTCAGGTGCTGCAACTTGGCCAGATCGACCGGGCGGACGATAAACCCCCGTATCGGCAGATCGCGAGCATGTTGCGTGACGCCATCAGCTCTGGCCAGCTAGAAGCGGGCGAACGCCTGCCATCCGAGGCCGCGCTGATTGAGCATTTCGGGGTCGCCCGGATGACAGTGCGCCAGGCAGTGCAGGAACTGCGCTCGGAGGGATTGGCGACCTCCGAGCATGGTCGGGGTGTTTTCGTGAGGTCAGCTCCCCCAATTCGGCGGCTCGCATCCGATCGCTTCGCGCGGCGACATCGCGCCAGCGGCAAAGCGGCGTTCACCGTCGAAGCGGAGAAGTCCGGCTACGCACCTCAGGTCGACAACATCACCGTTGCGCGAGAGAAGGCGGATCCTGTTGTCGCCAAACGCCTTCGGCTGAACGCCAATGAAGAAGTGGTGGTTCGATCACGGCGTTACCTTGCCGACGGCAAGCCAGTCGAAACGGCAACCTCATACATTCCTGCCGCATTCGCCCAGGGCACCAAGATCGAACAGATCGACACCGGACCAGGCGGCATTTACGCGCGCCTCGAAGAGGCTGGCCACACCCTCGCCCGATTCACAGAAGAGGTCGGCGCTCGAATGCCCACCCCCGAAGAACGCCGCGCCTTGCAACTTCCGCCAGGGGCGCCTGTCCTAACGGTGGTTCGGACGGCCTATGACACCAATGACGTGGCCGTTGAAGTGTGCGACACAGTGAAGGTGGCATCGGCCTACCTGCTGGAATACGACTTCTCAGCGCGCTGAAACGTCTCGAAACGACCAAGTGGGGCCGAACGCTTGACATACTCCTCTAGACGACTAGGTTGAGTAGTCATCTAGTTCAACCCGTTCGAAAGGTTCAGCAATGTCCATTCCCAAATGGCTCCAGATCGGCCACGACCAGGTGTTCTCCCTCGGCGCGTTCCTCGTATCCGAGGTGACGCCCATGATCGACTTCGACAAGTCCTCCGGCGAGAACCGCGTGCAGGCGAGGGATCGCGATACCGGCTTGCCGATGTGGCAGGTCGAAGTGCTTGACGGTGATCCGGCGGCACCGAAGCGCAGCCGAACGGTGACGGTTAAGTTCGCCTCACCGACGCAGCCGTCTGCACCCGCCAATTCCAGCGGGACACCGTTCACCCCAGTGGTTTTCGACAGGCTCATGGCGCTGCCGTACGTTGAGCGGTCGGGCGACTTCTCCCGGATCGCCTGGTCGTTTCGAGCCTCCGACATGAGGGCACCGGGCAAGCCATCCGCCGGCGCAACGACCAGCCGGGAATCGGCATGAATCCCGAACCGTTCGCACCGGTCGACCCCGACACCCCGTTCCGACTTGACCACGTACTGAACCTCCTCACCAGTCTCGGCCTGTGCGTGGCGCTCATCGTGGGAGTCATCGGCGTCACCCTCATCTCCTGGCGACTGCACTCACCCGAGACGTACGAGGAACGGTTCGCAACACCGGCCCGACTTCTGCGCTGGCGAATCTGGGCACAGATCTCATGGCAGAAGCTCTGCAAGCGCTGCGGCTTATCGGCCTCTGAGCAAGTCACGCGCCGCGGCAACGAGGGCCGAGAGGTCCTGTCCACACGGTGGTTTCATCCAAAGCTGCTGAGAACAGACGTATCTCACGCCAGTCTGCACCTGACGGTGCGAGCAAGGATGGGCCAGACCGTTGAAGACTTGGAGCGCGCCGTTCCCGCAATCCGCGACGCTGCGGGCGCACACTCGGCACGATCCGTTGTCGTCTCACCCGGGACGCTTCGGATCGAGCTGGTCATGCGGGAACATCTGTCGAGCGTGAGTCACGCCGCGCCGCCGACAGCAGTGGCAACAACGCGGGTCACGCTCGGGCGAACCGAAAACGGTGCGGCCTGGACCCTCCCATTGAGCGGCCGACACACCCTTTGCGTGGGCTGCTCGGGTGCAGGCAAAGGCTCCGTCTTTTGGGGCATCGCGGGTGGGCTCGGCCCCGCTGTGGCAGCCGGTGTGGTTCGCCTGGTGGGAATCGACCTGAAGTACGGCATCGAATTGTCGCTAGGGTCCGGTCTGTTCACCAAGATCGCCACCACGGAGATCGATGCCGTGGAAACCCTTGCTGCGCTGGAAAAGTTGATGAATAGGCGCGGCAATGAGATGGCAGGCCGCACGCGCGAGCACAATCCGACCACCACATCGCCCCTCGTTGTGCTGCTGATCGACGAACTGGCCGGAGTAACCGCATACATGACCGATCCGGTACTGCGCAAAGAAGCCGCCGCCTCACTGTCGCGGATTCTCACCAAAGGCCGTGCGCTGGGAATCGTGGTGGCCGCGTTCCTGCAAGACCCCCGCAAGGAAGTTCTACCGATGCGAGGATTGTTCACTCAGACCATCGCGCTTCGACTGCGATCCCGCGACGAGGTGGCGATGGTCCTCGGCGACGGCATGGCCGACAAAGCACCCGCGCATCGAATCAGCCCTGACGGGCCGGGCACCGGCTATGTCATCGGCGGAGACGGACAAGTGGCAAAGGTGCGATCCGACTTCTGGTCTGATGAGCAAATCCGCTCCACTGCAAAGCAATACGGAAGATCGCGGACCACCGGAGGGCAGCGCAATGAATGACGGATGGCTCATCTTCGAATCACCTGACAAGGATCAGCTGGCGCGGCATGCCGATGATCTGATCCACCGTGCCAACATGGTCGGCAAGGACGGATGGGACGAGTACCGGCACGTCTGGTCGTGCGGCGAAGTCATCGGCACCGCCCTGGTGATGAGTGATGACGCCGAACTCCACCGCTGCGGCGAGATAACATCCTCCGCGCTTGAGCGGTGGGCATTCGACCTGTGGGGAATCACCGGCGGTCAGTCAGACGTGGAGGCCGGGCTGCCGCGCACACGAGCCTGGTTCGACTCGATCCGTGCAGCGAGGTGAAACGATGGTCACTCATGGCCTCCGGGAGACCCTCGTCGCCGCAGGCAACTTTCCTGAGCTGCTGACCGCAGATCAGGTCTCGGCGCTCCTTGGCGTCTCTGCTGCAACGCTCAACCGCTGGGCTGCGCTCCGCGAAACGACGGGAGAGCAGATCGGGCCGCCCTGCTACACGTTGTCAGAGCGGGTGCGTCGCTGGGATGCGGCCGAAGTCCGGTCTTGGCTTAAGCAGGTGCTTCGGTAATGGCCGGCAACACGCCACGCGGCATCCGTAAACGCCTCAACGCCGCCGGGGAGCCCCGCTACCAAGTCCGTTACCTGATACGTGATCCGGACGCCCCATCCGGCTGGGTGGAAACGTCCGCGACCTTCCCAACCCTGCGCGAGGCTAAGGCGTTCAAATCCGAACGTGACAACGAAGCGGCCCTCGGTGCACGCCGGTTCGACCCACGCCTGGGCCGCACGCCACTCAACAGGATCTGGACGCAATTTTCCGACTCCAAGAAACCGGCGGTGTCGCCGAAGACCTGGAGCGGCTACACCCAACACTGGGAACTGCGCATCGCTCCGCGGTTCGGCCACGTGCCGGTCGATGAGATCACCCGCGCCGAGGTCCAGGCGTTCGTCGACGGGCTGACAGTCGGACCGTGGGCCAAGGTGTCGACACTGCGTCTTCTGCGGTCGATTCTCGACGTCGCCCACCAAGACGGCCGAATCCACCGCAACCCCACCCTCGGCGTCTCAGCGGGCCGCATTCCCGAGCGGGAGCGTCACCGATACCTAACCGCTCAGGAGGTCCAGACGCTCGCTACCGCGTGCGGGGACCAGGGCGACGTCGTGACCCTCTGGCCTACACCGGCTTGCGGTGGTCCGAACTCGTCGGCCTCCGCGTCAAGGACATCGACCTGACCGCCCGCCGCCTCTACGTGCGACGGGCCGCACCCGAAGTCGAAGGCCGCATCGTCATCGGGCCGCCAAAGACCCACGCCGGCATTCGAACGGTCCCGCTCCCCCAAGTCGTCGTCGACATCCTCAAAACGCGGATCGGCGGACGGGAACCCGACGACCCAGCCGTCACCTCACCCAACGGAAAAATGCTGCGCTCCAACAACTGGCGCAGGCACACCCATTGGAACAAAGCCCTCAAGAAGACGGGCCTGGCTCCACTGACCATCCATGATCTACGCCACACCTATGCGAGCCTGGCCCGGAAGTCCGGTGCCGACCTTCGCTACGTCCAAAAAACGATGGGCCATTCCACACCGACCGTGACCGCGAATATCTACAGCGACCTCTACTCGGACGAGCTGGACCAGGTCGCAACGAACCTCGATCAGCTTCACGCGAACGAGATTCACACACCGAAGACCGGACAAGAACCGGACAAAGAAAACTGACAACCGAGTGCATGACCCGTGTCGATGCAGGTAAAGAATGGTGGCCAGGGCCGGGATCGAACCGGCGACCTTCCGCTTTTCAGGCGGACGCTCGTACCGACTGAGCTACCTGGCCGGAAGGCAGCGAATGCCTCGCCGCGCTGGCGACCCTGACGGGACTCGAACCCGCGACCTCCGCCGTGACAGGGCGGCGCGCTAACCAACTGCGCCACAGGGCCTTGCTGCTGCTCCGCGTCGCCGCGTCGCGCGTACCCCCAACGGGATTCGAACCCGTGCTACCGCCGTGAAAGGGCGGCGTCCTAGGCCACTAGACGATGGGGGCCAGAACCGAATCACTCCGGGGTACTCGCAACGTGGTTTCGTTGGGAGCCACGTCAGCTTAGGTCACCGTGTGCCCAATCCTCAAACGAGCCGTGTTTTGGTTCCAAGTATCCTGAATCTCCGCAGCCCCTATAGCTCAGTTGGTAGAGCTACGGACTTTTAATCCGCAGGTCCTAGGTTCGAGTCCTAGTGGGGGCACCAAACGCTGTATGACGTCGGGTGATGCTTGTCGTTCGCTTTCGGGTGATGGCTGACGCTGTGTCGGCTGATGGTTGACAGTTGCTTCGGTTGATCCTTGACACTCCCTCGATGAGGGAGTTAAGCCTGGCCGCGTAGAGGTATTGGGCCACGTTGTCAACGGCGGCTGAAAATTGACCCCTTTACGACGGTTGAAAATTGACCCCCTTGGTGTTCATTCTTCGGTGGTCGATCCCGGGACACGCCCGAGGTCGCGGTCTTTGATGCGGTAGGAGTC
>Ga0134128_10007388_pt1 | contig 13278 bp, 15 predicted proteins | sample KB31754_FD_96462 | JGI IMG/M metagenome (GOLD analysis project Ga0134128, IMG submission 96462) | Terrestrial soil microbial communities with excess Nitrogen fertilizer from Kellogg Biological Station, Michigan, USA - KB3-175-4 | ecosystem: Environmental > Terrestrial > Soil > Unclassified ... | reverse complement strand
GCCATCTTTAACGGTAAAGCCTGCACCAAAAATTATTTCAATCATTTTGAATTGCAAAAAGGTGGAAATATCTATCTTAAAATGTCATCGAAACCGAATAAACAACGGGGAATCAATGAAGAAGATTTTCCTTATTCTTTTTCTAAAGCAAATGAATAGTTACGTTGTTTTACAATGCAGAAGATAATTCCTGGTTTCTTATAATTTTTCATTTCGCATTTCCTCAATAACGCTTCACTTTTATCTTTTAGAATATTTTGCTACTGAATTGAAAAACGGAATGTAACCCTTCAGTCCATAGTTATTATATTTCCGTGTTTCAGGATATTCTTTTCCGGTCGAACGATCATAGAAATGGCCTGTCCAATTTTCGCTTGCATCTGATGAGTATGAATTGATAGTTAAATTTGGAGAAAAAGATGTATGAACACTATTTGCAGATCCTCCATGTATACGCCACAGTACAGCATATTTATAAACCTTCCTGGAATATTTAGAATCTGAAAAAATTATATTTTTATCTGCTAATTGATACTTGCCTGAATAATGTTTATTAATAAAATCTACCATTGAAATATTCCATTTCTCGTTAGCCGGATATATTTCTACTAAAAGAATATCTTTTGATTGATCAAAATTTGCCGGAATCCATTCAGAACCATCTTTATAAAACCTTTTATTTACATTACAGGAGAATAAAATTAAGAGCAAAAAAAGAATGAGCATTTTGTTCATAATTTAAAATTTGCAAATTAATCCAAGATAATTACAGGTTTTTTTTAATTTTTTTTTGATGCATAATCACTCACTATCATAAGCCCATTTCACTAAAGTAGCGCCCCAGGTGAATCCACCGCCAAAAGCCGACAGAACAATTAAATCGCCCTTGTGCAATTGCTTTTCCCATTCCCATAAACACAATGGAATCGTTGCTGAGGTCGTATTTCCATAGCGCTGAATATTGATCATTACTTTATCCATACTCAACCCCATTCTGTTGGCAGTAGCATCAATGATCCTTTTGTTGGCCTGGTGAGGAACAAGCCAGGCAATATCACTTCCCTGCAAATGATTTCTTTCCAGCAATTCATATGAAACATCAGCCATTCCCTTCACAGCGAATTTAAAAACGGTGGGCCCTTCCTGGTAAATAAAATGCTCTTTTGCCATCACAGTTTCCACTGAAGCTGGTTTTGCAGAACCTCCCGCTACCATTTTCAAATATTCGGCTCCTGAGCCATCGGTCTTCAGAAGACTATCAAGAATGCCAAATCCTTCTTCATTCGGTTCCAGTAAAATGGCCCCCGCAGCATCACCAAAAAGTACACAGGTTTTACGATCACTGTAATCTACGATACCGCTCATTTTATCGGTTCCAACAACAACCACTTTTTTATAGCGTCCGCTTTCGATTAACGAAGCTCCTGTCGTAACTCCAAATAAAAATCCTGAGCAGGCAGCAGAAAGATCAAAACCAAATGCATTCACAGCGCCGACCTGGTAGGTAATAATGTTGGCAGTGGCCGGAAAAGTCATATCAGGAGTAACGGTGCAACAAATCAAACAATCAATTTCTATGGGATCAATTCCTCTTTTTTGGCAAAGTTCTAAAACCGCCGGAACCGCCATTTTAGAAATGCCCATGTTTTCTCCCTTTAAAATTCTTCTTTCTTCTACGCCCGTACGGGTTTTTATCCATTCGTCGGAAGTTTCTACCATCGTTTCAAGTTCGGCATTGGTAAGTTTGTAATCCGGCACATAAGCACCTACAGCAGTGATCGCTGCGGAAATTTTATTACTCATTTTTTTATAAAAAATATTTAATTAAGGTGGTAAAAATACAATATCCGGCGGATTCATATTTCAATCTGCTACATTTAATTTAAACAGCGTATTTTAAAGTACGTCAGTAATAAAGAACTTTGTTTGTCGTACACGCTTGTCTGCAATAACTTTACTAAAATATTACTGCCATAGCTTTTCACAATATGATAAATTACTTTGCTCCAAAATCAGCAGCAGAACGCTATTCCAAAGGGCGTCCTGATTTTCACAGTAACACGATAAGGCATATAAAAGATTATTTAAGTCTTGAAAAAAAATTAGATGAGGCATTGGATATTGCGTGTGGAACAGGGCTTTCAACCAAAGCTCTTTTAGAAATTGCCAATAATGTTTACGGAACCGATACTTCCCCCGAAATGTTGAAGTTCGCATCTGAACCTCAGAGAATTCATTATTCAGTTGCTGCGGCAGAACAGCAACCATTTCCGGGTAATTATTTTGATTTAATAACAGTTAGCTCCGGAGTGCATTGGTTTGATATTGATCTATTCCTTACAGAAGCGAACCGGTTGCTAAAAAGCAGATCCTGGCTCGTGCTTTACGAGAATTATTTTATTTCTGAAATGGTTGACAATGCGGATTTTACCAGTTGGTTTCCGGAAGTTTATTTAAAAAAATTTCCATCACCTCCACGTAATAATGCTTACGACTGGACAAACGAAAATCTGAATCCAAAGAATTTAAAGTTTGTGAATGGTGAAACATTTAAAAACTCAGTCCCCTTCACAAAAAAGCAGCTTGCTTTATATTTTACAACACAAAGTAACATCATTGCCGCAGTGGAGAAAAATAAAACAAGTTATGAGCAGGTTGAAAAATGGCTGGACGAGCAGCTTGCCCTTTTCTTTGGAGATGACTGTACGACTCAAATTATTAATTATGGAAATTGGATCAAATATATTCAACGGATGAATTAATAAATGAATGCGGTATTAGTAAATAAAGAAATTACCAATCCTGTTTTCATTCGTTTTTATAGGGGAATTGGTTTTAAATCGCATGGATCACGCCGTTTTCCGGAACCCAAAAAATAAAGTAGACAATGATGAGGATCGTCATAGATCCGGTAATGACAAAGGTTGCGGAAGCACCAAACCGGTACCAGATAATTCCAGCAACAGTGCTAGCAATCATAGTGCAGATACTTTGAAATGCTGAATACGATCCTATTGCTGTCGCCGTATCTTCCCGGCGGGTTATATTGCTGATCCATGCTTTTGAAATCCCTTCTGTGGCTGCTGCATAAATTCCATAAATCATAAATAATAAGAAATACCAGTAAACCCTTCCGTTGAAAGACATACCAAAATATACGATTGAGAAAAGGAAAAGTCCTGCTATAAAAATTTTTTTCAACCCCATTTTATCTGCAATAATTCCGGCAGGAAAGGAAGACAAAGCATAAATAAGATTGTAAAAAATATAAACACCGATGACCCATGTATCACTTAAACCCGCTTGCCTTGCCTTCAGTAGTAAAAATACATCAGAGCTGTTAAACAATGTAAAAGCGAGCAGGCCGCGTAACAATTTTCGGTAAGTTTCAGGGCTGCTTTTCCAATAATGAAGAAATGAAAAAAAAGCCGGTGTCTGTTTTTTCTTTGCAGGCGGATGCTTCTTTTCTTTTAAATAAAACGAAGAAGAAACTGCCAGTATCCCCGGAATAAAAGCGATGAGGAATAATATTTTGTAATCATATGGATGAAAATATAAAAACAATAAAGCGAATGAAGGTCCGAGAACAGCTCCTAATGTATCCATTGCACGGTGAAATCCAAAAACTTTCCCTTTTGTCGCAGGAGTTGCTTCATCAGAAAGTATCGCGTCTCTTGCGCCTGTTCGTAATCCTTTTCCAAACCGGTCCAATGTTCTTGCAAAAAATATCCAGGCAGGATAGATAAAAACCGCCATCATTGGTTTGGAGATAGCGCTAAATGTATAACCCAGGCGAACAAACGGTACCCGTTTTTTTGATGCATCTGAAAGTTTGCCAAAATATCCTTTGCTTAATCCGGCAGTTGCTTCTGCCACTCCTTCTAAAATACCAATGAGAACAATTGAAAAGCCAATACTTTTTAAATAGATCGGCATAACCGGATATAACATTTCACTGGCAGTATCTGTAAACAGGCTTACAAAAGACAGGATCCAAATAGTTCGTGTAATATATTTCAAATTGGTTAATTGATTTGGATTCTAAAATTACAAACCTTCTTTGCCATTTCTTCACAATTAATTTAGTAAGCCCTAGGCTATACCTTCCGGCTACCTCCCGGTAATAATCTGCGTTACCTGTGCGTTAATTAACGCACAGGTAACGCACCGGAACAGGTGCAGATAATAAGGAGTCCGGCTGGAGATATGAATGAAAAGGTGAACCATTAGCTAATCAATCATGGCAAAAGTAACAGACATATTTGAAGCGGCAGGGTGGGAAATTTGGTAATTTACCGTAATATGGGACTAGTTGTGCACGCGTAAGAGCATCATTTCTCACGTTCCATTGCTTCTTTTTCATTAGAAAATTGTTCAAAATAAACAATTTCAAAAGGAATATAAAATCTTAATGATTTTGTCATTCCTGAGTTATGCTGCTTCAACCTACGAGTTAAGTCCTTACAGTGACCTTTGTAAAAATAGTCGTGAGCAATACTTTTTAATACATAAGTAAAAAACATGCTTATGTTTTTTGTGGCCTCGCCAGGAATCGAACCTGGATCTGGAGCTTCGGAAACTCTTATACTATCCATTGTACTACGAAGCCAATTTTCAAATGTGAAACGCTGCAATATTACTAGCAAAAATTTTAACTGCAATGGCAATTAAGATCACGCCAAAAAATTTCCTGATCACGATCAATCCGCTTGGCCCTAAAACTCTTTCAATCCATTTTAATGATTTTAAAACAATAAAAATGATCACACAATTAATAAGAATACCAAGCATAATATTGATGTCGTGATAACCGGCTTTTAAAGACATGATAGTGGTAAGCGTTCCTGATCCCGCGATCAAAGGAAACGCGATTGGAACCATACTTCCACTCTTCGGATTATTTTCCTGCTTAAAAAATTCAATGCCAAGAATCATTTCTAAACCGATGATAAAAATTACCAGGCTTCCTGCTACTGCAAAGGAATGAACGTCTACACCCATGAGGTTTAAAAACTGCTCGCCAACAAATAAAAACAACAACATCAATGCGCCGGAAGCGATAGTTGCCTGCATTGATCTGATCTGTCCGCCCATCTTATCTTTCAGTGAAATCAACACCGGAATAGATCCTAAGATATCAATCACCGCAAATAAAGTAAATGTAATCGTGAGCAATTCATGCTTTGAAATGTTGGCGATGTTTGGCATTCATTTTTTTTCAAATGTAAGAAAGATGAAGCAGAGGAGAAATCGAACTTTTTCTACAAATTAAACTTTACCCCTGCATTGAAATTAAATCCTTTGGTAGTAAATCCTCTGGTTACAAAATATTTTTGATCAGTAATATTTTCAAAATCTGAAAAGATTCGAAACATTTTATTGAAGTTGTACTGAGCGTAAAAACCTACTGTATAATATCCTTTTAATTCATAATCAGAGCCATTATATTGCGGTTCAAAAGCTTTACTGGCGGTTTTTAAATGAGCTGAAAAAAATAAATCACTTGTTGCATGGTAGTTCAGAGAAACGTTCAAAATATTCTTTGGCCTTTTATAAAGATTGAAATAAGAAGTGTCCTTTTCAGAAGCATTTGTTGTTGAAATTTTTCCATAAACGTAAGTGTAATTGAATGAAGCGGAAAAATTGGAATTCAAACGAATCGAAGCTTCTGTTTCAACTCCAAAATCTTTTTGCTGATCTGCATTGATGTATTTTCCTGCATAAGTTACCGGATCGGTATAGAAATAAAAAACGTCTTTTCCGTCCCGGATAAATCCTGTTATTCTTGCATTTATTTTATCAGAAAAATATTGCGCACCTCCTTCGAAACTGGTTGTCACTTCAGGCTTCAGATTTTTATTTCCATATTCAGAATACAACTGGTAGATCGAAGGAACGCGGTATCCGGAAGAAATATCGCCATAAATTTTGTAATGATCATTCAAAATATAAAAAGGATTTACAGAGTAAGTAAAATTGGATCCATAAATGTTATGATGATTGTAACGCCCACCTGCTTCCATGTTCAATCCTTTCTTTTGTTTGAACATAAGAGAGGCGTAATAACTAAGCTGTTTGGTAATGGCACTATCAGCAGAAATCGGCAACGCGGGAAAACCGTAGTCAGGTATAAAAATATAAAGCTGGCTACTTGAGTTTTGCCTGAAATCAGCCCCTGTTAATAGTTCCATGTGCTCCGATAAATTTACACTGGTGTATAATTCTGCAAAATGCGATGTGCCATTATATTTCCCGCTTTGGAATTTTGAGAAGCCTCCAATGTCTGTTGAGTCATCCAAAAAATTTCTGTTGAAGCGATTGTAAGAATATTGCAACCGCACAAATCCTTTCTTTATTTTGTAATCCATTACAGTGCCCGTGATCAGGTTATTATTGTGATTTGTATAATCTTTATCGTCCTGAAAAGCGCCTGCATCAAGGTCTGCGTGATTGTTATTGTATTTTCCAAAAAGACGAAATGATGCTTTTTTGAAAGGCTGAAAAGTATAATTAAGAAGCACTACATCCTGGTTGAATCCGTCGTTGTCAAAATGATTCTTTCCGGTAGAGTCATATGCGGATGAAAAGCCATTGCTGTATATCTTGTTATAAGAAACAAAAAACGTTTGTCCATGGCCGTTATTCCCTGAAAGGGAAACAGCCCCTTTGTAAGTTCCATAACTTCCTGCGGAGAGATCAGTATTAAAATTCAAAGGTTTTTTCCCTGATTTTTTGGTTATGATATTAATCACTCCAGCAACCGCATCAGACCCATATAAAGTAGATTGGGAACCTTTTAGAATTTCAATTCTTTCAATATCATCAAGAGCAAAGTTATTAAGGTCAAACTCGCTGCTTATTCCGGATGCATCGTACAAAGGAACACCATCAAGCAGTATCAAAGTGTTGCCGGCAGAAGCCCCGCGGGTATAAACTGTTTGATTGGTTCCGAGCGTATTTTCTGCTCCGTTGATGATAATACCCGGCTGTTCGTTAAGAACATCCCCTAACGTTTTTCCAAAGCTTTTTTGCAATTGTTCCTGTGTGATAACATTTACTACTTTTCCGGTTTCTGTTTGTTTGACCGGAGCTTTTGTTGATGTTACAATTACTTCATTAAGAATTTTGGCTGAGTCCTGCGCGTAAATAGTTGAAGAAGCTGACAACAAAAAAGCGCCAATGATTTTGCATTTCATTTTTTTGAAAATTTTTAAAATCAGGAAAACGAAGAAATATAAAATAGCATGTAGCGACTTTACATCCCTGCTTTTCTCCCGAAAGCGTTGATGAAAAAAATATAAATGGCAGGTCTTCTGGCTTAGTACATCTTAAAAGCCTTCCCGTTTAAAAACAACAGTGGCGAAAGATTTAAGATTTATAAAGTTCTGCTCAAAGGCAGAACCGGCGTACTTTTACAGCTACGGGGATAGCTCCGGAATTGAACCGGATTCCCATTTTAATCCCGCTTGCGCAGGAACCAATTATGCTGCAAATGTAAAAGGAAATAGTGCGTCTTTCAAAAAGTAATTTAAATCGCTGTTCATATTCTGTGCAGAATAAGATATCACTTTATTTATCAGTTTACTGTAAAACGATTTTAATATTATCACTAACGTTCCCTGGTTTTATTAAAATGAAAAATAATTCCTGCATAATAATTTCTTCCAGGTGCGGCATTATAATAACGTCCTGCAGCTGCATTGATATCATTGCCAAGGCTGTATTTTGTATTAAAAATATTGTCTGCTCCCGCAAATATTTCCGCCCTTATCTTTTTTGAAAAATCTTTTTTGTAGCCAAATCTGGCGCCTAAAAGATGGTAAGAAGACGCATAAGCAGAATTGGCATCATTGAGCGTAATCTTATCGGAATAATTATACGTTATATTCATATAACAACCAGTTTTTGAAATGATGTCAATACCAGCCACCACTACATTTGGCGCAGCTCCGGGTAATTGTTTTTTTGAATAATCATTAGCCAGCTGTTTAAAATTACCATAGCGGAAATTATGTAATGCATAGCTTATCCATGTTTTTGCATAGCTGATGAAATGAGACGGCACATCTGCTATCTGATACGAAGCAAAAGTCTCGAGCCCTTTTTGTTTGGTAGACCCGGCATTGACATAATAATACACGCCATTAGTATCGATCCGTTGAACAATGGTGTTTTTCAAATCAAAAATAAATCCACTGGCATCAAAATAAAATTTGTTATTGAACAATGTACCCTTAATTCCAACTTCGTAATCCATTCCGTCTTCCGGCTGTAGATTGGTACCGAACAAACCATCAGAACGAAGAACTTCTGAAACTGTCGGCGGAGAAAAACCCCGCGCGATACTTGCATATGCTGAAAGATTTTTCTTTAGCTGTTTAAGAACCGCAATATGAGGCGCCAATTGATTTTTGAAAATTCTTCTCTGGGATGTCGAAGGCCTTGAAACAAGATTAACATCCTGAATGGATGATTTATTCAAACTTGCCCCTGCAGTAATCGTCCAGCCGTGAGGCAATTCCAAATTGCCCTGTGCAAAAAACATGTATTGCCAATTGTTTAAATCATCGTCTGATTGCAATGAATCAGCAACTCCCAGTTTATTCCCATAATCTCTTGTATTAAAAAAACCTTTTTGCACTTCGGTTCCGAAATCGAGCTGGAAAGTGCTTTTGTCTGTTTTCTTTTTATATTCAAAAACGCTTCTGCCACCGAAATGTGGTTCCTTGCGGTATTCATAAACCCTTATGCCGGGATTGGAAAAATCTGTATAAGAACCATACAATGAAGTTGTATTACGCCAATGAGTATCGAACACGTATTGGTTGCTAAAACCGGTAAGAAAAATTTTTTGATAGATGGCTGCTTTGTTTTGAACCGCTCCGGGTTGAGAAGCTGTACCTGGCCTTGCCTGCCTTGGATCAGCATTATATTGAGCCAGATTTAATCCTCCGGGTGTTTGGTAATAAAGATCACTGTACGACATATAAGCATGCAGTGTTTGTTTGTCGGTTACTTTCAATTCACTTTCCCACGAAGCAATATCTCTTTGCATCTTTTCCTGCCGGCGATAACCATCACTTGTTTGGTGAGAATAATTAAAACTATTTTTATAATTATCAGCGCCGGTTTTCACATTGACGTTAACGCTGTTAGTATTAAAACTTCCCTGTGAGCAGGCAAAAGAAATTCCCGGAAGCCAGTCGGCGGCCAAAGTATGTATCAGCATCGCTCCTCCAATGCCGGCTCCGTATAAACTACTTGCCGGACCTTTGATGATTTCAATTGAATTAAAATTATAAAAACTGAGTTGGTTTAAATATGTATTGCCACTTGGATCAGTAAGAGGGATGTCATTCAGGTAAATCTTTACATCACGCACACCAAACGGAGAACGTAATGAACTACCGCGAATATTAAGCCGGTAGCTTCCCGGAGAACGTTCTTCCATACTTACACCGGGAGTAATATTTAATGCGGGTAAAATGCTCAAATTCCCAAAGCGGTTTAGTTGTTCCTGACCTGTAACGCTTACTGGAGCTGCCACATCTATGAGGCTTCGGTTTTGTTCATACGCTTTGACGATCACGTTCTCCAACAGTTGTGCAGAATCCTTGTTCGTTGTTTGAGCAGAAACTGAAAAGCCGATAAATAAAAAGAAGATGAAAATAATTTTCATGGAAGACCGATTGTAAAATCGAAAAAAAATATTAACAAGCTCGTATAACCCTAGAGAAATTAAAACAGGAAGATTTACAAATAAATGATCTTGTAGGAAAGATCGGCAAATGCCTTGAACATTTTACTTACCCCACAATATTTTTCCTGAGAAAGGGTTACTGCTTTTAAAACTTTTGCTTCATCTTCTTTCTCCACTTTAATGGTATAAGTAACGACCACATCATCATAAATTTTTGGCTCCGTTTCGGTAAGATGCCCTTCTACATTGATCGAAAAGAAAGAAAAATTTACACGCATTTTGTTTAAAAGACTTACGACATCCAAACCAGTACAACCTGCGAGGGAAGTGAGCATCAGCACTTTTGGCCGCGTGCCGATATTATTACCACCGCGTGCCGGATCAGTATCAATTTCTATTTTATGCCCATTCACATCTGCTGTAAAATTCATTCCTCCTTTGAAAACCGCGTTGATACTATTTACTGCCATTTTATTTTTTTAATGAAAAGACAGCGCCAAATTTACTTCTTATAAATGAGAATTTACAGCTTCAGAAATTTGTTGAGCACTCATTGCACCGGATTGACGCCACAGCACTTTTCCTTCCTTAAATAGAATTAAGGTAGGCACGCCCTGAATGTTAAATTGCTGAGCTGCCTGCTGATTTCTGTCAATATCAATTTTGATCACTCTTAGTTTGCCACTATTGTTTTGGGCAAATCTTTTTAATTCCGGTGCCATCATTTTACACGGGCCGCACCAGGTCGCATGAAAATCAACCAACACTGGTTGCTTATTTTTTATGACTTCTCCAAATGTTTCCATACTAAAAAAACATCACAAATTATGCCTGTTTACATCAGGAATGTGACATCTGCTGCCTGATATCAGGTTCTGCTCATCATCTTTTGGCTTTTAACACAATTCTCAGAAAAAGTTCTATTTTTATTTTTCAGAGAAATATTTGTTCCTTACCTTTGCCGTCCGAAAAAAAAGATCAGTTATGGCCAGAGTATGTCAGTTAACAGGAAAAAGACCGATGACCGGTAATTCTGTTTCCCATTCCAACATTAAAACTAAAAGAAGGTTTTTACCGAATCTGCAGAAGAAAAGATATTTCCTTGCAGAAGAAGATAAATGGATTACTCTGAAATTATCGTCTGAAGCGATCCGTACCATTAATAAAAATGGTCTTTATACTGTAGTGAAAGAAATGAGAGCTAAAGGAGTAAAAATATAATGAGCCAATGTGCTGATTAGCTGATACGCTAATTGGCAAAAACATTAGCACATCAGCATATTATCACATTATCAAATTAAATCAATGGCAAAGAAAGGAAACAGGGTTCAGGTAATTTTGGAATGCACCGAGCATAAAGCTTCCGGGCTTCCAGGCACAAGCCGTTATATTACCAAAAAGAATAAAAAGAATACCCCTGAACGTTTGGAATTGAAAAAGTACAATCCCATCCTGAAAAAAGTAACCGTTCATAAAGAAATTAAATAATTAGCTAATTGGCTAATTAGCACATTATCAAATTAAAATATCATGGCAAAAGCAGCAAAAACAGCGATAAAAACCAAAGATCAGAAAGCCGCAGCTGACGCAAAAAACTGGACTAAAGTTGTGCGTGCAATTCGCAGCCCAAAGTCCGGCTCTTATACTTTTAAAGAATCTATTGTTCATAAAGACAAGATCAAAGAGCATCTCGGAAGTTAATTTTGATCAGAAATTATTTTTATTAAAGCTATCCTACAACAGTTGCGGATAGCTTTCTTTATTTTTAACCAATAATAACTTTTTTAAAGATGGGAATTTTTGATAAGATTTTTGGAAAAAAAGAACAAAAGGAAACGCTTGACCAGGGGTTGGAAAAAACAAAAGCCGGCTTTTTTGATAAAATAACCAAAGCGATCGCAGGAAAAAACACGGTAGATGAAGAAGTACTGGATGACCTGGAAAATGCATTGGTGGGCGCCGACGTAGGAGTAGATACTACCGTAAAAATCATTGATGGAATAGAGAAGAGAGTTGCAAGGGATAAATATGTAAATACCAATGAACTGAACCGGATTTTAAAAGAAGAGATCCAGTCAATTTTGGTAGATGCGCCACAGGATATCTCTTATGTGAACTATGAACTTCCGACGGGGCATAAACCGCATGTTATTTTAGTAGTTGGCGTAAATGGTGTTGGAAAAACGACGACGATCGGCAAATTGGCACATAATTTTTCATTGGCTGGAAAATCCGTTTTGCTGGGAGCTGCTGATACTTTCCGGGCTGCGGCTGTCGATCAGTTGAATATTTGGAGTGAAAGAACGAATGTACCGATTGTAAAACACGCCATGGGTTCTGATCCGAGCGCTGTTGCGTTTGATGCCGTGCAAAGTGGTATTGCAAGAAATGCCGATGTAGTAATCATTGACACGGCAGGAAGACTGCACAATAAAATTCACCTGATGGATGAATTGAATAAAATTAAAAGGTCGGTAAATAAAGCGTTGCCCGGCGCACCACATGAGGTGATGCTGGTGTTGGATGGAAGTACAGGTCAAAATGCATTAGAGCAAGCGCGACATTTTACCGCTGCCACAGATGTAAGCGCATTGACGATTACCAAACTCGATGGAACAGCAAAAGGCGGAGTGGTTCTGGCAATCGCCGACCAGTTTAAAATTCCGGTGAAATTTATTGGAGTTGGAGAAAAAGCAACCGATCTTTTGGTGTTTGATAAAAAGGATTTTGTAGATAGTTTGTTTGGGGGAGTGAAGTAGTAAGAAGAATTTAGAGTGGTTTAGAAGAGTTTAGTAAGGTTTAGAGGAGTTTAGAATGGTTTAGATTGGTTTAGATTGGTTAGAATGGGTTAGGTTGTTTAGACTGGTTTTGCACAATTCGTGTAATTCGTGTTCAATAATTCGTGTTCAAAAAATGAAAACAAAAAATAAAAAAGACAAAGTAAATATCATCACTCTTGGTTGCAGCAAAAATATGGTGGATAGTGAAGTGCTGAGTGGACAATTGGCTGCTGCAGATTTTGATGTAAAACATGAAAGTAAAAAACTGGATCACAATATTGTGGTGGTAAATACGTGCGGCTTTATCGATCTTGCGAAACAGGAAAGTATCAACACCATCCTGGAACAGGTAGAATTAAAAAAACGCGGAAAGCTGGATAAAGTCTATGTTACAGGTTGTTTGAGTGAGCGCTACAAACAAAATCTTGAAGAAGAAATTCCGGAAGTAGATGCTTTTTTCGGAACGATGGAACTGCCTTTTTTATTGAGAAAATTTGATGTCGATTACAAAGCAGAATTAGTTGGGGAAAGATTATTGAGCACACCAAATCATTATGCATATCTGAAAATAAGTGAAGGCTGCAACAGAACCTGTTCATTTTGCGCCATTCCATTAATGCGTGGAAAACACGTAAGCCGTCCAATAGAATCTTTGATGGCAGAAGCAGAAAAATTAGTTTCGAGAGGTGTAAAAGAAATTATGCTGATTGCACAGGAATTGACTTATTACGGATTGGATATTTATAAAAAAAGAGAATTGCCAAAATTACTTCGTTCACTGTCGGATATTCCGGGTTT
>Ga0134128_10007387_pt1 | contig 13279 bp, 6 predicted proteins | sample KB31754_FD_96462 | JGI IMG/M metagenome (GOLD analysis project Ga0134128, IMG submission 96462) | Terrestrial soil microbial communities with excess Nitrogen fertilizer from Kellogg Biological Station, Michigan, USA - KB3-175-4 | ecosystem: Environmental > Terrestrial > Soil > Unclassified ... | reverse complement strand
GCGCATGTCCTACGGCGGCTACGACCAGGCGGTCGATATCAGTGCGATTCCGGTCGAGGCGGTGGACCGAATCGAGATTGTGACCGACGGCGCCTCAGCCATCTATGGCTCCGATGCGGTCGGCGGTGTCATCAATGTGAAGCTCAAGCGTGACTTCGACGGAGTGGCCGTCGGCACCCGTTACGGCAAAGCGACGGAGGGCGGGCTTGCCACGCACGAATACCACGCTACCGCCGGCACGACCTGGTCCACAGGCGGCCTGATTGCGACCTGGAAGAAAGAGTCCAACGATCCGATCTACGCGGACCAGCGCGACTATGCACAGGGGATGTACGGCCCGACGACCCTCTATCAAAAGGCAGATCTGCGCAGTGGGCTGCTCAGCGTGCATCAATCCTTCGGAGACTCCGTCGAACTGCACCTCGATGCACTCAGGACCGAGCGCGGCATGCAAAAGGAGGTTGGGCGTTCAGCGTCTTATTTCCACTACCCGACCGAGACGACGACCTTCCTCGTGTCCCCCAGCGTGACCTTCTTGTTGCCGCAGGACTGGACGATCAATGTCAGTGCGGCCGCAGGCAGGGACAAGACCGAGTTCCATGCCGTGGGAGTGACAAGAGCAACGGGCGCGCTCGCTTTGAATCGCTCGTTCAGTTATGGCAACAGAAGTCGCACGTACGAAGCCGATGCCGAGGGCCCGCTGTTTTCGTTGCCAGGTGGCGATGCAAGACTTGCCGTCGGCGCCGGGTACAGGCACAACGATTTCCGGTATTTGTACATCGGCAGCCCGGTCGCAGATGGCAAGGAAGGCAGCCGCTTTGGCTATATCGAGCTGAACCTGCCCCTGGTGAGTCCAGACCAGAGTGTGGCAGGAATCCATCGCCTTGAATTGACCGGTGCGATTCGTACCGAAGACTATGACAGTTATGGCCGGGTGACCACCCCAAAACTCGGGCTGATCTATTCGCCAAGCGTTGATTGGACGTTGAAGGCGTCCTGGGGCAAGTCATTCAAGGAGCCAACGCTTTTCCAGGGCTATATCGAGCAGTTCAGTTACCTCTATCCGGTGGCGGTTTTCGGGGGTACCGGCTATGCGCCGGACGCGACGGTGCTGTACCTCAATGGGGGCAATCTTGCTCTGACGCCAGAGCGGGCAAGGACGTGGAGCGCCTCGATCGCATTCCATCCGGAAGCGTTGCCTCGATTGGAGACGGAACTCACCGCGTTCCATATCGACTACACCGACCGCATCATTCAGCCGATTACCGATATCAGTGGTCTGCTGGCAAACCCGATCTACGTTGACTTCGTCACGCATGATCCGACAGCCGGGGAAAAGGCTGAAGCGCTGGCAAGTACCGAGTTCACCAACTACACGGGCTCGCCTTACGATCCAAACAAGCTCGTGGCGATCGTCGACAATCGATTCGTCAATGCTTCGCGGCAACAGGTGAAAGGCATCGACCTGTCGGGCTCGTATCGATTCGATCTGGCGAAGAGCAGACTGACGCTTCGCGGCGCGATCAGCTGGCTGAATAGCGAACGGGCTCTCACCTCGACCTCGGTTTTTTCCGACGCTTCGGGCATCTTGTTCTATCCGGCGAGAGTCAGCGGCCGTGTGGGCGCGGTTTGGGTTCGGGACGGGCTCACGGCGGCCCTCTTCGGCAACTACAAGAGCGGCGTGACGAATCTCGCGGATGGTACCAAGGGCTCATCGTTCAGCACGTTCGATTTGACACTGCGTTACGACACGGACGCGGAGGACGGCCCCTTCGCCAACATGGCATTCGAAGCCTCGGCACAGAACCTGTTCAACAGGGCACCTCCGCTTCACGTGGTGACGTCCTTCGAGAACGCTCCCTATGACTCGACCAACTATTCGGCGGTCGGTCGCTTCCTGAGCTTCTCGATATCGAAGCGTTGGTAGGTTCGCAGCGCAACCGAGCAATGCCTCCCCCATGTGAAGCGCCACGCGCATGAGCGCCCCATGTGCGGTGGAATTCGACGCGATTCGAGGAAAGCCGAATGTTCATGTTCGTCAAGAAGTTGGTGACATCGGCAGGCGTATTGCTCGTCTGTGCCGGTTCCGTGCAGGCAGAAACGATCTCACCACGCCGACTGCTGGAGGTCGCAGACCTCACGGGTCCTGTTATTTCGCCGGACGGGAGCAGTGTCGCCTTCCGGCTCGAGCAGGCGTCAGTCGTGCGCAATACCTTCGATGTCTTCTGGTATGTGCAAGCGATGGATGGCAAGTCGCCTCCCCGCAGGGTCGCGGACGGCGGCGTGCTGTTGCATGACAGCGCGGGGGTTTCGGTGCCGGGCCATGCCGTTTGGTCGCCCGACGGACACTGGATTTACTACCGCGCCCTGGTCGATGGCCAGATGTCCGTATGGCGCGCGGCCGCGGACGGGTCCGGCGCGGAACCCGTGACGCACGACCCGGCGGATGTTCGCGACTTTGCATTGGGCGCAGATGGCAAGACTCTGAAGTTCAGCGTGGGCGCCACGCGCGCCGCGGTCATCGCAGCGGAGCAGGCCGAATACGATCAGGGTATCCATATCGACGATACCGTGCCTGTCGGCCAAGGTGGCCTCTTTCGATCCGGCTATATCAAGGGGCGGTTTGCAACACAGCGCTTCAGCTCGGGTGCCGAAGGATGGGACCGCACTCAATTGCTGGCACGAGTTCCGGACCAGTGGAAAGCAGTCGATCTGGAGAGGGAAAAGGTGCGGAATCTGCCTGCCTCCGAGCGTCCGCCCGAGCCACTAACGGCAGCGGATCTAGCCGATGAAAAGCGCAAGGCCCTTGGCATGCGGCCCCTTGAGCCGGCATCGCCTTGGAAACTGGCGGTCGATGCCGATACGGGCCGGATAGCGATGCTGACGCGGGTCGGCAAGAGGCATGGACTCAGGACAAAGCCTGATGTGCAACTCGCCATGCTGCCCGATGCAGGCTCCACCCGACCCATCGAGTGCCAAGACGCATCGTGTACGGGAAAGGCTATCAGCAGCATACAGTGGCGACCGCATAGCGACGAGGTGCTGTTCACCGTGACTGACGCGCGCGAAGGCCAGGCACAGTCGATTTATCGCTGGAACGTTCGAACGGGCGCCGTGCAACGGGTGACCGGGTCCGCCGGCATGCTCAATGGCGGTGGCCGCTACGAGTCGGGCGGCTGTGGAGCATCGTCCGGTGCGATGGTGTGCGTGGTCGCCGAGGCGGACCGGCCACCACGTCTGGAAAGGATCGATCTGGCAACCGGTGAACGGCAGGTGCTGTTCGACCCGAATGCGGCCCTCGCATTGGACATGGCGAAGACGACACCGTCGCAATTGCTTCGCTGGACGGATGCGAAAGGCCAGGAATTCACGGGTCAATTCTTTCCGGCGCTGCACACGGGTGATGGCCCCTCTCCCTTGTTCGTGAACTACTACGACTGCCGTGGCTTCCTGCGAGGCGGGATGGGCGATGAATGGCCGTTTGCGTCGCTGGCCGAAAACGGGATTTCGGCCCTGTGCATCAACCAGGCCCCCTACCGTCTCGATGCGATCGAGCGGTACGGGCTGGCTCTTTCGGCGGTCAAGAGCGTCGTCGATCTCTTGGCATCCAAAGGTGAGATCGACCGGACCAAGGTCGGCATGGGAGGCCTCAGCTTCGGCACCGAAGCCACCTTGTGGACGGTGATGAAGTCCGACCTGCTCGCTGCCGCGTCGGTCACCTCGATCGGGATGTCTCGCAACTATTACCTGTTCGGGAGCATGAGAGGCGATGCCTTCTTCAAGCCTTTGAAAAAGTTCTGGCAGCTTGGCGCACCGGATGAAACCCCCGAGCGTTGGCGGGTCCTTTCTCCTGCCGAGAACCTGGACAGGATCAAGGCGCCGATCCTGATGCAGATGCCGGAACAGGAATACGTGATGGCGCTGGATTATGCAGTTCCATTGATGCGCAGCCATCGCGCTGACCTGTACGTCTTCCCCGACGAACCGCACCAGAAGTTCCAGCCCAGGCACAAGCTGGCAGCGTACGAGAGGAATATCGACTGGTTCCGTTTCTGGTTGCAGGGGCATGAAGACCCCGATCCGGCAAAGCGTGAAGAGTACAAACGCTGGCGCGCGATGAAGGCGGCCGGGGCTGGGCGTTCTCCTTGACGGCGCCGCGCGGCTGGTCGGGACAAATCACCAAAAGAGGGTCTTGAAAATGCAAAGGCAGTTAATTCCTTTCCGCCTGTTGGCAACGGCCGTCTTGTTGTTGCTGGCAAGCCAGCCGCTGGCGGGTATCGCGCGTCAGGGCAAACCAGGCGCGGAGCCGATGCCGGTTGCGTCGTTCGATTTCAAAAACGCGATGAAATTGGGACAGGGCTCCGCGCCATACGACAGGCAGGGTGCCATCGTGGGAACGGTCGGACAGGTCGACTCGCCGTTTGGGTGCGCCGCGGAGTTTGACGGGAAGAGCCGCATCTCTGTGCCCGCGGACGACCTCCTGAATTTCGACAAGGCGTTTTCGGCCGCCGCCTGGGTGGACGGAGTCGGGGCCCGATATCGAACCATGGAATTGGCTGGCATGAGGAGCCCGAACTTCCAGGTCGTCGGTGACAAGGTCTATTTCGTGACGAATTCCGACCCCGTACTGGACAGCAATTACCGCATTCCAGAAAAAGGTCCGCTTTATGTCGAGTCCTTCATATGGTCGGGGGTTGCCGATGCCAACCTTGGATCCTGGAGCAAAAAGCAAAGAACCAGCCTTCCGCTGAGTGGTCTCGAGCCGAAATTGCAGGTTGTCGGGGACCGCATGTATTTCCAGTATTTTGGAAATTCTGCCGATGGTGCCTGGCAAATCTATACGGGCACGAGCGGAGTGGATGGCAAGGATTGGCTGCCGATCCAGAGAACCTTTACCAAAGGGCGTTACGACACCGAGCAGACCCGCAATGTCCAGGTGGTCGGGGACAAGGTCTACTATGCCTTTCCGATGAAAGACAAGGACGGAAAGTGGCAACTGTGGACGGCAACCTCCAACCTCGATGGATCTTCCTGGAAAGCAAGGCAGCAGACCACAAGCGGCGGCATTATTCCGAGTTTCAAGGTATCCGGTGACAAGATTTATTATATTTTCCCTGCACCCACGACGAAAAAGAAGATTTACGACATCGTCATTGCGTCTGCGGACCTAGACGGCTCCGAGTGGCATGAAATTCGTCGGATTCATGGTGGCGCATGGTGGATCATCGCCCAGCTCACGGTCGACAAGGGCATCCTCCATTTTTCCTACGCGAAGGGCGACCCGGATAAAAGCGTCCACATGTGGACGGGCCGCATGGCGACGGACGGTTCCGGGTTCGAGGAGCACCAGCGGACGTTCGGCGTCGGCAATTCCATCCCCGCCGGGGTACAGGTGTTGGGCGACAAGGTCCGGTATGCATTTTCGGTCATGCAGCAGCCCATCGCGTCGATGAAGAAAACCGGACGGATGGGCTTCTCGTTCTGGACGGCCAGCAGCGACCTCGATGGCGGCCACTGGGTGCAACGGCGACTGATCGGCGGCGACGGCGACGACCACCTGACGGGATACAAGATGTTGAGCGTCGTCGGGGGCAAGGACTATTACGACGTGAACCGGCTTCATTACGTGAAAAAAGAAGGCGTTCTGACGAGGCAGGAGAATGGCGTCCTCGCGTACTCGGGCTCGAACATCTTGAGTAAGGGCGATGCCTACGGCATAGGCATGTCGGCGTCGGGAAGCGTGTCGGGATTCGTGAATGCCGGCGAAGACTATCTCTATCGGGGTGAAGCGCCGGAGGATACGGCCGGAGCGATGGTCGAGCAGAAGCTCGCTCCCGGTTGGCATCATGTGGCTGTGACCTATGGTGGCAACCGCTTGCGCTTGTACGTCGACGGCAAACTGGCCCGCGAAACCCGCTATGACAAGCAGCCGGCAACGAACCCCTTTCCCTTGAGTATCGGAGATGGCTTTGTTGGGAAGATCGCACGTCTGAAGTTGTTTGATCGCGCACTCGATCAGTCGGAGATCTCAGTTTTGGCGAATCGCCATGACCGGACGTCGTGCAGTCCAGCCCCGAAGTGAGGCCGGCGTCTTTTGGACGAGTGGTTTCCTGAGCATGCGAGCGAGCGTTGGTGCGCGATCTGCAAGTGGGGTTTCCAGTTGCTTCGATGGAGGCGCTAGCTCTCGGCGAGTTGCATGAGGCGAGGTGACGCTTTCGTGAGCTGACACCCTACCATTGCAACGCAAAAAAATAGCGACATTTTCTGCTTGTGAGCTTCGCGGCACGATGCGAGACTGAAGCCGGTTTCGTCGTCCGGGTGTTTGCTGCTCCGAACAATGAAGAGCTTCAGTTCGCCAGTCGCTCGATTCATTCCGGATGAAGCGGATGCCGGCCCGCAGCCGCAGGCTGGCGAGGCGGTGCAGGATTTCGAGACCTTTTTCAAGGCGCACCGCTTTGCATTGATTGCATTTCTGCGGCGGCGCACCGCAAGCGAAGCGGACGCCGAGGAAATCGCCCAGGAAAGTTACGCCCGTCTGCTCGGCTACGGCTACGGTGGTTCGCGACCGTCGAACGTGTGGCGGTCGCTGCTTTATCGCATTGCCGCCAATCTCGCGACAAGCCAGTTCCGCCGGCGGCGCAGCCATCATCTGGACGGGCAGCTCGACATGGATGAAGTGCAGCTTGCCTGCGATGCGCCGTCGCAGGAACGGATGGTGGCGGCGCGGCAGGATTTGCAGTTGGCCCGGCAGGCGCTCGCGGCCTTGTCGCCGAAGTGCCGCCGGGTCTTCATGCTCAGTCGTGCGCACCACAAGACCTATCCGGAGATTGCCGAGATGTGTGGCGTCTCGGTGAAGATGGTCGAGAAATACATGTCGCAGGCCTTGGGCACATTGCGTCGCGCGGTAGGGGAGCGGGCGTGAACCGCGTCGATGAAAACATGGCCATAGATGCTCGCACCTGGGAGGAAGCGGAGGCGTGGTTCTCGCGCCTGCTGGCGGATGACCTAGGTGATCGCGAGGGCTTCGAGCGCTGGCTGCACGCCGCGCCCGCGCACGCTGCCGCATGGGACAGGACGCAGGCGCTGTGGGAACGCATGGGCACCTTCGTGCAGGACGAGGCGCTTTCCGACTACGTGCGCGAAGCGGTCGAAACCGAACCGGATGTCGAAACCGGACGCGACCGACTTGCTGCCGACGATCAGGTCGTTCCACTGTTCCCGCGTCGGCAACGGCGCGCGCGCCGGCGTTTTGGATTCGCGTATGCGGCCGCGGCGGCGATCATAGTGATGACCATTGCAGCCGCCGCGGTCGTGTTCGGCTTGCAGGCTTCTTCGCCGCAGTTGTACGTCACGGGCGACCACGGCAGCGAGATCCGTCTTGCAGATGGATCGCAGGTTCACATGGACATCCAGACCCGTCTGCAAGCACGCTTCGGTTGGTGGCACAGGAACGTCAGCCTGTTGCAAGGGCGCGCCGTGTTCGATGTCGTCCACGACGGACGTCCGTTCGTAGTGGATGTCGGCGCCGACCGCGTCGCCGTTCTCGGCACGCGGTTCCAGGTCGATCGCCGCCCCGACAACGTCATCGTGACCTTGATGCGCGGATCGGTGTCGGTCGAACTTGCCAAAAACGATGCGCAGGTGCAATTACAGCCCGGGCAACAGATGAGTTGGCAGGCGAGTACGGGCCGTTGGAGCCGGCGCGACGTCGATACCGCGGTCGCGACAAGCTGGACGCGGGGCTTCCTGGTGTTCAATGCCACGCCGCTCGCGCAGGCCGTCACGGAAATCAATCGCTATTCCGCACGCAAGCTGCACCTTGCCGATCCATCGCTTGGCAATTTGCAACTGAGCGGCAGCTTCCGTCTGGGCGATGCGGCCGCGACCGCCGCTGCATTGCCATACGTGCTGCCTGTGACGGTGCACAGCGAGGGAACGGAAATCGTCGTCTCGCATCGGTAGGGTGGTGTCGCTTCCCCGCGTCTAAGCAACGTCATCGTGGCAATCGTGCCCGAATGCCACGTCAATCGAGGGGAAGAATGATGATCGCGTTTGGTTGCCGTCGTGGAAGAAACGGCGTTCTGCGCGGCCTGTGCCTAGCTTCGGTGATCGGTTGTGCCGTTGCCGTGACGGCCTGGGCGCAGGCACCCGAGAGTGTGCACGATTACGCGCTGCCCGCCGCCAGCCTGGCGCAGTCGATCAATGCGATCGGCCAGAGCAACGACGTGCAAGTCATCTACGATGCGGCGCTGCTGGAAGGCAAAACCGCCGCGCCCGTTTCCGGTCATCTCACCTTGAGCCAGGCACTGGACAAGGCACTGGCGGGAAGCGGACTCACCTACGAGCTCGTGAACTCCGGGCATACCGTGGTGATACGCAAGGCGGCGCTTCCGTCTCAGAAGAACAATCCGACGGCACCCGGCAACGAAGCGGCCAAGCCAAAAGAAAACACCGAACCGACCCGCCTGAGCACCGTAACCGTGACCGGCAGTCGAATTCGCGGCGGTACGACGCCATCGCCTGTCATCACGATCGGCAGCCGGCAGATCCAGGAAGAAGGCTTTGCGGATCTCGGGGAGGTGATCCGCAGCGTCCCGCAGAATTTTTCGGGGGGACAGAACCCTGGGGTTCTCAGTGGCAACCTGCAAGGCGCAGGCAATATCAACCAGAACCTGACTGGAGGGTCGAGCCTCAACCTGCGCGGTTTGGGACCGGATGCCACGCTCACCTTGCTCGATGGGCGCCGCATGTCCTACGACGGGTTCTCCCAGGCGGTAGACATCAGCGCGATACCGGTGGAGGCGGTGGCTCGCGTCGAGATCGTCCCCGACGGCGCCTCGGCGATCTATGGCTCCGATGCCGTGGGCGGTGTAGGTAATGTAATCCTCAAGCGGGATTTCAATGGCGTGACCGTTGGAACACGCTTCGGCGCCGCGACACAAGGAGGATTGGCCACCCGCGACTACGACATCACGGCTGGCACGACTTGGCGCAGTGGTGGACTGATTGCCACTTACAAGGACGTCTCGGTGGATCCAATCTACAGCAGTCAGCGTCGCTACACCGAGCAACTGGTCGATCCCTCGACATTGTTTCCCGGAAGCGATCTGCACAGCGGCCTGTTCAGCGTTCACCAGTCGCTCGGGAATTTCGCCGAGTTGCGTTTGGACGCGTTGCGCTCCCAACGTTCCCAGCAGCATTGGTATAACTCGAGCGGTGGCAGCAGCCAGGTCACGCCGGATACAACGACAACCCTGGTCTCGCCCAGCCTGGAGATCTGGTTGCCAAACGACTGGTCGCTGTCACTCAGTGCAACCTCCGGCAGAGGCAAACATCATCAATACCGGGTGCAGACGGTGATTGCCACGGGTAAGAAGACTGTCATCGATACCTGCTACTGCAACAACAGTCGGAGCTATGAGCTTGGTGCGGAAGGACCTTTGTTTTCCTTGCCTGGAGGCGATGCACGCCTGGCCACTGGCATCGGCCACAGGGAGAACGAGTTTCGGAATATCGACTACGTTACGGACGCCAACACCTTTGGTGGGAGCGAGGGTGTCAGGTTTGCGTATGTGGAACTCAATCTGCCGCTGATCGGTCCTGGCCAGCAGGTGCACGGCATCCGGCGCCTGGAAATCACAGCCGCGGCGCGGAATGAACACTACAGCACCTTCGGTAGTGTGACGACGCCGGAACTGGGTGTACTTTATGACCCCGATCCCAATCTCACTTTGAAGGCCTCTTGGGGCAAGTCCTTCAAGGCACCCACGCTCTTCGAGCGAAACTATGCCCAAAACGCGTATTTGTTCGTTCCGAGCGTCTTTGGCGGCATTGGGTATGCCGCTGACGCCACTGCGCTGGATTTGGATGGTGGCAACAAGAACCTTCAACCGGAGCGTGCCACCACCCAGTCGTTGTCATTGGCATTTCATCCCGAGGCGCTGCGCGACTTTGACGCGGAGTTGAGCTGGTTTCGAATCGATTACCGTGATCGTGTGATTCAGCCCATCGTCAATGCCAGCCAGGCATTGAGCAATACGATCTACGCACCGTTCGTCGATCTCGAGCCAACGCCTGAAGCAGTAGCGGATGTCATCGCCAATGCGCGGATGCTGTACAACTTTGCCGGGGTGCCTTTCGACCCGAACAAAGTCGCGGCGCTCATCTACACGCAGTACGCCAATGTTGCCCAGCAACGCATACGAGGCGTCGATCTGTCGGGGTCATATCGATTTAAGCTGGGATCGGGCGTGCTGACACTACGCGGCTCGGCAAGCTGGCTGGATAGCACGCAACAAAGCCTTCCCACCGAACCCGAGTATCCCTTGTCGGGTACGCTCTTCAATCCGCCGAAGGTCAGCGGTCGTGTTGGCGCAGTCTGGGGGCAGGGCGGGTTCACCGCTTCCCTCTTCGCCAACTATCGGAGCGGAGTGACCAATCTGGTCAACCACGTGAAATCCGCTTCCTTCACCACATTCGATGCGGCGCTTCACTACGCCACAGGCAAGCGTGACGATGCCTGGTCGGGAATGGATTTTGCCTTGTCAATGGACAACGCATTCGATCGTGATCCGCCGTTGTACCAGGTTGCGTCACCTCTCTATGCGGCGCCCTACGACTCGACCAACTATTCGGCAATCGGCCGCTATCTGAGCGTTTCGGTATCGAAACACTTCTGATACCGGGCCGGCGCGGAACAGCCTTACTGCATGCGTCGTCTCTTGGGCCGAAACAGTTGGCTCTGTGTCGAAGTGCGCGCATTCGTCCACTGGGTGTGGTGTCCCGGAAGAATCTTTGGAATGTATTTCCGGGACACCACACCAGGTTATCCACCATGCTTGTGAGAAGCCTGATGAAAAAGATCCTGATAGTGAGCGGGCTGCTGCTGATGTTCACCGGCCTGTCTTATGCAGAAATAATCTCTCCCCGCCGGCTTCTGGAAGTCGCTGACCTCAGTGGCCCTGTCATTTCCCCGGACGGGACCAGCGTTGCCTTCAGGGTTGAGCAGGCCTCGGTCGTGCGCAACATCTACGATACCTTTTGGTACGTTCAAGCCGTGGACGGCAAATCGCCTTCGCGCAAGATTGCGGATGGCGGCGTTCTGCTGCACGGTACCGCCGGAATCTCGGTGCCCGGCCATGCCGTGTGGTCGCCTGATGGACGCTGGATTTACTACCGCGCGCTGGTGGATGGCCAGATGGGCGTGTGGCGCGCGGCTGCGGATGGTTCCGGCGCGAAGCCCGTGACGCACGATCCAGCGGATGTTCGCGACTTCGCATTGAGTGCCGACGGCAGGACCCTGAAGTACAGCGTAGGGGCCACGCGCGACGCGATCATCACGGCGGAGCAACGCGAATACGATCGCGGCATACGTATCGACGATACGGTGCCCGTCGGTCAAGGCGGTCTTTTCCGCTCCGGCAATATCGAGGGTCGCCTGGAAACACAGCGTTTTCACTCGGGGGCTAGCGGATGGGGGCGTGCTCCGCTGTTGGCTGGGATTCCGGACCAATGGAAAGCAATGGAACTGAAGACGGGGAAGACGCGGGATCTGCCTTCCTCCGAGCGTCCGCCCCAACCACCTACGCCAGCGGACCTGTCCGACAAGCTGCCATCACCCTGGAAGCTGGCGGTTGATGCGGATACGGGCCGGATAGCACTACTGACGCGGATCGGCGATGGGGAAGGACTCGCGGCAAAGCCCGATGTGCAACTTGCCATGTTGCCCAAAGCGGGCTCAACCCGATCCATCAAATGCGAAGCCGAGCTGTGCACGGGCAAGGCGATCAGCAGTATCCAGTGGCGACCGCACAGCGACGAGGTGTTGTTCACCGTGACAGACCCGCACGAAGGCCAGGCGCAATCGATTTACCGATGGAACGCTCGAACCGGTGACGTGCATCTGGTGATCCGGTCAGCAGGCTTGCTCAGTGGCGGCCGCGATTACTCCAGTGCCTGCGGGGTATCGTCCGAAACGTTGGTGTGTGTAGCCGCCGGGGCGGACCAGCCACCTCGTCTGGAAAGGATTGATCTGGCAACAGGCAAGCGGCAGGTGTTGTTCGATCCCAACGAGGCCCTGACACTGGACATGGTGAAGACGACACCATCCCGGTTGCTGCGCTGGACGGATGCGAAAGGCCAGGAATTCACCGGCCAGTTCTTTCCGGCACGGCGCACGGGCCATGGCCTTTCTCCGTTGTTCGTGACCTATTACGAATGCAGAGGCTTTGTGCGTGGCGGGGTGGGCGATGAGTGGCCGCTGGCTTCACTGGCCGAGAGTGGCATTTCGGCGCTGTGTATCAACAGCGCCCCCTACATTCTTGATGCGGTTGAGCGGTACGGAAAAGGCCTTTCGGCGGTCAGAAGCGTCATTGACCTCCTGGCGTCGAAGGGAGAAGTCGACCGGACCAAAGTCGGCATGGGTGGCCTCAGCTTTGGCTCCGAAGTCACCATGTGGACGCTGATGAATTCCGATCTGCTCGCCGCCGCTTCGGTGACTTCGCCCGAGATGTCCAGCAGCTACTATTTGTTCGGAAGCATGCGAGGCAACGCCTTCTCGAAGGAGTTGCAAAAATTCTGGCAACTTGGCGCCCCGGATGAAACACCCGAGCGCTGGCGGATCCTTTCTCCTGCCGCCAACCTGGACAAGATCAAGGCACCGATCCTGATGCAGACGCCGGAACAGGAATATGTGATGGCGCTTGACTATGCGATTCCGCTGATTCGCGAGCATCGCGCCGACCTGTACGTCTTCCCCCACGAGCCGCACCAGAAGTTCCAGCCCAGGCACAAGCTGGCCGCCTATGAACGAAATCTCGATTGGTTCCGGTTCTGGCTGCAAGGTTATGAGGATCCCGACCCGGCGAAGCGAGCGCAATATGTCCACTGGCAAGAGATGAGGAAAGCCTTGTCGACTCAGCAGGCGCCTGAACCAGGTAAGCCCAATCGTCAGGGCAAGTAAACGGTATGCGCGCGCTTAGCGCACTGTGGGCTGATGCCGTGTGGTGGGATTTCAAACGTTATTTGTCACGGATCGGGCACGCCGCCGCCACGATTCGCAATTTTTAAAAACTATTCCGTGGATTGCGCCTCCACTGGTACCGCTGCAGGCCGCATCCCACCGTGGCCCGTGTTAAAGACTTTTTTGCCACTTACCACGTTGCCGCCACTCAGCACCAGCCCGACGCGCTGGCCGGCGAAGCGTTCGCGCCGCGCAAGCAGTGCCGCCAGCACGACGGCCGACGAAGGCTCGATCGTCTGCTTGAGTTCGGCCCACGCG
>Ga0134128_10007386_pt1 | contig 13279 bp, 10 predicted proteins | sample KB31754_FD_96462 | JGI IMG/M metagenome (GOLD analysis project Ga0134128, IMG submission 96462) | Terrestrial soil microbial communities with excess Nitrogen fertilizer from Kellogg Biological Station, Michigan, USA - KB3-175-4 | ecosystem: Environmental > Terrestrial > Soil > Unclassified ... | reverse complement strand
TGTGCTCTGCATCATTCCCGATAAGGCGCTGAGTTACGTCCCCTTTGACGCACTCATCTCGCCTGTATCACAACGATATCTGATCAGTGAATTCTCGTTATTTACGTCACCCAGCTTGAACGTGCTGGTGCGTGCCACGTCAATTGCAAAAGATCACGCGACTGCGAGCGCCGAAACACTGCTGAGCATCGGTAATCCATCTTTCGATCGTCAGCAGTATCCGGAGCTGGACGATCTGCCGGCAGCCGCGCAAGAAGCGACAGGAATCGCGGCTAACTATGCGAAATCGTATTCACTCATCGGTCCTGAAGCTGTCAAGAAGTCTATCGAGAAGCAATTGCCTCGCGCCGACGTGATCCATTTTGCGGGACACTACGTCACTAACCTGGCGGAGCCACTGATGTCGAAACTCGTTCTCGCAAAACAAAACGGATCCGAGAACGGCGATTTAATGCTTGGCGACCTGGTCCAAATGAAGCTGCCGCGCACGAAGCTGGTGGTGTTGTCGGCATGTGAGACGAGTGGAAAGGACTACTACAACGGTGAAGGTCTGATCGGAATCGCGCGAACGTTTTTGCGCACCGGCATTCCACTCGTAGTTGCCAGCCAGTGGTCAGTCGAATCGGAATCGACGGCCCAACTGATGTTGAAGTTTCACCGTTACCGAAAAATTTCTGGAGTTTCCAGTCTTGCCGCCTTGCGTAAGGCTCAACTCGAGTTGCTTGAAGATCCAAACGGTCTTTATCGCGACCCATATTACTGGGCGGCCTTCACTGCAATCGGCGGCTATGCAGATTTCTAAACAAGCAAAAGGAGAAAACACGATGACCCCCCTCGACCATGAAAACGCAACCGCAACAGTCACGATCAGCGGACTGGCTCTCGGCTGTTACAACAAGGCTACGCAAAACTATGAAGTCGCATTCTTACGCCACGAGTGTCACGTCCCGCCGGGTGACCCCCCGCAGTTTCACGCCCTGCAGATTGAGGTCACGAAGAAGCTGCCGTACGGGGAGTCTAAAATGATGTACGAGATCAGAGACAACGAGCACCGGATCTTTATCGACGCCGAGAACGCCATCGCACCACAAGATCCGATCTATTTCGTTGGTGACGACTATGACGACTTCAATCGGAAGCAACTCGTTGGAGACTTCGAAGACTTTCGCTGGGTCGTCGACTTTGAAAGAAATTTGAACGGCGGAGAGCCGGTCGAATTGAAACCTCCCACGTGTCCAGTTACTGAGATGTATATCTCCAAGCCACGTCTCTACGCCGATCAAGAATCAATGAGCAAGACTCTGTACAACGTCATTCCTCTCGATGCTGAGGGTGACCCCATTGTCAGAGAACAAAAGGCTTTCGGTTTTTTCACTGAGGGCCTCAAGGCTGACATCACTTGTCAAAACGGCGGCGCGGTGGTTTTCAGAGTAGACGGACCACAGGGGTTCCATGTGGCCTTGCCGCACGGTCATGGTCCGCACCAGATCAAAATCACAAACATCTGTCCTCCAAAAGCAGAGAGTGAAGAAGAGTTTGAATCTCGGAATACCGAGGATGATGCGACCCCTGCCAATCCTAACGCCGCTTTCGAACCCACTGACTTCCGCCTCTTCTATTCGCTAATTGAGGATACAGGGGGCAAGAAGTATGACGTCATGCCAATGGGCCAGGGCGAAGGAGCCGTCTGCAATATAGGCGGGCTCACAAAGAGTGAGAATATTCTTCCGGTGCCCGTATCGTCGTCCTAAGGCCGAATCCCTTGTGGCGTCGGTAATCGATCCTCGCGAAGGAGTTTGTTATGGACTGGAACCTTAAAATCAATGGCGAAAGAGTGGGATGGAAGCTATCGGATCGGGTGGCAATTGTGCCACCCAAAGGCTTCCCGCGTCCGACGCCTAAACTGAAGAAGCCGAGCAACAAAAATGGCGACAACGCTTTTCGGCGGCAACAACGAGGCGATTTCGCAACGTTCAGGCGAGCTGGTTGGACCTTTATCAGGGAGGGGGAGCCGCTGCCGCTGCCGCCCCACAATGGCGGCAAGATTACTCGTCAGGTATTCACTAACAAGCGCGGAGAGGTATTGATTGAAACTGATATCGCTACGGTGCAATTGAACGCAGCGGCCAAGACCACGCGGCGAACGGCGGAGAGAGTCCTTGCCGAAGATGGTCTAAAAATAATTCAAAAGCTCAGCTTTGCCCCTCACCTCTACGCCGTTCGACTACCTTCCAAGCGTTCGTTGCCCGAAACGATCAATGCCCTTCAGGCAAAAACTCACCGGTACGTCTTCGCTGAACCCAGCATGCTACAGCGAATTAGCGGGCGTCAGGATCCAACCGACCCGTTATTCAGACAGCAATGGCAGCACAGAAACTTCAATGGCCTTCACTCCGTCGCCGCATGGGAGTTCTCCAAAGGTGAGGACGTGCGCATTGCGATTATTGATAACGGTATGGGGATCAATCATGCCGACCTAAAAGACGGAATCAAGGGAGGCGGTTACTTCGAACCCCCGGAACCGGGAGAAGCGATGGCGAAGTTCACAAGGTATGAACCGGGCATGACTGGTTTTCCCGACTCTCCTCATGGCACGTTTTGCATGGGAATGGCCGGCGCTCGGCAGAACAATGGAAATGGCGGATGTGGCATCGCTCCCCTTTCGGATCTTCTCGCAATTTCCTGTACACCGGATGATACGGGCATTCAGCTTACGCTTGCTCGGTCTATTGAGTATGCGCTTAACCCGCAAGAGGTCGATCCCGAAAGTTACGTTGAACCCGCTGATGTCATTTCCTGTAGTCTGAGCGTGGCAAACGATGTCGAATCAGTGCTGAAGTTGGCCATCGATTCGGCGGCTTTGGGACGGAGTGGGTTAGGCGTACCAGTTTTCTGGGCCGTTAGCAATCTGGTTACACCGATCAGCGATGACAAACTTTGTTCGCTGCCAAACGTCATTGCTGTGGGACGGTCTTTTAAGAGCGGATTAGTAGACGATTGCGCATTTGGTCCAGAGTTGGAGTTTCTAGCTCCCGGCCACCTGGTTTTGGGGCCGGCATGGAATTCCAACATCAAGTGGTCGGGGACGAGCTTTGCGACTCCTCTTGCTGCCGGTGTAGCGGCGCTGATTTTGAAACTGTATCCAGGGTGGACCGCTCAAGAAGTGTTACAGCGTATGAGGGACACATGTGACATGCCCACACATGATCCATCTGAAGATGATCGATACGGTCATGGGCTCCTCAATGCCTACAACGCCGTGCAATAAAACCTTTCGACATGATGACAGGATTTACAGGATTGGCAGGATTATCCTGTGAATTCTGTAAATCCTGAAATCTTGTCAAAGCTATTTCACCAGCAAGGCAACTAACCTTCATCAATCCTCGTCTCACCGCGCAAGAAGTCTTCATAATTTCGTTCCTCTAGTCTCCCCGCGGTTGTCTCCCCGGCAATCCACTTCACTAGGAGTACGACAATGAAGCCTAAGCACCTAACCACAATAACCTTTTTCTGTCTCCTCCTCGCATTAGGACTGTTCATCAACGCCATGGCCCAAAACCGGGCGCAAGACGCCACGGCCGAGTCGAGTTACCGGCTCTCTGGTCCATACACACACGGCAATCTCACCGTGTTTCTCGTACACGGAAAGGATTTGACCAACAAGACTTTCCTCACTCTTCAGGAAGCTCTCGCGCAAAAGAAGGTCAGGGTTTATGAAACCAGAGACGTGAATGAGCTTGCCATCAGAAATCTCTCGAACCAGGACATCTACGTTCAAGCCGGCGATATCGTGCGCGGCGGCGATCAGGACCGGATGATCTCAATCGACTTCATCGTTCCACCGAAATCTGGCCGTATGCCGATCGCAGCGTTTTGTGTCGAATCGGGACGTTGGAGCAAACGCGGAAACGAGGAATCTGCGCAGTTCAGTAGCTCTGAAAACATGATTGCGACGAAGGATCTCAAACTCGCGGCTAAACGAGAGCGGTCGCAAGAGGCTGTTTGGAAGAACGTCAGCGTGGCGCAGGAGAAGTTAAGCGCGAACGTCGGCGGCAACGTGCAGGCGCCTGCGTCAGTGTCGAGCCTCGAGTTGTCAGTTGAGAACGCGAAAGTGAAAGAAAACACGGAAGCCTACATCAAAGCGCTTTCCGGAATACTGCAAAACAAGTCAGACGTGATTGGTTATGTCTTTGCGATTAACGGTCACGTCAACAGCGCAGACGTCTATGCTTCACGCTCGCTGTTCGCGAAGCTCTGGCCCAAGCTGCTCAAGGCGAGCGCGGTCGAAGCGGTTGCGGAGTTGAACAAAGACGTCGAAGCCAAGCCGGTCGTGAGTGAGGTTGTGCATACGTTTCTCACGGACTCAGACAAAGCTCGGTCCGAAGCGCGAGAAATTACACGACGCGTGAAGGTCGTAACGCGAGAAGACGAGAAGAACATCTTGTTCGAAACTCAGGACCGTGCGGCAAACGACGGCTGGATACATCGAAACTACATTCGTAAACAGTAGCCACAAAGAGCACAAGACCAATGACCGAATTTGATTTTCAGTCATGCTTTGTGCGGGTAAAATTTGTGGCGAGAAACCACAAAGGCGAGCGACTGTTCACGAGGTCGCTCGCCATTGCTTTAGGGGTGAGGGGTATGTCGCGCGTGGGGTGTTATTGTCAATGCGACGCTTCAATGGTTATGACTTTAGCGGGTCAAACATTTCAGAAATATTTTTAGGCGGTGGTTAGTGAGGACTTACTCGATTACACGGAAAGAATATTTGTCGATAAACTCATTGGCGCCCGACTCCGACACACCACATAACTTCACTTGATAATCTCCCGGACTCAGCATCTCTCCAGTGATCGTGAGTGGAACAATATACTGCTCGCCCTTGCTTTCAAGTTTCAATTCACCACGTGTTTGCACTGACTTGTTTTCCCGAAACAGCTCCGACTTGTAGTTTCGAAAATTCGGGTTAGCCAGCTCGAGCTCGAGTTTCAAGTCGTACCCTTTCGGTGGAACGTTCACTCGTGGCGCAGCAGCCGGTGCAAGTGTGACCACAACAACCGGCTCGATACGTTGCTGGGCCAAACGTGACGGCGGTCTTTTGTAGCCTAACCAGCACAGCAAAGCTACGCCGAGCAAAACTACGCCTGCGATGCCGAAGACCATCACTGGTCTGCCAGTGGCAGGCAACATAGACAGGTTGAAGGATTTTTTGGCGGGAGCGCCTTTTTCGACGTGAGGTATTGCGGCGGCGGCGACATTTTGTTGCGCGACGGGAAACGTATGGGAGTTTACGTAGCGTTTCAGTAATTGCCCGAAGCGCAGGTTCTTTTGACGTTCAGCGGTGATCAGGAAGTGAGTCTCAAACTGCTGTCGCTCGAGTTCGGATAGACCATTCGCGACGTAAGAATCGATCAACTCTTCTTCAACGAGCAAAAGTTCTTCGTAAGTCTCGGGCGCAGAAAGAATTCGCTCTTCCAACTGGGTTTTGCGATCGCCATCCAAAATGCCCAACAAGTAGCTTTTTATCTCTTGTTTGTCAGCGGTGAGATTCAAATTGTGTCTCCGGCAACAGGTACTTCTGATCTTAATGACTTTATAGCGCCACTTATTTCATTCAAGTGAGCGCTCGATGCACTTTTCCACACATTCTTTCAGGCCCATCCGAATACGATAAACCCGAATACGCAAAGCATTTGGAGCGATTCCGAGCTCTTCTGCGAGAGCGCGTCGATGCTCGGTTTCAGCGGGGCCATCGGCGCCGTGATACCGCAACAGCAGCTCGCGATGTTCCTTGCTTAGCTTCTCAATACAGCGTTCGAGGCAGTTAAATTCCAGCTCGATCCGGTCTGGATCGTTGGTTGGAGGCGGCGTGGGCTGAGGAAGTTTCCGCCTCAGGTGTTCGAGGTGAACTTTGTTAGCGACGCCGAAGAAGTAGCGTGTGCGGTCGCCGCTGAATTCTTTTTCGATCTCTTTGAGCTTGCTGGTGACGCGGTTGATGGTTTCGTCGGCGAGGTCTTCGGGCTCGACGCACCCGCGCCCGGTGAAGATCTTGATGAGGCTGCGCCGAATTTTCTCGTACTTGAGGGCGGCTTGTTCGCGATCGGAATCAAGCCAATCAAGCAACGCGTCAAAAGCTTCCTGTGACAGTTCCCAGTCTTTGTTCATTCGGATGTGGGAGATAGAACTTCAGAGGCCAGGTAAGTCGCAGGCACAGTTAGCTTAATTAGGAGGGTATGTCAACGATAAATTTTTGTGTGGCAAATTGCCGCACAGGAAGACGGGAACCACGGCCCGTATCTTATTAATGCGTGATCTTTGTTGAGTAGAGGATGCCGTACATCGCGTCTTTGTGCTGCTCGTAGCCTTTGCCGGTGGTGGCGAGCATCAGGTTGATCATTTGCACCTGACCCAAATACTTCCGGTAGGCGAGCCATTGCAGACGGCGGAAGTCGTCCGGCTTTTCGGGATTTGCTTCGCGGAACTGAACACCCGTGAGTCCATCGATCTCGACCCACTTCAATTCATCAATTTCACCATTCTGCGCGCGCGTCTTCGCGCCATCGTACGTCGCCTGAATACTCGCATCGGTCGGGAAATCCGCACCCATCGGCGAGATGTTCACATTTAACGTCGCGCCATCACTGCCGCCCGGCGAACGCCAAACAAACGACTTCGATTCATTTTCGAGCTCGGTCCAGGTTGCTGGCACCGTAAACGACATACCCTGACGATCCCACTTCACCTCGTGACCGCCGGAGAGCGCCGCTGTTTGCGCAGCCGTTGCCTGCCCGTGTTCAGCGGAGCGCGCGCTGCCGCCGCCTGACGCCGATGGGCCAGAAGTTGAATTGGAATTCTTGAATTTGCCGGCGAGGTTGCAGAGTGAAAGGGCAAAGCCGAGTAGCAGCAGGACCAGTATGTTTTTCATGTTCGTCTTTTACCACAAGATTTGCGGGATTCACATAATAGATCCATCTCGTGTTATCCTATGGCCCTTCCCTTCTTAAACACCCCCTGTAAATAACGTCGCGCGCGAGCGCGAACTATTCGGAGAACGCCATATGAAACACACCGACGTCAGACCGCCGGTCTTTATGCTCGTATTAGCTATCTCAGTCTTCGTTATTGCAGCGAGTGGTTGTGCGCGTGGTCCAGTTGCGAATGCCAATGTGAACACCAACATCAACACGAACGTTAATGCCAACGTCGCCGCCAACACGAACATCAATGCCAACACCGCGCCATCAACATTGTCGGCGCGCGAGCCGGATGCCTACAAAGCCACTATCGTCTTTACTGCCGAAACCGAAGGCGGAGACAAAGCCATCGGTATCCCGACGCTCTCCGCCGATGTCGCGAAGAGCGGCAACGACCGTCGTCTCTCGTTCAAACTTCCAGACGGTTCCGATCTGATCTACCTGGAGCGCGCCGGCGTTCAATACGGCATCGCACCCGCGCGAAAGCAGTATGCAGAGCTGACACCGGAAGCCACAGGCTTTCAGATTCAGAAGCTGATGACACCGGGTCAACTGGTGGCGTACCTCGAAAGACTTCAGGGCATCCAATTCGTCGGCGAAGAACAACAGGCCGGTCGAACAGCGCTGAAATATCGTTACGCGCGAACTTCGCAAACGCAAACATCGGCCGGCGAAGTCCATACAGAATCGTTTATCTACGTCGATAAAGACACGGGCTTGCCGCTGCGCGCGGAACTTTTCAGCGAAGCGAGCGGTAATGTACAGGGAGTCAAAGGCGCGAAGGTCGTCGCGGAGATGCGCGACATTCAAACGAATCCCGATCCGAAACTTTTCGAAATACCAGAGGGCATGAACAAGGTTCCGGAGTCGCAGGTGCGCGCGCAAGTGAACGCAGTGACAAACACGGTTGCAGCAGTGCTCAGAGCGCTCTTGCAGAACATGAACACAACGCCGCAGCCGTCGGCTTCTCCAACTGCGTCACCAACTGTTTCACCGGCGACCAGTCCAAGCCCGAGATAGTGAAGGTACTTACATGAGATACGTTGTCATTCTCCTTGTTGGAATATTGCTCGGCGGCGGGGCTGCAGTGTTTTTTCTCGGCACGCCGCCGGCGAAGTCCGCGCCGGGTCAGGCGATCAAAACGCCTGACCAGAGTGGAAGTCAGCCGGGCGCTGTTGTGATCGCGTTGGAGCAGAGTTTTATCGACGCCGTGCTCGCAACGACGTTCAGCGGCCTCGGCACGCCGACGTTCCAACTCGGGCAGTCGCGAAATGGCGACGAACGAATCGAGCAGGCGCTGTTTCAAGGGGGCTGCACCAACTCGATCACGCTCCTGGCCGAAGGCAGCGGCGTGAAGACGGGCGTGCAGTTTCGCAACGGCAACGTTTATGCGCCGATGGCGTTCACCGGGAGCTACAACCTCGCCGGCAGTTGTATGCAGTTCAAAGGCTGGGCCCAGAACAAGATCAGATTGTCGTTCGATCAGGAGAAGCAGACGGTTTATGGATATGTCGACGTCGAGGGTGTGAACCTCGAAGGTGTGAATCCGATCGCCAACAACTTCGTCACGGTGTTCGTGCAGGGCGCGATCAATCAGAAGGTGAATCCACTCATACTCGTGAGTGAGCCGCAGTTGTCGCTGATGATTCCAGTGAAGGCGAGCAATGGCTCAGTCAAAGCACGCGCGAAAGATGTCCGCGCTGAAGTACTCGATGGGTCATTGAAGCTTTATTTGACTTATGAGTTCAGCGGCGTGAAAGACGGAGGCACTTAGAACGCAGATTAACGCGGATTTACGCAGATTCGCGTTTATCCGCGTAATCCGCGGCTAAAAGTCTTTGCCTTTCGAAGTGATCAGCAATCTCTTCCGCGGTCTTTCTTCCAACGAAAGGCGTTAGCTCCGAAACTCCCGCGCGTGAGATTCTCTGTATCGATCCGAAGTGCCGCAGCAGTCTTCCTTTTCGTTTATCTCCCACACCCGGAATGGCCGTTAGCTCGGAAGTGAAGTCGCGTAGCTCGCGGCGCTTCCGGTGATAAGTGACCGCGAAGCGATGCGTCTCGTCGCGGATCATTTGCAGCAGGCGGAGTATTAACGAGTGTGAATCGAGATAGATCGGCTCGTCCTCACGACCTTTCATCAACAAGTACGCAACGTCATTGTGCCTTTGCGGTGGCTTGACGATACCGACCATCGGTATCGCTTCGAGTCCGAGCTCACTCATCGCCATCGCCGCAGCATTCAACTGCGCTTTGCCACCGTCGATCATGATCAGATCCGGCAGCGGCTTTCCCTCTTCGAGCAAGCGACGATAACGCCGCGTCACGACTTCATTCATCGAGGCTACGTCGTTTGCACCTTCAACACTTCTGATTCGAAACTTCCGATACTCAGAACGATTCATCTTGCCGTTGTCGCAAACAACCATGCCCGCGACGTTCTCCGCTCCCTGAATGTGCGAGATATCAAACGACTCGATGCGCCCGGGAAAGTGCGGCAGCTCCAACGTCTCCTGCAACTCCTCGAGCACGAGCTTCATGTCAGGCTTGAGAATCCGGAAGCGCTGCTCGAACGCGAGCTTTGCGTTCTTGTCGACGAGATCGATCATGTCGCGCTTCTCGCCACGTTGCGGATCGTAGATTTTGACGCGACGACCTTTTCGCTTCGTGAGTGCCTTCTCGAGCAACTCGCGATCGCTGAAATCGACCGGCACGTAGATTTCGCGTGGCACGTAGTCTGATGCGTAATACTGCGACAACACATCGCTCAAAAACTCAGCCGGATCGAAAGCGTCTTCAGGCAAGTCTTCCCAGAAAAACTCGCGGCGCCCGACGATGTTTCCTTCACGCATCGTGAAGAGTTGGAGCGCGAGACGTTGTCCTTCACGGTAGTAGCCGAAGATGTCGACGTCACTTTCAGAAGTCGTCGCCATCTTCTGCTGTTCGGAAAGTCTCATCACGGTCTTGCGCAAATCGCGATACTTCGCCGCGAGTTCGTAATGCATCGCGTCAGAAGCTTCCAACATGCGCGCCTCGAGCTGGTCCGCGAGTTCTTCCTTGCGTCCTTCAAGCAGCAGTCTTACGTCCCGCACAGCTTCCTGATACTGTTCCGGCGTGCACAGTCCCTTGACGCACGGGCCAAGGCAGCGTTTGATGTGATACTCGAGACACGGCCGCGGCGCTTTACCGTCGATCTCGATATCGCACGTACGTAACTGAAACGTTCGGTTTATCAAATCAATAGTCCGGCGCGCGAGACTGGCCGGCAGAAACGGACCGAAATACAGCGCGCCGTCGCGTTGAATCCGACGCGTGATTACAACCTTCGGAAACGGTTCGTTGATCGTGAGTTTCAGGTGCGGGTACGACTTGTCGTCCTGAAGCTTGATGTTGTAACGCGGCTTGTGCTGTTTGACGAGCGACGCTTCGAGAATTAATGCTTCGACTTCGTTGTCGGTGACGATGAATTCAAGATCGGCGATCTGGCCGACGAGCGCGTCCGTCTTCCGGTCGAACGGCCGCGCGCGAAAATACGAGCGAACGCGGCTGCGGAGGTTCTTCGCCTTGCCGACATAAATCACCTTTCCCGCCGCATCTTTGTGCAGGTAGACGCCGGGCGAGGTCGGGACTTCTTTCAGTTTTTCCTCAATATTCACGATGTTTGGATGCTATTTTAACTTAGGCAAATGCATTTTCCACTTACGCTCCCGGCAGACAAACCGTTTGACGCCGTTGGCTTCGGGCTAAACGCCGTCGATCACCTGATCGTGGTGCCGGAGTATCCCGCGTTCGATACAAAGATGCGGCTCCTCGATCACAAGCAGTCCGCCGGCGGGCAGACGGCGACGGCGATGGTGGCACTGCGGCGTCTGGGTTTGAAGACTGCTTACGCCGGAAGGTTCGGCTCCGACGCGGAAGGGCATTTCGGTTTTCAGACAATGAGCGACGAGGACGTGAACCTCGACTTCGCCGAGATCGTCGAAGGCGCGAAAAACCAGGTCGCATTTATCACGATCGACGTGCGCAGCGGCGAGCGGACGATCGTTTGGGATCGCGACGAGAAACTCGCCTACGCGGCAGAAGACGCGCCCGCTGAGTTTGGAGCGTTGGGAAAGGTGCTGCACCTCGACGGTCACGATCCACCGGCGTGTGCGCGCGTCGCGCAACGCGCGCGTGAGACAGGGACGATCGTTTCGGCTGATATCGACAACGTCTACGACGGTTTGCCTGAGTTGCTGCCGTTGATCGACATCATGATCGGATCGAAAGAGTTTCCGCGTCGTGTGACTGGAATTCATGACACCCGTGAAGCTCTCGTCGAATTGAAGAACCGCTACGGTTGTGCGCTCGTGGGCATGACGATCGGTGCGGACGGCGCGGTGGTTTACCACGAAGGACGTTTTATCGAGTCTCCGGGGTTCGCAACTCCCGGCGGTTGCCGCGACACAACGGGCGCGGGCGACGCATTTCACGCCGGCTTTCTTTACGGTTTCCTAACCGGCGAAGATCTCGAAACGAGCATGAAACTCGGCAACGCCGTCGCCGCCATGAAGTGCAGCGCCCTCGGCGCCCGCACCGCTCTCCCGACGAAATCTGAGCTGGAGAAGTTTCTACGCGCCTGATCCGTTATATAATCCGCGTTCATCCGCGTCCTAAACTATTCCGAGGGAAAAATGAAACTCTTTTTGATTGCAGCCAGTCTGCTGTTCGTTAGCTTTATTCCTATTCAACAATCAACACCTGCCGACATAGTCTTCAAAAACGGCAACGTCTACACCGCCAACGACAAGACACCGAAGGCACAAGCAATCGCGGTCAAGGCTGACAAAATCGTTTTTGTTGGCACGAATGCAGCCGCGCAGAAGTTCGTTGGCCCAAACACGCGCGTCGTCGATCTGAAAGGCAACACTATGCTGCCGGGTTTCACTGACGCGCACCAGCACCTTTCCGGCGTTGGCCAGCGTGAGATGACACTCAATCTCGAAGGCACGACGAGTCTCGATGACTTGCTCGCAAAAGTGAAAGCACGAGTCGATCAGGCAAAGCCGAATGAATGGGTCACGGGTCGCGGTTGGATCGAAACGCACTGGCAGCCACCGGTGTTTCCGACGCGCTGGGACCTCGACAAAGTCTCACCCAACAACCCCGTAATTCTCGGACGCGCCGACGGCCACGGTGCAGTCGCAAACAGCGCCGCCCTGAAACTCGCGGGCGTCGATAAAAACACTCCGAACCCGTTCGGCGGTGAGATCTCAAAAGACAAACAGTCTGGCGAGCCGAACGGCATGTTACTCGATGCGGCGCAGGGCCTCGTTCGCCGCCGCGTCCCACCGTCAACCGAAGGTGACGCCGAGCAAGCAGTCGTGCTCGGAGCGAAACGCGACGTCGAGCTTGGCTGGACTCAGGTCCAGGATGCGGGCGGCAGTTTCGCCGAAGTCGACATCTTCAGAAAACTCTACGCCGCGGGCACGCTCAAGCTCCGCATCTACAAAGCCGTTTATGGACCAGGCCCGCAAGCGACTCGCCTGATCAACGAAGGTCCGATCATCGGTGAGTTTGGAAATCGGTTGACGGTCAGGACAATCAAGGTCGTCTCGGATGGCGCACTCGGCTCTCGTGGCGCCGCGTTGCTTGGACCATACTCAGACGCACCCGACACTTCCGGATTTCTAACCGTCAAAGCCGAAGAACTGCGACCGATGCTGATCGACGCTTTGAAGAAAGGCATTCAAGTCGAGACACATGCGATCGGCGATCGTGCGAATCGTTTCATACTCGACGAGTACGAAACCGCGCTCAAAGCCGTGCCAGTAAGCGAAAGAAAAGTTGCGGAGCCGCGCTGGCGCGTCGAGCACGCGCAGATCGTCAATCCGGCTGATATTCCGCGGTTCGCGAAACTCGGAATCATTCCCTCGATGCAGCCGTCGCACGCGATTGGCGATCTCTTCTTCGCGCCGAGTCGACTCGGCATTCCTCGTTTGAAAGGCTCGTATGCGTGGGAGAGTTTCATCAAGTCGGGTATCGTTGTTCCCGGCGGATCGGATGCGCCGGTCGAGCGTGGCGAGCCGATGATCGAGTTTTACGCGGCGGTCGCGCGCAAGGATCAGAAGGGATTTTCCGGCGAGGGCTGGCATCCTGAAGAAGCCGTAACTCGCGAACAAGCGCTCAAGATGTTCACGATCTGGCCGGCGTACGCAGCGTTTGAAGACAAACTGCGCGGCACGATCGAGGTTGGAAAGCTGGCAGACTTAACCATCCTTTCCGGCGACATCATGACGATTCCCGCGTCCGAAATATTAAAG